>OGXI01000336.1_pt1 | contig 41989 bp, 36 predicted proteins | sample 1576221 | NCBI WGS metagenome assembly OGXI01 (sample SAMEA3541523, study PRJEB24748) | human gut metagenome | biome: human gut; feature: human-associated habitat; material: faeces | place: China | collected 2012
CTAATCTTGTGGTGGAGAGGGCTGGATTCGAACCAGCGTACTCGTAAGAGGGCAGATTTACAGTCTGCTGCCATTAACCACTCGGCCACCTCTCCGCAAGGAACCTCGAATTATGTCAGATACAGCAACACAAGTCAATGCACCCATTTCAGATAAACAACAATTTGATTTGATTTTCGCGCAATTATACGCCTCAAATGGCCTTTGAACGCTTTAAGGTCGAATCCGGACTCGTCGAATCGTCGCTTTTAACAAAAAAACCACAATAATCCTGCACAGACATCCATTTAGCGATGACCACGGTGATATCCGCGATGGCCGCGATATCCTCCACGGTAATAACGAGGGACCGGATGCCGGGACACGACAACGCCCGAAACATAAGGGTATACGACCGGAGCAGGCTGAACGACGGTGGTAACGGGTATCACCGGTGCGCTATACACGACTGCAGGCGCAGGTGACGCTACCACGACAGGAACGCCAATATTGACCGACCAGTTTCCTGCACTGGCAGTAGCCGGCAATAGAAAAGTACCCGCAGCCAGCACTATTGCACCGAGATATGAAAACAATTTTGCATTTCCCATGATTTTCTCCACTTGGAAAAGAATGTCATGAGATACATTAAAGCGGAATTGGTTACGCCAGCCTATTCATATACTGTAAGATATGTAACAGAATTTTTCACCGGCGCCGTCTTTCACATACCGGCTCAGGTGAAAAAGACAGCCCGTTCAAAACAATCAAACGACAAAAAATGGCTCAGGATAAACAACCCAAAAAAACCGGATGGATGACGACCTTTTTACGAGGCCTTGCCATCTTTTTTCTCATTATGGGCGTCTACTACTTCGCCAAGGCATGGCTTTTCAACTAGAAACAACTGTTGAAATTCAGTTATTTTCATAAGTCCAGTTCAACAGTTCGTTAAGCATATTGCGTGAAAGCTTCGCGTTCGGATCGTTGACCATGCAAACGACAATATAGCGCCGTCCGCTTTTTGCCAGAACGTATCCAGCTATTGCCCTGACATTGTCGATCGCTCCGGTTTTGATATGGGCTTTCCCGGCAATCGCATCTTCTTTCAGTCGTTTTGACATCGTCCCGTCTTTACCCGCAATAGGAAAAGAGGACATCAATTCAGGCATCACAGGGGAATGAAATGCCGCCTTCAGAATCCGGCTCATCGTCAAAGGCGACATTTTTTCCAGACGGGACAAGCCCGAACCATTCTCGATAACCAGATCGCCGGAAGAAATATTTTTGCTTGCCAGCCAGTTTTTTATAGCCTTAATGCCCATTGATTCATCGGCATTATCACCAAATTCGTGATGCCCGATACCCAGCAACAACTGCCGAGCCATGACATTATTGCTATGTTTGTTTACGGTTGACACGACGGAAGACAGTTCCGGAGAACGCCACTCTGCAATTTTTAATGCCTCCGGCGGCAATGTGCCGTCGACAAACCTTCCTTTGAAACGTCCTCCCGCTTCTTTCCATAGCGTTGAAAAGACACTTTCGAAATAACGGGTGTTACTCATTTGATATGGCAGAACAGACCAGATTTTTTCCTGACAGGTACTGGAATATATTCCATCGAAATTGGCATGCCGGTCATCGAATTGAAGAACAATGTCTTTTTTCCAGTTACCGCATTCCCCATTCGATAGCAGTGGAGGCGTGATCTTCACTCCATCCAGACGTGGCTCGAAAACCACTTTGACCGTATTTTCCGATTCGTTCGGAACCAGCCTGACATCGATTTTCTTTTCATTCAAAAGAAGGGCGTCAGGGCCTGCATTATAGGGTTTCAAAGGTTCGGCATCGAAAGCGGCGGCATCGAAAGGACCGGTTTTGAAAACGCTTCTGTCTAAAATGTGTTTTAGAACTTCCTGCCTGATATCACGAACCCCTGCATCCTGTATCTGGCGTATGAACAGCCATAACTCTTTTTGTGTGAAAACAGGATCTCCGCTGCCTTTTATAATCAGATCCCCATATAAAACACCATCTTCAGGTTTCCCCGAGATGTATGCACCGGTTTCCCATGTATAAGAAGGCCCCAGCAATTCAAGCGCAGCATAGGTGGTAAGCACCTTCATTGTCGAAGCCGGTGCAAAAGCGATATCGGCGTTATGAGTCAGTCGGGGGACATTTGAGTCCACTTGTTCAACCACAATCCCGACAGAATTTTCCGGTATACCTGCCAGTTCGAGTTCATATTTAACCGAAGACGGCAGCTCCTGTGCAAAAACAGGCAATGCCAGAATAAAAAACAATCCGGAAAACCATTTTCGACAGAATGTACTTAGCTTTCTCATTTTCTAACGTTGTTTCAAGGTTATTTGTCAGCTGGCCCGCTCACTTTATCGCAAGCTTAGCCCTGCCTGTTGTATTTTACAAAGAGAAACGTTTATAATTGAGAATAATTATCATTTAAAATATAAATTCATGGGCCTTGCTCTACTGAAAAACTTGTCCGCCCCTGTTGATACGCCGATAGACAATCTGGCTCAACTCAAAAAAGGCGATTCTGCAATCATTATCGGCTTTGCCGATGATGAGGAGACTCTTTTCATGAAGACAAGGCTGCAGGAACTTGGTTTCTTGCCAGGTGAAAAAATAGTGGTTCACGCTGAAGCTTTTCCCGGAAGAGACCCGATGGCTATTCGTGTCGGCAATTCCATTTTTGCACTTCGTCGTTCTGAAGCCGAAAAAATCCGCATCGTACAGGCCAGCAACGACGCTGACTGATCCGTTCTGGAAACTCATTCGCAATGAATCATCCTCTTTCCATTGCCCTGATCGGCAATCCCAATTGCGGAAAAACTGCCCTTTTCAACCGTCTTACCGGTTCTCATCAAAAGGTCGCCAATTACGCCGGTGTCACGGTCGAACGCAAGGAAGGTTCTCTCACAACTGAAGCCGGGCGGCAATTTCATATTATCGATCTGCCTGGAATATACAGTCTGACACCATTGTCCCAGGACGAAGAAATCACGCGCAGTGCGCTGATCGACAAGACAAGAGACATTCCCATCGATCTGGTTGTTTTCGTTGCCGATGCAACGAATCTGAAAAGAAGCCTGAAACTGATCATCGATGTCATTCAATTGGGTTATCCCACTGTTCTCGCATTGAATATGACTGACCTTGCCAGAAAAAGCGGGCAGGTCGTTGATCTCGACATATTGCAAAAAGAACTGGGCATCCCCGTTGTCGAAACCACCGCCATTCAGTCGGATGGCATCAAGTCGCTTCTCGACATTCTAGACAAGCCGGAAGACCTGATAAACCGTCCGTCTGTCCGGAATCCCGATGAGTCAGCCGACATAAAAAAAATACTGGGTGCGGCCATCAGGAAAAATGCCGATACCTATTCACTGAATCAGCGCATTGATGCATTTGTCTTGCATCCCTTGCTGGGGTTCCCCATTCTTCTGGCTATCCTGTTTTTCATGTTTCAGGCTGTTTTCAGCTGGGCAGAATTTCCGAAAGAATGGATCGAGGCCGGAGTTGAAAGTGTCAGCAGTCTTTTCACTGTCATGCTTCCGGACGGAATTTTGCGCAGTCTTGTCGTTGACGGAATTATTGCCGGAATGGGCAGTATTGTCGTTTTCCTGCCGCAAATCCTGATCCTGTTCTTTTTCATTCTGGTTCTGGAGGAATCAGGCTACCTGCCGCGTGCAGCCTTCATGCTCGACAAGCTGATGAGCAGCATCGGGCTTTCCGGTCATGCGTTTATTCCTTTGCTTTCCAGTTTTGCATGCGCTGTGCCGGGCATCATGGCCACCCGGACAATCAGAAACAAAAAAGACCGGATCATTACCATCCTGATCGCACCTTTGATGACTTGCTCGGCACGCCTTCCCGTATATTCGCTCATTATCGGCGCTTTTATTCCAAACAGGACATTGGGACTGTTCAATCTTCAGGGACTTGTTCTCTTCTGCCTGTATATTTGCGGTATCGTAGCCGCAATTTTCGTTGCCTGGATCATGAAACAGCTCGTCGGGAAAAACGAATACCAGCCTCTTCTGATGGAACTTCCCTCCTATCATCTGCCTCAAATCAGAAATGTAGCGCTAGGGCTCTGGATTCGCGCACGAATATTTCTGATCAGAGTCAGTACGATCATTTTCGCCACGTCCGTATTGTTATGGGCCTTGTCAACGTTTCCGTCGCCTCCTGAAGGAGCTGTCGGACCGGCCATTCAGTACAGTTTTGCGGGACAACTCGGACATTTGCTGGAATATATTGTCAAACCCATCGGTTTCAACTGGCAAATCGCGGTTGCCCTGATTCCGGCAATGGCCGCAAGGGAAATCGCGGTAAGTGCGCTGGGAACCGTTTATGCGCTTTCAGCGAGTGGAGATGATCTGTCTGTCGCGCTATCCTCGCTCCTGTCTTCGAGCTGGAGTTTGCCGACTGCTTTATCGTTGCTGGCATGGTTCGTTTTTGCGCCACAGTGTTTTGCGACTTTGGGTGTCATCAAGCGTGAGACGAATTCATGGTGGGTCATGATATTTGCAGCGGTTTACCTGTTTTGTCTGGCCTATCTGGCTTCATTCGCGACTTACCATATTGCCGGATTTTTCCTGGGTTCGTGAATATGCAGAATCTGATTGTCACATGTATCATCATTTTATCGGTCTGTATCCTTTACCGGTACGGGGCTTCTTATGCGCTAAAATACCGTATCCGCAGCAGCCTCTTCAGACTGTTCACATGGATGAATGCGGAAGGACTGGCAAAAAAAATGAATCCCGACCAGTTGAAAAACAATCTTCCCGACTGCTGTGGCTGCAGCAAATGTCCTCCGCAAAAGGAAAACGTTCATCCCATCCGTATTGTCAAAAAAACGGATATGGACAAATAAATTTCCGGACTCAAGCCCCTGATCTGCTTTCTAATTTCCATCTATCGCCATATTTTGTGTTTTCGCACAAAGAGAAAAAAATATTTTCTTATATCTTGAAATCTTTATGTGCCGCCCATATACTTAGCACTCATTAGAAGAGAGTGCTAACAACATGCTCTCTTGATCCTGATGACAGGACAAAAGATTTAAGGTGGCCTGAAGCGTTCAGGCCGTTATCTATAAAACATAAAACTTTGATTTATAAGGAAATCACTATGAAACTTCGTCCTTTGCAAGATCGTATCATTGTCAAACGCGTCGACCAGGAAAAAACCACCGCTTCCGGAATCGTCATTCCTGATAACGCGGCAGAAAAACCTGATCAAGGCGAAGTCATCGCCGTTGGCAATGGCAAAGTACTGGAAGATGGCAAAGTTCTGCCACTCGACGTAAAAGTCGGCGACATCGTTCTTTTCGGAAAATATTCGGGCCAGACCGTCAAGGTTGAAGGCGAAGAACTGCTCGTCATGCATGAATCCGATGTCATGGCAATTGTCCAGAACTGATCAACATGCAAAAGCCTCAAAAGGCTTTCCACAGGCATACAAACATTTAATTTAGGAGAATTTCATGTCAGCTAAAGAAGTCGTATTCGGCGATAGCGGCCGTAACAAAATGGTTGAAGGCGTCAATATTCTGGCAGACGCCGTCAAGGTCACACTGGGCCCCAAAGGCAGAAACGTTGTTCTGGAACGCACCTGGGGCGCCCCGACCATCACCAAGGATGGCGTTTCCGTTGCCAAGGAAATCGAACTGAAAGACAAGCTCATGAACATGGGCGCACAGATGGTCAAGGAAGTCGCTTCCAAAACCAGTGACAACGCAGGTGACGGTACCACGACCGCTACCGTTCTGGCACAGGCCATCGTTCGCGAAGGTATGAAATACGTTGCTGCAGGTATGAATCCAATGGATCTGAAACGCGGCATCGACAAGGCTGTTGAAGCCACCATCGAAGAACTGAAAAAAATCGCCAAACCTTGCACCACCAGCAAGGAAATCGCACAGGTCGGTTCCATTTCCGCCAACAGCGACCACTCCATCGGTGAACGTATCGCCGAAGCTATGGAAAAAGTCGGCAAGGAAGGCGTCATTACCATTGAAGACGGCAAATCCCTGAATGACGAACTGGATATCGTCGAAGGTATGCAATTCGACCGTGGTTATCTGTCTCCTTACTTCATCAACAATGCAGAAAAACAGACTGTCACGATGGACAATCCTTACATTCTGCTTTGCGAAAAGAAAATCTCCAATATCCGCGATCTGCTGCCGGTTCTGGAACAGGTTGCCAAAGCCAGCCGTCCGCTGCTGATCATCGCTGAAGACATCGAAGGTGAAGCTCTGGCTACGCTGGTTGTCAACAATATCCGCGGTATCCTGAAAACCTGCGCAGTCAAGGCTCCCGGTTTCGGTGACCGTCGCAAGGCCATGCTGGAAGACATCGCTATCCTGACGGGTGGACAGGTTATTGCAGAAGAAGTCGGCCTGACTCTGGAAAACGTCACACTGGAACAACTCGGCCAGGCAAAACGCATTGAAGTCAACAAGGAAAACACCACCATTATCGATGGTGCCGGTCAGGCTGATGCGATCGAAGCCCGTGTCAAACAGGTTCGCGTCCAGATGGAAGAAGCCACTTCCGACTACGACAAGGAAAAACTGCAGGAACGTATTGCCAAACTGGCTGGCGGTGTTGCCGTCATCAAGGTCGGTGCCGCTACCGAAGTTGAAATGAAAGAAAAGAAAGCACGTGTTGAAGATGCATTGCACGCAACCCGCGCTGCCGTTGAAGAAGGTATTGTCCCTGGCGGCGGTGTTGCCCTGCTGCGCGCCCGTGCCAACGCCAAGGTCAAGGCTGACAATGCCGATCAGCAGGCAGGTATCAACATCGTTATGCGTTCCGTTGAAGAACCACTGCGCATGATCGTTCACAATGCCGGCGAAGAAGCTTCCGTCGTTGTCAACAAGGTCATGGAAGGTTCCGGAAACTTCGGCTACAACGCAGCCAACGGCACCTATGGCGACATGGTCGAAATGGGTGTTGTCGATCCGGCCAAGGTTACCCGTTCCGCACTGCAGAATGCCGCTTCCATCGCCGGATTGATGCTGACCACGGATTGCATGGTCTATGACATCCCTGAAGAAAAACCGGCACCTGATATGGGTGGCATGGGCGGTATGGGTGGAATGGGAGGCATGGGCGGAATGATGTAATTCCACCTCTCAAACCCGCATTACGCAAAAGCCTGCAGGTCTTCCTGCAGGCTTTTTTACATCGTAAACGACAACGGTTGCATTGCAAATTCTTCGTCCACCTGCTGAATGCTGTGCAAGAGAACATCCATGGACTCTCCCAGTCGAATGAGATCGTCGCCCTTCATTTGAGACAAGGCTTCAGGCAATAAGCCCCTGACGGGTTCCGGTGCTTTTTGCATCAATGATCGTCCTTTTTCGGTGAGAGTCAGGTTGACGATTCTCTGATCCGTTTCCTGACGACTCTTGCAAATCATTTCTTTCTTTTCAAGCGCATCCAGAAGATTGCTGGCCGTCGTCTGGTGAATCGCGAGTTTTTTTGCCACTTCCCCGACACGCAGTCCGGGACTCACATCGATTTCTTTCATGATCCAGAGCTGTGCCCCAGTCACCCCAAGCTGTTTTTCCACCCGCTGGGAATATTTCTGGGCAGCACTCACAATAATCCGGAATTTCTGAAGAATTCCCAGATGCGGGAGTTCACGTGAATGCTGCTGTACCGATTTTGGTTTTCCGCTCATTAAAAATATTGCCTTGAATAGCCAGATAAGCTTGAAATATATTTGTCCAAATATAATAATACGCAAAACACACGATTACTAGCCATTATGTCTTTCCCGCATTTCAGTCATCACCATCCGACCAAAAGGGTTATCGTTCAAAAAACCGCCCGTTACTGGCGACGTACCTGCGCATGGATACTCGCGCCAGTCCTTATCGGTCTGGCAGGCGTCGGCATGGCTGAATCGAGCAATTATGCATTCGATCTCAATCAGTGGATAGTTAATCACGTTCCCTGGGCAGCACTCTTTTACATGCCTGCCGGATTTGCACTGATCGCCTGGATCTCGAGACGTTTTTTTCCGGGTACGCAAGGTAGCGGTATTCCGCAAACAATCGCCGTCATCGACGACCCAGATCACACAAAAAAAAGCAATCTGCTTTCGATAAAAATCCTGTTCGGCAAAATAGCCATGCTGCTTGGAGGCTTGACTATCGGCGCTTCCATCGGTCGTGAAGGGCCTACCGTACAGGTTGGCGCCTCCATCATGCACGCTTTCTATGGATATGGCACCCTGAAAACGGCTGAACAACGTCGCACTCTGGCTCTTGCGGGTGGTGCAGCCGGTATCGCGGCTGCTTTCAATACTCCGCTGGCAGGCATTATGTTCGCCATGGAAGAACTGACCAAAAAATATGTCTTCAAGGCCCACAGTTCGACATTGTTGACGGTTATTCTTTCCGGTCTGGTCTCGATTGCCTGTGTCGGCAACTATACCTATTTCGGTAAAACTGACGCGACCATGACCTTGCTGGGTAATGTTCCGGCTGTTCTCGTATGCGGAATTGCCGGGGGACTGATTGGCGGCCTGTTCAGCCGGATAGTCCAGATCATCTCGGTCACGCCACCTGAAAAAGTCAAACGGGTTGTACGCAGCCACCCCGTCCTTTTTGCGGCTGCCTGCGGCCTGATCGTGGCTATTCTCGGACTGATGACTGACGGCCTTGTTTACGGCACCAGCTACCAGCCTACCCGCATGACACTGGAAAGCGACACAAACGTCCTCGTCTGGTTCTATGGCATCGCCAAATTCATCGCCACGCTTGTATCGACACTAAGCGGCATTCCGGGAGGCCTGTTTGCACCGACCTTGTCGGTTGGTGCTGGCATTGGTGACAATATCTTCGCACTGTTTCCTGGACTGGCGCCACATGGGGCCGTGATTATTCTGGTGATGGCTGCGTACCTCTCTGGGGTCACCCGGTCTCCGCTGACTTCTTTTATCATCACCATGGAGATGACAGGGAGCAGCCACATGCTGTTTTCACTGATGACGGCAGCCTTGCTCGCAAGTTATGTTTCAAAATTCGTGTCTCCCGTTCCGCTTTACCATGCTCTTGCCAAGAATTTTGAATATCCGGAACCGAAAAAAAGCGGGTCTGCGCCATCCTGAACAAGCATTAAAAAAGCCGCTTAAAGCGGTTTTTTTAATATTTCTGTCAAAAGAACGAATCTTGCCTGTTCACTTTTTGTGTTTGCAGTCCGGTTTTACACAGTGCCCGTAAATTGCCAGAGTATGATCGACAATCTCGAAACCATGTTTATCCGCAATTTCATGCTGTCTTTTCTCGATTTCATCATCCTGAAACTCTTCAACCCGACCGCAATCGAGACAGACGATATGATCGTGATGCGATCCTTCATTCAATTCGAACACGGCTTTACCGGTTTCGAAATAATTTCGTGATAATATCCCAGCCTGCTCAAATTGCGTGAGAACCCGATAAACCGTTGCCAGTCCGATTTCGAGGTTTTCCGACAGAAGCAAACGATAGACATCTTCGGCACTCAAATGACGCACGGAATTCTTTTGAAAAATTTCAAGAATTTTCAATCTTGGGAGAGTCGCTTTAAGACCCGTTGCTTTCAATTCGGCAGGATTATTGCTCATTGTTTTGAGAATGATATGAGTTTCTGAATTGGTTCTGTATTAATATCTGCTTTATCATATAGTGTTTGTTAAATCTGCTCAATCATTGCTACTAGGATCGAACTTCGTAATGCATACCAAAATAGCCAGCCTGTGGCGGTTCATTCGCACACCTGTACTGCTTGCATCAACAACCGTTTTGCTGATCAGTTGTGCCTCAAAGAATCCTCTCATTGACGAAGTTGAACAGCCGGAAAATAAAAAATCTGTTGTTTCGGCAGCAACAGATGAAAAACCGGTCAAGACAATTGAAGCGGATAAACCTGTACCGAAAACAAAACCTGCTGTTACCAGAACAGAAAACGAACCTGTTGGCGAAAACGATAACGAGCTGAACAGGCAGCCGGAAGGCATGAGAAAATGGATCAGTAAGCTGACCCCATACAAAGTCGATATCCAGCAGGGTAACTTCGTATCGTCGGAGATGCTTTCCAAACTGAAACCCGGTATGACGAAAGAGCAGGTCCGTTTTGTTCTGGGTACTCCTTTGTTGACCGACATGTTCCACGCCAACCGCTGGGACTATCTCTTCAGGCTTCAGAAACCGAACGGCGCATTGACGACAAACCGGGTAACGGTATTCTTCAAGGACAATCTGGTCGATCGCATCGTCCACGACAATTTGCCGGATGAAGCACAATATCTTTCGAATATTGCCGGCGACAAGGTTCCGACAGAAAAACAGAAGAAGAGTTCAACTGATGAGTACAAGGCATCAGAAAAGAAAGTTCCAGATGTAACTGAAACGGAAACGGTACCGAAATCACAAAAAGAAGCCGAACTGTCCACAGCTCCGGACGAACCCGTCAGCAAGCCTGCGCCCGTAAAGACAGCTGAACCAATTGAAGTGGTTGAACCCGTCAAAACGGTTGAACCTGTCAAAGCTACCGTTCAAGCAGCTGAACCAGCCAAAACTGCAGAACCGGTTAAAATTGTCGAACCAGTCAAGACCGTAGAGCCCGTAAAGGCTGCCGAGCCTGTCAGAATGTCTGAACCGGTCAAAGTTGTTGAACCAGTTGAAACCGTTGAACCGGTCAGAGTTGTCGAACCTGTCCAGACTCCCGCATCGGTGAACCAGCCCGTGCCTGCCAGTATTCCTGCGGAAACAGCCAATCCTTCTGTCACGACATCCGAACCTGAACCGGCACCACGCATGAAACGTCTGGAAAGAGCGAAACCGGTTCAGGCCGATAGCACTGACGATGAAGCATCCTCTTCCCAAAATAACATAAAGACATTCGAACCTATCAGTATTCCCAGCCGGACTGGCAAAATGCTCCCGGCTTCCCCGAATGATCAGTTGATCGGAAACATTCAATGAGTAAAATGAAAATCGCAATTGCTGGCGCCAATGGCCGCATGGGCCATATGCTGATCGAAGCCGTCCTGAAAGCGGACGATGCCGTTTTAACCGGTGCGCTCGATGTACCGGATTCTCCCAATCTCGGCAACGACGCCGGTATGTTTCTCGGGGAGAAAACAGGAGTTACAGTTGAATCGGATATCTCCAGGGCATTGGAAGGCGCTGAATATCTCATCGATTTCACCCGTCCGGAAGGAACTCTGAAACATCTGGATTATTGCGTCAAAAACAATATCAAAATCATTATCGGCACAACAGGCTTTGATGAAGCAGGCAAGAAAACCATCGCAAAAGCAGCCGAAACCATTTCCGTGGTATTCGCGCCGAATATGAGTGTTGGCGTCAATGTGACGATGAAACTCCTCGAAATCGCTGCAAAAAACTTTGCCGAAGGTTACGACATCGAAGTGATTGAAGCCCATCATCGACACAAGGTCGACGCTCCTTCGGGAACCGCCTTGAAAATGGGCGAAGTCATTGCCAATGCCATTGGCCGCGACCTTAAAGAATGTGGAGTCTTTTCCCGGGAAGGCATCACTGGCGAACGTGATCCATCCACCATCGGATTTTCAACCATTCGTGGTGGCGATATCGTCGGTGACCATACCGTTCTTTTCGCCGGTACTGGCGAACGTATCGAAATCACTCACAAATCCGCCAGTCGCGCGACTTACGCGCAAGGCAGCCTCAGGGCATGCCGCTTCCTCGCCGACAAGAAAAACGGCCTTTTCGACATGCAGGACGTTCTTGGCCTGAAGTAATACTCCATACCGTTCCCCCTCATTTCCGGAATACGTTTTGCGGAAATGAGGGAAATAAAAAGCATATTTTCAACGGAATGACGTGAATGCCATGTAAATATCCCGGAATGAGTGGCATATCGTGCTACTCGTATTATCATATGATCTTCCGTCAAAAACCGAACGTTAAATTTTCCTATCGTTAGCCATCATGCAAGACAGATATAACCATGCAGAGGTAGAAAAATCTGCACAAGAACACTGGGAATCAACAGAGGCATACAAAACCGTCGAAAACGATCCCCGTTTCCCGAAAGGCAAATTTTATGCCTGTTCCATGCTGCCATACCCGTCAGGTCGGCTTCATATGGGACACGTCCGCAACTACACGATCAACGACGTGATGTATCGCTATCTGCGCATGAACGGTTATAACGTTTTGATGCCGATGGGCTGGGACGCTTTCGGCATGCCCGCTGAAAACGCTGCGATGGCGCATGGCATTCCTCCCGCAGAATGGACTTACTCCAACATCACCCATATGAAAGGACAGATGGCTTCCATGGGGCTGGCGATTGACTGGTCACGTGAAATGACGGCTTGTAAACCGGATTATTACAAATGGAACCAGTGGATGTTTTTGAAGATGCTGGAAAAAGGCATCATTTACCAGAAAACAGGAACTGTTAACTGGGACCCGGTTGACCAGACTGTTCTCGCCAATGAACAGGTGATTGACGGCCGTGGCTGGCGTTCGGGTGCATTGATCGAAAAACGTGAAATCCCGATGTACTACGCCCGCATTACCGATTATGCGGAAGAACTGCTGGACTACGTCACGGACAAGCTCCCGGGCTGGCCTGAACGGGTCCGCACCATGCAGATCAACTGGATCGGCAAATCCGAAGGCGTCCGTTTCGCTTTCACTCACGACATTCATGATACGGACGGACAATTGATCGGCGACGGAAAACTCTGGGTTTTCACGACCCGCGCCGACACGATCAAGGGGGTCACTTTCTGTACAGTTGCACCCGAACACGATCTTGCCCGTTTCGCTGCAAAAGACAATCCTGAACTGGCGGAATTCATTGAAGAATGCAAACGGGGCAGTGTCATCGAAGCCGATATGGCCACGATGGAGAAAAAAGGGATGCCAACCGGTTTGTTCGTCAATCATCCCCTGACCAACCAGCTGGTTGAAGTCTGGGTCGGTAACTACGTGTTGATGAGCTACGGTGACGGCGCTGTCATGGCAGTACCTGCCCACGATGAACGCGACTTTGAATTCGCCCATAAATACGGCTTGCCGATCCGTCAGGTTATCGACGTCGATGGCCAGCCGTTCATGGAAAATGAATGGCATGAATGGTATGCCGACAAGGAACACGGCAAGTGTATCAATTCCGGTCGTTTCGACGGGTTGAACTATCAGGAAGCAGTCGATGCCGTCGCAGCCGTTCTGGCAGAAAAAGGTCTGGGTGAAAAGAAAGTGACTTATCGCCTGCGTGACTGGGGCATTTCCCGGCAGCGTTACTGGGGCACACCGATTCCGATCATTCATTGCCCGGACTGTGGAGCCGTACCGGTTCCTGAAAAGGATTTGCCTGTTCTCTTGCCGGAAAATTGCATTCCTGATGGCAGTGGCAATCCGCTGGCCAAAGATGAAAAATTCGTCAATACGACATGTCCGCATTGCGGCAAACCGGCTCGTCGCGAAACCGACACGATGGATACCTTCGTCGATTCCTGCTGGTATTTCATGCGCTACTGTTCGCCGGGTTCCGACAAGGCCATGGTCGATGAACGTATCGATTACTGGATGCCGATGGACCAGTATATCGGCGGTATCGAACATGCCGTCATGCACTTGCTGTATGCCCGTTTTTACACCAAGGTCATGCGCGACCTCGGCCTGATCAAATTTGACGAACCGTTCGTCAAACTGCTGACTCAGGGTATGGTTTTGAATGAAACCTATTTCAGGGAAGACAGTTCCGGCAAGAAGAGCTGGTTCAACCCTGAAGAAGTCGAACTGCAACTCGACGACAAGGGCCGTCCTGTTTCCGCACAACTGAAGGAAGACGGAAAAGCGGTCAACATCGGCGGCATCGAAAAAATGTCGAAATCGAAAAACAACGGTATCGACCCGCAAACACAAATCGAACAGTACGGTGCCGATACGGCCCGTCTGTTCACCATGTTCGCGTCCCCTCCTGAACAGACGCTTGAATGGTCCGGTTCCGGGGTCGAAGGCGCCAGCCGCTTCCTGCGTCGCGTATGGGCTTTTGCTTTCAAAAACAAGGAAATGATTGAAAAAGCGGCAAACCAGCCTCTTCCGAAAGACCTGCCTGAATCCCTGAAAACATTGAGACGTGAAATCCATCAGGTTCTGCAGCAGGCCAATCAGGATTATGCCCGCATTCAATACAACACGGTCGTGTCGGCATGTATGAAAATGCTGAACACGCTTGAAGCCGCGAAATCCGACAACTCGCCGGAATTTGCCGCTGTCATGCGCGAAACCCTGTCGATTTTCCTGAGAACGCTCTATCCGGTCGTGCCACACATCACTTATGTTTTGTGGCAGGAACTCGGATACGAAAAAACGGATGGTGACCTGTTAAACGCAGCCTGGCCTGAAGTCGATGCATCCGCCCTTGAACAGGATGAGATTGAAATGGTCGTTCAGGTCAATGGCAAGCTTCGCAGCAGCATTCATGTACCGAAAGCGGCTGACAAGGCAACTATCGAAAAGATCGCAATGGAAAATGAAAACGTCCAAAAATTCATTACCGGAACGCCGAAGCGTGTCATTGTCGTTCCGAACAAGCTGGTGAATATTGTCGTTTAAAATATTGATTTACTTTCAAATGGAAGCCGAAATGAAATATAAACGTTTATACAACTGGATATTTCTGCTCTTTGCAACCACGTTATTGGTTGCATGTGGCTTTCATTTAAGAGGGACGAATGGCATAGGCGGCGATCAGCTTTCTTTTTCAAGCATTTATATCGACTTTCCTGCTGATTCCCAGACATCTGCACGTCTCAAACGACTGATCAAAGGCATGAAGCTGACGAAGTTAGCCAATAATCCCAAAGAGGCTGAAGTTATCTTGTCAGCTATCTCTGAAAAGAAAAACAAGGATTATCTTTCCCTGAATGCCCAGGGACGTGTACGTGAGTATTCACTGGATTACATACTGGAATTCACCGCCAGAACTCCACAAGGGAAAATCCTGATCGAACCAACCAAGTTGGCTCTTCGCCGGACAATGACGTACAACGATAATGAAGCCCTGTCCAAGGAAAATGAAGAACTGATGCTTTACAAGGACATGCAATTCGATATGGCTCATCAGCTTTTAAGAAGATTGTCGGCCATTAAAATGTCAGCCATTAACGGGTCTGAAGATCAGACAACAGAAAACACAACCAGTCTGGACAGGCAACCTGAACATCAACCCGGAACGCCTGATTAACGTTTATGTTTCTGAAATACGAAGCCTTAGAGTCTCACCTTCAGAAAGAACTGGCCCCTTTGTATATACTGACAGGGGATGAGCATCTTTTGGCGCTCGAAGCGGCCGATAGGATACGGCATGCCGCCAGAACCCGCGATTTTACCGAGCGTGAGGTCTTGACGGTCGAACGCAGTTTCAAGTGGGGCCAGCTTCAGGCGACGAACAACGCCATGTCGCTTTTCGGAGACAAGAAACTGATCGAATTGCGTATTCCGACCGGCCGTCCCGGTAAAGAAGGGAGCACAGCTTTACAGGAATACGTCGCCGGACTGAATCCCGACAATATCACCCTGATTACCTTGCCGAAGCTTGACTGGACAACCCAGAAGTCCGCATGGGTTTCTGCCTTGCAAAAGCATGGCATTTATATAGACGTTCCGACAATCGACTTGTCCCGTCTGGGAAACTGGATTTCCTCACGCCTTGCAAAACAGAAACAGTCCATTGACAGAGAGGGCATCGACTTTCTTGTCAACCGGGTGGAAGGCAATCTTCTGGCAGCGCATCAGGAAATCCAGAAACTGGCACTCCTGTTCCCGGAAGGGAAGTTGAGTTTCGAACAGGTTTGCAGCTCTGTATTGAATGTCGCACGATATGACGTTTTCAAGCTGACCGAAGCGATGCTGGGAGGCAATCGCACCCGTTTCATCAAAATGGTCGAAGGCCTGAAAGGGGAAGGTGAACCGCTTCCGCTGATACTCTGGACGGTAACAGATGAGATCAGGACTCTTTTGAAATGCAAAATGGCTCTGGAAGAAGGACAGGCGTTTGCCTCTGTTTCAAAAAGCCTGCGTTTGAGAGGACCGCGCGAAAGATTCATCCAGTCGACTGTAAACAGGCTGGACAAAAACAACTTGCAGAAAGCTTTACAGCAAACGGCACAAATCGATAAGATCATCAAGGGATTGCGTTCCGATTCCATGATGGACGATGCATGGGATGCCCTGACCCAGCTGGGCCTTTCCATAGCATAAACTTGAACTGAAACCGGGGGAATGTTAACGTTGTCATTCCCCGAGATAAGCGATTGACGACGATGGAAATCAAAAGTTACATGACCCGGATCGGACAACAGGCCCGGGAAGCGGCCAGCCTGATGGCAAAAGCCGATACGGCGACCAAGAACAGGGCTTTGCTGTTTATTGCACAGGCAATACGCCGGGAAGTTGCCCTTTTGCGCGCGGCGAACCTGAAAGATCTCGATATCGCAAAAGACAATGGCCTTGAAGCGGCACTTCTGGATCGGCTGACCTTATCCGACAAAGCAATCGAAACAATGGCAACCGGCCTTGAACAGATTGCGTCTCTCGACGACCCGATCGGGGCCATTTCAAATCTTAAACTGCTTCCATCTGGTATTCAGGTCGGACAAATGCGTGTGCCTTTGGGTGTTATCGGTATCATTTACGAAGCCCGCCCGAACGTAACGGTCGATGCGGCAGGCTTGTGCATCAAGAGCGGTAACGCCACCATCCTGCGGGGCGGTTCTGAAGCCATTCACTGCAATCAGGTTCTTGCCGGTCTGGTCAGGGAAGGCCTTGCCAAGGCCGGACTGCCCGAACAGGCTGTCCAGGTTGTCGAAACGACTGACCGTACCGCAGTGGGCGAACTGATTACGATGACGGAATACGTCGATGTTATTGTTCCCCGTGGCGGAAAGGGATTGATTGAGCGGCTCATGCGCGAATCTAAAATCCCGATGATCAAACATCTGGATGGCATCTGCCACATTTATATCGATGACAGCGCAGACCTCGACAAGGCGGTTGAAATCGGTTTCAACGCCAAATGCCAGCGTTATGGAACCTGCAATACCATGGAAACGCTTCTGGTATCGGAAAACGTCGCTGCCGATGTCTTGCCGCTTCTGGCAACGCGCTATCGTGACGAAGAAGTTGAACTGCGATGTGACGAAAAGGCATTCCAGATATTGGGCGCTTATCCTTATCTCGCCAAAGCATCGGAAGAGGACTGGCAAACGGAATATCTCGCCCCGATACTGGCTGTCCGCGTTGTCAGCGGTCTGGATGAAGCCATCGCTCATATCAACCGTTACTCATCCAAGCATACCGACGCCATCATTACGGAAGACTACAGCCATTCACTCCGCTTTTTGCGCGAGGTGGATTCGTCTTCCGTCATGATCAATGCATCCACACGCTTTGCCGACGGTTTTGAATACGGTCTCGGCGCGGAAATCGGTATTTCCAACGACAAGCTGCATGCACGTGGCCCGGTCGGTCTTGAAGGATTGACCTCACTGAAATATGTCGTTTTCGGACATGGCGAAATACGAAAATAATTTTTTAAAAACAATTACGGTCAAAAGGTAACCTGTATGTCTACGAGCTACTCCTATTTCTGTCCATGCCCGAGAGGCATGGAAGACGCTCTCGCTGAAGAACTGAAAGAAATCGCTGAAAAAAGCAAGACGCTGGCGATTCACCAGACCATTCCGGGTGGTGTCCATTGTTCTGGAATGATTGAAGATTGCTGGCTGATCAATCTGTATTCCCGTATCGCTTCACGTGTTTTGCTCAGGATTGCACAATCGAGCTACAAGAGCGAAGAAGACATTTACCGGCTGGCAGTCAAACAGCCCTGGGAAAGCTGGTTCGACGTCCAGAATACCTTGCGTATCGATATAACAGCCATCAAATCACCTTTAAAAAGCCTGAATTTCACGACGCTGCGCATCAAGGACGGGGTCGTCGACCGTTTTCGAAGCCAGAACGGCATTAGGCCATCCATCAACACACATGCGCCGGATATCCGGATCGCCGGGTTTCTCGATGCCCATAACGTCACTCTTTATCTGGATACGTCCGGTGAAGCGCTCTTCAAGCGCGGCTGGCGACTTGAAACGGGTGACGCGCCTTTACGAGAAAATCTGGCTGCCGGCCTGTTGAGAATATCGGGCTGGAAACCGGGTATCCCTCTACTCGACCCGATGTGTGGTTCCGGGACTATCCTGATTGAAGCCGCCCGGATGATGATGGGCATTCCTCCGGGATACAAACGGTCTTTTTCGTTTGAAAAACTCAGCAACTTCGATGCTGCAAAATGGAAAGCACTGAAAGATGCCGTCAAGGTGAATCCGGTGCCGGATAACCCGATGATATATGGAAGCGACATTTCCGGCGACATGCTGACCATGACCCGTCATAATCTGCAGGAAGCGGGCGTTCCTTTCGACATTCCGCTGCATCAGATCGAAGCGCAGGAAATCAAAATGCCGGTCGACAAACCGGGCATTATCCTGACTAATCCACCGTATGGCGAACGTATCGGCGTGCGCGGCAACCGCAATCTTGAAGCCGACGAGCTCGCCAGCCAGTTCTATCAGGCTTTGGGTACCACCCTGAAACAGCGATTCCCGAACTGGTCAGTTTTCCTGTTTACCGCAGACCTGTCTGTCCCGAAAATGCTTCGTCTGAAAGAAGCCCGGAAGACACCGTTTTATAATGGCCCTATTGAATGCCGCCTGTTCCGCTTCGATATGGTTGCCGGTTCGAACCGGCCACGCCAGTCCAGAACGTTCAGGTCAGAAGATCAGAAATAATGTGATGGTCGAGGCGTAAGTGATTAGAACTCTGCTGATCGATAATTACGATTCCTTCACCTACAATCTTTATCATTTGATCGCAGCCGTTAACGGCTGTCCTCCGCTTGTGATAAAAAATGACGATCCGGACTGGGAAGCTGACATGGTTTACGGTTTCGACAACGTCGTCATTTCACCGGGGCCGGGACGGCCGGACAAACGGGCTGACTTCGGCATTTGTCCCGATGTGATTGCGCAAAAAGATATTCCTGTTCTGGGAATCTGCCTCGGACATCAGGGTATATGCCAGTTTTACGGCAGCCGGATCGATCTGGCGACGGAAGCACGTCATGGACGGAAATCGCTCGTTAGGCACGATGGCAGCGATATTTTCAGGAACATCCCCTCCCCCTTTCCAGTCATCCGCTACCATTCCCTCGCGGTTTACGACATTCCGGATGCACTGGAGGTAACGGCGCGAGCCGAAGACGGGACCATTATGGGAATCCGTCACCGGATTTTCCCTCAATGGGGAGTCCAGTTTCATCCGGAATCGATTTGTACGGAATACGGCTTGCAAATCTTTGAAAATTTCAGAAAATTAACCGAAGACCGACAAAACGAAAAAGCTAAAGTATCTGCTACTCTGTCTTTGCCTTTCAAACCGGCTCAAGCACAAGCTACACAAAAGCAAGCCAGGGAAAGCCTTATTCTCCTGCATAAACAGCTGGCGCTGGACATCGATTCCGAAACGGTTTTTGAAAAATGTTTCAAAAACTCGGAATACGCCATCTGGCTCGACAGCAGCAGACAGGACTATGGTTCGGGACGATTTTCTTATCTGTGCAAGGCAGAAGGTTTGCTGGGTCGTATCGTTTCTGTGGATGTCAAAACTCATGCCATTCATGTGACGGGCAAAAACGGCGATCAGGAAACAAGGGGTAATTTTTTCGACTGGCTGGAAAATGACCTGAACCGTTTTGAAATTGACTTGCCGGAAATGCCTTTTGAATTCGCTCTCGGATGGCTCGGCTATATCGGATACGAAATGAAAGGAGATTGTGAGGCTGGAAGTATCCATCGATCTCCTTACCCTGATACGGTCATGGTATTTTGCAACCGCGGCATGGTTATCGACCATCAGGAAAAACAGGTTCATCTGCTGGGGCTTGCCCGATATGACGCTCAATCCGAATCAGAAAAATGGATTGAAGACACGTCCATGCTCCTTACAGACATGGGGCCTGCGCATCAGGATGAACCTGACAATCTGCCGGAATCGCTTTCCCTTGAGAAGCCGTTCGTTCTCCGGCACGACCGGGAAAAATACATCGGACTCATCGAAAAGAGCAAGGAATATATCCGGCAGGGAGAAACTTACGAGGTCTGTCTGACGAATATGGCAACGGCACGATCCGGTGCCGATCCCTGGACTGCTTACCGGATGCTTCGACGTTCCAATCCGACCCCTTACAGCGCCTATCTTCAACTGAAAGATATTTGCATACTGAGCTGTTCACCCGAACGTTTCCTTTCCATTTCCGATGAGCGCATAGCCGAATCGAAACCGATCAAGGGAACCCGTGGCCGATCGAACGATCCGGCAGAAGACAAAATACTCCATGATGAACTGGTTGCCAGTGAAAAAGAGAACGCCGAAAACCTGATGATCGTCGATCTGGTACGGCATGATCTTGGAAAAACCGCTGAACTGAACAGTGTTGAAGTCACGAAACTGTTTGCCATCGAATCTTATAAAACCGTTCACCAGATGGTCAGTACCATCCGCTCGAAAATAAGGCCGGACGCATCCCCATGCCAATGCATCCGCGACGCTTTTCCCGGCGGCTCGATGACGGGAGCGCCGAAGCTTCGGACTATGCAGATCCTTGACAGTCTGGAAGAGGGTGCACGTGGCATTTATTCCGGCGCCATCGGCTATTTTTCCTTATCCGGTGCCGTCGATCTGAGTATCGTCATCCGCACTCTGGTCATGTCTCACAGCGAACTCTCGTTTGGCGTCGGGGGCGCGATTACCGCCCTTTCCGATCCGGAAGAAGAATTCGAGGAAATCCGGGTAAAGGCAAAAGCGTTTCTTGACCTGTTCAACACCGATTTTACCTAGCATGGGAACTGTCATCGTGTCGAACGAATCCATTTTTCAATACACAACGGAAAAAGAACTGGTCATTGCCGGCAAACCGGAAGAAAAGCTTCTGGCAGCCGATTCATGGCTTGTCAAGGATGGCTATGTCCGTGCATTAGACATGCATCGGCAACGTTTCTTTTCAAGTTGCATGGAACTTGCAGGAACCAGTCCGGATATCCTCAATGATTTCTGGAACTCGGCTATTGGCAAGCTGCCGAAAACCGGTTCATGGTTTCCGCGTATCGAACTGGCCGGAAATTTATCTTGCCCCGTTCTCCAGATCCGTATCCGGCCTGCGCCTGCCACTCATTCAACGATCCGGCTGATTGATTATCAAAACGAAGATTTCAGAAAACTGCCCAGACACAAGGGCCCTGATCTGGCGAAATTAATCTCTGCAAGGAAGAAAATTGCCGGGCAGGGCGCTGATGAAGCCATCCTGACGACCCCGAAAGGATTTTTACTTGAAGGACTGACGACGAGCATTTTATGGTGGGAAGGGTCTGTGCTGTGCACTACACCATCATCGCAGCGTATACTGCCGGGCGTGACCAGCCAGCTGCTCCGTTTGATTGCGGAACAGGAAAACATTCCCTTCGCTTATCGTTTTCGTAAAACCGCTGATCTGAATGGCTGCGAAGTCTGGGCCGTCAATGCACTTCACGGAATCCGTCGAGTCGTTGACTGGGAAAAATCCCCATTCAAGACGTCCAGCGATATCGACATCGATTACTGGCGACAAAAACTGGACGAGTTCAGCAAACCGGTCTGAATCCTGTACTGGTCAAACACCAGCGACAGTCATTTCCCCTATCAGGATCGATCCGGACTTCTTGGCTCCCCGTATCTGCGTATCCGCACCGATCGCGACAATTTGTCTGAACATCTCTTTCAGATTTCCGGCAATCGTGATTTCCTCGACCGGATACTGGATGACGCCGTTTTCGACCCAGAATCCCGACGCACCTCTGGAATAATCGCCGGTGACGTAATTGATACCCTGTCCCATCAGATCGGTCACGACAAGCCCTGTCCCCATCTTTTTCAGCATCGCTGCATAATCGTCGGTTTCTTCCGTCAGTTTCGAACCCAGTATCAGATTATGGGAACCACCGGCATTTCCCGTCGTTTTCATACCCAGCTTGCGCGCAGAATAGGATGAAAGGAAATAGCCTCTCACAATGCCATTCTCGACAATCTGACGACGGCTTGTTTTGACCCCTTCATCATCAAAAGGTGCCGAACCGCTCGCTCCGATGACATGGGGATCTTCCAGCAAACCGACATGGTCAGGAAAAACCTGTTTATCCATCGAATCCAGCAGGAAGCTGGATTTACGATACAGGGCACCACCGGAAACCCCGTAAACGAATGAATTCAGCAAACCGATGGCAAGCGGTGCCTCGAAAAGAACTGGACATTTGCGGGTACCGATCGATCGTGCATTCAGGCGGGCAAGCGCGCGCTCGGCCGCGTAACGGCCGACTTCTTCAGGAGATTTGAGCTCAGCCGGATTTCTGGAAGAGGTATACCAGTAATCCCGTTGCATATTGCCGCCGGAACCTGCAATCGGTGCAACAGAAAACGAATGACTGGAATAAGGATAACCGCCGATGAATCCGTCACTGTTGGCTGAAATGAAATGCGAATGGCTGACATTGACGCTGGCGCCTTCCGTATTGGAAATCCGCTTGTCGGTTTCAAAGGCTGCCGCTTCACAGCGTTTTGCCAGTTCAACGGCTTCCTCGGTATTGATCGGCCAGCGGTAATACAGTCCGAGGTCACGCGGATGTCGTTCAAGCATGTCGGTATCCGGCAAACCCGCCGCATCATCCTCCGAGGTAAATGTCGCGATGTTATAGGCCGCTTCAACGGTTTGTTTCAGGGATTCTTTTGAAAAATCGGACGTTGTCGCATTACCGCGTTTTTTTCCGACAAAAATCGTGACTCCGATTCCCTTGTCCTGATTTTTCTCAATTGTCTCGATTTCCCCCTTGTGCACACTGACAGACAGGCCACTGCCTTCACTGATGCCTACGGCAGCGCCCGACGCTCCCTTTTTACGTGCGTATTTCAATACGTCTTCAGCAATTTGTTTCAACTGATCGTCACTGGACACAAAATCGGAATCGTTCATGAGATTATCTTTTTCAAGGTTCTGTTAAGGCTGTTATGATAGCAGCCAATAAGAAACGAGTTAATGACCTTACACAGAAGTACGATTATGCCAAATTCAAACAGAGGTTCCTGTGGTTTCCGTTCCAGTGATCTGGAAGAAGAATACGACCGTCCATCCAAATCGCAATTGAAGCGTGAAATGACCGCCTTGCAAAAACTGGGCGAACAACTGGTCAATGAATCAGCCGACCGCTTGAAGCGCGTTCCCATGCCGGACAAACTTCGCGACGCCATCATGGAATGCCAGAAAATCAGGCACAACGAAGGCAGGAGAAGGCAATTGCAGTACGTCGGCAAAATCATGCGTTCCCTGGATGAAGATGCGGTTGCACAGATCAACAACACGCTCGACAGCTGGAAAGGCCTGCTGAAGGCGGATACCGTTTTGATGCACGCCATCGAGAACCAGCGTGAAAAACTGTTGTCTGACGGTTCTGCACTGACTGAATTCGTGCAACGATATCCAGCTGCCGATATCCAGCAATTGAGAACACTGATCCGGAACGCAAAAAAAGAAGCGGCCGAAAACAAACCGCCGAAATCGTACCGTGAAATTTACCGACAATTGAAGCAACTCATGTCACCGCCATCCATTTCAACCGAAAATAGTGATGAAATTGACGAAAGTGAGGAAGCTGATGAAGAAAAATCCTGAAGACATATCGATCGGACTGGTTTCCGTTTCGGATCGCGCCTATGAAGGAAGCTATCCGGATCTGGGTATTCCCGCACTGGAGGCATGGCTCACTTCGGCCATCAAATCCCGCATCTGGCTGGAAAAACGCCTGATCCCGGACGAATATGAACAGGTCGAGAAAACCCTGCACGAACTGGTCGACGAAGACCGTTGCTCGCTCATTCTGACGACCGGAGGCACCGGCCCCGCCAGACGAGACCGGACACCGGATGCGACACTGGCGGTCGGCACAAGGGAAATGCCGGGATTTGGCGAACAGATGCGTCAGATCAGCCTGCATTTCGTTCCAACAGCCATTTTGTCACGTCAGGTCGCTGTTATTTGTGAACGGCCCGAGCATGCCTCCCTGATTTTGAATCTCCCGGGACAACCGGCTGCCATCCGCCAGACACTGGAAGGCGTCCGCGACAAGGACGGGAATATCATCGTGCCGGGAATTTTTACCGCCGTTCCCTACTGTATCGACCTGATCGGTGGTCCTTATATCGAAACGAATGAAGCTGTCTGCCAAGCCTGGCGTCCGAAAAAAGATGCATCGTAAAACAGGATGTACTGACTGAATCATTGCCAGCTTTTTACCGCCTCTTAACAACCTTAACCGACGAGAAAAACAATGAGCTCATTTTTGCAATACAGCCAGGCCGATACCGGCCCGGATCCACAAGTCTCCGTCATCTGGATGCATGGTCTGGGAGACCACGGTTCCAGTTTCGTGCCACTGGTAAAAGAATTCGACCTCTCTGGATGCCCTCCTATCCGCTTTATCTTTCCACACGCTCCGGAACGTAACATCACGGCCAATGGTGGCTATTTCATGCGGGCATGGTTCGACATTTATGCCGGTTTCGAAGATTCGGACATGGAAGATTCCGAAGGCATCATCGAGTCGCGCGACCAGATTATCATGCTGATCGAACAGGAAAAAAGAAGAGGCGTACCTGCAGACAAAATTTTTCTGGCGGGCTTTTCACAGGGATGTGCGATGGCCCTTTATACCGGTTTGTGCTATCCGGAAAAACTGGCGGGCATCATCGGCCTGTCCGGTTACATGCCACTCATGTATTCTTTCCCCGACGACAGGAATCCGGCCAACCAGAACACCCCGATTTTCCTGGCTCATGGAACACAGGATGAAGTCGTTCCGTTCTCACGCGCCGAAGATACCATGAAACTGCTGGAATCACTCGGTTACAAGGTCGACTGGAACGCCTATCACATGGGCCATACGATGTCGTTGCCTGAAGTGCAAGACCTTTCCGCCTGGCTGACCAAATTGCTGGCCTGATGCGGTTTCAATGGCAATCCCTGCTTTCAGGGCAGGGATTGTTTCATTCGAACGCCTGTCGCGTACATCCCTGTAAATCCACTTCAAAACTTCCGTCTTTTCCGATCAGGCTCATCTGGCCGTCCTGTATCAGACACTGCCATTCCATCGACCTTTCGACATGACGTGAAATGGATTCAGTGAGTTCAACCGGCAAAATCACCACTTCAAGATTGCGGACTTTCTCCAGATCGGCCTTGCTCTTTTTCCACCACAACTCGGCATTGCGACCATATCCGAAGACAACGATTTTTCTGGCTTGCCGACTTTTCGACACAATGCGCTTGACGGTCGGAGCCCCCACTTCAACCCACAAATCCGTCTGGCCGGTCAGATCCTTTATCCATAAATCGGGTTCCTCGGTATCAGACAGCCCTTTCGTGAAAACAAGGCCTTCATCGGCATAACGCATGAAGGCGATCAGGCGCGCGATCATCCGTTCATCCGTCTCTGACGGATGCCGTGCCAATGTAAGGGAATAAGTCGAGTAATGCTGCCTGTCCATATCGGAGAGCTGGACGTTCGTTTTGAAAATCGATGCGGAAAAAGCCATAAGAACGGAAACAGGAATCTGAAAATAGAAGAATCTGGATTTATATCAGACTGCCGGCTTCATAAAAAGTGTCTAGTAGAACTATTACATAAAAATTGAACCCAAACGATATGAGACATCTGAAAATCATCTATTTCAGCAACTCCTGGGAACATCTGCTGGCTGCCGGGCTGGTCATTCTGGCACTGTTTCTCATTCTATATACAACCAAACAGTTCGTCAGTGCAAGGCTGTTCAAAAAAGCCAGCACAACCACGACGCACTGGGACGACATCCTCGCCGAAACCGTCAAGTCCACGAGTGTCATCACGATTTTCGTTTTTTCCCTCTTGTGTGGCGTTTACATTCTCGATCTTCCGGACGAGGTCAATACCGTCAACGCCCATCTGGCAGCGGTTGTCTTCCTGTTCCAGTGCGGCTTGTGGATCAGCAAGGCGACATCGTCATGGCTGGCTTACAAGGCATCCCCTGAATTCGGGAAAGATACGCGACATCAGGTAATGAACATGCACATTATCGGGTTCGCCACCAAACTCGTCATCTGGACCATCGCACTGCTTCTGATACTCAGCAATCTCGGCATCAACATAACGGCACTGATCGCCAGTCTGGGTATTGGCGGTATCGCCGTCGCGCTGGCAGTCCAGAACATCCTTGGTGATCTGTTCGCCTCGCTTTCCATCGCGATAGACAAACCTTTCGAAGTCGGCGACGCAATCGTTATCGACGATCTGAACGGTACCGTAAAATACGTCGGCCTGAAAACCACCCGGCTGACCAGCATTTCGGGTGAAGAACTGATTATCTCCAATGCCGACCTGCTGAAAAGCCGGATTCATAATTTCAAGAAAATGCAGGAAAGGCGTATGGTCTTTTCCATCGGCGTCACATTCGACACACCCCCCGAAAAATTGCATCGTATCAACCGGATTATAGAGGACATCTTCAGCAAGATTCCGACAACACGGCTTGACCGGGTTCACTTTAACACTATCGGGCAATCCAGCCTGAATTATGAAATCGCCTATTATGTGAAAAGTGCGGATTACAGTGTTGCTCTGGATGCCCAGCAGGAAGTCAACTTGTCACTGATCGAGCATTTTGCTGCCGAGAAAATCGAGTTTGCATTTCCTACACGAACCTTGTATCTGTTCAAGGATGAACCAGTATCAATCAGTCAGTGAACCGTATCTGTCTTTCGGAATGGCCGCCAGCAGCGTTTGTGTATAAGGGTGACGCGGATTGCGGTATATTTCGTCCGAACCGGCCATTTCGACGACTTCGCCATTTTTCATGACCATGACCTGATCGGCCATGTATTTCACAACCGACAGGTCATGGGAAATAAAGAGATAGGAAAGGCCGAATTCGTCCTGCAGGTCCTGCAAGAGGTTCAGAATCTGCGCCTGAACGGAAACGTCGAGCGCCGAGACCGATTCATCGCAAACCAGCACTTCAGGCTGCATGGTCAGACAACGGGCGATGGCAATACGCTGGCGCTGCCCCCCCGAAAATTCATGCGGATAACGAAAGAACGCTTCAGGTGGCAAACCGACCTTTTTCAGCCAGTCGAACGCCATTTCCTTGCGTTCGGAAGAAGACGCGCCTATCCGGTGAATGGCAAGCGGCTCCATCAGAATCTGCCCGACCGTAAAGCGCGGATTCAGTGAAGCGTAGGGATTCTGGAAAATGATCTGGATACGGCGCTTGTACGGCAAAAATTCCTTTTCCGTCATCGACAGGATGTCCTTGCCGTCAAAGAAAACCTGACCGGTACTGGCGGCATGCAATCTCATCAGGGTCAGTCCCAACGTGGTTTTTCCCGAGCCGGATTCACCGACAATACCCAGCGTTTTCTTGCGCGGCAAAACGAAAGAGACGTCTTTGACTGCCGGGAACAGTTTCTTTTTGAAAAAACCGGACCGGATTTCGAAGTTTTTGCTTAAATGCTTAACGTCCAGAACAGGTTCATCGTCCGGCGAATATCCCTTTACCCTTTGCGGAAAATTTTCATGAGGCTTGCCTTCGGCCTGCATGACGTCGTCGATAACCGGCAAATGAAATGGCCTTTCGTTTATGGGTGGACGGCACAACAACAGGGCTTTCGTATAAGGATGGGATGGATGAACGAAAACGTCGCTTGCGCTCGCCTGTTCCTTCACGTCACCATACCGCATGACGATCACTTCATCGGCTATTTCCGATACCAGCTGCAAATCATGCGTAATGAAAAGAACCGACATGTGATGCCGCTGTTGCAGTGACTGGATCAGTTCGATAATCTGTCGCTGTATGGTTACGTCCAGCGCGGTCGTCGGTTCATCCGCAATTAAAAGGCGTGGTTCGCAGGCGATAGCCATTGCGATCATGACCCGTTGTTGCTGCCCTCCGGACAACTGGTGTGGAAATGCATCCACTTTGGTCGATGGATCGGGAATGCCGACTTCATCCAGCAATTCAGTCGTCCGTTCCCGGGCCTCCCTCCCGGTCATGCCTTTATGAAAACGCAGTACTTCCCCGATCTGGTAACCGACGGTAAAAACCGGATTCAGGGATGACATCGGTTCCTGAAAGACCATCGAAATTTTCGAGCCGCACAACTGCCTTCTTTGCCGGCCGGTCATGTCAAAAAGACTGTTTCCTTCGAACAGGATTTTTGAGGACGGATCGATAATCGTATTGCCTTCCGGCAGCAGGCCCATGACTGCCAGTGCACTGACCGATTTTCCACTACCGGATTCACCGACCAGTGCAACCGTCCTGTTTACCGGAATATCGAAGGAGATGCCCTTGACCGCTTCGAAAACCGTGTTTTTATCAACCCGGAAAGAAACACGGAGATTGTCGACACGCAGGAGGATGTCAGATTCCGGCAAGGTCATAAATCCCCCTGTTTCAGTTTCGGATCAAGCGCGTCCCTCAATCCATCGGTAAACAATGACAGCGCCGTTACCAGAATCGCCATGGATATCGTCACGGCAACGAGTTGCCACCATTTGCCGAGAATAAGCTCGTTCTGTGCTTCGTTCAGCATGCTTCCCCATGATACGACCCCGACCGGAACACCGAACCCCAGAAAACTCAGAATAACTTCTGACTTGATGAAACCGACTGAGAGGATCGACATCTGGACAAGCGATATATGGCTGACGTTCGGAAAAATATGGACGAACATCCTTCGCCAGTTGGACGCGCCGATCGTGTTGGCCGCCAGAACGTATTCACGTTCCTTGTGCTTGATGTATTCTGCCCTGACAAGACGGAACACGCCAGTCCAGCCAGTCAGACCGAGAATCAGGATGATAGTAAGCACTCCCTTGCTTTGGAGGACAGCAGCCACCGCCAGAATCAGGAGAAGATAGGGAATCGATGTGAAGACGTTATAAAACCAGTTCAGAAAATCGTCTATCCAGCCGCCGAAATACCCGGCGAATGCCCCGAGAAAAGTCCCCAGCACGGTGGCGACAAATGCGGCAATCAGACCGACCAGAATGGACGTTTCCGATCCCTTGACCGTTTTCTTGATAATGTCATGTCCCCATTTGTCCGCGCCGAACGGAAGGGTTTTCAAGCGGCCGGAGTCGTCGGAAACAGCTGTTTCTTCCAAGCTTTGCTGGCTGCGGATTTCATCCATTTCCGTTTTCAGCGGGTCTTCGATGCCGTAGGTTTCGGTGGAAGGCTGTCCTTTTGAGACTTCCTTTCTCAAATCGCGGATGATATCTTTCAGGGGATCGACCGGATTTTCCGGGGGAATTTCACGCACCGGCACGGCATCTGTTTCTGCCAATTCATCAGCAGTATAGCTCGATTGGCTACCGACAAAATCAGGAGGAGCGTAGTGAACGCCCACTTCTTTCGACCAGTCGGATGCAACGAACCCGGATGCAGAGAAAACCAGCAATCCCAGAAACAGGACGACGATACCCAGAGAAAACATGGCAAGCCGGTCTGCTTTCAGACGCTTCCATGTCAATGCCCACAATCCTTCGGATGAAATCGACTGATTCGCCATGACATTCACCGCAAGCGGACACGCGGATCGATCTTCTGATAAAGCAGATCCGCCAACAGATTGAAGAACATCGTCGCTATCGCAACATAGACGGTAATCGCCTTGATTACCGGGAAGTCACTCCGTTCAACAGCCAGAATGATTTCACGGCCGATCCCCGGTATCGAAAAGAAGCGCTCGACCAGAAAAGCGCCGATCAATAAAGACGGCAGATTCGACATCACGTAGGTAATGATGGGAATCGTCGCATTGCGCAAGACGTGAACCCATAAAATCCGTTTTTCCGACAATCCCTTGGCTCTTGCCGTGCGGACGTAATCCTGACCGATTTCGTCAAGCATGAATGTTCTGTACAGACGCAAATTGGGTGCAATGCTGACGACAAGCAGAATCAGGATCGGAAGCGAAGAATATTTGAAAAGATCCTGAACCCAGTTTTCACCCCAGCCCTGCACGGGAAACCACCCCAGTTTATAGGCGAGCAGATACTGGAAAACGATGATGTAAACCAAAATACTGACCGACATGCCGACTGTACAGACGATCATGATCATCCTGTCGGTTAACGATCCACGAACGTAGGCAACGGCCAGTCCCAGCGCGATGGCGAGGCCGGTTTCAAGAAAGGTCAGCGGAATCAAAAGCGTCAGCGAAGGCCCGAGTCTTGAGAGCAGAATGCTCGAAACCGATTCACCCGTACTCCAGCTGTTGCCGAAATCGAAACAGATTGTCTGTTTCAGGAATATCCACAGCTGCACGTAAACAGGTTCGTCTATCCCGAGCTGGTGCCGGATATTGGCAATCTGTTCCGGATTGGAAATTTTACCCGCCAGTACATAGGCCGGGTCGCCGCCGACCCAGTTAAACAGAAAGAAAACCAGCAACAATACCCCCAGTATGGTCGGTATCATCTGCCAGAGGCGTCGAATCAGATAGGAAAACATGTTGTGCGACAGTCCTGTTCAGCGAATAATGCGTCCTTCACAAAATAACGCGACCGTTTTTGCATCACGGCCGCGCCATTTCATTTCTTGCCCGATGCATTGCCACTGATGTCTTCATAAAAAGCGGTACTGTCCGGGGCACGTCCCAGAAAATACCTGACCATCCTGTCGGCAGGCAATTCACTGCCCTTTTCCAGAATCGTTTTTCTGTAAAACTGTCCGACTTGTGGGTCCATCAGGTTGCCGTTGAAACGGGACAGCATATCCAAAGCCAGAACTTTCGACCAGAGATAGCCGTAGTATCCTGCCGAATAACCGCTGACGACATGGCTGAACTGTCCCGGAAATTGCGTACCCGGATCGTAACCCTGAACCGTATCGCCTTCCATTTCCATCCATGTCTTCATGACATCGCCCGGCTTGTCGCTGTGCAAGGCCATGTCATATTTGGCGTACAGAACCTGACGGGAATACAGGATACCCTGACCGAATTTTCGGGATTCATTCAGGCGTTTCAACATATCCGCATCAACTGTCGGACAAGCGTTCGTGCAATACGCCGGCAGGGTGGAAAGCGCCTCGTAATTGTGTGCCCATTCCTCATACATCTGGGAAGGAGCCTCGACAAAGTCCCTTTCCACGCTGGTACCTGCCTGATCGACATAACGCGTATTGGACAAGACACCATGCAGGACGTGTCCGAACTCATGAAGCATTGTTTCCAGCTCGTCCAGATCCAGCCCATTGCGGTTGAAATTGGCGACCAGAACCGAAATCGGCTGACGGTTTTCCGTGGTGCTCGATCCCTGAACCGGGAAAGCCGCCGCATGTCCATACTTGCCATCGCGCGGGAAAATATCGAGATAAATGCCACCGAGCTGTTTGCCTGAAGCCTTGTCGATCACATCGTAATAAACGACATCCGAATGCCAGACCGGAACGTCGGCTTTTTTGAATTCAATGCCGTACAGCTTGCCGGACAATCCCATGACCCAGTCCATCGAAGCCTGCGTCGGAAAGTATTGGCGCAATTTGTTCTGGTCGATGTTATAGCGTGCTTCCTTGACCCTTTGCTGCCAGTAATTGGTATCCCAGTGCTTGATTTCAGATTCCGAGAAAAGGATGCCGCGCTGTTGTGCCTTGAAAGCCCGCAATTCATCCAGTTCCTTTTTCTCGGCAGGGACGACGATCTCCTGGACATTGTCCAGAAACTTGTTGACCGGCCCCGGTTTTTTCGCCATCCGCCTGCGCAAGGCAAAATCGGCATAGCTGCGATATCCGGAAAGCACGGCCATTTCATGTCTCAAATTGACCGCTTCCTGCAACAGCTGGATATTGGCAGGCGTGCCACGATTGATGAATGCAAAACGATAGCGTTCCCGTGCCTTGTCGTTATCCGCATACTGCATGAAAGGAATGTATTCGGGATAGGAAAAACCGAGCAGATAATTGCCTTTACCGTCGCGCTGGATATTGGCCAGGTATTCTTTCGACAAGCCCTGCATCTCTTCGGGCGAAAAAACCAGTTTTGTCTTGTTGTCGCGTATATTGCGCGAAAATTCCTGATCGATTTCCGTCAGTCTTTCCAGTATCTCTTTCACCCGGTTACGTTTGTCTGCCGAAAGCGAAACACCGGCATCCTCATAGGCGCTGACGATGTCCTGCCGCAATTTCCGTTCTTCGTCGTCGTTCACCCGCATGATGCGCATGTTCCGGTAAAGTTTTTCATTCTGGAACATGTCGGTGATGAAACGCTGCACGTTCATGGAACAGGCATCGGCATTTTTCCGGACACTGGCGTCCGGTGACACCTGGCTTAAGAGCGCCATCGGCCCCTGCAGATTTTCCACTGCGATCTGAAGACTGTTCCAGCCCTTCAGGAATTCGGCTGCACCTTCCTCGGACTGCGATTGTATTTTTTCCAGAGCAGAGATTTGCTGGCCCAGATCGCTCAGCCCCTGCTGGCAACGCGGCCCGATTTCATCGGCCGACGGTAAAGGCAAAACAGGACGATCCGTGGAAGCCAAAGCGGGAATGGAAACAGTCAGTGCCAGAGATACGGCACAGACGAGAGACTTGAAAACAGGAACTTTTTTCTTCATGGTTTCTAAAACTCTTTAGGTTCGAAGAGGCAATAATAGACCGTTATAACGGCAAACTCACCTTTTGTCATTGTCGATATCGATATATATCCATTCATTATGCATGACTGGATGCTTCTTGTAACCGATCACGTAGGGTTGCAAGAGCATATTCCGGTATCGGGCATAACCGATACGTGTTGGCGCATATACTTCCAGAAGTCGCGTCATCTTGTGATAAAGAAGATCTCTTTCATGTCCGTCCGGCAACGCAACCGATTGCTCATACAAGCGATCATACTGTGGAATTCTGGTGCAGCCGTTGTTGCTTTGTCCGGTATGTGGGCCATAGAACAATTGCATGAAATTGCTGCCGTCTGGATAATCCGCAATCCACGGACTCGTCCGCATCATCAGCCGACACTGTTTTTCGGCTTTTAACAGATCAGGGAAAAGCCGCTTGTCGCTCTGCATCTTGATGCCCAGTTTGTCGAACGTCTTTTTCCACATCTCGAGCTGTTGCTGCCCGGTAGAATCCGCCCGGGCCGAAAAAACGATCACCAGAGGTTTTCCGTTCGGCATTCGACGATATCCATCTGCCCCTTTTTTATAACCGAATTTGTCCAGCAAGGCATTGGCGATTTTCGGCTCATAACGGACGCTGCTTTTATATTTGGCATCATGCCCGATAATACCGGGTGGTATGGGATATTCCAACGGAATGGCTTCACCGTTCCAGACAACATTGATTTCTTCTTTCACGTTATGCGCCATGGCAATCGCACGCCTCAATGCGATTTTCTCTTTCGAGAGACCACCGACGACCTCATTTTGCATATTGAAATAGAACTGGGAAAGTTCCGGTTCGATAATTCGTGAGAGCCGGACACCTTTCGATGCCAGTTCCGGCCTTAAATGCCCTTTTTCAAGCGCTCTCGGAGCCAGTGGACCGTCCAGATTGAAAAGGTCGACCTCACGGTTTTCAAACGCCAGCCATCTCGACTGGTCCTCCGGGATAACGGCAATCTCGACACGCCCGATCTGCGGCATCCGTTTGCCCTTCATTTCTTCGACGATCCGTTTGTCTTCCGGATCGCTTCCTGCCCTGAAATCCCAGATAAACCCCCTGTAAGCAGGATTGGCATCCAGAATCATCTTTGAACCCCGTTGCCACTCGGTCAGGACATAAGGGCCTGTTCCCACCGGGTGTGCCATGATCTGTCCATTGCCATCCGTGTATTTGTCGACAATTTCATGAGCGACAGCACTTGTCGGATAATGGGCCAGTACATGAGTCAGGTTATAGTCCGGTTTGTTTAAATGAATTCTGAATGTATACCGATCGACCAGTTCGAGCCCGCGAATTGGTTTTGCATAGTCCAGATGTCCTGTTTTTCTGGCCTGTTTTGCCAGCGCATCCAGACCAATGACTTTTCCTTCCAGAAGCCAACCCCAGGTCGATCTTACCGCCGGATCCATGAGGCGTTTGAGAGAATAGATGTAATCCGACGCCGTCAATTCCCTTTTTTTTCCACCAAAAGCAGAATCGTCCGTAAAGTAAATGCCTTTTTTCAGCGTGATGGTATAGGTTTTTCCATGATTGCTTACGACAGGCATGGACGCGGCGGTTGATGGCACCAGTTTTGCCGGCCGTGCGAGATAATCGTATGCATAGAGGGTTTCATATATCGACCTGATCACTTGACCAGAATACATGTCATGGGCAACAGCGGGGTCAAACCCAGTCTCCGGCGAAGGAAAAACATAATGGAGTACCTTGTGCGAATCGGCCGCATGCACGAAAGGCAACACCATGCCAATAAATAATATCAACAATGATTTCTGGAATCGGCCAATAATGGACATGTCAAAAAAATCAGCTTTTCTCTGGAAAAATTTTACCAAATCAATATTCTTTTATTTGAAACGACAAAAATTTAAATAATGAAAAATAGTTAACCGATTTTTAATTCTTCAATCTTTTTTCAACATTCAGAAAAAAAAAGGTATAGTTAAAAGATTATTTGTCAGCTCAAAAGTTTTGTAATTTTTTGAAACAAAATGAAATCGTTTTGAAATTTCATTCTATATTTTCTCACTGTATTGACTTTACTAGGAACTCTTATGATTAAAAAAGCACTGGTTTTAAGCACTTTGTCGCTTTCTTTCGTTTCCTTTGCTGCATTCGCTCAAAACGTGGCTGTTGTAAATGGCAAGGCCATCCCATCCTCTTATTCCGATGAAGCGGTCAAGGAGGTCGTCAAACAGGGAGGAAAAGACACTCCTGAGTTGAGAAACAATATCAAGACTCAGCTAATTGTTGGCGAAGTACTGCTGCAGGAAGCTGAAAAACAGAACCTGGCATCAACCGACGCCGTCAAAAAACAGATGGAAATGGCAAGACGCTCCATCCTGATCGATACCTTAAGAAACAACTATGTCACGAAGAATCCGGTCAGCGACAATGAAGTCAAGGCCGAATACGACCGTCTTGTCAAAATGCAGAAAGGCCAGACGGAATATCACGTCAAGCACATTCTGGTCAAGGACAAGGCCACAGCCGACAGCATCATTAAACAGGTAAGCAAAAACCCAGCCAGCTTTGAAAAACTGGCACAGGAAAAATCCCTGGATAAGGCATCCGCTGCCCGGGGCGGCGACATGGGCTGGGCCACTGCTGGCGATCTCGTCAAGCCATTTTCCGATGCAATGGTATCGCTGAAAAAAGGCCAGGTCAGCAAGACCCCTGTTCAAACCGAATTCGGTTATCACATCATCAAGGTAGTCGATTCACAGAAAGTGAAAATCCCGACTTATGAACAGATCAAGCCTAAACTGAAAGCCTCCATGCAGTATAGAAAATGGCAGGAATATGAAATGGGCCTGATGAAAGAAGCGAAAATCCAGTAAGTTTCTTCCTGAACAAAAAAACCAGCCTTCATTGAGGCTGGTTTTTTACATTCCCTTTTCGTCCGTCCTGCACTTCAGCATATCATTTTACGTGCTCCGGCAAACGCAAAATGGCGTCTTTATTGGTATGGGAAAAGCATTTTTCCGCCGCTTCCCTGTATGGCAACCATATCGAATTCAAATGTTCCCTTGGCGCGAGTACCACCGGGAATTTTTCAGGAACCTGCAAACCGAAAACATGTTCTGTATTTTCGGTAACTCCGGGTGCGAAACGATGTCTCCAGACCGAGAAAATTTCAAACACATTGTCGATTTTCCAGTCTTCGAGACAATCAAGAGACACTTCATGATCGGATACGCTTTGAACTGACTGGACAACCTTGATGCCGGTTTCTTCAAACACTTCCCTCACCGCCGTCTGTTCAAGCGGTTCCGACAGCGAATCCCGCGAACCAGTCACCGATTGCCAGAACCCCGGGCGATCGGCACGCTCGATCAACAGGACATCCAGTTCTTTCGTGTAAATGACGACCAGAACCGATTGTGGAATTTTGTAGTTCACGTTCAAGATGAAAGAAGGGAGCGTTCAAGCTCCCTTTCCTCTTAGGCTGGTTGAGTGGTTTCTATTTTTCTCAAGCGGATATGCAGTTCCTGCAACTGTTTTTCACCGACTTCAGACGGTGCCTGCGTCAACAGACATTGCGCACGCTGTGTTTTCGGGAATGCAATCACATCACGAATGGAATCGGAGCGCGTCATCAGGGTTACCAGACGATCCAGACCGAAAGCCAGGCCACCATGTGGAGGGGCACCATACTGGAGCGCATCCAGCAGGAAGCCGAATTTTTCCTGTGCTTCGGTGTCACTGATCTTCAATGCCCTGAAAACCTTGCTCTGGACTTCTTCCTTGTGAATACGGATTGAACCGCCACCCAGTTCCCAACCATTCAGAACCATGTCATAAGCCTTGGAAAGGCAACGGCCCGGATCACTTTCAAGGTAGTCTTCATGACCGTCTTTTGGTGACGTGAACGGATGATGGCAGGCAGCCCAGCGATTATCGCTTTCGCTGTATTCGAACATCGGGAAATCGATAACCCACAATGGAGCCCATGCTTCGTCGAACAGGCCGTTTGCATGACCGAAGTCGGAATAGCCGATTTTGTTTCTCAAGGCACCCATGGCATCGTTGACGACCCGTGCCTTGTCGGCACCGAAGAAAATCAGGTCGCCATTTTTGGCACCGGTGCGTTCAAGAATCTGTTTGATGGATTCTTCCGTCAGGTTCTTGACGATAGGCGATTGCAGGCCAGCCGCACCTTTTTCGATATCGTTAACGCGGATATAGGCCAGACCTTTCGCGCCGTAGATACCGACGAACTGGGTATAGGAATCGATTTCCGAACGCGGCATGCCGGAACCTTCAGCGGAGCCACCCGGAACGAGAAGGGCGACAACGCGACCGCCCTGCATGTTGGCGGCATTGGAAAATACCTTGAACGGCACGTCTTTCATGACGTCGGTCAGCTCGGTGAATTCCAGTTTGACGCGCAGGTCGGGTTTGTCGGAACCATATTTGGCCATCGCCAGTTCATGCGTCATGACCGGGAATGGATTCGGCAAATCGACGTCCATCGTTTTCTTGAAGATGCCACGGATCATGTTTTCAAACAGATCGCGGATTTCCTGTTCTTCAACAAACGACATTTCGCAGTCGATCTGGGTAAACTCCGGCTGGCGGTCTGCACGCAAATCTTCGTCGCGGAAACATTTCGTGATCTGGTAATAACGGTCGAAACCGGCAACCATCAGCAACTGTTTGAACAGCTGTGGCGATTGCGGCAAAGCGAAAAATTCACCCGGATTGACACGGGAAGGAACCAGATAATCGCGGGCACCTTCCGGTGTCGATTTCGTCAACATCGGTGTTTCGATATCGATAAAGCCGTTTTCATCCAGATATTTGCGCGTTTCCATCGCAACCTTGTAACGCAAACGCAAATTGTTCTGCATTTGCGGACGGCGCAGATCGAGAACACGGTGCGTCAGACGGGTCGTTTCGGAGAGGTGTTCATCATCCAGCTGGAACGGAGGGGTAACCGACGGATTCAGCACTTCCAGTTTTTCACAGAACACTTCAATACGTCCCGAGGTCAGGTTTTCATTGACCGTGCCCTGTGGCCGTTCGCGAACGATACCGGTCACCTGAAGACAGAATTCGTTACGAACCGATTCAGCCACCTTGAAAACGTCCGGCCTGTCCGGATCGCAGACAACCTGAACCAGACCTTCACGGTCTCTCAAGTCGATAAATATGATCCCGCCATGATCACGGCGCCGGTGCACCCAGCCGCATAGTGTTACAGTCTGACCGAGCATCTTCTCGGTAGTAAGGCCACAATAATTTGTTCGCATGGACATAAATATCAACTTTTTATCAATAAGGTTTCAACTTCAGGGCGATACCGGAAAACAGAACGCCCTTTCATATAATTCTGAAATCAGTTAGCAGGCCCGGTAAAAACGGACCTGCCATAAATCAACCGCAAGATCCCGTGTCCGGATTACTCATGGGACAGCAACTGCAACCTGAACCTGCGGAATGATCACTGCCGCTGTTCTTGAAGTCGGTTTCATACCAGCCGGATCCTTTCAGCTGAAACGATGCGCAGGTCAATTGTTTCTTGAAGCTCTCTTTACCGCAGGAAGGACAAATCGTAAGCGGTTGATCAGACAATTTTTGCAGTACATCCTTGGAAAAACCGCAATCATCACAACGATAAGCATAAATTGGCATTTTTTTACTCCAAAAACTCCCGAAATCCTGAAATTATAGTTCTTTTTAAAAAGAATTACACCGATACGTTTCGGGCTTCGGTTTCCTTGCGCAATTTAAGAGACACAAGTGAACCGGCAATCATGCCGATCACGCTCATGACAAGCCCAACCAGTTGTGGGGGCATCGTCCAGTCCGGACAGAGAATTTCCATGCCGATCCATGATACCAGTCCTGCAATCATGGAAGTCAGTGCACCATGCCGGTTTGCGTATTTCCAGAAAAAACCGGCAACCAGTGGCACGAATGCGGCGACAAGTGTAATTTTATAGGCATCCTCCACCATTTCGAAGATACTCGAATTGGAATTCATGGCGAATACCGTCACGATTACCGCAAATACCAGCACGACCAGACGCATCATCAAAAGCGACTGCTTGTCGGAAAGATTAGGCAGAATTTCCTTCATCACATTTTCGGAAAAAGTGACGGATGGAGCCAGCAAGGTAGCGCTTGCGCAGCTCTTGATTGCGGACAGCAAGGCACCGAAAAACATGACCTGTGCGAAAACCGGCATATAGGTCATGATCATCATCGGCAGGATCATCTGTGAATCCTTGTCGATCAGACTTTCCACCAGAACCGGGTCGATCAGCATGGCCGAATAACACAAGAACATCGGGATCAGGGCAAACAGAAGATAGAACACGCCCCCGACAATCGATGCGTTTCTCGCCACGTTTTCATTTTTGGAAGAAGCGACACGCTGGAAAACGTCCTGTTGGGGAATCGAACCGAACATCAGGGTAACCCACGCCCCGAAGAACCAGAGGATATCCCTTAACTCGGGTTTGGGCCATATCCGCAACTTGCCCGCTTCTGCCGCATGGCGCACGACCATCTCGGCACCGCCCACCATTCCGGACACTTCCCAGCTGATGTAGATGATACCGATCACAATGATGATCATCTGGAGAAAATCGGTAATGGCAACTGACCACATGCCCCCCATCAGGGTGTAAACCAACACACTGACCGAACCGATGATCATCCCGGTATTCATGGAAATGGCGCCTCCGGAAACGACATTGAAGACCAGACCGAGCGCCTTGATCTGGGCAGCCACCCAGCCAAGATAGGAAATGACGATACAAAGGGAAACGATAATCTCGACGGCGCGACCGTAACGATTCTTGTAATAATCGCTGATCGTCATCAGGTTCATCCGGTACAGACGTTTTGCAAAAACGAGACCGACGATGATCAGGCACATGGCCGAACCGAACGGATCGGCAATGACCCCTACAAACCCTTTTTGAACGAATGTGGCAGGAATGCCGAGAACCGCTTCAGAACCGAACCAGGTGGCAAAAACCATTGCTGTTACAACGGCCATGGGCAAGGAACGCCCCGCAACGGCAAAATCTTTTGAATTCCTGACATAACGCGCCGCATAAATACCTATACCGACGGAAACGATCCAGTACAGGACTACGAACCAGATGAGAGTATTCATATGAAAGCATAAAAAGAACGACGCGTTGAAAACGCTGCAAATTATACTGTCAGATGAGAAATTTAATGGGAAAAAAAACGCCTGATTTCATGGTTTTAGAGGAACCGAAATCAGAGGCCGTTGTTTTATTTTGACAAATGGAAACAGGCTGAAATTTTTACAGAAAAAATCGCCAGTTAAACAGGATTTTGACAAGCAGGATTCCGAACAGAAGACCTCCTGCAAAATACAGGAAACTGTTCAGCCGTCCATTGATTTTCTTTTGCTCGACAATCAGCTGGTCGAGCAATTCGCTTCTGTCATCCGGTTTGGCAACATTTTTCAGCGCTTCGGCAAGCAATCGCGGTAACTGGGGAAGAATCTGCCCGTAATTGACCGCCTCCAGCTTGAAACGGTCGATCATGCCACGAACACCGACCTGCCGGTCCATCCAGTCTTCAAGGAAAGGCTTGGCTGTTTTCCAGAGATCCAGATCGGGATCGAGCTGACGTCCAAGCCCTTCGATATTCAGCATGGTTTTTTGTAACAGAACCAGCTGGGGCTGGACTTCGATATTGAACCTGCGCGAAGTCTGGAACAACCGCATCAAGACCAGCCCAAAAGAAAAGTCTTTAAGAGGACGGTCGATCATGGGCTCACAACACACGCGAACGGCCGCTTCCAGCTCTACCACACTGGTTCCCGGAGGAGCCCAGCCGGATTCAATGTTCGCCTCGGCAACCATTTTGTAATCGCGCCGGAAAAAAGCCAGAAAATTCTTTGAAAGATATTCCTTGTCAAAATCGTCCAGCATTCCGACAATCCCCAGGTCGAGCGCGACATACTTGCCGTAGGTGGACGGTTCAGTTGAAATGAGGATGTTGCCCGGATGCATGTCGGCATGAAAAAAAGCATCCCTGAAAACCTGCGTCAAAAAAATCTCTACGCCGTCATTCGCCAGTTTTTTCAGATCGAATCCGGCTTCCTTCAGGCGATCGATCTGCGAAATGGGAATGCCATACATCCGTTCCATCACAATGACATTGGTAGAGCAGTAATCCCAGAATATTTCAGGCACGACCAGGGTTTCGGAATCGGCAAAATTACGACGCAACTGGCTGTAATTGGCCGCTTCGCGCATCAGGTCAAGTTCATCGTGAAGGGATTTGTCGAACTCGTGAACCACAGCAGACAGGCGCAGGCGCTTGCCGTCTTTCCAGAATTTTTCCCCCAAAGCCGCAAAAACATACATCAGTTCGATGTCACGACCGATCCGCTTTTGCATTTCAGGGCGCAATACCTTGACGGCAACCTCATGCCCGTTATGCAATTTCGCAAAATGAACTTGTGCAACGGAAGCGGATGCAACCGGGATTCGGTCAAAAGATGCGAACAACTCTTCCGGAGGCGCGCCAAGATACCGGGTTATCTGCTCGACGGCTACATTGGAATCGAAAGGTGGAACCCTGTCCTGAAGTTTTGACAATTCATCCGCAATGTCACCGGGCAGCAAATCCCTCCGGGTTGACAGCATCTGTCCGAATTTGATGAATATGGGCCCGAGATTTTCCAGCGCCAGCCTCAGTCTGACCCCCGGTGGAACCGACAGATTCCGCCAGAAAAACACTCGCCGGTAAAAGAAGACAAAACGCTGGCTCGGGATGTACGAAACAGCCATTTCGTCCAGCCCATATCGGAACAGGATGTAAAAAATAACGATCAGTCGCCAGACTTTTCGCATTACTCAATCACTCCCATCAGCATTGTTGTCGGTATTCGATCACTCATCCGGATACGATATGTTATTTTCCTGTGAATGACTACCGGTTTTGTCGGCAAAAAACAAAGAATTTGCATTCCCCGAAAAAAATAAAACCGTCCGCGTTTGATGATCGGACGGTTTTATCACGGCATACGTCAGGCCATTTTTCAGGACAGCTGCTGAATGCCTGCCAGAACCCAGCCACCTTCTTTTGAAATCGGGCGCGTCATATTCCAGACTTCCGCAAACGGCTCAGCCG
>OGXI01000341.1_pt1 | contig 41607 bp, 39 predicted proteins | sample 1576221 | NCBI WGS metagenome assembly OGXI01 (sample SAMEA3541523, study PRJEB24748) | human gut metagenome | biome: human gut; feature: human-associated habitat; material: faeces | place: China | collected 2012
GTGACCAGCTTTGGGAGGTCGCAAACCGTTTGCGTGGCAATATGTCGGCAAGCGACTTTATGTATTTTACCTTGGGGTTCATCTTTTATAAATATTTGTCAGAAAAAAATGAAAAATACGCTAATAGTGCGCTTGAAGACGATGAAGTGACCTTTAAGGAATTATGGAATATGACCGATGCTGATGCTGCGGGGATCTTTTTCTTTGATTTTTTTTGTGCAAAGATTTGCAAGGTCTTCTTGAGATAAATTTTGTCGTTTCATTTCTTGTTTAATCTTGTCGATAATGGCTTGTAGGATTTCTTTGTTTGTCATATGGAAATTCCCCCTCCCTTAGAATTATTAATATTTCGTAAATAGTAAGTAACATCTATATAAATAGTATCAAATTTGAAAAAGATGGTCAACCAGAATATTGGTGAAAGGTATAACAAGAAAATATTATTTTATTTGAAGTGAATAAAAATAGTAAAATAAACATAAAAAAACTATGCATATTGACAAGTATGCATAGTAATGTTATAATCTGTAGCAGAGAAATTGCCTTGCGAGATTCTCTGTAAAAAATTGTAAAATCATTATCAACAAATTGTAACATAATGATTTGAAATTATAATGTGATAAAATACCGTATTTTAATTGGCACTTAAAATACATTGTATTTTACAGCTAATCATAACTCAAGTGGAATGCTTAAGTTTGAAGATAAAACATTATAATAGTAAAATTGTTATTTTCTAAACAACTTAACTTATTATAATTAAATTTATTTTGTTTGTCAAGTACAATTTGCGAAAAAAAGGAGGTAGAACATTGCTCTTTGGAACAGATTGTGTAGAGATACATAAAGAAAAAGACCAAAATAATAGGTTACAGACAGACAGAAGGTGATGATGTGAAATGTGGGAGGGTCCGAGACTATATAATTACAGCTATTGCAATTTTAGTTTTGGAAGAAATACTGTTTAATTTACTCCCATTAGACCAAATTATTAGTAAAATAAAAATCATATTTTCTCCAATAATAGTATTGCCTGTAGACACTTCGGTGGTTGTATCGGCAGTGCGTAATCACAAAAAAATTTACACAGCTTTAGAAAAAGCATGTAGGAAAATAGAATATAAGCGAAGATATGAAGAACAAGAATTACCACTTTATTGGGTTGTACTTTATCGTGCAGTATATAGCCTGTTTTCTTTTATAAAACCATTATGTACAAGATGGTGGATTACGTTTATTAGTGTTGTATTTGTGCTGATATCTCCAGGAGTTGCATATTGTCATCCGACTCGGGGAGCAATTCTTGGGTGTCGGTATGTGTCAAATGTGATAGGAACCAACTTTTTGAAGCTGGATGAAGGCGGAAAAGCAGAGAATTCAGAAGAAAAAGATACAGAAGAGATAGTAGATACTTCATCGGATAAAGAATATGACTCAATGCAGCGTAAGATGACGATGCAAGAGTCAGAAATTGATGAATCCGAAAACTTGCAAATGGATGAGAAAGTGGATAGCAGTCGAGAGAAGAAACCGGAGGGGTATTCGTTTGTTCTTGCAGAGCCGGGAAGAAAATCGGAAGTGGAAGAAAGTATTGAAAAAGCTGTTTTTCAGACCAAGCTGGATAAGAAGTGGGTAAAGCAATATTGTGCAAAAAAAAGTGATTGTATTAAAGACAAAAAGATAAAAAAAGAAGATAGTGATACTATGGCAAAACTTTCAAGAATGCAGGAGACATTTCAAGATAAAGTAAATGCAACTGCTTCCATGGAATATTTGGATGAATGGAACGTGATGGCTCCAAATTCGATAGCATTAGATGATCGAATGGAGCAGCGTATGAATTTAATTGAGAAAATGGAAAAAGAGGAAGGTTGCTATGAAAATTGGTGGCGCATGGCAAATGACGCCCAATATTACGCAATTGAGTATCAGAAACAAACAACAAATCAAACTGCAATTTTGTATTATTATACATACAGTATTTATTATTGTATGAAATCGTTGAAGTATGAAATGGATGAGGAGACGCAAGATATGATCTATAAGTATATGGCAGAACGATATCATGATATTTCATCAGCTCAGGGGATGATTCAAGAGGAATATACAGAGAACGCACAGAAGAAGTATGAAGAATTGTTAAAAAGTAGGGATGCAGGATGAGTATATATGAAAGTATGAGGTCTTTCATGAAAAAATATAAGAGGTTGTGTCTAATGGAATAGATATAGGGAAATGAAAAAGAAAGATAAGCTGCTGTGAAATAGATTATGGAATCTGTGGAGCAGCAGTTTTGAGTTGAAATGAAAATTTACAAGTGGTTGTTATGCAGCAATTTTAGTTGAATATTCCGAAAAGCAGAAGGCATCAGTCAAAGGGAGTATAAAAATCAATAGAAGATAAAAAATGTTTTAAGGAGAACGTGTAATATATGAACGAAATAATTGGGAAATTAGCGGAAGAATCTGGCGGCGTTTTGAAAAAAGCATATACAGATGTGGTAGAACCATCAGCAAAACCAGTAGGAATAATGCTTAGTTTTTTGCCAAGAACAATACGGTTAGGACTAAGTAAATGGGAAAAATGGATTATTAATGGAGAGGAAAGTTTACAATTAACAGCAGAAGCACTACAAGAAAAAGTAGAAAAGATACCGGAAGAAAAACAGTGCGAGCCGGAGCCTTATGTTGCTGTTCCAGCAATACAACAAATTGCATATTGTTTTGACAGTGAAGTGCTAAGAGATATGTATGCCAATCTTTTGGCAGCTTCGATGAATATAGATAAAAAATGGAGAGTTCATCCTAGTTTTGTTGATATAATAAAACAAATAACACCAGATGAGGCAAAATTATTAAAAATTTTACCGAGAAGTTCAAAGGAGTATATTGCTGTGATGAATTTAAAAGTGGATATGGGCAACGGTAATGGGGCCCGAATGATTGCGCGTAATATAGTGGATGAAGAATATTATGATATCTGCGATGCTCCAGATAATATGAGTAGTTATTTAGAAAATTTATGTAGATTAAAAATTATAGAAATTCCGGAAGATTTACATATTCTGGATGATAAAATTTATTCGGTGATTGAAAATGCATTGAGAATACAGCAATTGAAAACAGTAGCATTGGAAGATGGGGAAAAGTATACATGTGAAAAGAAGTTATTATATGTTACAGACTTTGGGGTTGAATTTGCACAATGTTGTATTGATTAAACATTGTGTGTTAGGCGCCAATGTGGTCAACCTAATGTCAACTTAAGACAAGTGCCTGCTCAGGTTAATGACTAACGGTGCGAAATTGAGAAAAGAGGAAGATAGATTTGAAAAGAAGACGCATTTTAATAGAGATTTACAGGAATATGCATCTGATGACAAATCATGCTTTTTGAATCAACATTGGTGTCAGGCACTATTGAGTTTCTATAAACATATAAATTCGTATTTACAAATGAGGTACAAGTAATGAAAACAACATTAGTAATCATGACAGCATGAAGAACTTGATGGTACAGAAAGGAGCACCTAAATATGAACCAAAATATGAACCTAAATATGAAACGTTTGAAAAAAATACCATGGACATTAATTTTTTGTGTTGTTGGTATTGTTTTTAGTATAATTTGTAGAGATAATCTGGGAATGGGTATTATACTGACCATTTTAGCTACCCTGCTTGCAGCATTAGTGGAATGGTATATAAAATATGAAAAAGATAAAACATTTTATAATAATGAATTTTTAAAATTGGAACACAGATTAGAGGAGATAAGCAATCAGATCAGTTATACAAATCAGATTACTACTGTGAAACATCCGTATTTTAAAAGAGTGATCGACGAAAAAATGAAAAAGTTCCTGTCTGATAATCAAGAACTTTTATCGGGTATTCATGTTACAAATCCTCATGCGGATGATACGTTTGGAATAGAAGGAATAAGTTATACAAAAGAATTTGGAAGTATTAAAGCGGTAAGTTCTATACCGGACTATTGGGAAGATGATTTTACGAAAGAATATTTGAAGGTGCAAAGCGAACTGATTGATCAGAAGCATGTTACGATCCAGCGGATTTTTATTTTTGAAAAAAAAGATTGGAAGAAAAAAGAACAGCACATGAAGGAACAGGTGAATTGTGGAATACAGGTTTTTTATATTGATAAAGATTCTGAATATTTTAATCCACAATGGATGCAAGAGGATTTTCTGATTCAGGATAACGAATTGCTTGTTGATATTGCGGGGAGAACACATAAATTTAGCAAAAATGATAGTGTGGAAGAAAGAATTACAATGAATAAGAATGAGGTTCAGCAAAAGCTGCAACGTTTTGAACGGCTATTAGAAAGAGCAACAGAATATAAATGCTAACTTCCCAGGAATTGTTACAATCTACCATTGGTGTTAGACTGTGAACTTCCAGAAATTTTAAACCTAACCACTTGAATTTGAACCTCTGGGAAAGCATTGGGCAATGCCATTAAGCTAGGTGTTCGAGGTTTTGTTCGAATTTGCTGAATATTACGGTGCGGCAGAGCCGCCAGTCCGGTGTGGCGAGAGCCACCTGTCCGGACTAACGGAGCCACCCCATTTTGTTTATTAAGTTACTTTGCCATTGCTGGATCCAGTCCATATACTTCTCTCATAGAGAGGTCTTTAGATGGGTCAGCACTTTCAATATCGATCTTATAGGAATCATACGATATACGATCCATGATGGCATCGGCAAGAGTACTTTCACCATCACAGATTTGCTGGTACCATTCACTTTCACGGAACTGAGAACAAAAGATCGTTGAAGATTTTTTTCGTCTTTTATGTATCAGTTCAAAAAGATTTCTGGCTTCAACTTCTGTCAGTTTAAGAAGCAGCCACTCATCAATAATCCGTACTATTGGCTTGGTGTATTTCTTCAGGGCAGTCGAGAAAGTTCCATTGTCCCTGGCAGCCTGTAAGTCCAATAATAGATCAGGAAGTCGTACATACCGTACTGAGTAATAGTGCTTGCATGCTTCCATGCCAAAGGCACAGGCCATATAAGTTTTACCACTTCCGGTTGCTCCAGTAATAAAGATGTTCCGGTATTCTGTAATGTATTCACAGGTTGCCAGGCGATTAATCAATGCTTTGTTCAGTTTTCGCCCAGAATGATAATCAATTGCTGCAATGCTCGCATCTGGCTGCTCAAGTTCAGCCTTTTCAGACGATTGTTTTTACGGTTGCTGTATTCGACATCAACAAGCATGCCGAACCGATCTTCGAATGGAACTTCCTTCATTGCAGGATCATCCATCTGGATGCGGAATGCATCTGCCATAGCAGTCAGACGCATTTCAATAAGTTTATCGATTGTACTTTGATTTGTCATGATTGTTTAGCTCCATAGTATCTGGCTCCTCTGGTTATGCCGTGTAGTTTTTCTGCTTGAGATACTTCGGGTTCAGTATCAGGTACATTCTTCTCAACAGCCAATAGATTTTTGATACTTTTATAGCTGGGTTTACCGGAATAAGAAAGTGCCTTAGCACAGATCTGCTCCAACCTTTCTGGTGAATATTTTTCTGCCAGTTTCAATAATCCCATGCAGCTTCTGTAGGATTGCTGTTCAATCCTGCCGGAGGTAAGTATTGCATCGACAACCTTGCTTGTGTTAATTCCAATCGAATCAGCCCACTTACGGAACCGGTCACCGTTCCATTCCAGATATTTCTGGTGTTTCTGCGGCATATGTTCTGCCACAGTAGAATACTGACCGCTTCTTCCGTAGAGTAGTCTGTGAGAGGCAATACGATTGTGATTATAAAATATTTCAACCGTTGTATCTGTTATACGCACATCCACCTTATTTTTGATATACTGATAAGGCACGGAGTAGAACATTCTGTCTACTGCGATGTGATAGTTAAACTGGACGGTGGCTTGTTTCCACTCAGCCAGTTCAAAAGGTGTAGCAGGCAACGGAGCCAGTAATGGCATTTCTTCCCCAAGAAATAAACTGAGTCTGCTACATTCCTTTTTCTGGAATTTACGGGCGTTGTAGGCATCCAGTTTTTCACTGATTGAAGCATTCAATTCCGCAAGAGAGAAAAACTGCTCATTGCGAAGGGCTGCTGTTATCCATGTGGATATCTTTCCTACTGATCCCTCTACATTCGGTTTATCTTTGGGTTTCCGGACTCTGGCCGGAAGAATGGCAAGATTGTAATGTTCTGCCATCTCATGATAAGTTGTGTTTAAGGCAGTGTTGTACCAGTCACTCTTTTTATGATTCACTGCGGTTGTACAGTTATCAGAAACGAGCATAGGTGTGACACCGCCAAAGAAATCAAACATCTGGACATGAGCTTTGATCCAGTTGTCGGTTTTCTCATTCATATATGCTTTTACAAAAGCATACTGACTGTAAGTTAATACACCTACAAATATCCATGCATCTGTTATTTCTCCGGTGTCCGGATCAATGATGTGGGCAGGATCACCGGCCCAGTCAACTTCAATCTGTTCACCTGGTTTTCTGGGGATATGCATGGTAGCCCTGCGTTTTTCTTCATCCTTCTGGATGTAGTAGCAGAACTGAGAATACATTAGAGGCTCTTCGCTGCTCATGCGGCACTCCTCGCAGTATTCTACCCAGAGAAGCTTTTTGTTTACGCCGTTCCGCAGAAGTTCTTTGCGGATGTAGTCAAAGTTTGGCATGCGTTTATTCGTTGCCGACTTATCCTTAGGAAACATCAGCTCCTCTAGTGCGCTGTCGGTCATGTCGAAATCCAGCGGCCATGAAAGATTGATTTCCGCTGCCTTTTTCAAAACCTTAGCGACTGTGTTTCTGGATACACCGCAACTCTGTGCGATGTTCCTCTCACTGAATCCTAAGCTTTTCAAGCGTAGGATTTCACGATACTTGGTCATAACTTACGACCTCCTTTATCTGTATTCACACCAAAGGTGTGTATTTACAGTATAAAGGAAATATATGTAATAGAGCGTTTAAATGTGGCTCTGAATTACCGGAATATGTGGCTCTCATTCTCCGGAATGGTGGCTCCCAAAGTCCGGACAGGTGGCTCAGAGAGCTCCGGAATAATCATTTATTAGGAAATAGATAAAATGTATGAGAAGAATGCACTAAATAATTTTAAAGATGTATTGGGAAAATATTGCGCAATTAATCAGTTTGTTGAATTGTCAAAAAGGTGTTTTTTGGTTGAACATCAAAACGAGATACAGAAAAGGGATACATTTGTGAAGTTAGCAACAGAATATGCAGTAACTCTGACAAATTATGATGCAGATTCGATGGTTTGCGAAATATGCAGAAGTTATATTGTTAATGTTCATTTGTGTTTTGAAACATTTTTGAAAGATGTATGCCGGCAGATAAATAAATACGGAAAGAATGAATATAAACCGAGAATTCAAGAAGAGTCATATTTATCATGTGCAGTCAGAAATATTTGTGGTAATAACTTATCTGATGATATGAAACCTTTGTATGAGTTATGTGAATACTATCGACTGATAAGAAATACTTCGGTTCATGATTTATGTGAGGTTGATTCTCATGAAAAAGAATATCGTAAATTACAAAAGTATAATTTTAAGACCGAGGCTAAATTTTCAAAGCTAGTAGCACCAAATAAATATGAAGAAATATCATTCGATGATTTTGTTATGTTTTCTAGATCTTGTGTTGAATTGGCAACATACATTTTTGAGAAAATGGCTTATGATTATACTAAAATAGCTTTGGATATTCCAGATAAGCAAATAAGTAAATGGCGGAAATATAGTAAAAACCGTCAAGAGAAAGCGCTTTGCTTGTACATAAAGACCTTGTATAAGGTGGATGAAGAGTTCATAGAGCAAATACCAAAACTTCTTAACATGATTATTGACCCGATAGTCTAATGGTAGGGCGTCCCCCTTCATAAGTGCATTTGCAACAGTGCACTTATGAAGGGGAAAGATGTGGTTCGAATCCACATCGGGTCTTTTTATAGATATTACTAACGAAAATGCAGGAGAGAGGTGTTAATGATGGCGAGTTCTTATTATCAAAACTTAATTAAACGTGTTTTAGAAGCATCTACAACGGATAATTGGGAAGTAGCAGTGCGGGAATGGGATATTGTTGATTGTGAAGAAGATGAGGAACATGCATCAGAATGTGTATGTGGAAAAGAGAATCTGAGATACTTATTTACGATTAGAAATAGAGAAACAGGTAGAAGTTTATACCCGATAGGATCTTCTTGTATAGAAAAATTTGAGCGAGATGATTTAGATTATGAAGTAGATGTTCAAATGGATATGTATCGTTTAGCGCATGCTATGGAAAGAGGGGAACGAATAGAATTAACTTCAAAGTACTTTTCGAAGAAATTACTATATGCATTGTATGAAGAAGGAGCATTTGCACCCAATAAATATAATAGGTATGATGGAACAAATGATTATCAGTTTATGTTGGATATGTTCAATAAAAGAAATAAGAGTGAGATTACAGAACAGCAGCATAGAAAGATAAGAGGTTTGATAGCATATTCTATCAAGCCATTTTTAAGAGAACGACTAAAATATAAGTGAAGTTTATATAAATAACAATAGAAACAAATAGTAATTTAGCAAAAGGCATGATTTATCAGATTTTTACTGACGATTGTAGCAGAAAGTAAAGTATACCTGAGCAGACAAGTTAAGAGAAATCTTGCAAAGGCAATCGATTTTATTCAGTACATAGAAATTTTGTGGTACTGCCCATTAGTACCACAAAATTTCTAGTTGCAGAAACATCGTCTGGAGATTATAATTTCCATAGGTGGACTTGCAAACCGACAGAAATTTATTCTGTGAATAGTAAACAAACCTGCAAGCCACCGGAACTACACACAATAATGACAATATAGCAATGGTACTGGATTGGTACTAAAAATATGTGAAACGAAAAATAATGAGTGGAAAAGATATAGGTTATCAATACAAGAACGTATAGATAACCATATTAAAATAACCTAAATCAAACCAGACGCTGCGAGTTTGAATAACGGACAGAAATGCCGAAAGCCTGTATTTATGCGGGTTTGCGGCATTTGTTTTATAGAATGGCTCTAGTTTGACTCTATTTGTGAGAACAATAATGGCAAGAAAATAGATGAAATCTAATAAGGAGCATTATATGACGAAAGTGAATTTTTATGATAGTATTAATGATTCGATGCTGAAGTTTGCCGTTATTATTGCCAGACATAATGGTAAATGGGTATTTTGCAAGCACAAGGAAAGAAATACATGGGAGGCACCGGGGGGACATAGAGAAGATGGTGAGGATATTCTTGAAACAGCCAAACGAGAACTATATGAAGAAACAGGAGCAATAACTTTTGATATTACTCCAATTTGTATATATTCTGTGACTGCACCAGATAATTTCGATGGAATGGAGACTTTTGGAAAATTATTCTTCTCAGATATACATACATTTGAAAAAGAGCTTCACAGTGAAATTGAAAAAATAGCAATTATGGATGAACTACCGATTAATTGGACTTATCCAGAAATTCAACCCAAACTGCTAGAAGAAGCAAGAAAAAGAGGATTTTGCCCCAAAAAGGACGAAATAAAATAGCTATTTTTTGATGTTGGATCGACATTGGTTGATGAAAGCAAAGTTTATGAAGACAGGATGAAAAGGATGAAAAGGATGAAAACTATATGGGTAAAACAGGGATTTGGAAGTTTGTGGAATATAACAGATGAAAAAGCTGATATGGAAATTAATAACTTATCTGATGTATTAAAATATTTATAGGGGATGAGTCTATAAAATAAGATTCATATTACAATTGTTCTTGCAAAACATATGATATATGTTAGGGTATTCTTTAAGGAAAGTACCCATAACAGGGCGTTAAGTGTCTGGGGGTGCTTGCTTAGCGCCGATGACGGCTTATGAGATCATTTCGATTTTCAGTGGAGACCGTTTCAAGTTTTGTGTAAACGTTAAAAATTGATATAAGATTTGTGAATAGTTACAAATGGGCAGAGCCGATTTTTCAGGTTCTGCCCATATCTGCATTGTGCAACATATTTACAACAGTAACTTTGCAAACAAAAAATGAAATATGCAAATAAAGTGAAAAGGTGAGGAGCTGTAATAGAAGCTAATAAAAACGATTTTGAAAATTTTTAATCCTTATTCCCCCATGCAGGGTATGTCTTGATTCAAGACATACCCTGCATTTGTGTTTTAAAAGCCATCATGCTAAAATGGGATACATAGTGACAGGCAAAAGGAGGTTTTACCATGTATTATGTACCGGATGGCACAAAGCAGTGCGGATATTATGAATGTAAAAAGTGCGGGAATCGTTTTCTGTCCTTACAGACGATGACGCGGATTCCCTGTCCGGATTGTGCATCGGAGGTTGATTATGAGATCGGGCCGGATGAAACGCTTGCGGACGTGACAGATACGGCAGTGCTTCTGCAGAAAATCGAGGGCGAGGAGGAAGTGGCGAAAATGGATGCGCTCTTAAGCCTTGCAATTACCGGCGGAGACTTTAACTGGATTTAAGAAAAGATAGAACGGGCAGTGGCTGAAACAAATAAGACACAGAACAGGAGAGGTGACAGAGGTGGAACGGACAACGGCAAAAAAGAATAAATATGAGATCGATATGTGCAACGGAACGATTATGGACAAATTGATTTCCTTCTCGCTGCCGCTCATGCTGTCGGGTATTTTACAGCTGATGTTCAATGCGGTAGATATTATCGTGGTGGGCAGGTTTTCCGGCAGCCAGGCGCTGGCAGCGGTGGGATCGACCAGTGCGCTCATCAACGTGTTCACGAATCTGTTTATCGGAATTTCGCTGGGGGCAAATGTACTGACGGCGCGTTTCTATGCGGCGGGGCGTGAGAAAGAGGTGTCTGAGACCGTACATACCGCGATAACCCTGGCACTGGTCAGTGGAATTATCATGGCGCTGGTGGGACTTGTTTTTTCCAAGGGAGCGCTGGCGCTGATGGGGACACCGGACGACGTCATCGGACTGTCGGCACTTTATATGCGGATCTATTTTCTGGGAATGCCGTTTTTCATGCTCTACAATTATGGCGCGGCGATTCTGCGCGCCGTCGGGGACACAAAACGTCCGCTGCTGTTTTTGATGATTGCGGGAGTTATCAACGCGTGCTTAAATATGGTGCTTGTCATTGTATTCAAGCTCGGCGTTGCCGGTGTGGCGATCGCCACGGTGATCTCGCAGATGATTTCCTGTGTGCTGGTGTTGCGGTGCCTCTGCCGGTCGGAGAGCAGTTACCGGCTGCGTTTTTCCGAGCTTGGCATGAAAGGGTACTACTTGAAGCAGATCTTTTCGGTCGGTGTTCCGGCAGGAATCCAGAGTACGGTCATTAACTTTTCCAATGTGCTCCTGCAGTCCTCGGTCAATTCGTTCGGATCGACGGCGATGGCAGGCTACACGGCGGCAAACAATCTGCTCGGCTTCTTGTATGTCTCGGTGAACTCCATCACACAGGCGTGCATGAGCTTTACCAGCCAGAATTACGGCGTTGGAAAATTAAAGCGCATGGATCGTGTGCTGGCAGACTGCATGATCTTATCGGTCGTGGTCGCCGTAGTTTTGGGATGCATCTGCTATGGCTTCGGACCGGAGATTTTACAGATCTACACGGAGGACGCCGAGGTAATTGCGTGCGGCATGGAGATTCTTGCATACACGACGATCACCTATTTTCTGTGCGGCTGGATGGATCTGTTCCCGGGGGCGCTGCGTGGCATGGGATATTCCGCGGTGCCGATGGTGTTGTCGGTCATCGGAACGGTCGGCACGAGAGTGGTGTGGATTTTTGGCATTTTCCCATACCATAGATCACTGGCGATTCTGTTTATTTCATACCCGGCATCGTGGATCATCACGATTATTTTACAAGTCGTCTGCTTTTACTTTGTGAGACGGAGAGTGCACCGGAGAAGCCAGACGCTCGCCGGACAGGAAGGCTGATTCCGGAATTGGCAGGAATCCCAGATCATAGCCCTGCCCATATAACTACACGGAGAAAACGATGGAAGCATATTATTACAGCAAAATGGACAAAACAAAGCAGGCGGCATATCATGCGATGCTGCAGGGACTATTGGCGTTGGAGGATGCCATTCCGATGCCGCGCCTTGAGGCGGAGGATCTCTATCAGGTATTTTTCCTGCTGCGGCTGGATCATCCGGAGATTTTCTGGGCGACCGGCTACAAGTACCGGTATTATCCGGAGTCGGCGAATCTTGTGTTCCTGCCGGAATACCTCTTTGAAAAAAGCAAGATCAGAGAGCATCAGAAGGCGATGAAGGCGCGGGTAGAAAAACTGGCGCGTGCGGCGCAGAATCTCTCCGAGTGGGAGAAGGAAAAATACGTTCATGACTTTATCTGCGAAAACGTACACTATGATAAGCTGAAAAAGCCGTATTCCCATGAGATTATAGGACCGCTCGGACAGGGTGTGGGCGTCTGCGAGGGAATCGCAAAGTCAGTAAAGGTGCTTTGCGATGCACTTGGCGTCTGGTGCGTGATCGCACTGTGCGGAAACTGTCCTGAGAAGGGGATCAAATACCGCCATACGTGGAATATCGTAAAAATTGGCGGGCAGTATTATCATCTGGATGCCACATTTGACAACACGCTCGGTGCGGGAGCACAGATCCGGTACGATTATTTCAATCTCTGCGACAAGAGCGTATTCCGGGATCATCAGCCCCTGATCGCGCCTGCGCCGGAATGTACGGATGCAGCGCATTTTTATTATCGGGAGAAAAAGCTTTCCTTCACGAAGGTGGAGGATGTCTATAAACGTGCGCTTCAGACAGCAAAAAAAGGAAAAACGTTTACCTTTCACTGGAGAGGCGGGTATCTCACCAGGGAGGTCTTTGGGGAACTGTTGGAACAGATTTCCGCGGCCGGCAGGGAGCGAGGAAAAAGCGCCAGAGTCAGTGTGAACTGGCAGCAGGCGGTGCTCCGGTTCGATTATGTGGAGGCGGGCGGCGTGCCGGAGGCGAGTGTTGTGATGGAAGAAGCAAATGAGGGAGAAAAAGAATGACGGAAGACTTACTGGAACAGATTCAGAGAAAAGACGCGGCGGCGTTTACACACGGAGGGAAATTTCATGCAGACGATGTGTTTTCCGCGGCGCTGCTGCTTTACCTGAATCCGGAGATTGTAATTACGCGCGGCAACAGGGTGCCGGAGAATTTTGCCGGGATCGTGTTTGACATCGGAAGAGGACGGTACGACCATCATCAGAAAGACAGCCGGGTGCGGGAGAACGGTGTGCCCTATGCGGCGTTCGGACTGCTGTGGGAGGAACTCGGGGGAGCAATCCTCGGGGAGGAGCTGGCGGCGGAATTTGACGAGGCGTTTGTACAGCCGTTAGATAACAACGACAACACCGGAGAGAAAAATGAACTGGCGACGCTTATCGGCAATTTTAACCCGGCATGGGATGCGCAGGGCGGAAGCGACGCCGCTTTTTTTCAGGCGGTCAGTGTGGCGGGTATGATTCTTGAAAATAAATTTGAGCGCTATCGCGGAAATGAGCGCGCCGACCGTCAGATCGAGGAGGTGCTGGCGGCACATGAGCGTGCCGTAACGTCCGGGGAGACGGCGGAGCGCGATGCCGCGATTCTGATATTGCCCTATTTTATTCCGTGCCAGAAACGCCTGTCGGAGACCGGGATTGCGTTTGTGATTTTCCCGTCGAACCGGGGCGGATACTGTATCCAGCCGCAGAAGCGGGAGTATTCTCTCCATTATAAGTGCAGCTTCCCGGAACGCTGGCTCGGACTGGAAAACGAAGAACTGGCAGAGGCATCGGGATTAAAGAGCGCCGTTTTCTGCCATAAGGGAGGTTTTCTCATGACGGTCGGGGAACTTTCCGATGCGGTGGAGGCATGCCGGATCAGTCTGGACAGCTTTAGGGATGAGAAGGCGCTTGTAAACGTGGGCGGCAGCGATGCGGCGGACGAACTTTTAAGAGAACTGCCGGGGATGGCGGAAGCGCAGATCTATCATATCCCGCTGCCGGAGCTGCCCGGGCTGGAGCAGGACGGCAGTTACGGTGAAGTGGCGATGGAAAAAACCGACTGGAAGCTTCGGAACAAGGACTATGTGAAACAGATCCTGCAGTACCGGCCGGAGGCTGTTTATGTCGAGGGGGATGTATTTTCGGCATATCCGGTGGTGCATCTGCTCCGGAAAAAGCACGTGCCGGTGCTTGCCATGGCAGAGCGCGGCGGGGAGCGGATCCTCGTGCGGATTCCGTCCGGTTCTTAGATGGGACTTGTAGAAGACAAGCGAAAAGTGCTATGATTCTTATGCAATGTGGAATATGCTTTAGGGAATTTCTGCTTCCGGCGAAGAGGCAGGAAAATCAGATAGACATACCAAGGAGGAATGGATAATGGCTTGTACAACGATTTTAGTGGGAAAAAAAGCATCCTATGACGGATCAACGATGATTGCGCGCAACGACGATTCGGGTTCGGGACATTTTACACCGAAGAAATTTGTGGTCGTGCAGCCCCAGGAGCAGCCGCGACATTATGAGTCTGTGATTTCACATGTGAAGATCGAGCTGCCGGAGCAGCCGATGCGCTACACGGCGGTGCCGAACGCGGTGGACGGGGAAGGCATCTGGGCGGCAAGCGGCGTGAATGAGGCGCATGTTGCCATGACGGCGACGGAGACGATCACCTCGAATCCGCGCGTGCTCGGCGCAGATCCGCTGGTGGTGTATCAGAAGGCAGAGGATGGTCAGCCGGAGATCTGTGGAGGGATCGGCGAGGAAGATCTTGTGTGCCTTGTGCTTCCGTATATCCGCAGCGCCAGGGAGGGTGTCAGACGTCTGGGAAGCCTGCTGGAGCAGTACGGCACCTATGAGATGAACGGCATTGCATTTCAGGATCAGGATGAGATCTGGTGGCTGGAGACAATAGGTGGACATCACTGGATGGCGCGCAGAGTGCCGGATGATGTCTATGTGGTCATGCCGAACCAGCTTGGAATCGACCGGTTTGATTTTTCCGATGCCCTCGGGGAGCAGAAGGAATATATGTGCTCGGCGGATCTGGAAGAATTCGTAAAGACGTATCACCTGGATCTCTCACAGGATGGCGAGTTTCATCCGCGCGACGCGTTCGGCAGTCATGACGATGCGGATCATGTATACAACACGCCGCGTGCGTGGTTCATGGAGCGCTATCTGAATCCGCACACGAAGGTGTGGGACGGACCGCATGCGGATTTCACACCGGTTTCGGATGATCTTCCGTGGTGCATGGTACCGGAGAAAAAGGTGACGGTGGAGGACGTCAAATACGTCTTGTCCTCCCATTTCCAGGGAACACCGTATGACCCGTATGCCGCTTACGGGGATAAGTCCCTGCGCGGTGCATACCGCTCGATCGGCATCAACCGGAACGATTTTCTCGCAGTGATCCAGATGCGCCCGCAGATGGAGCAGGAGAACGGCGTGATCGAATGGCTGGCATTTGCGTCAAACGCATTTAACGTGCTGGTGCCGTTCTATGCCGATGTGGAGGAGACGCCGGAATATCTGGCGAACACGACAGGCGAGGTATCCACGGAGAACTTTTACTGGTCGAGCCGGCTGATTGCGGCGATGGCAGACGCGTCTTACCGGAGCTCGGTGTTCCATATCGAGCGCTATCAGGAGCATGTGATGGCAAAGGGACATGAGCTGATCCATCACTACGACGAGCTCCTCGCTAAGGAGACGGATGCTGTGATGCGCAGAAGACTTCGCGAGGAGGCAAACCGCAGCATTGCGAAGATGCTGCAGAAGGAGACGGCAGATACCCTGGACAAGGTTTTATTTGAACTCAGTGGTCAGATGAAGAATGCATATTCCAGATCGGATGCATAGGGAGGACTGCCATGGTAAAAATTGATCTGGTCACGGGCTTCCTCGGATCGGGGAAGACGACGTTTTTGAAAAAATATGCGAAGCGCCTGATGGAGCAGGGGCAGAATATCGGAATTCTGGAAAATGATTTCGGCGCGGTCAATGTCGATATGCTGCTGCTGCAGGAGTTAGAGGGGGAGCAGTGCGAGCTGGAGATGATCTCCGGCGGCTGCGATCCCGAGACGCACCGCAGAAGGTTCCGCACCAAGCTGATCGCCATGGGAATGTGCGGGTATGACCGCGTGCTCGTGGAGCCGTCGGGAATCTACGACATGGACGAGTTCTTTGACGTGCTGCATGAGGAGCCGCTGGATCAGTGGTATGAGATCGGCAATGTGATCGCTGTGGTGGATGCGCGCCTGGAGGACACACTTTCACCGGAGGCGGAGTACCTGCTGGCGTCGCAGGCGGCAAATGCCGGCTGTATAATTTTAAGCAAGTGCGACACGGCAACAGAGGAGCAGCGGCAGAATACGATCGCGCATCTGAAGCGTTCGCTTGCGGCGCTCGGCTGCAAGCAGTGGGCGGATCAGAAAATTTTGTGCGAGGGTGCAGAATTGCTCTCAGATCAGGACTTTGCCGCGATTCTTTCCTGCGGTTATTATATCGCAAGCTATGAGAAGCCGGACTTTGCGAAGGGGCAGGCGTTTGAGTCGTTGTATTTTCTGGATATGCATCTGGACGGAGATGCGGTTACGGCGGCGGTGAAGAAGATGTTGAAAGATCCGGCGTGCGGACATATTTTCCGTGTGAAGGGATTTTTGCGGAATCCGGATGGCACATGGCTGGAGATCAATGCAACACAGCAGGAGATCACGCGAAAGCCGATTGCAAATGGGCAGGATGTTCTGATTGTGATCGGAGAGAATCTTGTGGAAGATGCCATCCGGGCGTATTGGAAAGGTTAGAGACAGACGATGATTTATGTGATGATGGCGCTCTATCAGGAGGCACACGGACTCATCCGGGAACTGGAATTAAAAAAGAACACGGCGTATGCGCCGTTTGAGGTGTTTGGCAATGAGAGCGCAGGCATCCGGCTGGTTGTGACCGGTGTGGGGGAGATTGCTGCGGCTGCTGCGACCGCGGCAGTCTGTGCGCGGGATGGAGCAGATGCGGCAGACTTTCTCATCAATATCGGCTGCTGCGCGGCTGGCTGCTGTAAACCGGCAGACCGGGGCATGGACAGCTGCTGCGCGGCGGCAGAAGGCGCGGCAGGTGGCTGTGAACCGGCAGACCGGGACATGGACAGCGGATACGGGGCGGCACACGCCGCACAGATCGGAGACCTGTACGTGTGTCACAAGATCACGGAGCAGGCAACCGGGAAAACGTTCTATCCGGATATTCTGTACCGGCACCCGTGGAAGGAACGTGAACTTGTGACCGGGATGCAGCCGCTGCAAAGAGCAGCGGCACACGGAGCTTTATATGATATGGAAGCGGCGGCCGTCTATCAGGCAGGCATCCGCTTTTTTTCTCCGGACCGGATGCTTTTTTTGAAGGTGGTATCGGATTTCGGAATTGCAGGGCAGGAGAGAATGACGGCGGAGGCGCTCACGGGGCTGCTGGAGCAGCATGTAAAGGAGGTCGCGGCATTTCTTACAAATCTGCGGGAGGCGGCAGACGAGGAGGAGACGCTGCGAAACGACGGTATTTTGCAGGAAGACGAGGCGGTGCTGGAGCGGCTTTTTGCGGCGCTGCACTGCTCGCAGACGATGCGGGCGTCGGCGCGGCAGTATATCACGTATGCGGCGCTTACAGGATACGACTGGAAAGCGGAACTGGAAGAATGGTATGCGCGGGGGCTGCTCCCGTGCAAGGACAGGCGGGAAGGGAAGGTGCGGCTTGAAGAACTTAAACAGGTCTTATTATAATCCGCCGTTTTCCCATATTTATGTGGAGCGGGAAGTGGCGGAAGATCCGGAGACAAAGCGGATACTCACGCAGTTTCCGCAGGCAGAAGTGATTGCTATCGACCACTATAAGGATGTTTTCTGCCGGAGCAGGCAGGACTATGTCAGGCAGCATGCGGCGCAGAATCTGATTCTGGCGGCGAAGCACGGTGAGCTGCTCTACCCCGGCGCGCCGGTCTGTCAGAGTTTTGGAAATGAACATTTTTACTACACCTCCTGTGTGATGAACTGCGTGTTTGACTGTGAATACTGCTATCTGAAGGGAATGTATCCGTCCGCCAACCTGGTGGTGTTCGTCAATCTGGAGGATATTTTTGCGGAAGTGGAAAAGAGACTTGCCGTGCACCCGGTCTACCTTTGCGTGTCCTACGACACGGATCTGCTGGCATTAGAGCATCTGACCGGCTATGCGGCGCGCTGGATCGAGTTTGTGCGCAGGATGAACACCGACGGGCAGCGGCTGCGCATCGAGCTTAGAACCAAGGGAACCGGAGGCAGCCTGTGGCAGACGGTCCGGCCGGAGGCAGGTGTCATCTGTGCGTTTACCATCTCACCGCAGCAGGTGATTGATGCATATGAGCACGGTACGGCTTCGCTCGCCGGGCGGCTGGCAGGAGCGGAAGCGGCGATGGAACAAGGCTTTTCGGTGCGTCTCTGCTTTGACCCGATGATCTATTGCAGCGACTGGAAGAAGCACTATGACGCGATGTTTGCGCAGGTCTGTGGGACGCTGGACCTGCAAAAACTGGCGGATGTCAGCGTCGGAACCTTCCGCATCTCCCAGGATTATCTGAAAAAGATGCGGAAAAACGAACCGGACTCGGCGGTGGTGCAGTTCCCCTACCAGAATGACGGCGGGGTGTACCATTACCCGACGGCGCTCATGGAGGAGATGGAGCAGTATATGACGGAAAAACTTGCCGCTTATCTTCCGGCAGAGCGGATTTTCCGATGGAAGGAATAAGGAGAGAATACATGGAGCAGTGTAGAGAAAACGAGGCGGCGATTGTCACGGGGGCGTCCTCCGGGATCGGGGCGGCGATCAGTGCCAGACTGTGCAAAATGGGATATGAAGTGTTTGGCATTGGGCGCTCGTTCGGCAGCAGTTTCGCGGAACAGTTTCCGGACGCTGCAGATAATCCGCTGTTTCATGCGGTGGTCTGCGATCTTCTGGACACGGAAAAAATGTTGAAGCTGGTGCGGGGGATTGCGGCGGAAGCTACGGTAACGCTGCTCGTCAACAATGCCGGCAGCGCGTACTACGGACTGCACGAGGAACTAAGCCCGAAGAAGATTCAGGAGATGGTGCGCACAGATCTGGAAGTGCCGATGATTTTAAGCCAGCAGCTGCTGCGCGGGTTTAAGAAAAACAAGGGCTGTATCGTCAATATCGCATCCGTGACGGCGCAGCAGTCGAATCCGCACGGCTGTGCCTACGGCGCGGTAAAGGCAGGACTTGCGAGCTTTTCGCGCAGCCTCTTTGACGAGGCGCGAAAATACGGTGTGCGCGTGGCGGTGGTATCCCCGGATATGACGAAGACGGAATTGTACCGCAATGCAGACTTTACGGTGGGGGAGGAGACGGAGAGCTATCTTCTGCCGCAGGATGTCGCGGACGCGGTGGCGTATATCGTGGAGCAGAGAGAGGGCGTGGCGGTGTCGGAGGTGACACTCCGCCCGCAGTATCACAGAATCCGGCGCAAGCCGGTGACGAAAAAGGAGAGACCGGTCGAATGAAAGATCTTACAAAAGGAAAACCGTCAACGCTGATTCTTGCGTTTGCACTGCCGATATTCCTCGGGAATCTGCTGCAGCTGACCTACAGCGTGACCGATACGAGAATTGTCGGCTCTTTTCTCGGGGAGGATGCACTCGCCGCGGTCGGTGCAACGACGACGCTCAGCAATCTCATCATCGGCTTTTTGCTCGGACTGGCGAACGGGTTTGCCATCATCACGGCGCAGCGGTTCGGCGCGAAGGATATCCGGGGCGTGAAAAAATCGTTTGCCGCTTCCCTGGTGCTCGGAACGGTGATCTCGGTCGTGCTGACGGTGATAGGACTGGTGTTTTTACAGCCGATCCTGCGGTTTTTAAATGTGCCGGAGCATCTGATTCCGGTGGCAGGACCTTACATATTTATCATCATAGCGGGACTTCTTGCGACATTCCTCTATGACGCGTGTGCCGCAGCACTTCGGGCGCTCGGGGATACCGTCACGCCGCTCGTGATTCTGGCAGTGTCGGTGGCGTTAAATATCGCGGGAGATCTTCTGTTCGTGCTGGTGTTAAAGGCGGGTGTGCGCGGAGCTGCCGCCGCCACGGTTCTGGCACAGATTCTGGCGTTTGTGATCTGCTGGATCTACATGCTAAGACGGTATGAAATGCTCCGTCTTGCACGGGAGGATTTCCGGTATGCGGATACGGCGATGGTGAAAAACATGCTCGGGTCGGGTCTGTCGATGGGCTTTATGAGCTCGCTGGTCAATATCGGCTCACTGACACTCCAGACGGCGATCAATAAGCTGGGGCAGGACATCATCGTGGCGCACACGGCGGCGCGGAAAATTTCTGAGATTTTTATGACGATGTTCAGCGTCTTCGGACAGACGATGGCGACTTACTGCGGACAGAATCTGGGCGCAGGCAGGATCGACCGGGTTAAAAAAGGCATCCGGCTCGGCATTTTCTACACCTGCATCTGGTGTACGCTTTCCGCGGTGGCGAGCTACACGATTGGCAGATGGCTGGTATATCTTGTGACGGGAAGCACGAATGAGGTTGTGATCTTAAATGCGACCAACTACCTGAAATTCGACACGCTGTTCTACTATGTGACGGCGGTGATCTGCGTGCTCCGAAACGCCATGCAGGGACTGGGCGATTATATCACGCCGCTCATTTCGAGTTCGCTTGAGATGGTCGGGAAAATCGTGATCGCCGCCACGCTTGTGCCGATGTTAGGCTACACCGGTGTTATTGTGGCGGAGCCGCTCGTGTGGTTTATCATGGTAATTCCGCTCGTCGTGCAGATCTTCCGGATGCCGGTACTTCGGGAAGAAAACAGGGGAAATCAAGGAAAATGATGCGTAGTTGGACGATAACAACGCTTGAAATGTCATAAAATCAAGTAATTACAAGATTTCACAAAAAGTTCACAGAAAATTAGCACTCAACACTTGACAGTGCTAATAAACGGTGTTATAACATAGTCAGAACAAAGGAGAGGAACAAAAGGAGAACAGGAAATGAGTTCTATGAGTTCCCAGAACATCCCGGTTCCAAAGAAACAAGGAAACAGCATGAGTGTATCTGCCGAAGGCAGGTACGAAGTAGAAAAGGAGAGATGACTTATGTTAACACCTAGTATTTTTGGAGAGAACTTATTTGATGACTGGTTTGATGATTTCCCATTTTTCGATGACAGAGATTTGCGCAAGGTTGACAAGAAGCTGTACGGCAGAAGAGCCGGTAACCTGATGAAGACAGATATTCAGGAGATGAAGGATGGCTACAAGATGGAAGTTGATCTTCCGGGCTTCAAGAAGGATGAGATTACCGTAGAGCTGGATGACGGATATCTGACCATCAGTGCCGCCAAGGGACTGGATCAGGACGAGAAGGAGAAAGAATCCGGACGTTACATCCGCAGAGAGCGTTATGCAGGTGCCTGCAGCCGGAGCTTCTATGTGGGCGAGGGCGTAACCGAGGAGGATATCAAGGCTGAGTTCAAGCACGGTATCTTAACGCTGGTTGTTCCGAAGAAGGAAGCAAAGCCTGCAGTAGAGCAGAAGAAATACATTGCGATTGAAGGATAAGGATGACAGAGAGAAAGGAAGCGTATGATCATGTCAGATAAGAATCCAAAACATCCGTTGAAGAAGAAAAAAGTAGCAGCAAAGGTGAATATGGCAGACCATGAGGCGGTCGAGGAAGCGAGAGAAGCCCACAAGTCGAAAAAGCATGTTTACTAAGCGATACGTCTGCAGATGACAGGAGAAAAGGGACAGGGAGCTGCACAGCACGAAGTGCTGTGCGCCCCCTGTCCCTTTTTGCGTCCAAAGATTACCTATTCGCTAATCCAACTGCATGGAGTTGAGTTTTTCTGCCAGCAGATCCAGGAAGCGCTTGCCGAAATTACTTAGTTCGTGATCCCTGCGGGAGATCCAGCCAAGTTCGATCCGTTGATGCGTGTCCAGATTCATGACGGCGTAATCTTTTTCCAGCAGATTCTCACCGGACATGCCGGAACCGATGGTATAGGTGTTCATCTCCATGCCGATGCTGGCATCTGCCATCTCGTCCGTGAGGGTGATTGTTTTTTTGCGACGGTATTCTCCACAAGCTCCTTGGAGAAGAAGCGGTCCCTGGAACTGTCGATTCCCTGAAAATAGTGGCTGTAGACATAGGGAGCCAGGTCTTCCATCGATACCTTCGTCCTGCCGGCGAGCGGATGCTGCTTGGGAACATAGACTTTGGGGCGCATGGTTGCCAGCAGATGAAAATCAAGTTCCTGCTGCTCCATCTCCCAGTCGAGAACGCGGTTCTCACGGTTTTTCAACAGAACGCCGATCTCACAGAATTCCGATGCGACGTAATCCAAGATCTCCTTGGTGCGCAATGGTGAGAGTCTATAAAGTGCCGGTGCTAAAGCCGGTTATGGATGTCCTTATGGCACTGAGCAAAGCGTTTCCGATGAACCTGGTTCTGCTCATCTTTTATCTGATCTGGACGACGCAGTTTTCCAGTATCGCAGCATTTTTTCATTCACAGAAGACGATCAAGGATGTCAGTCTGATGTATGTGGCGGTTGCAGCTCTGGTGTTCTGTAGTCTTGCCAGTATTTCGGAAATCATAAGAAGCGGTCTGATCTCCGTGGACAAGGGACAGTATGAAGCGGGATATGCCTCGGGACTGACAAAAGCACAGACCTTTTTCCATGTGATTGTGCCGCAGGCGGTGCGGGCGGTCATTCCGCCGCTCACGAACGATATTCTCTCTCTGGTAAAGGGAACGGCGTTAGTGTCGGTCATCGGAGTGTCAGACATTCTGACGGATTCCATCAACGCGGCAAGTGCGGCGTACTCTTACCTGGAGGCGTATGTGGCAGCAGCCCTGGTATTCTGGGGCATCGGAATTGTGTTAGAGCGGCTGAGCCACTATGTGGAACGGAAATTTTCAAAGAGCGTTAAGACACTGGCAGGCTGAGATGCGGTACGGCGTCGCACATTATTATAAATAGGAAGGAAACAGGGCTATGGCAGTATTAGAAGTGAGAAATGTAAAAAAGGTTTTTGGAGATAATGTGATTTTAAGAGGAATCGATCTTGATGTACAGAAAGGGGACGTCATCGTCATACTCGGGCCGAGCGGTTCCGGTAAGACCACCTTTTTGCGCTGCCTGAATCTTCTGGAAAAACCGGATGAAGGCTCGATGGTCTTAAATGGAAGAGAATATAACTTAAAAAATGTAAAAAATAAGGAAAAGCTGGAGATTCGGAGAAATACTTCCTTCGTTTTCCAGAATTACAATCTCTTCGTGAACAAGACGGTTCTTTCCGATGTGACGCTGGGGCTTACCGTGGGACGCCATATGAAAAAGGAAGAGGCCGAGAAGACCGGAAAAGAACTTTTAGACAAGGTCGGTCTTGCAGGAAAGTACGATTACTACCCGGCACAGCTATCCGGCGGCATGCAGCAGCGTGTCGGAATTGCACGGGCAATGGCAGCGAATCCAGAGGTCATTCTTTTCGATGAGCCGACGTCCGCACTCGGTCCGGAGCTGGTGGGAGAGGTGTTAAATGTCATGAAACAGTTCGCAAAACAGGGAGTCACAATGATTGTGGTAACACATGAGATGCAGTTTGCAAGAGAAGTGGCAAGTCAGGTTATTTTTATGGCAGACGGTGTGGTTGTGGAAAAAGGAATGCCGGAGGAGATCTTTGATCATCCGAAGGAGGAGGCAACCAGAAAATTCTTAAAACGTATTTTAAAGGAAGAGTCATAGCTGTGTGCGAAGACGGAGAGGAGAGAAAGATATGCAGAAATATGTGATTTCAATTTCAAGACAATTTGGAAGTCTGGGAAGACCGATTGCAAAGAAACTGGCAGAACTTCTGGAAATTGAATACTACGACAGAGATATTGTGGAGGAGGCGTCCAAAGTTCATAACATTCCGTTAAAGGAAGCAAGCAATCTGGAGGAGTCGGCAAAGTATCTGTTCATGAGTTTCCCGCTCGGCAGCGGAACCACGGCGACGCAGGATGCCCTGTTTAAGACGGAGAGCGAGATGATAAAAAAACTTGCCGTGAAGGAATCCTGCATCATTGTGGGCAGATGTGCGGACGCAATTCTGGAGGATTGTGATCATCTGATCAGAATTTTTATCTATGCGCCGTACGAAGACCGTATTGTCAACTGTGTCAATGATCTCGGCATGGACACAAAGGCGGCGAAGCGGATGATCCGCGATGTGGACAAGGCGAGAGATGCCTATCATATGCGGTATGCGGGGTATCTGCCGAACGATATGAACCATATGGATCTGATGGTCAACAGTGCAACTCTGGGAGTCGATATGACAGCGAGACTGTTGGCGGAAGTGGTGCGTGATAAATTTTCATAAGACGGGCAGTGTGCGTAAGACTGCACAGTCCCACAGAGGATAAGGCATGGAAAAACACAGAAAAAAACTGATCAAAAACGCAGCGGTATTCGATGGGCACAGCGGCGGGCTGGCGCAAGGGAAAAAGATTGTCATTGAGGACGATATTGTCACAGAGATTACTGCGGATGAAGTATCGGAAGAAAATTTTGACGAGGTATTTGACGGCACGGGCATGGTGGCGATGCCGGGAATGACGGACGCGCATGTTCACATGGGATGTCTGTTCGCAAAGGGAGAATTCCCGGTGGATTACGCCACGGTGCCGACCGTCACAAAATGTAAGGATGCGCTGATGGCCGGGTTTACTACGTTCCGTGATGCGGGAAGTGTGAGCGAGGGATTAAAGCTGGCGTTTGACGAGGGTGTGCTTCCGGGACCGCGCATCTATCCCTGCGGTGCCTACATCAGCCAGACGTGCGGGCATGGGGATTCGGAGTATGCGCATACCTATCGCGACATCCAGTACAGGCATCCGTCCAGCGCCGTTTTGGCGGACGGGGTGCCGGAGATCATCCGGGCAGTGCGCGAGCAGTTCTACCGCGGTGCATCCCACATCAAACTGATGGCTACCGAGATCTTAAACCGGCATGAGGATATCAGGCTTTTGTTCGGAACGGATATGATGATCACGGGACCGGATTATCAGGTGGAGCAGAGCGAGGATATCCGGTATTACGAAAAGCGCTTCGGAACAATGCGGGCGCTGCGGGCTTTGACGGGCACTGCAAACGAGGTGTTTGCGCTTACGACCTACCAGAATCCTTACCCGAAGGGAAAGATCGGTGTACTGGAGGCGGGAGCCTTTGCGGATCTGCTTCTGGTGGATGGAGATCCGACAAAACGTGTATCGGTTCTTGCAGACACCGATCATCTGCGCCTGATTATGAAAGGTGGAACGGTGTACAAAAATACACTGTGCTGAGATTTTATTCCGCTAATACGCTGACTTGCATATGGCTGAGATTCGTAGTAATCTTATTCCAAAAACTAAAAGCAGGAGGTAATTATGAAAGAGCTGCTGTACTGGATTGTGGAATGGATTGCGAAGATTCACAGCCACATTCTTCGTCTGAATGATGCGTATGAATACAATTTTACAGATAAAGAACTGCATTTTCTCGTCATTGGTATGATGGGAATGGGATTCATTTTTGTCGTGTATCCTGTTTTTAAATGGCTGGCAAAGCATGATCATGTCATGGTAATTGCGTGGATTTATGTGCTGACACTGATTATCGTGATCACGTTTGCCATAGAGATCGGGCAGAAAGTAACAGGCACCGGCAATATGGAATTTGCAGACATTGTGATGGGTGTATTCGGATTCATTGTAATGTTCCTTGTGTTCTCGGTTGTGCGGGGTATTTATAAGTTGATAAGAAATCTGATCAGAGGAGACAGGAAAGATGAATGAATTTTGGAAAAGAGTGCTCGAGACGTGCGTGGTGATTCTGGGGAACTGCCTGTATGCATTCGGTGTGGCAATGTTCATTGTGCCGGGAGGACTGATTACCGGCGGAACGACGGGAATTGCGCTGTTTGTGCACCACATGATGGGTTGTTCCGTCTCCGTGTTTGTACTGCTGTTCAATACGGTTATGTTTCTGATCGGATTTGCGGTATTCGGGAAAAAATTTGCAGCTAACACACTGGTCAGCACCTTCAGCTATCCGGTAGCGCTGGAGCTGTTTACACGGCTTCTGCACGGCTATGCGATCACGGACGATATGATTCTCTGCATGATCTTCGGAGGAATCTGTATCGGAGGAGCCATCGGCGTTGTGATCCGTGCGGGCGCATCGACTGGCGGCATGGATATACCGCCGCTTGTGTTGAACCGTTATTTTAAGATACCGGTGTCAAAGTCCATTTATGTATTCGATATGCTGATTTTGCTGCTCCAGGCGTTTGATAGTACAGGAGAACAGCTTCTCTATGGTATTCTGCTGGTGATTGTTTACAGCGTGGTGCTGGATAAGTGTCTGATGCTTGGGACTGCAAAGATGCAGATCAAAGTAGTCAGTGAGAAAATCGATGAGATCAGAAAAGCAGTCTTAACAGATATCGACCGCGGTGTTACAATGTTAAAAAGTGAGACCGGATACATGGAGCGGGAGACAGAGATGCTGCTTACGGTGGTGTCAATACAGGAACTGGCGAAGACGGAGAAGCTGATCCATTTGGTGGATGAGGATGCATTTGTTGTGATCAATCGTGTCAGTGAGGTTTCCGGCCGCGGTTTTTCAAGTAAAAAGCGTTATCTGGAAAAGGAGAATTCATGACATTACAGCAACTGAGATATGCACTGACGATAGCCGGCTGCGGATCGATGAATGAGGCGGCAAAGCGTCTGTTTTTATCGCAGCCCAGCCTGTCCGAGACGGTAAAGGAACTGGAGCAGGAGATCGGGCTGCAGATTTTTATGCGCTCGAACCGGGGAATCATCATAACACCGGAGGGTGAGGAGTTTCTGGGGTACGCCAGACAGGTGATCGACCAGTACGGAATCCTTAAGGCACGTTATGTGGAGAAGCAGCGCAAGGAAAAGTTCAGTGTGTCCATGCAGCACTATACGTTTGCGGTCAAAGCGTTTGTGGAGACTGTAAAGAAAGCAGGGATGGACAGCTATGAATTCGCGGCGAACGAGACGACCACATACGACGTTATGGAGAATGTACGCAACTTTAAGAGCGAGATCGGCGTTCTGTATCTGAACGATTTTAATGAGCAGGTGCTGATGAAGATCATCCGGGAGAAGGGGTTGGAGTTCGAGGAACTGTTTGCCTGCGATACCTATGTCTATCTGTGGTCGGGACATCCGCTTGCAGGGCAGAGCGTGATCTCCATGGAAGAGCTGGACGAGTATCCGTGCTTGTCCTTTGATCAGGGACGGAACAGCTCGCTCTATCTTGCGGAGGAGATGAAGAGCACCTACGATTATAAGCGGCTGATTAAGGCGAATGACCGGGCGACACTGCTAAACTTTATGATTGGGCTGAACGCGTACACGCTGTGCTCGGGAATTATCTGCGAGGAGCTAAACGGCAGCGATTACATGGCAATTCCACTCAAGGAGACGGAAAAGATGCGGATTGGCTATGTGAAGCGCAAGGGGGCATCAATCAGTCACATCGGACAGATCTATATCGAGGAATTGAAAAAATATAAAGAGAAAATTATGTAGTGGTTGGCTATAGGTTTCACCTATAGCCAACTATCGGCTTCCTGTATTAACACTTTCCCAAACTGCCTGTTATAATAGGCAATGTAATCAAAAAACACATGCAGATAACAGACAGCATGGAGTGGAGAAGCAGGAAGGAGGAAACGGGTATGAGAGACACAGCGCGGCAGATAAGATCAGCGATGATGTGCGACAGGATGCGCCAGATGTCCATGTGTGATGGCATGGATGCAGATGTTGTGCGGCTTTTCCCGGATTCTTCAGACTTTTGGAAGAACAGATAGATACCGGCGCTATGGAGCGCAGGTCTGAGGGCAGCCGCAGGGGCTGCTCTTTTTTCGTTCTATATTTTGAAATAACATTTTAGGAGGTAGCAGTGGATGCCAGCGATTGCGATACGTCATTTATCAAAGACCTTCGAGCAGAAGGGAAACAGTGTGGAAGCGTTGCGGGATATCTCGCTCGACATTGAGGAGGGAGACATCTACGGAATTATCGGAATGTCCGGTGCCGGGAAAAGTACTCTGGTGCGGTGCCTGAATTACCTGGAGAGACCGACGGGCGGTGAGGTCATCATCGGTGGTAGAGATCTGGGAACGCTGACCGAGAAAGAACTGCGGGAGCAGCGGAGCGACATTGCAATGATTTTCCAGCATTTCAATCTTCTCATGCAAAAGAGCGTGCTGGACAATGTATGTTTCCCGATGCAGATTGCGAAGAAAAAGAAGGAAGAGGCGAAGAAAAGAGCACTTGAACTGCTTGAGACTGTCGGACTTGCCGACAAGGCGGACGCTTATCCGGCACAGCTTTCCGGCGGACAGAAGCAGAGAGTGGCGATCGCCAGGGCGCTTGCGACGGATCCGAAGATTCTGCTCTGCGACGAAGCAACCAGTGCCTTAGATCCGCAGACAACGCAGTCCATTCTGGTACTCTTAAAGGAGATCAACCGGAAATTCGGCATCACGATTGTGATTATCACGCATCAGATGTCCGTGATCCGGGAAATCTGCAGCCATGTGGCGATTGTGGAAAAAGGAAGCATCGTGGAAGTCGGTCTGGTCGAGGAGATTTTTAACCATCCGAAATCCCGTGTGGCGAGAAGCCTGATCTTAAGCGACCGTGCTGCGGACGCCGCGTCATATTCCGGGGCGGAAGGTGATATTGTGGATGGAGCGGAGCTGACCGGATGGAGCGGTGAGAGCAGACAGCGGGACCGCATCGGCGACGATAAGAAGCTTCGTATTGTATTCTCGGAGAATTCCGCATTTGAGCCCGTCATTGCCAATATGGTGTTAAAGTTCGGTACGCCGGTGAACATCCTCCGCGCAGATACCAAGAATGTCGGCGGAGTGGCAAAGGGTGAGATGATTCTGGGACTTCCGTCAGACGCTGGACTGCAGGAGCAGATGGAGGCTTATCTGGTGGAAAAGGGACTTGAGATCGAGGAGGTGACCGGAGATGTGGAATAGTCAGGTAATCGTCATGCTTTTGGAGGGAATCCGGGATACCCTGTATATGACCTTAGCGTCCACATTGTTTGGATATATCATCGGACTTCCGATGGGAATTGTACTGACCGTCACGGACAAGGACGGCATCCGTCCGAATGCAGCAGTCTATAAGGTGCTGGATGTGATTTCCAACCTGCTGCGCAGTATTCCGTTTATTATTTTACTGATTGTGCTGATTCCGTTTACCAGATTTGTGGTGGGAAGAAGCTACGGATCGACGGCGACGATCGTCCCGCTGACGATTGCGGCGGCACCTTACATTGCCAGAATGGTAGAATCTTCATTAAAAGAGGTGGATGCAGGCGTCATCGAGGCAGCGCGCTCCATGGGAGCATCCGATTTTCAGATTGTGACCAGGGTCATGCTGGTGGAGGCGAGAACGTCTCTGATTGTCGGAGCAACGATTTCCCTTGGCACGATTTTGGGATATTCCGCGATGGCAGGAACCGTCGGCGGAGGCGGACTGGGAGATATTGCCATCCGCTATGGTTACACCAGATGGCAGACCGATATCATGGTTGTCACAGTGGTGCTTCTGGTAATTTTATTCCAGATTTTCCAGACGATCGGAATGAAGATTGCGAATCGGCTGGATCGCAGAAAGTAGCAATAACAAATTTGCATATATTTTAAGTTTTAAGGAGGACACTATTATGAAAAAGAAAGTATTGTCAACGATTCTGGCAGGCGTGCTCGCATTATCCGCATTCACAGGATGCGGAAGCAGCACGGAGGAGAGCACAGACACCAGCGCAGCAACAAAGGAAGAGACGACCGTAGCTGCAACCGAGGAGGCTGTGAGTGCTGAGAGCACAGAGAGCACCGATACCGCAGCAGAAGGCGGTACCATCAAGGTGGCTGCATCTGCAACACCGCACGCAGAGATCCTTGAGGAAGCAAAGAAGATTCTTGCCGATGAGGGATGGGATCTGGAGATCAAGATTTTCGATGACTATGTAATGCCGAACGAAGTGGTAGAGAGCGGCGAGTTTGACGCAAACTACTTCCAGCACATTCCATATCTTGAGAGCTTTAACGAAGAGAAGGGAACCCATCTGGTCAATGCAGGCGGTATCCACTATGAGCCGTTCGGCATCTATCCGGGAACAAAGTCCGACCTCTCCGAGCTGGCTGACGGCGACACCATCGCAGTGCCGAACGATACCACAAACGAGGCGAGAGCACTTCTTCTGTTACAGGATAACGGCATCATTACCTTAAAGGAAGGCGCCGGATTAGAGGCAACTGTTAATGATATCGCAGAGAACCCGCACAACGTCAAGATCGAGGAGCTGGCAGCAGAGCAGGTTGCAAGAGTGGCTCCGGAGGTTGCATTCGTCGTATTAAACGGTAACTATGCATTACAGGCAGGCTTCTCCGTTGCAAAAGATGCATTGGCTTACGAGGCATCCGATTCCGAGGCAGCGAAGACCTACGTGAACATCATTGCAGTAAAAGAGGGACATGAGAACGATCCTGGCATCCAGGCACTTGTAAAAGTATTAAAGTCTGATGGGATCAAGCAGTACATCAACGACACCTACGATGGAGCCGTTATCCCGTTTGAGGACTAGTTTAAAGAGGAAGAAATTGTCGCAATAAGCATATCGTGCTTTGCTTTGATAAGTAATATTATTAGAAGACCACACCGTGGGATTTCAGATGGAAATGCAGGTGGAAATTTGGTTCAAAAAATGTGGAATTTCTAACCAGCCGAATGTTTGCATCTGCGATGATCCCTGTCTTTCCAAGTTTGTAGCACTCCACGGACTGTGTCCGCAAATCATGAGACAATTTAAGAACTTTCGTGTGGCGCTTTTGCCGCTGCTGAAAAAAACATAATCGCGCGAAGCCGATGTCTGAGTTGCCATCTGCCTTATTTTCAATAGCAGATGGCAGCGAGTTTCGGTTCGCGCGATTTTATAGTGTCTGTGAAGCAGCAGCATTAGCCGCCACTAGAAAGTTCGCTCATTGTCTCTGATTTGGCGGACACACTCCGGGAGTGTTCAAACGTGGAAGAGACACGGAATCTGATGCAAACATGCAGCTGGAAGAAATGCTCACATTTTTCTCCAACGAATTTCCATCTGCATTTCCACATGAAATCCCCAAGTGTGTTTCTAATAATATTACTTATCCCCCCAAGCGGTCTATGCTGATTGCGACAATTTCTTTTGTATTATTTTGTAGAAGAAGAGTTTCTTTCGACTGTATGTTGTGGTAAAATAACAGATATAAGCTGGGAGTGAAGTTTCCCGGCAATTACGAAGGGGAATGGAGAGAAGTACCATGAAAGAGGAACAGAAGGTATCGTTTATTCACTCAATTTCAGCAAAGATCATGCTGCTGACCGTGCTTGCAGTGGTTATGTCGGTGTTGATTGTTGCATTCCGGGCGGAAGCGGGAACAAAGAAGGTTGTCGGAGACGTCAGTGCAGATTATATTTTAAGCATGGCGGAGATGGGGGGAGAGATTGTGAACAATCTCCCTCAGGAAGCGGATGCTGGAGCATATGAGAATGCCTTAGCGGATATCAGTATGGAGGGGATCGATTCTTCCTACGCCTATCTCGTTGACACGGACGGCACTATGTTATATCACCCGACAGCGGAAAAGATCGGACAGCCGGTGGAGAATGCTGTCGTGCTTGGCGTCGTTGCAGAGCTTGCCAAGGGACAGGTACCGGTGAATGAGACGGTGACTTATGATTTTAAGGGCGTTACCAAATATGCGGCTTATGCGATCACGGCGAACCGTCAGATTGTTGTGGTGACGGCGGATGAAGACGAGATCATGGAGCCACTGAATCAGATAATAAGTAAGATTATGCTGCTGTCATTGGGGATACTGGTTGCAGCGATTGTTCTGGCATACGTAGTAAGCCAGTTTATCTGCAGACCGATTCAGCAGATTACAACGATTATTGGCGATACTGCACAGTTGGATTTCAGATCAAATCCGAACGGCGCAAAGCTGCGCAGCCGCCGGGATGAGACGGGAGAGATGGCAAATGCTGTACATGTGATGCGCAGGAACCTGCGTTCCATGATTGGCGATATTGATACCGCAAGTAACCAGATCACACAGAATGTGGATGGCCTGCAGGAGATTACCACCACGGTGGATCATATGTGTTCCGACAACTCCGCGACAAGTCAGCAGCTTGCGGCTGGCATGGAGGAGACGGCAGCAACCACAGTAACAATCAACGAAAATATCGAAGTTATCAAGAACGGAGCGGATGATATTAACAGTATGGCAACGGAGGGCGCACGAACCTCGGAAGCGATCATGATGCGGGCAAATGATCTACGCACCAAGACAGTTGAGGCAAGCGCCAAGACAATGACGATGTACAACAACGTCAAGACAAAGGCACAGGAAGCCATCGAGGGATCGAAGGCGGTCGATAAGATCAACGAACTGACTGGCACGATCATGGAGATTTCATCCCAGACCGGATTGCTTGCACTCAATGCTTCCATCGAAGCGGCAAGAGCCGGGGAGGCAGGACGTGGATTTGCGGTGGTTGCAACGGAGATCGGAAGCCTTGCGGATCAGACGTCCAAGGCGATCAAGGATATCGGCACGATTGTGGATGCCGTCAACGCAGCAGTTTCCAATATGGCGGAATGCTTAGAAGAGACCACCGGATTTCTGGAGAATACCGTGCTGACGGAGTATAAGGAATTTGAGCAGGTCAGCGAACAGTACCAGGAGGATGCGGATACCTTCAAGACCAGTATGAACGACGTGAGCGATGCGATGGCGGGTCTTGCCAATTCTATTGATGCGATTGCACAGGCACTTAGCGGAATCAACTCCACAGTGGGCGAGTCGTCGATCGGCGTCAGCGATATTGCGGAGAAGACCAGCGACATGGTGGAGAAGACAGGAACCACGCACGACATGGTGGAAGAGTGTTATACTTATGTGGAGAAGTTGCGTGAGATTGTGAGCCAGTTTGTATTACAGTAAATAAAATATGATTTGCAGGGAAAAGGGTATGCAGATGTTGGAGCGATGCTGTGCATCGGAATCACGTCGGCATACCCTTTTTCACGCAGACAGGCATAAACCCGTCCACATTTTCATAGGATGAGTTAACGGCAAAGCGGTGGACGTGCTGCTTTGTGGGAAACTCGATGGATGGGGGCAGCGCATATGCAGGAATATTATCGCGGAAAAACGGAAGAACGAGGGAGAAACGTGCTCGAGGATGAGGAGAAAAAATCCTGGGCGGAAAGTTTTCTGGAACAGTTAAACGATCCTCTGATCTTTATCCTGTTTGTGGCGGCGGCGATCTCCCTGCTGCTGCGGGAATACGGCGATATGGCAATTATTCTGGCTGTGGTGCTGTTAAATGCGACGGTGGGAGTGATACAGGAGGGTAAAGCGAAAAAATCGCTGGAGGTGTTAAAACAGATGACCAGCCCGCATGCACTGCTTCTGGAAGGGGATGAAGTGCGGCAGATTCCGGCTGCCGATCTGATCCCGGGCGATCTTGTGGTGCTGGAAGCCGGCTGTCAGGTTCCGGCGGATCTTGTGCTGACAGAAGCGGTGAACCTGAAAATAGAAGAATCCGCACTGACCGGCGAGTCTGTTCCGGTCAACAAGGATACGGCGCAGAACCGCATGGCATATATGTCGACAAATGTGACCTACGGGCGCGGCGTGGGGAGAGTATCTGCCATCGGTATGGATACGGAGATCGGGAAAATTGCCGGGATGCTGAAGGCGGCGAAGGTCGAGCTGACACCGTTGCAGAAGCGGTTGGCAGACCTCGGCAAAATTTTGGGCACGGTGTCCGTATTCTTATGTGTGCTCCTTTTTGGCATGGCAATCCTGCAAAAACGGGATGTGGGAGAGATGCTGATTACGGCGATCTCTCTTGCGGTGGCGGCGGTGCCGGAGGGACTTCCCGCCATTGTGACGATGGTGCTGGCACTTTCCGTCTCGCGGATGGTGAAGGCAAATGCCATTGTAAAGCGCCTGCCGAGCGTGGAGACATTGGGATGTGTCAGCGTTGTGTGCTCGGATAAGACGGGAACACTGACACAGAACCGCATGACTGTAAAAAAATGTTACGTGAACGGCAGAGTGCATGCGGTAAAAGAACTGCATCCGGCCGGCGACCGGTATTTTTTACAGGGATTTTCTCTCTGCAACGACGCATCCCTCCACGGAGGGGAACGCCGCGGCGATCCGACAGAATTAGCGCTCTTGGATATGGCGGCAGCGTTCGGCATACAGCGCGAGACATTGGAGGATACCATGCCGCGGATCGACGAGATTGCCTTCGATTCGGAGCGGAAACGGATGACGACGCTTCATGAGACGTTGGACGGCAGAATCTCTTTCACGAAGGGATCGCCGGATGAAATCCTGGAGCGGTGCCGGTATGTGTGGAGCAACGGCAAGACGGCGGCGTTTTCTGCGGCGGCGAGAGAACAGGCAAAACGGGGACTTGCCGAGATGACGGAAGCGGGACTTCGCGTGCTGGCGATTGGCATGCATCCTAAAGCGGCACAGATGGAGGAGAGCGGGCTTACGTTTCTGGGGATGGCAGGAATGGAAGACCCGGTACGCCCCGAGGCGGCGGAGGCGGTGGAACAGTTTGCACGTGCCGGAGTCCGGACGATCATGATTACCGGGGACAGGGCGGACACGGCACTTGCGATTGCACGCCAGCTCGGCATTGCCGAGCGGAGGGATGAATGTGTGACGGGCGAGGAGATGGAGCGGATGGACGAACAGATGCTGGCGGCGCGGATCAGTAGAACCCGGGTGTTTGCCCATGTATCCCCGGAGCACAAGGTCAGAATCGTGTCCGCATGCAAAAAGAACGGGGAGATTGTCGCTATGACAGGGGACGGAGTCAATGACGCTCCGTCGTTAAAATCTGCGGACGTGGGAATTGCCATGGGAATGGTGGGAACGGACGTCGCCAGAAATGCGGCGGATATGGTGCTGGCGGATGACAATTTTGCAACGATTGCAGGAGCGATTGCGCAGGGGCGCAGCATCTATGAAAATATCCGCAAGTCGGTGCTGTTTTTACTTTCATCTAATTTCGGAGAAATTATCACAATGCTGGCGGCAGTTGCCATGGGGCTGGCATCGCCCTTAAAGTCGAGCCATATTCTCTGGATCAATCTGATTACGGATTCCCTGCCGGCGCTGGCACTCGGAGTAGATGTGGAAGAACAGAAGGACTACATGAACCGCCCGCCGAGACGCCGGGATGAGAGCCTGTTTGCGGGCGGCGGCTGGGGATGCACCTGTTTTTACGGTCTTTTAATCGCGGGAATCAGTATGCTTGCCTTTTTGCAGGGACCGGTCGGCACGATCAAAAGCGCCGGGATGACGCTGACGATTCCGCACCTGCAGGCGGTGCTTAAAGATGCACAGGTGTTAGCGCGGTCGCAAACCTACGCATTTACCGTGCTCGGCATGGCGCAGTTATTCCATGCGATCGGCATGCGGGATGTGGAGACCTCGGTGTTTTGCATGAACCATCTGGAAAACCGTCTGATGCTGGCGGCGTTCGCGGTGGGAATCAGTTTTCAGATGATGGTCACGGAAGTGCCGTATTTTGTACAGCTGTTTGGAACCTGCAGACTTACCGCCCTGGAGTGGACGAAGCTGCTTGGACTTGCGGCAATGCCGCTGCTGGCACATGAACTGTTGGTGCTGTTTTCCTGCGCGGGAGAGGTAAAGGATGCGTTAAGGTTGCAGGGAGAGGATTGACAAAGGCGGCGTCGGACTGTTATACTCCATACAATCTTAAATAACAGAACTGCTAAAGGGGAGTAGTTTTAAATTGCAGCGTCAACATACGCGGTCTTGGACCTGGCGCTGTGTACCATGAAGATTACCCGTGGTTATGAGACTTTTAGCGCGGAAAGTATCGCAGAGATACATTTCGTGCTGGAAGTCTCTTTTTTAATTTTAAGAAAACAGGAGGCAGAAATGAAAGAGTGGTATCAGATTTCAACGGAAGATGTGAAAAAGAAGATGGAGACCTCAGAACATGGACTCACAACGGAGGAGGCGGCAAAACGGCTGGCGCAATACGGGGAGAATGTGCTGGTGGAGGGAAAGAAAAAGAGTGTTCTTGCGGTTTTTTTCGGACAGTTTGCGGATCTTCTCGTGGGAATTCTGATTGTGGCAGCCGTGATTTCCGCCTGTTCGGGGAATCCGGAGAGCACCTTTGTCATTCTGGTTGTGATCGTGCTCAATGCGCTGCTAGGAACGGTTCAGTATGTAAAGGCGGAGAAGTCGCTGGAGAGTCTGAAGGATCTGACGTCGCCGAACGCGAAAGTGCTGCGCTCCGGCGTGAAGGTGGAGATTCCGGCGAAGGAAGTCGTGCCGGGAGACCTTCTGCTGCTGGAGGCGGGAGACATGGTGGCGGCGGACGGCAGAATCCGGCGCAGCTATTCACTGCAGGTGAATGAGAGCTCGCTGACGGGAGAATCGACGAATGTTGAGAAAAGAGAAGGTGTGATCGAACAGGAGGCGGCGCTTGGCGACCGCGTGAACATGGTGTATTCGGGAAGTCTGGTGACTTACGGAAGGGCAGAGGTTTTTGTGACGGAGACTGCGATGAACACGGAGATCGGTAAGATTGCAGGACTTTTAAGCAATGCGAAGGAAAAAAAGACGCCGCTGCAGATTGCATTGGATGATTTTGGAAAAAAGCTGTCATATCTGATTCTGGCTGTCTGTGCGCTGGTGTTCGGTCTGTCAATGTACCGGGATATGCCGCTTCTGGACGCGATGATGTTTGCGGTCGCGCTTGCAGTTGCGGCGATTCCGGAAGCCCTCGGCTCGATCGTGACAATCGTGCAGGCGATGGGAACCCAGAAGATGGCGCGGGAGCATGCGATCATCAAGGATCTGAAGGCAGTGGAGAGCCTGGGCTGTGTATCGGTGATCTGTTCGGATAAGACGGGCACGCTCACGCAGAACAAGATGACCGTGCAGCAGGTTTATCTGGATCACACGGTGATCGCGCCGGAGGCGCTGCAGATCAACGATCAGCTTCACCGTTATCTGATGTATGATGCGATTTTAAATAACGATGCGCGCATGGATGACGGGAAAGTGATTGGCGACCCGACGGAGTCAGCACTGCTCGAGATGGTGCGTAAATGTGGCGTGGATGATGATTTCTTACGGGGAGCAATGGAACGACAGCAGGAACTGCCGTTTGATTCGGACCGCAAGCTGATGAGCACGGTCTATGCGCTGCACGGTGTACCGACACTGCTGACCAAAGGGGCGCCGGACGTCCTTTTGAAGCGCGCGGTCTATCTTAGGGAGAAGCAGGGCATCCGGCGGATGACGGAGGAAGACCGTACGGAGATTATAGAGCAGAATCAAAGATTTTCCGGCGAGGGGCTTCGTGTGCTGGCTTTTGCTTACCGGGAACTGAAGGAGGGGGAAAAGCTGACAATCTCCGGGGAGTGTGATTACATTTTTCTTGGGCTTGTGGCGATGATCGACCCGCCGCGCGCAGAGTCTGCGGCGGCTGTAGCAGATGCGAAGAGAGCGGGAATCCGACCAGTCATGATTACGGGGGATCATAAAGTGACGGCGACGGCGATTGCAAAGCAGATTGGCATTTTCGGGGAAGGGGATATCGCACTGGTCGGTCCCGAACTGGATGCCATGCCGGATAAGGAGCTGGATCATCTGATCGGGCACATCGCCGTATTTGCCCGCGTCTCTCCGGAAAATAAGATCCGTATTGTGGAAGCGTGGCAGCGCAGGGGGAGCGTGGTCGCCATGACGGGTGACGGCGTCAATGATGCGCCTGCATTGAAGGCGGCAGATATTGGCGTGGCAATGGGAATCACCGGAACAGAGGTGTCCAAAGACGCGGCAGCCATGATCCTGACCGATGACAATTTTGCCACGATTATCAAAGCGGTCGCGAACGGAAGAAATGTCTACAAGAATATTAAAAATGCAATCCTGTTTTTACTTTCCGGAAATATGGCAGGAATATTGGCGGTGCTTTACACCTCGCTTGCAGCACTTCCGGTCCCGTTCCAGCCGGTGCATCTTTTGTTTATCAATCTGCTGACCGATTCCCTTCCAGCGCTTGCCATCGGTATGGAACCGGCGGAGAGAGATGTCCTCAGCGAAAAACCGCGCAATCCAAAAGGCGGAATTCTGGAAAGGCGCTTTATGGCGCTGCTTCTGGGGCAGGGGGCGCTGATTGCCGTCTGTACCATGATTTCCTTTGAGGTGGGATTGAAAGAGAGTGCGGCGCTGGCGAGCACCATGGCGTTTGCGACACTGACGCTTGCACGTCTGTTCCACGGGTTTAACTGCAGAAGCCGTCACTCCATTGTAAAGATCGGATTCCGGAGAAACTGGTACAGTCTGGGAGCATTTGCGCTCGGTGTGCTGCTTTTGGCACTTGTTCTGTTTGTGCCGGCACTCGAAACTCTTTTTGTGGTGGAGAAGATGAATGGCATGCAGCTGGGCTGTGTCGGTGTGATGGCGGTGCTGCCGACGTTTGTGATCCAGAGCTTTAAGGTGGCGCGGGAGATTTTTGACAGAGAAAAGTAGGAAGAAACAGCTTGTGAAAACGTTACCAGTCCTGTATGATAAGGAAAAAGGATACAGAAAATCTGACAGAAAGAGGGGCGTTTGGATGAGACGAAGAGGAAAGAGAGAACTGGCGGCACTACTGGCAGTGGCGTTGCTTGCTGGAAGTGCGGCGTGCGGAGCGGATGCCGGGGAGAAAGACGCGGCAACAGGTACGGCGGAAGCGGCAGCCGGGCAGGACACGGAGACGGCAGCCGGGCAGGGCACGGATGCGCAGGCGGGAGCACAGGAGAACATGGAAGAGACGGCGTTGTCTCTGATGCGGGAGGTAAACCCGGCAGAAGCTGCAGGAACGGATGATCTCTACCGGAGCTGGTACGAGGTGTTCGTTTACAGCTTCTATGACGGCGATGGGGATGGCATCGGAGATCTTCCGGGACTGACGGAGAAGCTGGACTATATCAATGACGGTAATCCGGCAACGGATACAGATCTGGGATGTGATGGGATCTGGCTGATGCCGGTGATGCCGGCGACGACTTACCACAAATATGATGTGACGGACTACTGTGCGATCGATGAGCAGTATGGCACGATGGAGGATTTCGAGACATTCGTGAACGCATGCCATGAGCGGGGAATCCGCGTCATGATTGATTTTGTGATGAATCATACTTCGTCTCAGCATCCGTGGTTTCAGACGGCGGCAGAGTATCTGAAGGATCTGCCGGAGGGAATGGAGCCGGATACAGAGGCATGCCCGTATGTGGATTATTATCATTTTTCCAGGGAGAAAGGCAGCGGATACTGCCAGCTGGCAGGGACGGACTGGTATTATGAGGCACAGTTCTGGAGCGAGATGCCGGATCTGAATCTGGAGAGTGAAGCGGTGCGGCAGGAGTTTGATGAGATTACAGATTTCTGGCTGGAAAAGGGCGTAGATGGTTTCCGTCTGGATGCGGCAAAAGAGTATGAGACCGGAAGCATCGACTCGAACATAGAAATTCTATCCTGGTTTAATAATATGGTAAAAGAAAAGAAGAGTGATACGTATATTGTGACAGAGGTGTGGTCGGATCTGGAGACATACGCACAGTATTACCAGAGTGGAATTGACAGCAGCTTTGACTTTACGTTTGCAGACAAGGACGGTGTGATTGCGAAGGCGGTCAAGGGAACGAGCGGTGCCTCTTCTTACGGAAAAGCGATCGTGCGGCTGCAGGACGCGCTGGGAACTTACAGTGACAGCTATATCGATGCGCCGTTTTACACCAACCATGATATGGGAAGGGGCGCAGGGTATTACTCCGGCGATACTATGGAGGCGCAGACCAAGCTGGCGCAGGCGATGAATCTTCTGATGTCCGGAAGCAGCTTCTTATATTATGGAGAAGAACTGGGAATGAAAGGCGCCGGAAAAGATGAGAACAAGCGCGCGCCGATGTACTGGAGCAAGGATGCCGGTGCAGAGGGGATGTGCCTCGGACCGCAGGATATGGATGCGATCACGATGATCTATGACAGTCTTGCGGAGCAGCAGGACGACGGCAATTCCATCTACTGGTATGTGAAGGAGGCGCTGCGTCTGCGGAATGCCTATCCGGAGATCTCGCACGGAACGGCAGAGTTTCTTGAAAATCTGTCGGATGACGCAGTGTGCGTGCTGCGCAAGAGCTGGCAGGATTCCTCGGTGATCGTCGTGTTTAACTGCACGAAGGACGAGCGCACCGTGGATCTGTCACAGATATCTGCAGACAGTGAAAGCGGGGATTTGAAGCTGGCAGGAGAACTGCTGACCGGAACCCGTGCGGCTTCCTGGCAGGATGGAACGCTGACGCTTCCGGCGTACGGTGCTGCCATCCTGAAGTAGAGATCTGAAAAAACAATCAGCCGCTCTGCTGCCGGCAGCATCAGGAGAGAAAACGATCAGTCGTTATAATTCAGAAGAAAGTCCGCAAACTGTAAGGCGGCGTCTAAGTTCTGATTCTGATAGAGAATGCCGAAATAGCAGGAATCATAATAGTTGTACTTGTGAAGCCAGGCATTGTCGGTGAGCTCGATCGCACAGGGATAGGAAGCGACGGCACCGTCCTCGGTCGTGTAGATGAGATGATCCTGGTAGCGGTCCAGCAGTTCGTCGGATAATACGGTGGACAGATCCATAAGAGCTCCCTGGTTGGCGTAATCGAGATATTCGCTGCCGGTTCCGAAGAAGAGATCCTGTCCGCCGGCTGCCAGCATCAGCGTCAGCACCTGCGTGTCGTTGTAGGACGTGGAATATTCACCGTCCGAGAACTGTAAGGACGATGTGAGGGAGACGGAATCTTCCTTCGGGTCGTAGCCGCAGGCTTCGAGAAATTCATCGAAGCCCTTGCTGTCGGCGGTTATGGAATCGTTGCAGTTCATCATGATGACGTTTAACAGCGGGTCGCGGTAGGTCGCGTAATGATAGATGAGGTAAATGACAAAGCAGAGCGCAGCGATCGCAGCGGCGATCGGCCACTTGTAATAATCCCAGACATACTGCACTTTCGCCTTGCGGGAAAGTGAATGAAAATCAGTCTTTTTTTTCATAATGGTACTCCGTTTCTAAAATGAACTAGTACAAGAATAACATAGAAACGGAAGGTTAAAAAGCAAAAAAGAATGAAAAAATTATAAAAAAACAGAGCAGTGAGAGAATCTCTCCATCTGCTCTGTTCTTTTTCGCTCTCCAATAAGAAAAGCGGGTGATGGGAATCGAACCCACGTATCCAGCTTGGAAGGCTGGTGTTCT
>OGXI01000344.1_pt1 | contig 41380 bp, 36 predicted proteins | sample 1576221 | NCBI WGS metagenome assembly OGXI01 (sample SAMEA3541523, study PRJEB24748) | human gut metagenome | biome: human gut; feature: human-associated habitat; material: faeces | place: China | collected 2012
ACACCAACGACCTACTGCAGGAGACGTTCGTCAAAGTATACCTGAATCTGCAGCGTTACAGCAGCCGTTTCACGTTCGGCCAATGGGTCTACACGATCGCACGGAATACGTTCATCGACTACACGCGGCGCCGGCGCGACGATACGGTGTCGATCGACTATGTCGGCGAAGGGATCGGCGTATCCGGCTCCCTCGGAGGCCCGACCCCCGAGGAGCACCTGATCACGCACCAGAGCCAGGTTCAGTTGGAAGGATTGCTGGCGAAAATGTCGCCGCGCTACCGCGAATTGATCGAACTCCGTTTCTTCCGTGAATTCTCTTACGAAGAGATCGCCGCAAAACTCTCGCTCCCGATGGGAACGGTCAAAACCCAGATACACCGGGCCCGCGAACAGTTGTGCCGATTCATCACCGAAAACAAAGAATAACTTTCGGAGATTCAATAAGCCCCATGATTTTGATTAACGCGGCCTCTCAATCATTATCCGTATTACTAAAAAAACGTTTCACAACGTTCTCGAAATAAAAGTCCGTGATTTGCGGATGTAACTTATCGGGAATGAAGACAGCATGTACCGTACGATCCGGCATCAATAAGCAATAATAAGGAACCCCCTTCCGGTCAACATCGGAAAATTTTTCAACATTGTAGAAAAGAAAACGATCTCTGCCAAAATTGGCAACTGCATCTTTAAATGAATGCATATCAGAATATTCCGAAATAATGACAGGAGTCACTTTATATTTTTCCGCAATTTCCGCAATTTTCCGTAATGCAAAAACCACACAATCCGCGCAGTTCAGTTCACTGTATCTCAATATAAGCACAGGCCCTTTTCCCAGCGCCTGATCCAACGTATACTTTCTCTGATCCGCCGCTACCAATTCTGCATTAAACGCTTTTATGTCTTCATTCAAAAGCAAGCCACTGAAACAACTTTTAAGGTATTTCACTTCCAGAGAAGAAGATCGTGAACCTGCCTCCCGAATAATCGAATCCCTCAATTCGACCGCTGTTTCCGCATCCGAAACGCGTTTAACAAGAATAAGGTTCGTTACAATAAGAAAAACGACGGCTAAACCGGCCGCTATAAGATATATTTTTTTCAAAACAAAAAATTGACGAATGTTCGGTTTCGTATCCAAAGAAAGAATTGTCTTAACCTTAGCTCAATCTAGCAAGGAGAATATGCAGTACAAGATCCATTTCCGGCTACGCACACAACCGAAGTCTTTTGAATCCAGCTGACACAACGATAATGACTAGCTCCTTGCGAATCCGTATAATCGAATTCCCATTTCGTACAACAATCCACAGAGATATAATACGGACTATAACGACCTTCCCCGCCGTCCGATTCTTGATCTGCCAAAGCTTCGACTTCTTTCAAAGACATAAGAACAGATGCTTCTTTCGTATCGACCAACGAATACGCCCCGACAGACATCATAATCGCAGTAACAGCTAATAAAAGATATTTTTTTTTCATAATTTTAATCATTTAAAATTTAATCATATATAACATAATCAAAACCATTAGTCCGTCTTATCCGGATCCTTAAGTTTGTAAAACACCAATACTGGATTACTTTCTTCCTTCAAACCTGCCAACTGAGGATAGTCATCCGCACAATTCGAATATCCCATTAACAGATAATACGCCGGAACGACAGCGACAAACCGGTTATCGCAAATACTTTTACTCTGCAACAGATCCACATCGAACCAACTGATCCTAAACGGATTATTGACTTTGCTGTCCCGCGTCAAAGAATATACTTTTTGTGTCCGTTTGTCGAAAATACGCTCCTTGATCTCCCGGTTCTCCGTGAATATAAACAAAGCGAACGAGTCGTTCTCCAGAAACCTTCCGGAAAAAAAATTATTATGATCTACCAGATCCTCATACTCATCCCGACTTATTCCCGCATCCATATGGGTAACTCCGCCTATGGCCGATATATCCACGTGATAATACGGTTCAAGCGAACCGGTACCGACTTTGTAAACCGTATCGCTGAAAGCCGGCGTTAAAAAAACGTCTCCGTTTATCTTCTTCAATTCAGGACGAAACGGAAAATTCGGATGCTCCCCATACATATTTCGCAGGCCTCCCGTCTCGATCCGGAAATCGCCGTCGGTAAAAATCATAAGATTCCCCTGCATATCCGCTTTTTTAAGCCCCGGATCATCCGCTCCGTAAGTAGTACAAACGACATGATCCTTGTCTATATACTCAAACTCGCTAAACCAGAAACTTACCTCTTTATGTTCCAGGAATCTGCCTTCCAGATCGAAAAACAACACTTTACTCCCCAAATTATCATAGATGGCTATCCGGCTCGAATCCGGAGTCAAAGTCGTGTAAGTCGGTGAAATATACTCTCCCGGCCCCCGGCCCTGCCTGTCGATAACCGCTTTGATTTTTCCGTCATAATCGAATATATAAACGCATTTCGAAAGCCTCTGATCCGACACGACAATCCGCTCCCGGGTAAACAATAAGTTATCCACCGCCCCGATCAGATGTTTTCCATCCGACTCCAACGGCAAAACGCGGATATCCTCGATGAATTTGGCGACCGGAAAAGGTTCCTGCGGTACAATCGTTACCGTTGTCAAATTTTCCCCCGTACCGTTTTCCTTGTCTGACGAATCCCGGCAACAAAGAAAAAAGCAGCAAAAGACAATTACGATCAGTTTCTTCATAATCACAATACAAGACAGAAGCGACTAGATGCTTCTCCGTTTATCACATTTAATCCACTGATAATCAAATTAGCAAGGCCAACTCGGAGTACAGGTAGAGCTACCAGGGTCACAATCAGTACCAAACCTTTCTTCGACTTAGTACGAAAAAACCAGAGCTATACGACTACAAGCTTTACAAATATAATAATATAAACGAAAAATAAGTATTTTAGACTAAAATACTATAAAAAGGAATTGTCCTAACGACTATTTTCAACGAATGGCGAAAGAAATTTCGTACTGTATAAGGGAATCGAACCCTTATTTGTAGACTGAGAATCTACCGTCCTAACCGTTAGACGAATACAGCATTATTCGATGCAAAGATAACTAAAAAAATATTTTTGCAAAAAAACGAAATGCATTTTTACATAAAAAGTCCGGAGACTCCCAAACGAAGTCTCCGGACAAACGGATACGATTCTCTCCTACGGCTTACCAGTTCAGTTTCGCCCAGCGGGTATTCCATTTACCCCATGACTCCGGACCAAAATCGAGCGTATAGGCATAACTGATATATTGCTGAACACCGAGTTTTATGTGCCCCTGCTCGTCTCCGCTCCAACCGCAGTTATGCGCGCCCGGCTGCAATCCTTCCCTGATTTCGGCGATCTTCTCAAACTTGATCCCGTCGTCGGATTGCCACAGCACGATGTAACTATTGGCAGACATTCGGGCCGCCGTATGCACGGCCTGAAATTTCCCGATATCCTCCCGGTATTTTACATCGCTGTGATCCGCCCCGCCGATAGCGCCTTTATCCATCGCCGTTCCATGGAACACGAGGTGGCCGGGCCAGTTCGGATCGTCGGCCGACGCAGTCGCCACACGCGTGGTAACGCTCTGGTCGTCCCACGAATAATAGAAGTAAACCGTATTGTCGAGAACGACTATCGACGGTTCTCCGGCTCCGAAATTCACGGGATTGCCGTCGTAACGGATCACCGGTTGTACGTCCGTTCCGGTCGTCCAGCCGGAACCGTTCCATTTCTCCCACGGCCCGTTCGGGAATTTGGAGCGGGCTACATAGACATGGTTTTCGACCATCGCTTCATTTTCGGTGGAGGTATATCCGATATAGTAATAACCGCCCCACCGTGCAACTCCCGGATCGCATACGGAAAAATGATCGGATGAAAATTCGGTCGGCAACAGCACCATCTCTTCCTTCGTCCATGTCTTGCCTCCGTCGTCCGAATGCTGGTAAGAAGCCTGATCCCAGAAATTATAACCGCTCGTTTTGTCCACGCTGTACTGCGCCTGCCAGTTCCGGCCGCTCACGACCTGCCCGTTTTTGTAACTGGTAACGCCCGAAACGCTTCCGGTAGCCAGCCAAACGCCCGATTGCTCGGTCAGCCCTTTGGACAGCTCCCACAAATAAGTCCCGGCCGGAAACTTATCGTCGTTGGTCACCCCGATCTTTTCCCCGTCTTTATAATCTTTGAACGTCGCAGTCGCTACCGGCGTCTGTTGAACGACCTGGCTGTAACTCATGCTCGCATCGTCCCACTTGTACAAATTAAAAGTAAAACCGCAGGGCTTCCCGTTCCAATTCGGGCTGGTTACGCTGATACTCCAGAACGGAGTTTTTGCGGTAAACTTCTGTCCGACCGTATTATTGCCGGTAATACCTTGCGCCTCATGCGTTCCGCTCTGATTGAACAGGTACTTCCAATCGCCGTACTGACCGCCGGATGCGGCAAACCACGCATCGATCGAACCGTCGTCATGAATCATGATCGACGGCCCGTAACGGTAAGTACCGGCCTTATAAATATCCCATCCGTCGGAAATAGTGGGAATATATTTCGCACCTTGCTTTACGGTAATTTTTGCGCTCAGATCGCTGTTTTTGTCTTTGACGAGGACGAAAGCGTACCGAATGGCGTCGGTCTTGTCGAAAGGATCGACTTTCAGATGCAGCACGTCGGTCGACAGGCCTTTCGATCCGACCCGGGTGATCCATTGAACGGTATCGGGGATCTGCACTTCGTAATCGACGTTCTGTTGAAGTTCCACGTCGATCGTTTCGCCGGCAGACGGAACCGTATAAAAATCCTGCGTCAGAATCAGCGCATCTTTCTGTCCGCGCGTCACCGTAACGGTCTCGCTCGCGGTTCCCGCCGTAATGACGACTTCCGCTGAAAAGTCGTCGTACAATTCATAATCTTTTTTTGCCGTAACGGTTATTTTCACATCGCCTGCTTTCCCCGACTCGGGCGATATACTGCACCAGGAGGAAGCTTTCGTGTCGTTTACTTTCGCGCTCCATGCCACATTGGTGGTAAAAGAGATAACCCCGTTCCCTCCGGCCGCCGGTAAATTCACCTCCGGGGAACCGGTAATTTCGATTTTCGGATCCGGCGCAGGATCGTCTTCTCCTTTGTCGCCGCATTGCCAACAGGCGACGGAAACGAACACGATCAAAAAAGCAATTAAATATTTTTTCATTTCATTAAATTTTATTATACAAAAATAACAAATATTTTCAGAGTTTTACCCCGATTATCCGAATCCGACAGGATGAAACGATTCCGATCCATCCCTGACGCTCCTTTCGAAAAATCCGGAACCGACCGTAAAATACCGTAATAAAAAAGCGAAGCCGGATCAAATGATCCGGCTTCGCCAAAAAACTACTAACCTAAATGACTTTTCGATTAATCATTGCTGATAATCTTAAAGTACCATCCCTGAGTACATACATAAGACATGTACTGCGTCTCGCCGGTAACACCCGATGCATAGCGTGCAGATTTACTACCGTCGAACATTCTTGCATAAGCTACTCCGCCATCGGTAAAGGTCGTACCGTCGTCCGACAGCAATACACAGGTTTGATTGCTCTTGACATAGGTTGCCGTAAATTTCCCGTTGACGAACTTCACGTCCACATCCGTATTGCTGTCGAATGTCCAGGCATCGGCGCTTGCGCTCAACGCAGCGGGCCAGTTGTCTCCGGAGGCAGCCGTACGAACGACCAACTTATTCCCCTTCATGGTATACAAATAAATCTGACCGTTATTCTCAACCACAGATACAGGAACCTCGCTCGCAACCACGGAAGCGTAATCTCCATCTCCCCAAGCAGAGCCGTCCCATTTAGCCCAAGAGTCTTTAATATTCGCAGTACGTGCTAACTTAACGTTGCCACCATCCGCAAAAGCCGCATAATAGTAACCGTCACATTTTACCACACGCAAATCCGTCGGAGAGCATTTTTTGAGCCAACTTTCGTTCAAAGAGAACACATAACTCTGATCTCTCCAGGTAACACCGCCATCCTTAGTTTCACGGTAAGCCGCACCTGTCTTACTGTCGCTGACATAATAGATGCGTACCTTCGGGCAATTGGACGATACGGCTTGGCCTGCCAAGAATCCCTGGAAACCGTCTTTAGCTCCTGCGGAAGCAGACCAAACTCCCGAACTTTGCTTCGTCGATTGCATTACAACCAGATATTCTCCTGCAGGATAAGTATTACCTTGATCCGCATTCAACAAATTAGGCCAACTATTATCCCCGTATGAAAGATCTTTTTTCTGATTCACGGGGTTGCGTTTAACAGTAGTAGCATAATCCGTATCCCAAACATACAAAGAAGCGGTCATTACTCCGTCTCCATGCTGTTGCGACCAAGTACAACAAGACACCTGCATGTCGGTAAATGGTCCGGCAGCTACGAAACGTACCCCGAATTCTCCATTTGCAGACAAATCAATAGGGCCTTGAGCATCTCCGTTCCACACATGCATTTCTTCCCTGTTAGCGCTGTATTGCTTAAACAGGTAGAATGCATTGAAGGCATTTTCGCCCGTCTGCACGACACTCGGAGCCGTCAGATCCGAACTCGATCCACGCATGATGAAATAACCGAAATCGCCTCTCTGCACGATTTCGATCCGGCGAGTTAAGGTCTCTTCCTTCTCATCGGCAACGATTTCCGTCACATACACATACCCCGTACGGGCATCCAACGCAGGATTGGACAGAACCGTTACGGTAAAGACCGAATCTTTCATCACCGCTTTGGAATCCGGCACAATGATCCAATCCTTGCAAGCGTCGTCCGCCTCAACGCTGAACGGGCGGTTCGTCTGTACGGTAAGAGCCACCGGTCCGCCGCTTTCGCCCACATTATAAGTGGTTTGCGGCAAGAACATCGCCGACGTAGAAAGCTGGGTAACTTTCAACGTTTTGGTTTCTCCTCCCGAAGTGATAACTACCTCGGCTTCGCGGTCGTCGTAATCCGGATTCTCGTTAAGGTTGAGCGTCAGGAACCAATGGCCCGCATTCCCGCTTTTCGGAGAAATCTCCAGCCATTCGTCGTCCTCGGTTGCAGGAGCCACTTTGTATTTCACTTCAGCAGTCCAATCTCCCACGGTCGAAAAACCGATTACTTTCTTCCCTCCGATTTTCGCTGATTCGTACTCAGTCAGAGGAAACTTGAAAGAAAGCTCGCCGCCGTCACCATTCTCCTTGTCATCGTTGCATGCACCCAAGAGACCGGTAAGTGATAGACAAGCTATCAAATAGAACAATTTTCTCATAGTTTTTAGGTATTATAATAAAACAGTTATTTGTTAAAAATTCAAATTTCCTTTGAAAAGCGGGGAGCAACCGGTGCACTCCATTAATTGCTCCCCGCCATAATACCGTCAGGTTTTATTCCACGAAAGAATAAGGCACCATTCTGGTCGGCCATGCCGTCTTGGAATACTGTCCGCCGTTCTGATAAATCATCAGGCGGGGAGTCGTCGACGTAATATGGCTCTGCTCGTTGCAGATGAAACGGGCATATTTGGCGCGTACGCGGATGTTGTTCGAAAGCAGGCCTTTCCGTTCCCATCCGGAGACACCGTCTTTCGAAACCCACACGACCGAATAACTGTTCACGTCCGAAACATTCACGCCGTGCACAGCCTGGAAACAATCCTGATCCTCGATATATCTTACGCTGCAACCATCGACGTTCAGACCTTTGAAGGCCGTGCGGTCGATCACTTCGCCCTGATCGGTCATGGATGCCGGCCAGTTCAGATCGCTGGCGGCAGCCGTCATCAGCCGAACGTTGTAAATTCCCTGTTCATTGTCGCTGTACGTGTAGTACAGATAGATCTGATCTCCCTTCACGACCAGGCTCGGTTCTCCGGCTCCGAAGAACGTTTCGGTTGCCGAAAGCTCGGCATCGACCGCAGGCGCAGGATCTCCTCCCCATGACGAACCGTTCCATTTTTCCCAGTTTTTTCCGTTGATCGTCGCACTCCGGGCAACAAACACGTTGTTGTCCAGACCTTCGTCCAACGTAGTCGATCCGGTATAGGCCATGTAATAGTAATTCCCGACTTTCACGACCGACGGATCTTTGGCATAGTAGTTATCCGCCTTATCTTTGGTCGGAGCCAGCGCAATCACTTCGTCTTCAGACCATACGGCATTGATCGAAGCGGTAGGTGCGCTGTAATAACGAATCTGAGACGAATATCCGACATCGCCGGGAGCCGTATACTGAACGGAGTTTTCATGCCCCTGAACACCGGATGTTTCGTTTCCGTTCACCCAGCAGATCATGCCATTAGCCGTGGCTCCGCCCCAGGCGCCCGGAGTACCTTCGGTTCTCTCCATATACAGCAGATAAGCTCCCATCGGGAATTTAAGATTTCCGGTCGCTTCGGTATAACCTCCGTTATCGGCGTTGAGTTCCAGCCAACCGGCTTCGCCGGCCTGGTCGTAATGCACGAATTCGTAGGTTGCGATCGGCGTACCGGCCAGGGTCGTCTGGTAATTCGTATCCCAGTTGTAAAGAGAGAAACGCATCGACGAATTCGGATTGTCCCAGTTCGGGCAGTGTACCGCCCAACCGTAAAACGATTGATCGAACATATAGTAAATCGCTCCGTTGCCCCCTTCGCCATGCCAACCTTTAGCGCCGCCGCCGTCGCCGCTGCCATTCAGTTTCGTACGCGCCGGCATGCTTCCGTTCAGTCCCCCCGGAGTGGAATACCATGCGCTCATCGTACCGTCCGAATTTGCGATCATCGAAGCCGCATAACGGAAATTGTCGTTCGTAGGAGAGTAGATTACCGCCCCGCCATCGGTAACGACAGGTATCCCCGTTTCGACCACCTCTTCCGGGCGGGCATACTTATCCGAGATCGGACTCGGATCGGGCATACTATCACAGCTACTCATCTGTACCAGCAGCAGCGCAACCGCCGACAACTGTGCAATGTAAGTTAACTTTTTCATAATTAAAACTGATTAATGAACATTTAAATTTGTAATTTTTAGTATTCGTTTTCGTTTTCGTTATCGGTAATGTAAGTTAGCCGTAACCCATCCGGCCGGGTCTTTCCGGAAAAGTTCGAGCATTTCCGCGGCCGGCGTATTGCCCGACCGGTTTTCGGCGAACCCTTTCGCCTGATTGGCGATATCCACCTGCATAATCGCCTCGAAACGATCGATCAAAGCCTGCGGAATAGGATTCCCTTCGACGACATGCTTGCGCATCAGGTGAGCCAGATTCGCTTCGCGGCAGTAGCACCGGATAGCGGTAATTATCTGTTCGAGCTCTTCGATATCCTTTATATTTTCCGCCAAATAAGCGGCGTAAGGTTCGTCGTTCACCTGCTGTTGCGCTTTCCGGTAAAGATCGGCCGCCGCCAGCAATTTTTCGGAACTCGTCGCACAGCGCAGTTCGATATCTTCGAAGAACCACGGGTCGAGCGATTCGCTCTCGGTGGTCATAAACAAACTCCGGCGCGTCGATTTCCAACTCGGAGAAGGAGCTACGGCCCCTTCGATATGGGCGATGTCCCAGCGATGGTACACTTCGATCCCGGCCGGATTCTCGGTCAACAACCGGAAACGCCATGTAGCGTCCCACGGGAACACGGCAAGTCCCGTCGCGCTGGCTTCCCAAGCGGAAAGCACATCCGCGGCAGCCGTTCCGAACGGTTCGGCCAACTCCGCCAACGCCTGTTCGTTCGGCACAGCCAGGTTATGCAGTTTGATCCCGGCCATCAACTGATTCGGATCGTAACGGTCGGGAATAAGTCCGAAATACTCTTTTACGCCCTGGATATTCGGGACATTTCCCACGGCATCCAACTCTTCGGCGACCAGACGCGGCGCGGCGATATGCGTCAGCGGCTGCAACTCCTCGTTAGCGCTGGCCATAAAAATTTCACCGACTACCGGAATGCCGCGTTCGGCGCAAAGCTGCACCGTATTTTTAAACCAGACGTCCACCGGCCGGCTCAGTTGTACTTCCGCTATGTTGGAATGCAGAAACATCCCGAAGTTCCGGGTCGGAAGCGACGGAATGCAGGCATAGATCTGTCCCGCGGAAATTTCCCACGGTTCCCACCAGACCATCCCGTCCGGACTCACTTCGGCCCAGGTTCCGGTCAAAGCTTGTAGAAAGGCGGGAATACGTTCGTGCAACGGGATATCCCGGTCGGTCGGGCCGTTTCCGAACTCGTTGGCGACCCATGCGTCCTGATCGAACGTATAAACTTCGATATCGTCCAGCTCGGGAACCTCTTGCTTCAGCCTTTTCAACAACGAAACGTATTTGTCGACGATCTCTTTTTTCTGAATGCTGTTTTTTTCGGTGGCGATGTCAATCAGATCTGGCGTCAGGATCTTATACAGCGAATCGACTCTCGGGGCGCCGAAATGGAACAACGTCCGGAATCCCCATTTTTTGGCGATCCGAGCCCGTTCTTTGATAGCCTGCAAACGCTGATCGGCTTCTTCCCGGCTGCCGATTCCGTCGACATAAAGGATATCCTCCAGATTCAGCGGTTCGTCGGCCGGACGGGCTCCCCAGGCGATGTTCAACTGCAACGTATTATACCCCAAATTCTTGAGGGCCTGCATCTGGGACTCGTCGTACCGGATATCGGGATTCGACGGATTGCCGATGATCGCGACCTTGTACCGAAACGGGTCCTTTTGCTGTTGTTTACAGCAGGACACGCCCAGCAGACACAAAACCGACAATACCGCCCAATACAGCCAAGGTCGAGGTTTATTCATAGAGTCGCGTTAATCGTTAAGTCAATAGTTTTCAGGTTATTCCGTTCCGTTCACCAAATGCCGCATATCCCTTGCGGCCAACACGTAATCCCACGGGTTTCCAAAATCGCCAAGGAAAATATTCGTCTCCGCCCCGCTTTCTCCATCGCCTCTTCTTCACGGGAAGACGCACTTCACCCTTCCTATTCCCCAGTCCTCTACACCTTAATTTATAGATAACTGGCTGTAAAACGCGTGTAGATACGTAACAAAGATAATAATTCAGTCATAAATAAAAAATTTTTTCCGAGTTTATTTTTACAATTTCAAACATTATTTTTCACGACCATTTTACCAGTCCCGTTAAAAAACGATAGTTTTGACACCGCGCGCGATTGAAAGTTTGCTTTTTCGAAAACAAAAAATCGACTTATAATGTCAAAAATAGCACCTCCGACCCGTTTTTATCCGTTTATTTTGCATTATCCTAAAAATACGATCTTATGAGAACCTTTCGTCTGAGCCTATTGTGCCTGTTTTTTTGCGTTACGGCCGTGGCGCAGGAGCCGTCCGAATTCAAAACTCCCCCTACGAAATTCCGTCCCGATCCGCTGTGGTTCTGGAACAATACCGACATCACTAAAGAAGGTATCGACGCCCAAATGCCCGGCTTTCTGGAAAAATGCGGCTACGGAGGATTGGCGATTTTGCCGTTCGGCCCCAATCTGACGCCCAAGTACCTGACCGAAGAGTATTTCGAACGTTATAAATACGCCGTCGAAAAGGCCGCCGAACTGGGGCTGACCCTCTCGCTGTACGACGAATACGGATTCCCGAGCGGCAGCGGCGGAGCGATCAACGCGGACGGAGTTCCCCGGTTTCGGAACCGCTTCCCGAACCTCACGATGAAGCGGCTCGACAAAATCGAAGAAGAAACCCGGGGCGGGGCCACCTACGTCAGCCCGGTCAGTAAAACGGGTCAACTGATGGCCGCCGTGGCCATGAACGCCGACACGAAAGAACGGATCGACCTGTCGGGCAACATCACCGAGGAAACCATCGTCTGGAAAGTACCCGAAGGGAACTGGAAAATCATGCAGTTCGTCTGCGTCGCGGACGACGATCCGAACATGGATTATCTGAGCGAAGAGGCGGCCAAAGCCTACATTTCGATGACGCACGAGGCTTACTACAAACGGATGCCCGAATATTTCGGAAAGACGATCACTTCGACCTTTTTCGACGAACCGACGCTGTACCGCGCGCAGGCCCGTTGCTGGACGCCGACATTCAACGAGACCTACATAAAAAAATACGGCTCCAGCCCGGCGCTGTACTATCCGGCGCTCTGGTACGACATCGGCCCGGAAACGCAGGCCGCGCGGAACGCCCTGTTCGGTCTGCGGGCCGAGCTTTACGCAGCGGCTTATCCGAAAGCGGTCAGCGAGTGGAGCAAAGCGCACGGCATCGTTGCGACCGGACATCAGGATAACGAAGAGATCGAAAACCCGGTCGGAACTTCCGCCGACCTGATGAAATGCTTCAAATACCAGGATGTTCCGGGAATCGACAAAATCGGAGGCGACCGGCCGGCCGAGAAATTCTACAAAATAGTCAGCTCGGCGGCCTACAACTGGGATCATTCGCTGGTCATGTCGGAAACCTACGGAGCGATGGGTAACATCCCGTGGGACACCCTCTACAACGTAGCGATGGATCAATACTCAAAGGGGATCAACATGCTGATCCCGCACGCGGTATGGTTCAATGACCGGGACGTTACGTTCGAGCCCGAGCTGTCCCACCGAAACAGGCTGTACAACCAGGGACTGTACGAATTCAACACTTTCCTGGCGCGGCTGAACATGCTGCTGCGCAACGACGACCGCTTCGTCACCGACGTCGCGATGCTGTATCCGATCGAAACGATGCAGGGGGAGCACTACTTCGACGGACCGCTGGGAGCTTACGCGGGAGGCGTGAAGATCCCCGACATGGATTACGTGCAGATCAGCCAGCGGCTGACCAACGAACTCGGCCGCGATTTCCAGTTTCTGCACCCAGAAGTGCTGCAGGACGCCTGCCGAGTCGACAAGAACGGTCTGACACTGGCCAACACGAAACAATACAACACGTTCCGCACGCTGATCGTTCCGTCGTCGAAGACGATCAGCGTCGCGAATCTAGCCAAAATACTGACCTTCTTCGAAGCCGGCGGCCAGGTGATCTTCACAACGCAATTGCCGGTCAAGTCGACCGAGCCGAATGCGGACGCGCAGGTCGTAGCCCTGATGGACAAACTGCTGCCGGAAAAGCTGCGCAGCAGCGGCGAACCCCATACGAATCCGGCGGGAGGCCGCGTCGTTTTCCTCGCCAAGCCCGGTGCCGATGCATTGCGCAACGCGCTGGCCCGTCCGTCGGAAACGTTCGACGTGGAATTTCCCGAAGGCATCGTACCGATGCGCTACATCCATAAAGAGCGCGCCGGAAAAGACATTTATTATTTTGCGAACCTCAACGGGAAAGCGTTCGATTCCGCCGTCGCGCTGCGCGGCAAAAAACGCTACGAACTCTGGAATCCGCATACCGGCGAAGTCACCGCTTTACAACCGGAATACGCCAAAAAAGGAAAAGACCGGGTCAGCCTGGTAAGACTCCGCGTGGAGCCTTCGCAATCGGTATTCCTGGTCGAAACGAAATAAACCCAACTTCACTTAACCCAAACTTAACCTTTTTCGGGGAACCGCAGGGATCGTTTACAGCGATCCCTGCGGCCTTTTACGGACACGAAAAAATCCTGATTCCACCCAGGTACAAAAAAAGGAAGCCCTGAAAAGAGCTTCCTTTCTGTTGACCCACCTGGATTCGAACCAAGAAAGGCAGAACCAGAATCTGCAGTGTTACCATTACACCATGGGTCAATGATTATTTTTACGGTGCAAATGTAATCAAAATATTTTTTTCGACGAACAATTTACGACAAAATTTTTCAGATAAAATGGTTCGAAGTAGGCCGTATCTTCGAATTTCTTCGCCGCAAAGGCCTTGAAAGCCGGTTTGACCAGTCCGCGAGCCGAAGGAGTGACCTCCGCAAAATGTACGCCCGGCTCGGTAAACAGCTCCCGGCTCTTCGCCGCGCCATTCCCGAACACCAGCAATCCGCCCTTTTCGGTACGTTGTTCCAGAAAACTTTCGGGCGTGACGATATGCGCCGTCACTTCCGAGAGCGGCTTCGCCACCGCATCGAACAACTGGCAGTACACCTCCATCCGGCGGGCGTCGATCATCGGCAGCAACTTCATGTTCCGCATATCGTCCACGCCGAGAATCCCCGCATCGAAATCTTCCAGAGCAACGTGAACCAGCGCCTCGAGGCTGTTCACGGCGATCAGCGGAATCCCGGCGCCGTAACAGATTCCCTTAGCCAGCGAGACGGCGATCCGCAGCCCCGTATACGAACCCGGCCCCTTGCCGACCGCCACCGCATCCAGATCTCCCGCATCCAGGTCATGTTCCTGCAATACTTCCTGCACGTAAACGGCCAGGTTCTGCGCATGCTGTCTTCCTTCGAGATTCTCAAGCAGCGAAAGCAATTCGCCGTTTTTGGCCAGCGCCACCGAACCTACGTCCGTCCCCGCTTCTATACATAAAATAAGTGCCATTTTTCTGCCGTTTGGAAATGCAAAGTAAATGAATTTCGATCAAAAGCGCACCGCTCTTCCGTAAATAAAAACATGCGTTGCGCACCGGACTCCTACGGATTCGGCCGTTTATCGAAAAAGCCGTGACTGCGGAAACTGTAACAAGGTCCCGCCGTAACGATGACATGATCGAGCAGCGTAATGTCGAACAGCGAAGCCGCCAGATCGACCCGACCGGTCAGGGCTTTGTCTTCGTCGCTCGGCAGTTCGTTTCCCGACGGATGGTTGTGCACCAGCACCAGCGCATTCGCCAGTTTTTCGACGGCCCGCTTGACGATCAGCCGGTGATCCACGACGGTAGCAGAAACGCCCCCCTGGCTGACCCGCATCCGGTCGATCACCCGGTTCGAAGCATTGAGATAAACCGCCCAGAACTCTTCGTAAGGCAACGCGCCGAGCTGCGGCTGGAACATCGCGACGATATCCTGATCGGTACGCACCGAATCGATCTGTTGTCCCTCTTCGATCCGAAGCCTGCGCCCCAGTTCCAGCGCGGCGGCAACCGCGGCGGCTCTGCGGATACCGAGCCCTCCCACCATGCGCAGGGCCGGCAAATCGCAACGTTCCATCCGGGCAAGGCTTCCGCCGAAGTGCGCCAGCAATCGCTCCGCCAGCCCGACGGCCGAATCCCCGGCATCGCCGTCCCGAAGCAGAATGCTCAGCAATTCGGCATCCGACAGCGCAGACGGTCCTTGAGCAACCAGTTTTTCGCGCACCTGTTTGTCCGTAACCGATGAAATATTCCGCATCATTCCGTTTATAACGTCATTCGCCGTCCGAACCTCCGGCTGCCTCGGAAAGCACCGATTCCCCCAGCCGTTCCAGCCGGCGGATCGCCTCCTGACACGCCCGCTGTTCGGACTCCTTTTTACTGTCTCCCTCCCCGTCGCCGGACGGTCGGCCGTCTACCAGAACGGTCGTCCGAAAATGAGGCGATTTGGCCGTATACGACGCGCTGGGCGCCGAATCGAACTGCAAGCGTTTCCGGTTTTTCTGGCTCCATTCGATCAAACGGCTCTTAAAATCGGTCTCCTGCTCGGACATATCGTCCAGATCGACGTATTTCCGCAGAATCCCGTTGATAAAAAGGCGGTTCGAAAAATCGTATCCCTTGTCGAGGTAAACCGCTCCCATCATCGCTTCGAGCGTATCCCCGTACAGGTGTTTCTGGGCAAAGCCGTTGCCGCCCTGGGCGATCACGTACCGGTCGAGCCCGATCTCGATCGCCAGCCGGTTCAGCGACGAACGCCGGACGATTCGCGAACGCAACCGAGACAGAAATCCCTCGTCCGCCTCGGGAAACTCGATGAACAGGAAATCCGATACGATCGACTCGATCACCGCGTCGCCGAGGAATTCGAGCCGTTCGTTATTGATCGGGGCTCCGTCGTCCAGAAACAAGGAAGCTGACCTGTGAATCAAGGCCAGCTTATAGAGTTCTATATTATTCGGACGAAGCCCGAAAATAGTTTTCAGCATTCGATAATACGCCTTATCCCTGCCGTAACGCAGCCTGAAATAAGACTGTATCGTTCCAAACATTACATCTTTTTGAGTACGACCGTCGAGTTGTGTCCGCCGAAACCGAACGTGTTGCTCAGCGCGCACTTCACATCGCGTTTCTGGGCGACGTTGAGCGTCAGGTTGAGCTTCGGATCGATATTCGGATCGAGGTTTTCGTTGTTGATCGTCGGAGGCACGATCCCTTTGGTCAGGGCCATCACGCAAGCCAGCGCTTCGATCGAACCGGCGGCGCCCAGCAGGTGCCCGGTCATCGACTTCGTGGAGCTGATGTTCAGGTTGTAAATGTGGTCTCCGAACGCGGCGAACAATCCTTTGATCTCGGCTATGTCGCCTACCGGAGTGGACGTTCCGTGCACATTCACGTAATCGATGTCCTCAACTTTCAGCCCCGCATCCGCAACGGCGTCGAGCATGGACTTTTTCGCGCCCTTCCCTTCCGGATCGGGAGCGGTCAGGTGGTAAGCATCGGCGCTCATGCCGCCGCCGGCTACCTCGGCATAGATTTTGGCCCCGCGGGCAACGGCATGCTCGTACTCTTCGAGCAACAACGCTCCGGCGCCTTCTCCGATCACGAACCCGTCGCGATCGGCATCGAACGGCCGCGAAGCTTTCTGCGGGTCGTCGTTGCGGGTCGAGAGGGCCTGCATCGAATTGAAACCTCCGACTCCCGGAGGGTTGATCGCGGCCTCGGAACCTCCCGTGAGAATCATGTCCGCCTTGCCCCAGCGAATGTAATTCAACGAATCGATCATCGCATGGTTCGACGAAGCGCAGGCCGAAACCGTACAATAGTTCGGGCCCCGGAAACCGTATTTCATCGAAATGTGACCGGCAGCCAGATCCGCAATCATCTTAGGTATGAAGAAAGGGCTATATCGCGGAATGAAACCTCCCTCGACATAGCTCTTTACCTCTTGGTAGAATGTTTCCAATCCACCTATACCCGATCCCCAGATAACTCCCACGCGTTCGAGGTCGAGCTTTTCGGGCTCGATCCCCGAGTCCTGCACCGCCTGTTCGGCGGCGATCAACGCATACTGCGAATAGAGGTCGTATTTACGCACCTCCTTGCGATCGAAGAAGTTATTCGGTTCGTAACCTTTGAGTTCGCAGGCAAATTTTGTCTTGAAGTTAGAAGGGTCAAAATGAGTAATAGGTCCTGCTCCGCTTACACCTTTTTCAAGATTAGTGAAGTACTCCTCAATGCTGTTACCTAAGGGGTTAATGGTACCTATCCCCGTAATCACAACTCTTCTCTGTTTCATAAAATACAACAAATTCGTTTGACAAACGCCCTGTCTCAAAGGCTTTTAATTATTTCTTGGCAGAAATGTAGTTAATAGCATCACCTACGGTGGTGATCTTTTCAGCATCTTCGTCCGGAATCGAAATCTCGAATTCCTTTTCGAATTCCATGATCAATTCCACGGTGTCCAGCGAATCCGCGCCCAGGTCATTGGTAAAGCTTGCGGCGGGAACAACTTCAGCAGCATCAACGCCGAGCTTGTCAACGATGATCTCAACCACTTTTGATGAAACGTCTGACATAATCAAATTAGTTTAAGTTTAACAATTGTGTTTATTCCAAAAATAACTTTATATTTCAAAGCCAAATTTTTGCAAAAGTAACACTTTTTCGATTATTTTTGATAATTCTTTCTTTTTTTTACGAATACGACACGTCAACTATCGCATAAAAACCTAAAAATGAAGAAAATAGCCATTTTCGCATCCGGGTCGGGTTCCAACGCGGAAAACATCGCCGGCTACTTCGCCGCCGGAAATACGGCCCGCGTCGAACTGATATTGACCAACAGACCGGATGCCAAAGTACTCCGCCGCGCCGAGAAACTGCAGATCGAATCGGTCGTATTCGACCGGGACACCTTTTATAATAGCGACCGGATCGTCGGGCTGATGCGCCGACGGCAGATCGATTACGTCGTATTGGCCGGATTCTTGTGGCTGGTACCCGAAAATCTGCTGACCGCTTACCCGAACCGGATCGTAAACATCCATCCGGCCCTGCTGCCGCGCCACGGCGGCAAGGGCATGTACGGAGACCGGGTGCACCGCGCGGTCGTGGAGGCCGGAGACCGGGAAACAGGAATTACGATCCACCGCGTCAACGAGCGCTACGACAGCGGCGACATCTTGGCTCAGTACCGCGTGCCGGTAACCGAAACCGATACGCCGGAGACGGTAGCGGCCAAAGTCCACGCACTGGAATACGAGCACTTTCCGGCAGAAATAGAAAAAGAGATCGCCCGATTGTAAAGGCGTCTCGTAAAACACAGTATATCATGCGTCTACTGCTTATCAGTAATTCGACCAACGCCGGCGAAGGGTTTCTCGAATATCCGGCCGGACAAATCCGGGAGTTCCTGGGCCCTGTCCGGGAAGTGCTGTTCATCCCTTACGCCGCCGTTACGTTCTCTTACGACGACTACCTGAGCAAAGTACAGGCACGATTTTCGGAACTGGGCGTCGAGGTGCGTTCCGTACACCGCGAAAGCAACCCGGCCCGCGCCGTGCGTGCGGCCGAAGCGGTCGTCGTCGGCGGCGGTAACACGTTCGCGCTGATCCGGGCCATGCAGCAACAGGGTCTCGTGCAGGCGATCCGCGAACGGGCCTTCGACGGTATGCCCTATATCGGATGGAGCGCCGGCAGCAACGTGGCCTGTCCGACAATCTGCACCACGAACGACATGCCGATCGTCGAACCGGCGTCGTTCATCGCCGCCGGACTAGTGAAATTCCAGATCAATCCGCATTATACGGACGCCCATCCCGACGGTCATGCCGGCGAAACCCGCGAACAGCGCATTCTGGAATACATCGCTGCGAATCCGGAAACTTACGTCGCCGGACTGCGCGAAGGGTGCATGTTGCGGGTCGAAGGCGACCGGCTGTCGTTGATCGGCAACCGCCCGATGCGGATCTTCCGTTGCGGGACGCAGCCGTTCGAGGTGCATCCGGACGAAGACCTGAGTTTTCTGATGTAACTTCGCGGCATGTCGTCGATACGTATCGGACAACGCGGCGAGGAGATCGCCGCCCGCTTTCTCCTTTCGGAAGGTTTCGACCTGCTGCACCGCAACTGGCGCAGCGGCCGCTACGAGCTGGACATCGTCGCCCGTAAAGAGGGCGTGTTGCACATCGTGGAAGTGAAATCCCGGAAGGCGGACGGACTGACCGCGCCCGAAGAGGCCATGACCCGGAAAAAATTCAACGCGCTGTTCCGGGCCGCACAGCAATACGTCGCCCTGTACCGGATCGACGCGGATACGCAGTTCGACCTAATCGCCGTCGACCTGCTGCCCGATTCCACGCACCGGCTGCGCTACATTCCGAACGCGATGGTTCCGCGCTGGTAACCGCCGATCTGCCGAAACCGCTTGGCGGAATGAAGAAAAAGTAGTAACTTCACGCATTATTAGAGAACCTTTTAAATCTGTGAAGGATATGTATGCGATATTGGCTCAGTGCCCGCTGTTCAGAGGTCTGACGGCGGAACAGATCAGGGAAACGATCGGTGAAAGGGGCGAATTCTCCCTGACCGAATACAAGGATAAAGACTGCATCGCCCACCGGGATACCGCCTATTCGGGCCTGATGATCATCCTGAAAGGACGGGTGCACGGAGAGATGGTTTCGGGCGGCAAAACGATCGTGGTAGACCCGATCGAGGCTCCGCAGTTGATCGCCCCCGCTTTCCTGTTCGGCGGTTACAACAAACTGCCGATCGACGTGATCGCCGACGGCGACGTAACGATCATGACGCTGCACCGGGGCTATATTTTCGAATTGATGCAGGCCAACGTGCTGATTATGTCGAACTTTATCGACATCATTTCGAACCGCGCCAACGTCTGGTCGAAAAAAATCTTTTTCCTGTCGTTCCGGTCGCTGAAAGAGAAAGTCGCCACTTACCTGCTGGAACACACTTCCGAAGAATCCGGCTCGGTACCGGTGCCCGACATCCGCGAAATCGCCGAATATTTCGACGCCACGCGCAGCGCGCTGCAAACCGTACTCATGGAACTGGAAAAGAAACACCTGATCCGATCCGAAGCGTCGTCGATTGCCGTACTGAACCGCAAAGGGCTGCGGGATATTCTCAAATAACGACCGATGCGGCTGCTCTACAACTCTGGCATCTATTTGACAAACGCCGCGATACGGCTTGCCGCCCTGTTCAACCCCAAAGCGCGACTCTGGGTGCGGGGACGGAAGGACATTTTCGACAAACTGGCCCGGACGGTGGACTCCGGAGCCGACATCGCATGGTTCCATGCCGCTTCGCTCGGCGAATTCGAACAGGGACGGCCGGTGATCGAAGCGTTCCGCAAAGCATGTCCGGGTTACAAGATACTGGTCACCTTCTTTTCTCCGTCCGGCTACGAGATCCGCAAAAACTACCCCGGAGCCGACTACATCTTTTACCTGCCGCCCGACACCCCGCGCAACGTGCGCCGTTTCATGGCGATCGTGCGGCCTAAAATCGCCGTTTTCGTCAAATACGAATTCTGGGTCAACTACCTGCTGGCGATGAAACGGGCGGGCACGAAACTCTACTTGATCTCGTCGATATTCCGCGACGGACAGATTTTCTTCCGTCCTTACGGCGGACTTTTCCGCAGCGCGCTGAGAGCTTTCCGGCATATCTTCGTCCAAAACGACTCTTCGCGAAATTTGCTGAAAAGCATCGGCATCGAGCAGGTCAGTGTGGCGGGCGACACCCGCTTCGACCGGGTATACGAAATCGCGCAGCAAGCGAAACGGCTACCCGAAATCGAACGGTTCGCGGCAGACGCTCCGGTATTTATCGCCGGCAGCACATGGCCGCCCGACGAAGAATTGTTAGTGGGATTGATCGAACGGTATCCGGACGTGAAATTCATCGTCGCGCCGCACGAAATCGATCCCGCACGGATCGAAAAGTTCTGCGAGCGTATTTCCCGCCCGGCGCTGCGCTACACGCAGTTGACTCCGCAAAGCGATCTCGCCGCAGCGGGCGTCTTGTTCGTCGATACGATCGGGATCCTGTCGTCCGTCTACCGCTACGGCCGCTGGGGATACATCGGCGGAGGTTTCGGCGCCGGGATACACAATACGCTGGAAGCGGCCACCTTTGGACTGCCGCTGGCTTTCGGACCCCGTTACGGGAAATTCAGGGAGGCACGCGATCTGGTGACGCTGCGCGGTGCGGCGAGTATCGCCTCGGCGGAAGAACTGGAACGATGGTTCGCAGGCCTGCACGACAATCCGGACGCCACGGGACGCAGCGGAACGATTTGCAAGGAGTATGTATTGCAGCACAAAGGAGCTACCGCCCGGATCATGGACGAAATTTGCAGATAAAAATTTCTTGCACTATATTTGTCGCTCAAATCCGGTTCTGAAATAAGTTTGACCCATGGTGTAATGGTAACACAGCAGATTTTGGTTCTGTCGTTCCAGGTTCGAATCCTGGTGGGTCAACAAGAAGACACCGTAAACGCTTAACTTTTAACGAGTTGAGCGTTTATTTTTTTAACAGGTACAACATAGGTAAAACATTGCATTTTTGTTTATTTTTTTTAATCTATTAACCTGTATATCAACCGAATACACTTGCAAACATAGAATTAATTTCGTAACTTCGGGATACGATTTTCAGCAACGGAGTTATGAATCACGCAGAATTATTGCCGTCGAATCGGCGGGATTTGATTGTACTGCAGGTGTTTGACACGTTGGACGTGTCGGAGACCACCCGCCGGGCATATGCAGTGCGAATACGGCACTTTTTACGGTTTACCGACACTCGTGGACTGAATTGTAACAGTTATTTGGAATACAAACGTTATTTGCAGGATTGCGAGACGTTCAGCGTATCGACCAAAAACAAATACCTGATTTCGGCAAAGGTGTTCTTAGACGGGTTGTACCGGGTACGACTGATCCCGCAAAAGATCACCGACGGCGTAAAAGGATTTACACAGTCCCGGTTACACAAGAAAGACGGATTGACCGATGACGATATAGGCAAATTACAGTTATACTGTTCCGCACTGGAACCGACAAGGGCTAACCTAAGACTGAGAGCGATTATCGCTCTCTTTTTGTTTCAGGGCCTCCGGCAAATCGAGGTCGTCCGGTTGGATGTCACGGATATTAATCTTCGGGATAAAGTCGCTTTGATTCGCGGCAAAGGCCGGGACGATAAAGAGCCCGTGTATTTGCATCCTTCGACGGTGAAAGTCTTACGGGAATATCTCCGGTTGTACCATTTCCGTGAGGGTGCATTGTTCCGGAGCGACAGCAACCATTGCCGGGGCGAACGGCTAACGACAAAATCCATCCGGGAGATTATCAAACGAACGTTCCATACCTTACAGATCGACGGAAGCGCGCACGGCTTCCGTCACTATTTTATCACGAAGCTAATTAAGTCCTACAAGGGCGAGTTATTGACCGCATCGAAATACAGCCGCCACCGAAGTATCCAGATGCTCGAAGTGTACAACGACGAGATAATCCGGCAGGAAGATTTACCGAGGTATTACCGCGTATTCAAAGACATACGGATTTGAGGAAGCCGCGATACATATATTGCTTGGAGGGTAACTGGAACACCAACCCGCGAAGCAAGCAAAGTATCCGTCCGATTCTTGATATTCTCTACTACTCTGCCGGGATCAGATACGTCTACCGCAAGTGCAACACGAAAGACGAGTTCTTCGAATACCTCCGGCAATTCACGTTCAAACGGTACAAGAACTACCGGATTCTTTACATTGCTTTTCACGGCCGACCGAACGGCATACAGATCGGGCGCGACTTCGTGACGTTATCGGAGATTGCAGATGTTTTGGAGGGACATTTAGGCGGTTGCGCGGTGCATTTCGGGAGTTGCAGCACTATGCGGACGAAACGCGCGAATATCGACGATTTTATGAACCGCACGAAAGCAGACATTCTTTCCGGTTACAGAAAGAATGTTGATTTTATCGAGTCTACAGCGTGGGAGATGGTGTATTTATTTACCTCCCATCATCATTTACCTATATGTCTCTATAATTCCTCTTTGAAAAATAATTGGTAATAATACATGCCGGTATCTTCATCATAGCCGCGTTTTATATACTGATTATTACCGTGTACATATATGTGGAAATTTTTATCGAGTTTAATGACACTTTTAAAGCTACGAGATTGTTTTTTTACTGCAGAAGAAGAAATTGAAAATTCATCTGAGATCTCAATTTCGTGATCTTCCTCATATGCTTGTTTATACGTTTTGAAACTATCTATAATTTGGGGTTGAGCAATTACTTCACATGTAAACTCGTCTAAATTGAATTCTTCGTTTTGTTTAAAGTATTGTGCTGATTTGTTTAAAAATTCTGCTTGATCAGCTTTAGTAATATCGAACTCTTTAGGTAATTGTTTGACTACATAATTTTTACATATATTCATTAAATTATGTGTATTGTAATACTCATCTTGACATTGTTCAATATGTAAAAAATCGTCAATCCAATATTTCGCATCTTGCCCTCTATTAGTATTATCAATTACAGAAAGAACGTATCCATTTTCTTTATTCACATTGTAGATTAAACATCCTTTATCTAACTTATTTATATTGATTCCCAATTCACTTGTTAAAGAAAAAACATTGTTTTCTGGATGTACTTCTAAGAAGGTCTCCTTATTTTCGGATTTAAAAATCCCTATGGCATCTGTAATACAATCATTAATCTCACAATTAGTGAAATATGCTACATACAACTCTCCTGGTTTTATATTCGGATGTAAAGACAATTCATATAAAAATTTTGCTAAAAGAACAGAGCCCTCATGTAGAAAATGAGGATTCTCGAATATTTTAGAAGCATAATTATACACTTCATTCAACTCCAAATCCGAATTATGTGTAAATCTATATGATTCATCAAGTTTAAATGATGATAGAAAATACTTTAATAAAACGGCAGAAATATCGTCTGAAAGTGTTGTTGGCGACTTTGAAAGCAGAGTTCCATCATCATTTGTCTTATTCCCAATCCAGTGAATAGCTAATGATTCAAGCTGTATATCATAATTATTAATAACCATAATCAATTTAAGATTTTACTCCAAATACTCGGAAATGTCCAAGTTATATAGATTACGAAACTATACAAAATTATCAATAATCCGTAAATGATCCCTGTTGTCCACCAACGTGGAGTTAGTGATTTTCTTACATGTTCATCTAATTCTTTTTTAGGTATAGTCTCACTAATACATTTCCTCCAATATTTAAGTTCTCGCTTTGATAGGCATAAATCAGATATACCTGTAATTAACTGCATAACTGCAGAAATGATAAAATATATTGCAAGTCCTCTAAAAATAACCTCGATCAAATTATATTTTGCTAAAATTTCAATCTCGGCAAATTTTGTAAATAACGTGAATCCAACCAATAAAATACCCGCGAGAACATCCCGAGTAAAACTATTGAGTAAGGATCGAATTTTAGACGAATATAAATCTGCTTGAACTTTTAAATCTTTAAGAAGGGATGCTAGTTCTTTTGCATAAGTATCCCTTCGCTCCAACATAACAAAACTATATCTTTCTTTTGCTTGGTCAAATGCATTATGTGCTACAAGTGATAATTCATTAAGTAATGGTTGCTCATAATCTATATCTAAAGTTACCCTGTCTAAAAATAACTTTCGACGAATATCAATTTTAGCATGATCAGCATCTTGATAAATCCATTCAACAATTTCTTTTAATAGTAATAAAAATTTAAGACTGACTTTCGTTTTGTCATTATATAAAGGTGCTTTTATCCTCCTGATTCCTTGAAGAATAATGCAATCTTTATGTAGTTCGTTAACGAAAGTACTACACAGAGTTGCACAAGAATAAATTAAACATATATCATAATATGTTGTTTTTGGGCGACTCTTTTTCTTATTTACAAATGTGACTAAATATTGATGACAATTAAAAGATAACTCTTGACCATTAGGTATTGCAACATGTTCTGATATAATAGTATCAGTAGGTAAAAGGCATTCTTGAGTGTCAAAAGCATCGTCAAAATCGCCTGTTATTAACAAATTAGAACCGCCGCACGCTGTATTTAAGCCGTTTACAATAATTTTAAGCTTCGAGTAGAGTAATTTATTAAATGGTGAAATGTTGTTTAACCACGTTTCAAAATTTGTTATCCCATAAAAAAACTGAACCTCATAATTATCAATTGTTTTCAGGTTCATTTTGTTAATTATTATTACAAACTGCCCTGCGGGATAATCGTCGATCTCATCCATGAGAATGGAATCGGAATCAACCCTGATTGTGGGGCTAAGAAGAGTGTTGTATTTTTCTATCTCATTGCACAAAGTTTGGACATCGGGAAAGAGCTCTGAATAATAACTAACCTTAATAGTAAGATTACCCCAAGTTTCAGCGTAGTCACCTTTGGAAATGATTTTTGATAATGAATCGAATATATTTGTCAGCATATTAGTTAATTATATCCTCTATTTTGTCAGTCTTGATTAAAATGTGATACATCCCATCGTTTTGGCGTTCTTTAGAGAACGTAAGATTAACTTGTTCCGGCGCTCCTGTCCAAGTTAAAGTTATACCTTCAGCGGTGATAGCTTTGTGTTTCAGGGTGTTTCTGTTCAATGCTCTTTGACTTATTTTGAATTCTTGTCCATACACTCCGTCTTCTTGTAAAAATTCTTTAAATGAATTTTTTGCTCGAGTTTTACGGTCATCATTCTCATCCAACAACACCGTATCAATAAACTCTTCTGAATTAAATATAGAATGTCCAGTAAGATAATTAATTGCTCGTTGTTTATAATTGGCAGATGTGTCTGTATCATTCAACAAATCTTTATGTTGATTTGCCCATTTTGTAGCAGCACTCAATGCCCTTTTTGTCAAGGAAAAAATATCATCTTTTTCTGTGACTGCTAAAAAGTTTTTGAAATACTTTTTAATGGAATCCCCAGTATTCCTATCGAATGCTAATGCTTCCCATGCATATTCATCAGATAAAGATATCAATGCCATTTTTTGAATGGCTTTGGAGTCTTCGACAAATGTATCCTTAATTCTTTTTAACGTAGCTCTATCACGATTTATCTTATATTGGTATACTAACCGATTATCAATTTTTAGTAAAAAAATAAATGATGCTACGTTTCGAATCTTCACCAATGAGACAACAAATACTCCATCTGCCGTATTGCCTTTATGGTGTTCTCTAAATGAGGCTGTAATTTTTTTCGATAATCTCAAGAATTGAGAATTATCCTGAACAATAGAGTGACAATAATTGTAAGTCGAAGAATTTATTTTATCTGGGAAAATATATTGTACGCCTTGTGCTACATCTATTAGCCTTTTTTTAAAAAACTCTTTTTGATCAGGATTAAGATTGACCTCATGATTTAAATAGGCTGGATTGTGTTCTCGCTCAATAATTATGTGAAAAATGAATTTTACAATTTCGATAGATTCTTTGTCTGTCTCTGTTAAAACACTTTCTCGTTTCATAATATTGAGGGTTTAAATTAATACTTCATTATTGCAATTCAATATACAATTTCCCAAAAACATAAATGATTTTAAAAGTAACAAATGAAATTCTAAAAAACAACATTTCCAGTAACTTGTATTCAGTTACTCCAAAATTCGAATGGACTAATTCAACGTTCGATAACTGTAATTACAGAACATTTGAATTTCAAACAAAAACGGAGACCTTTTCAGGTCTCCGTTTAACTTGTAGCATGTTGCTAATTCAGTTGGATCAGTTCCGTGATTTTACGTTCATCGGGGGCGACGGTCGTTTTAACGGCTCCCGTGGAGTGGTCGATTTCGATCACGACACTGCGCCCGTCGGAATTGCGAACGCCGTTTATTATATACGCATTATACCCCAATGAAATACCAAGTTGGACATACTGGCCGACGGAGGAATCGTCGTATTGCACTTCCGAATAAGTCAACGTTTCGAAATTATATTTTTGGATTGTCCGGGTAGTGGAATTGAAGCCAAACAATACGTTATTGATAATTTTGTCTTCTAAAGGCTTACCGTCATTAATAATTTCCGGGTATTCATCCGGAACAAATACACGGGTACCGTTATCGTTACGATTACATACCAACAAATAAGGTTCGTTGATGAGAACAAAATGATCTTTACAACTAATTCCGCTGCTACCGACAAAATTCACTGCTCTTTCTTCTTGACTGCTATTGTCCGACCATGATTGAATTCTGCAATGAGAATATTCTTTATTGATTGCAATGGGAGGAGCCGAGCCGATAGCAACATTCCGAATCCCTAATGTATCGGTAGATAGTTGGTTCGCAACATCGTATTTTGATCGTCTCTCAATTAGTTTTAGTTGATTTCCATCTAAAAAAAAGGAGGTTTCACCAAAATAAGTACATCCATTTGCGTCATAGCCATAACGAGTGGAGCTAAAATTTTCAAAACCGCCATTCGGGTAAAATATTGTTCCCGAATAGCTGAAAGCAGAATACGCTCCAATTAATACATCGGTTTGATCGGTTAGTACAAATTGATCTGCCCCGATTCCGTTCGGAGTAATTTGCCTCAGATAAGTTTGTCCGTCTTTGGCTTCCACTTTACTAATCACCGAAGATTTGCAAACGAACAGATCGCCGTTATGATCTACTTTAGCGGTGTATTTCGAGTTTGTCGCAGGGAATTTATCTTTTTCGCTATATGGTATATGAAATACCGCACCGTCTTTTCGTCGGATCAAGAAATTGTAACTGCCGCCATAATGCGGAAGATAGATACTCTGTCCCTGCCCATCCCGAAAATCACAGTCATGGAATAACATATATTGCCCGCCGTCGTAACTGGAAATCTTTTGCGGTACGACTTTCACATCGCTGCGGGCTTGTTGGCTATTACCGTTGTTATCATACGTGAAATAGAATACGACAGCCGTCATATTTCCGTTCTCGTCCACTTTGAAAACATCCGATGGAGCCCCCGTGGACTTACTAACCGGACTTTCCGAAAGTACCAGATATTTGGCACCCGTCAGATCGACCCGGCTCCAGCGCAGATTTTGAGTTTGATTACCGGGATCGTCTTTCGAGCAGCCCATGATACCGATAAGCACGGCTAAAAATAATTTCTTCATATCGTTTGTATTGATCGAGGTTTATTGCAATTGTTCCAATAGAGGTTTCAGGATGCGGTTTTTGAAATCTTCCCCGCAACGGGCGATCTTTTCGTCCGTCAGTTGATCGTCGGGTTTAATCTGAAATTCAACGTAACCGTCATTCGTATAAATCTCCCAATCGCCCGCGGATTCGGTTTTGATCTTTTCGATCCAGGCGTCGGTCAGGTATTGTGCGGAGTTCATTTCGCCAAATCCGAAATAGACCACATTCTGGGTTTCATCGGCGGTATAGCCGAACTCTACGGAAAAAGATACGCTGTTTTTGGTCGTTTTGCTGAACGGAATACAGTAATACAGTTCCAGCGCGGGTATCAACTCCAGCAAATACCGTTTTTTATATCGCGTCACGTGATCGGTGAAAGCGTAAATCGTTCCGCGTTCCCAACTCTCGTTTAATTGGCAGCGCAGTTTCTTATGTTTGTCGAAAAACTCCGTCAGGTATTCTTCAATACGGTCGTACTGCGGATTCAATAACTCGGAAAGCGCCTCGACCGTGTTCGTCATTACATCGAGCATCATAGGCATATTGGCCAGGCATTCGGAATGAAGGCGGGTAAGTTTATTCATCTTCAAAAATTCTAAATTGATTAATACCGTATAAAGACATGGATACATCATCCACGGAAGCGTCTTTATCACATAACAGGCTCAAAACGGCGGATTGGTATTCCCGCGTAATCCGGTCAGGATGAACGATTGACAAAAGCGATTTAAACAGGACGGAATAATTGCAGTGTTTCCATTCTTTTTCGTTTATGAGATATTTCGTATTATTCTTGTGGCTTAACAGGATGAAACAACGATTGAATCCGGGGAACTCTTTTGTAACCCATTTTCGGTAATGGGTGATTTGCAACTCCCCGGTTTCATGCGTAGAGACTTTCGCGTCGATTTTATTCTCGATAGCGATCACCCAGTTCCGATCGTCCGTAATAAGCAGGTCGATGAATTTTCCGGCGGAGGTTTTCTGTTCGGTCTTTATACGGTACGAAACACTCTCCTTAACCTGCGCTATGAGTGCCGGATCTATTCCTGCAATGGAATTAAGAAATGCGACGAATGCATGTCTATCCCATCCCCAGATATAAGCCAGCAATTTGGAATGATACGTTTCCCAATGCGCTTTTTCGATTGCTTCCAGCAGTGAGAGGTCGAACAGATCCCGGTGTCGTTGTTTGAACGGCTCCACGTATTTTGCGTAGAGGCCGTTTATTGTCGTATCGTATAAAGACCGAAAATTTTGAATAAATCGAAAAAAACGCCCGGTGAGTTCCTGACGCGCAAGTTCTTTTCGCTTCTCCTGCTCGGCATAGAGAAACGTTAATCGTGCTATTGTTCGGTGAAATGTTTGAGCTTTATTCATAAAAAACGTGGACTAAACTGTTATTTGCTTCTTAGGTATCGCCAAACACCTTGCACAACAAATAAAGTAAAGCCCACGTCGTGGAACGTGAGCGTTTACGCTTTACTCTTGTTGTGCTTTTAAAACTTGGCGATTTTAAGAAGCAAGAATAAAAGCTAACGCTTTAAATATGTATGTAAAACTCTTTGGGGTTTATTTCATTCGGTAACGGTTTCGATTACGCCTTAAAGATATAAAAACTTTTCGATCCGATATATTATGACCGCCATAACAGCACTTGTATGTCCGGATTTTCCAGGCCGGGGGCTGATAGGTAGCGACTACCCGCACACACCCTAACACCCGATCCCATTTAAGGGTACCCTCCCTCGGCAGGTAATGCCTTATTGCAGAAACGCGCCAAACGTTATCGGATTTGCGCTTTTACCCGTAAATCGTTAAATTTGCATCAGCAAATTTTTCCCGGAAGCTTTTTCCTGCCGCCATCCTTTCGCTTTCCTGCATTACGCTCGAATCACCCTTACATAACTGAGCGTTTACACGCATGTTTATACAACCGTCCGAAAAATCCCCTTTTTCTTCGGGTTGCATGTCTAAAGTATTTTTACAAATACGACGATCCGCCTGTAAAAATAGAGGTTCCCCGACAGAATGGTTTTGTAAGCTGTTTTCAGGTATTTTCTCGGTACCGAAAGAATGGTAAAATATATCCGGATATTACGCGGTGCCGGGATTCATAAGGCCCGGCGGCTGTTTTTGTCGGCGAATCCGGTTTATTTCTTCCAACGGGAAAATCGAATCTCAAGGAGCGTATCCCGAATATCATCGGGTAAATAACACCAAACCTCGCTCGGAATCTTTCCTAAAGTATGCCACCTGTATCCTCCGGCAGTTCGTTTCTTGCCGATACAGCATAAAAAGATACTGCTTTCGGGAATATCCATCTCCAAGGCCGCGATTTTCATGTTGCGAAACAGTTTTGCATACTGGCTTTGCACACGTGTACGGATACCCTGGCGGACGGGAACGGCAACCAACCACTCGGACAAAATGGATTTATTCTTCAAAAGGCGGACACTTCTGCGGTAACGTTCCCGGTCTGTACGGAGGCACTCCCTCAACGTGGCCCAGCGCAAATTTTCCGCGCGGTTATCGTATGGGATTTGGTTGATATGATAAACGTAATTGCATTTCCTCTTTCTCGGCAGGAAAGTTTCGGCTACGATCCGGCATACTTTACGATATGAGGGTTTACCCCATTGATCGGACAGGCATACATGAAGCCTGTTATTCGGATTGATAAGCCGTATGCCGCTGCGAAGACTTCTGATCTTTCCCATATTCGATACCTGATATAAGTCTTCATATCCGTGTATATCTCTCCATTGTTCTGTCGTATTATGTTCTTTCATCTTATAGATCCTCCTTTATTGAAGTATGGAAATAAGTATTTTTATGCGGCTATCGTTTTTATTATCAAGCGGAAAGCTTCGGAAGTTTTGCATGGAATTTACGTCGTAGTTCTCGCTCGTATTTGTTGTTTATCAAAGGCAGGTAATGTTTCAACGTCATGCGCCTGTTGGCCAACTCTTTGGCATAGCGCGAAGGATATGCTTCTTTAACCGCAGCCAAATATCGGTCGTAGTCTTCAGAGAGGGCAAAAGTGACTTTTTGCATTTGCTCCATAGTTAATTTGGAACAGTCTCCGGGCAATTTATTGAAAACGGTGGATTCGAACATATTTTCCATTTGAGTTAGTAATTGTGCTTTGAATCCTTCATCTAATAAGGTCGCGCCCGTTACCGTTCCCCACCCAAGCCGTTTTAACGCCTTACTTTTAAAACGCACTTCGAAGCGCACTAAGTTTTTGGGAACGGCTTTAGCTACCTCCCGCGGTTCGTGACTGCTATGGCTACTTTCAAAAGTTTTATCATATACTTTGATGTCATAGTCGCAGTAATAACATTTACGACCGTGAGGCTGATAAGTGTTTTTCAAAGGAGCTAACAGAATGTAGCGATTCTTACCGTAGCGGTTAAACATATCCCAATAGCATCGGGGATCATACCGGACTGCGAGATTGATTCCCAATTCAAGACTGGTGATTCGAAACCTATCCAACGGAACTCCGATAAATTCAGAAAGGCACTGCAAGTGCCAAATAGCTTCGCTATATGTAAAATCGCCGTAATTATTGCCTGTCGCAGATTTTTGTATCGACCCGCGGATGTGCATTATAGTCGGTGTCGGGAAAGTCAGGGTCAGAACACCTATCTTCAGTTTTAGCTTAGGATTCCACCGGTGGCCGACTCCGTATTCGAATAGATGCCGCTCAAACCCGGCCGGAAGAGCATCGAACGAAAACCCTTCTACAATAGCATGACAACGGTCAAACATAACTACAACCGGCTATTTTTCTCTTGAAATGCGGGATTATAGTTGTCGTGCAGGAATCGCTCGACATCGGCGGCCTTATACCGAATGGTGGCCCCGACCTGTGAAAACGCTATGCGGCCCTCGTCGCGGTAGCGTTGCAGCGTCCGCCTGCTTACTTTTAGCAAATCGCAGACTTCGGCGTTCGTTAAATACCGTTCCTGTATCGGAGACGGGTTTACCTGTTTGTGAAGTCCTTCCCGGATTTCATCGAGTTTCACCAGAATTTGGTCGTACTCCTGTTTTGCAATAATGATTGCTTCCATGTTTATTTAAATTAAGATTAAACATGGCACAAGAATATAGCGAAAAAATCGGAAACTTATTCGTTACGAATAAAATACTTGCTTAAACATCTGTTATTCGCGAGGTTGTGGTAATTTTTTCTTCGTGATTCAGTTTTTACCGTGCATCGCTATCTTTACAATAAGAGATTAGCGAATCTATTAACTTGAGTAAGAAACGTGCTTTTTTATCTTCTCGCCCTTTAATATCCTTGCGAGCTTTAATACTTTCGATATAATTGTAAATATCTTCTATGGCAAAGTTAAACTTATGAGCCATAGCGGATATCAATGCTTTTTCATCTTTGATGGCGGAATCATCATATTTTAAAATGTTTTTAGTCTTAGCCCCTGTGTCATATTCTATCGTGTGTTCCATATTATATAATGCTAAGATCAATTCAACGAATTGTGTAGGGCTACCATTCCACGAAACAGACATTTTATCGTTTTTACGGTGTGCCATATATGCAATTCGTGCGTCATTGAGTAATGCAAGCGATGTATGATAGAAAGTGCTTTCATTAGTGAAATGTATGATATCAGTCTGATGGGTTGTCATTACTCGGCCCACGTTATCTAACCATGCAACAGGATCGGATTGCTTGGAAGCCTGATATATGATGAAAACTTTTCTATAAGGATATTCAATTAACCATAATGTACCCAATACAAGATTAATGTACATTAAGTTTTCCGTGTCCTCATCCAACTTCATTTCTGTGGGGAAAACTTCCTCTAAATCGTCTCGATGCAAATCAAAACCATTGCGATCTTTATCATTTGGATATGAAATAATTCGCTCGTCAAATTTGATCGTGCAATGCTCCAATATCAAAGAGTTAGGGAATTTCTTTTCTCGTTCCATAGAAAATATTTTATTCTCATCAATTCGTTTATGTTGTGGCATAATACAGCACTTTTAAATTCAATCAAATGCTTCGGACATGGCTCTATCCAAGTCCTCATTTGCAATATTAAGATAAATCTGTGTGGTCTTCAAGGAATTGTGCGTTAAAATTCTGGACAGTTGGTAAAGCCCCATCTTGCGGCGGACTGACCGCACAGCGAATGTATGGCGGCTCGTGTGAAAATGGATATTTTTATCGATTCCGGCCTGCGCGGCGATTTTTTTGAGCAGGCGGTTGATGTAGGCCGTGCGCCGTTCGATCTCTTTTCGTAACTCGATGCCGGTATCGGCGGTGCGGATGAACGGAAAAACATAATCCGACGGTTTGTTATCCGGCATTTTATAACGTTGTAAAATAGCTTGCGCTTTGGACGGTAACAGAATATTCAGGCCCGATTTGGTTTTCTCCGTCGTAAGCGATAACCGTTCCCCCTCGACATTGCCCCATTTCAAACGCAACGCATCGCCGATACGGATTCCGGCGGCGTAACAAACGAACACATACAAATCCCGGACGTGCCCGATCAGAGAACCTTCGGGATAGGACAAGATTTCGATCCGTTCTAACTCTTCTTCGGTCAGGTATTCGACATCCGGCGTATCCCATTTGAACTTGAATTTCGGAAACGGATTCTGATCCGGTTGCACAATCTCCTCCCGGATCGCATCGTAAAACAGTTTGCGGATCAGTTTCAGATTGCTCAGGGCGGTGTTGTTCGTATTCCCTTTGGTTACGGTCATATAGCGGTAATAGTCTTTCAGAAACGTTACGTCTATATCTCCGAAATAGAGTTCCCGCCCGGCGTATTCGTTCAGGTTACGCAGTAACGTCCGGTAGGTTTTGTAGGTCGTATACTTTTCTGCGGTATTGATGGACTTTAAATAATCTTCCGCATATTGGGTGAAGCTGGCGTGGTTGAACCGGGAAACCGCCCGTTTGACGGCTTGTGGATTATACGGCTTCGCACCGCCCGCCACATCGAGCAGATAATTCTGAACTTCGAGTTTCTGCGCCGCGATCAGGTTGTTGATCCGGGTCGAATTGGGTACCCGTTTCGACTTCCGGACTTTTTCGGCAACTGCATCCCAATCATCGGGATGAATATAAATGCCTAATGCTTTGAATGCCGATTTGCGGTTGTGGGTGCTTCTCAGATACAGAGGGGCCAGCCCTTTTGCATTGATTTTGTCGATTCTCAGAATGGCTTTTACACTACTCATAACTCAATCTTTTTTAATTGTTTAACCGTTCGAAAGGTATAACAATGGGTATAACAAATTCGTCACTGGCAGGCTTTCCGAGACTTCGGATACGCCCTGCGAAAATTCGTATACGATTGAATTACGGGCAAATAGATTAAATCACTGAAAATGAATGTTATAAGTTAATAACTGGTGGGGCAACACAACCGGGTTTCAAACGTTCGACTTGTTTTCAAGTCGGACGTTTTTTATAAAAACACGACGAAAAGACAGGCGAAAATCCATCACAGTATCAGCTTTCCAAAGATTGCGGCACACGCTCCGTCAGCGACCGGTCGGAACGTTTCGGCCGGAATCCGGCGTCACACACACCCGCCCGTGCGCAAAACCGCGCAATACGGAATAAGTATTTGCACCTATTGAACTTACCGGCGCATCGGCGTATCTTTGCCCGGAATCGCAAACCGAACTTTATGAAACGAAATTTCTGGGGTAGTTTTCGCAACGAAGACTGGATGGCAACGATCATGGGCCTGTTGCTGGTGGTCGCCGTAATAACAGTGCCCGGCTGGATTCCCGCATTTCCCAAAACATTGTCTACCGCCGGTTCCTGGCTATCGGTCGCCGGCATGTTCTTAATCGCAGCCCTGTTTTCCGCGCTCGGTATCAAACTGATGGGCGACCGGCTGCGGGGTTTCATCCCCTCTTTCGCCGCCATATTCGTCCTCTCGGCCCTTTGTCAATACGTTTCGATGCTTCCGCCCATCAAAACGGCGGGACTCGAATCCGTCTTTTTCTCGGTGATTCTGGGACTACTGATCCGCAATACCGTCGGATTACCCAAATGGCTTTCCCCGGCCGTCAGAAGCGAATACTACATTAAAATCGGCCTGATCCTGCTCGGCACTTCCGTTCTGTTCGGAGAAATTCTGAAAGCCGGAGCTTTAGGTATGCTCCAGGCCGTCGTCGTCGTCTTTACCGTCTGGTATTTCACTTTCTGGCTCGCCAGAAAGCTAAAGCTGGACAGCGAAATGGGCATTATGCTGGCGAGCGCCGTATCGATCTGCGGCGTATCGGCGGCGATAGCGACCTGCGGAGCCATCAAAGGCGACAGCAAAAAGCTGTCTTTCGTGGTTTCCATCGTCCTGGTCGTGGCCATCCCGATGATGTACCTGATGCCGCTTCTGGCAAAATGGATGGGACTTACGCCGGAAGTGGCGGGAGCATGGCTCGGGGGTACCATCGACACGACGGGAGCCGTAGTCGCCGCCGGCAAATTCCTGGGAGAAACGGCCGAGACGTACAGCGTCATCATCAAATCGTCCCAAAACGTACTGCTGGGAATCGCCGCATTCGCCATCTCGATCTACTGGTCGCTGCGCGGAACCAATCGCACCGAACGCCCCACCGCGAAAGTGATCTGGGATCGGTTTCCCAAGTTTGTCGTGGGTTTCGTAATCGCTTCGCTGGTCTTCAGTTTCTGTATGCCGCTGCAGGAAGCCAAAGCGCTCGGGGGATTGGCCAAAGGACTGCGCGAGGTCATGTTCTCGCTGGCTTTCGTGTGCATCGGGCTTGAGACCGATTTCCGGTTCATCTTCAAAAAAGAAAACAAAAGCAACATCGCCACCTTCTTCGTCGCCCAGGGATTCAATATCGTGGTCACGCTGGTAATGGCTTACCTGCTGTTCGGGTTGTGGGCCGGCTGATCGCCGACACAACGATTATGCTGCAACCCTTTGTAACGACGGTTCTCCAGAATCATTCGGTGAACCGTCGGTTTCGTACGATTCATTTTGTGCCGTGTCAGACCCGACGGGCGCGATCCGTCCAGCCGTAAAATTTCGGCGCGATCCTCCTTTTGCAAATCCCGGTGAAGCATCGGCTTTGGTAATTTATCTTCGAATCGTTAACTTGCATCGATTTTAAACAACCCAAAACCGACACGATGAAACGAATTTACCGATCGATCCTGCTGCTGGCCGCCGCGCTGCCTGCGGCGTTTCCCGCAGAAGCCCGTGAAATCATCGATATCAACCGCAACTGGCGTTTTACGCTGGACGACGACCGGACGTACGGCGAACCGGCCTTCGACGACAGCGGTTGGCAACAGCTCGACCTGCCGCACGACTGGAGCATCGCAGGCGCTTACGACAAACGGAATCCGAGCGGGCCGCAAGGCGGCTTCATGCCGTGCGGAACCGGCTGGTACAGGCATTCCTTCGAAGCCCCCGCCGGTTCCGAAGGAAACCGCGTTTTCGTCCGTTTCGACGGCGTCTACATGAAATCCCAGGTATGGATCAACGGCCGCATGGTCGGCGAATACCCGAACGGGTACAATTCGTTCGAATACGACATCACTCCTTTCGTCCGCCGCGATACGCTGAACGTGCTCGCCGTCCGCGTCGACAATTCGTTGCAACCCGGGTCGCGCTGGTACACCGGATCGGGCATCTACCGGAACGTTCACCTGATCGTCACGTCGCAGATGCACTTTACCGACGGAGGCGTTTTCATCACGACTCCGGAAGTTTCGGCGGAACGGGCCCGAATCGAAATCAACTACCACGTCATCAACCACAACTACCCTGAGACGCGGTTTACCTGGACCGACAATAAGTCGCTGTACGTCTGGCTGCGCGACGGCAACGCCGACGCCGCGCCGAAAACCGACGCCAACAACCGGGTGCAGAAGGAATGCACGCTCACTTCGATCCTTTACGACGCAGACGGCCAGGAAATAAAACGGGTCTCGACCAAACATCGGATCGGGGATTACAGCGAAGCCGATCTAAGGCAACAAATCGAAATCGACCGCCCGCATCTGTGGTCGGACCAGACCCCTTACCTTTATAAACTGGTCGGTACGATCTCCTACGACGGCCGCGAGGCCGACCGGGTAAGCTATCCGGTCGGAGTGCGTACGATTCGTTTTTCGCCCGAACGGGGTATGGAAGTCAACGGCCGGCAGGTCAAACTACAGGGGGTATGCCTGCACCAGAACGTAGGCTGTTTCGGCAGCGCCGTACCGCTCGGGGTATGGCAGGAAAGACTCGAAACGCTGAAAGCGATGGGCTGTAATGCTGTTCGGCTCAGCCATTACCCGTTCGCGCCCGAATTCTACGATCTGTGCGACTCGCTCGGTTTTTACGTGTCGAACGAAATTTTCGACGAATGGAACCGCGGGCAGGAATGGGGCTATTCGGAAAGTTCGTACGGAAAAATGCCCTATACCTACCACCTCTATTTCGATCAGTGGGGCGAAACCGACCTGCGCCGAATGATCCGCCGCGACCGGAACCACCCGTGCGTCGCGCTGTACGTGCTCGGCAACGAAATTCCGAACCAGCGCATCCAGGGAATCGAAATCGCACAAAAGCTGAAAGCCATCACCCGTGAGGAAGACCCCGCGCGGCCGGTAACCGCCGCCTGCGACTTCTTCGTCGGAGCCAATATTTACGGCTTTATGGATCAGTTCGACATCGCGGGTTACAACTACATCGACCGCATCCATCCGGACAGCCTGTACGCCGCCGAACACGCCCGTTACCCGAACCGCATCCTGCTCGGCACGGAGACTTATCATAAAACCCGCAACCACGTATCGATACGCGACAACGCCAGCGCGATCGGCGAATTCGTCTGGGTGGGCTACGACTACCTCGGCGAAATCGTGTGGCCGGATTACCGCGGCTGGGACGAAGGAATGCTCGATATCGCCGGCTTCCCGAAACCGGAATACTACCTGCGCAAAAGCTACTGGTCGGACGAACCCGTCGTCCATATCGGCGTCCGCCAGGGTCCCGACCGCGATTTCGATTGGAGTCCGCGCAACGTAGCCGACCACTGGAACTGGCAGGGGCGGGATCAGGACACCCTGGAAGTTTACGCCTACTCGAACTGCGACGAAGTCGAGCTCCGAATCGGCCGGCGCAGCCTGGGCCGGAAGCCGGTCGGACGGAACGACTATTACGCTTTGTGGAATGTCCCCTTCAAAGCCGGCACGATTTCGGCAACCGGTTACAGGCAAGGGAAAAAGGTTGCCGAACACCGGCTCCTCACGGCCGGGAAGCCATATGCGGTCGAAGTATCGCGCATTTTCCGCTACGACGACGTTATCCGAGTAGAACTCTGCGTCGTCGACAAGGAAGGAATCCGTATCCCCGATTCCGAGGCGGAGATTACCCCTGGAAACATCCCGTCCGAACGCCTGCTCGGATTCGATAACGGCAATCAATACGACCCGCAGGGCCTCAAATACGCGTCCGCAGAACGAGGACGCTGCTCGGGCGGCCGCATGGTCGTCTACTTAAAACCGGATTCCGCCGCCGTGAAAGCGACCTTCGATTCCCCGGGACTGATTTCAGCCGAAGCCGAGATCTAAATCTGCCGGACGAACATTCTCCCGGCAAATGTTCTTTCGAGTAAAAGAGAAGGCTGCGATTGCGAATCGCAGCCTTCTCTTCGAAACGTCTTTCCGAAACATTGCCCATATACAGATCCGTCCGGAAACACACGACGCTTCTCCGCACCGTCGTCGCAAACCGCCCGTTTGCTCTCGCCGGAACGGAAACCGGATCGTCGGAATACCCCCGACAAGCCCCAAAACGACGCTTAACCGAGACCATACGCAAAACCATCCGCATCCCCCGCCAGATCCATCGGCACGCCCCTCTCGGAACTTCTTCGTCCCTTTTATTCCCGGATACTCACATAGACATTCACGGATAAAAAACGAAGGCCTCCCCGACAGCGGGGAGGCCTTCGTTTTTTATCCGTAGGTTTCTCTTACAAAGCGAGGAACTCGGTCGTTCCGAACAGTTTCGAGAACTCGACGTCCTTGGTAGCCTGAGCCTTCATAGCGGGATCTTTGGCGATAGCGCTCTTCAGGTTGGCAACAGCGGAAGAAGAGTTACCTTCGCGCATAGCGATAACTGCTTTCAGGTAGTCGGCTTCAGCCGATTTTTCGTTCGACAGCAGCGATTTTGCTTTCGACAGGTTGCCGTTGAGAACTTCAGCGACTGCGAGGTTGTAACCGCTCAGTGCTTTGGCAGCCTCGGCATAGTTTCCTTCTGCCAGGTTAACCAGACCCATGTTGGCTTTCGAATCGGCCGTATTCAGAGCAGCGAAATATTTCTGAGCCGCAGCAGCGTCACCGCTCATCAGGGCTACGACGCCCAGGTTGTTGGTGATAGCGGCATCTTTGCTCATACCTGCAGCCTTTTCGAACAGGGCTTTAGCCTGAGAAACTTTACCGGCACGCGCATAAACCACACCTGCGTTGTTGTAACCGCGAACGCTGTTGTATTTGGTAGCGGCAGCCTGGTAAGCTTTCAGCTGGGCAGCGGCATCGTCGGTCAACGTAGCGGCATACAGCATCTCTTCTTCGCTCAGTACGTCGATGTTCGAAGCGGCAGCTTCTTTGATCTCGGCATCGGTGCGGCCTTCGATATCCACATCGGCGATCAGCTTCGTACGACGCAACTGCGGCAGGATTTCCTTAGCCAGCACATCGAATACGGAAGTCATGTTCTTGATCTCTTCGTCGCGTTTCACCGGATTGTCGTACATGGCCAGAACCTGCAGAATCAGGTCTTTGTCTTTGATGTCCGAAGCAGAAACCAGTTCTTTGAAACCTTCCCAGTCTTCACCGTAAGCGGCGATATCGTATTTCGGGTTTACGCTTTCGAGCGTTTTGCTGATGGCTTTCTGACCGCTTTCGCTACGAGCCTTCGACAGTTCGTCGTTGAACTTAACCGGGCCGTCGGGAGAAGCGTAACCTTTTGCATATACGTTACCCAGCGTAGCGCGATCCTTGTCCGAGTACTCTTTTACGAAAGCTTCGAACATCTTCACCTGATCCTTGGTCAACTCGCCCGGACGAACGTTCGATTTGTTGATCAGGTACATGATTTCGGCATTCTGAGAAATGGTGGTCACTCTCTTGAAGTTGTCGGGCATGATCGACAGGTAAGCGGCATTGTCAGCCAGAGCCTGGATGGTGCTTACGCCTTCGGCAACCGGGATGGCTGCAAACGGAGTAAATTCCTTGCGTTTTTTGCAGCCTTTTGAGCACTTCGACTCGATACGCAGTTCGAGGGTCGAAAGTTTAGCGCGTTCGTCGTACGGGAACGACACGGCCTGCGTATAGGAACCGCCGGTCTTGTAAGGAATAACGGTGTAGTTATCCTTTACTTTTTCTCCCTGAATGAATTTGGGAGTACCTACCAACTCTCCGCCTTCGAATACCAGAACCGGAGTAACCTTCAGTACGGCTTTCTTGTTGAAGTACTTAGCAGGGAAATCAACACGTACGTCCGTAACGACGTTGCTACCCTTCAGGGTCAGCACGGCAGGCGTTGCAGACACACTCACTCTGTCCACTTTTTTCAACATCTTGTTGTAGCAATTACAGCTGGCCAGCAGTATTGCTAAAGAAGCGAGCATGAAACTTTTTACTAAACTTTTCATAATCAGTGCTTTAAAAATTAATTAATTGTTTATCTCTGGTTTTAATCTATTAATCCTCAACGCCATAGTTGATACCCGCAAAAATAAGAATATATTTTAAATAACAATTAAAAAATCGACTTATTTTTGAACCCGATACCTCCCCTGGATAGGGTATCAGTCATCAAACTATTGTTTATCAGACTTTAAAAGAGCTTTTTTCGAAAGTTTCAGCTTGCCGTTTTTAGGATCAACACCGATCAGTTTGACTTCGATCATATCGCCCTCCTTCAGACCGGTTTCTTCCATCGTTTCGAAACGTTTGTTGGCGATTTCGGAGATGTGCAGCAGACCGTCTTTGCCCGGCATGATCTCCACAAATGCGCCGAAAGCGACGATCGAACGAATCTTTCCCCGGTAAATTTCGCCGACTTCCGGAATCGCCACGATCCCTTTGATACGGGCCATAGCCGCTTCGAGAGCCTCCTTGTTTTCGCCGAAA
>OGXI01000345.1_pt1 | contig 41354 bp, 31 predicted proteins | sample 1576221 | NCBI WGS metagenome assembly OGXI01 (sample SAMEA3541523, study PRJEB24748) | human gut metagenome | biome: human gut; feature: human-associated habitat; material: faeces | place: China | collected 2012
TAACTGAATCGTTCCGATAACGATACTTGCAACAAACGGCAGTGATAATCCCGTGTAATATGGAACTGCCATATTGACACAGATCGCAAATTCGATCACGGCTACCAGGATCACCGGTAAGGAAATGGATTTAAATACAATTAAAATAATCACAAAGATTGCCGCGATCGACGCGATATTTACATTTCTAAGGTCAACATTGGTTACTGTCTCCAAGTCATTCATCAATGGTGCTTCTCCAATGACCATAGAACCTGGACTGTATTTCTTCACAATGTTGTTGATCTCGTTGATCTGTTTATTTACTTTCTCGGTTGCTGATTTGTAATTTGAACAGATAAACTGCATCTCATACTCATCACTTTGCAACATCTCTTTCATAGAAGAAGGAATCATATCAGATGGAATACTAGAACCGATCACGGAGTTCATTCCAAGACACCATTCAACTCCGTCGACTTTATCGATTTCTTTCTGCATATTGCTTAATTCCTTCTGACTCATGCCGTTCTTGATCATGACCATATGGATGTTACTCATTCCAAATTCATCACTTAATTTCTTATTCGCCACATTACTTGGTAAGCTTTGTGGGAGTGATTTATCAATATTATAGTAAATCTCTGTGTGATTATTTCCATAAATTGCTGGGAACAACAAAATCAAAAATACTACGATCGTTGTTTTATAATGTTTTGTAATAAAGTGTGATGCATTCGTAAGATCTGGCATCAGTGAACGATGGTGTGTCTTCTCAATTAATTTATCACAGATCAGGATCAATGATGGCAAAACTGTTACACAACAGATAACCCCGATAATAACACCTTTCGCCATAACGATACCTAAGTTAGCTCCTAATGCAAATGTCATAAAGCACAGTGCTGCGAATCCAGCAACCGTTGTAACGGAACTTCCTGTGATGGACTTAAATGTATTCGAAATCGCATGTGCCATCGCACGTTCTTTGTCACCTTCAAATCTGATCTTATTACTCTCATAACTATGCAGAAGGAAAATCGAATAATCCATCGTAACTCCTAACTGCAAGATCGCAGTCAATGCCATTGTAAGATAGGACACATCGCTTAAGAAAATATTCGTTCCCAGGTTATAAAGAATTGCCATTCCGATACTTAACAGGAATAAAAAGGCAACGGCAAAGGATTCCATTGTGGCAAATAATACGATCAAAGAAAGTACTGCTGCGATCGTTACGTAGATAGGAATTTCCTGCATAACCAGGTTCTTAATATCGGTAACTACCCCTGACATACCACTGATAAAACACTGTTTTCCAACAATCTTACGCATCTGTGTGACTGCTTCCATCGTGTTATCAGATGATGTCGTTTCTTTAAACATTGCGATCATCATTGTTGCGTTCTTATTAAAGAAAACTTTCCTTACTTTCTCAGGAAGCATCTCTTTGGGAACGCTTAGATCAGCGATGTCATCATACCAGATGATCTTATCAACGTGATCGACTTTCTCTAGTTTCTGTTTTAATTTCTGTACGTCATGAAGATTCATATCTTCGACAATGATCATCGAATAGGCTCCGGCTCCAAACTGATCTACCATGATATCCTGCCCTTTCACCGTCTCCAAAGAGTCTGGAAGGTAACTTAAGATGTCATAATTAATCCTTGTCTTCACGATTCCAATGGTTGATGGAATCAATAAAATGAAAGCCAGGAAGACGATGAATTTTCGATGATGTACTAATTTCTTTGCAAATTGTATCATAGCATCCTCCCATTTACATTTATGACGAATAGTCATTTTCTAATCTATATAATGGTATACACCAAAAATGACCAAAAGTCAATAAACTTCTTAAAAGTTTTTGACTTTTGGTCATTTTTTCGTTATACTAAAGAAGATGAAAGGAGAAATTACTATGAAAAAGGTCGAATTAAATAAGAAAAAGAAACAAGATGCCCTTTTGAATACGGCATACCAACTGTTTACAGAAAAGGGATTCCAGAAGACCTCCATCTCCGATATCGTAAATGAAGCTGGCGTTGCTAAGGGTACTTTTTATTTGTATTTTAAAGATAAATTAGACATCCGATATAAATTGATCGCCAAAAAATCTGCAGAAGTATTTAAACACGCCTATCAGGAACTTCAAAAACAATCCATTGATCATTTTGAAGACCAACTGATCTTTATCGTTGACCAGGTCATCGGAGCATTAAATGCTAATCCGACTCTGTTAAAACTAATCTCAAAGCATCTAAGCTGGGGAATGTTTAAGAATTCCTTGGTAGAACCGATCGATGATGCCCAGAGAAATATTTATGATATCTATATGGATCTTTTGAAGAATTCTGGTCATGAATTTGATCATCCGGAAGTTATGATCTATATGATCATCGAGATGGTCGCAGGGTCTTGCTATAATGTTATTTTGACTGGGGAGCCTGTTTCAGTTGATGAATTGAAGCCTTATTTGTATCAGTCAATTCGGTTGATCATACAGAATCATATATTGTGATTTGTAGTTTGATGACGGAAATTATTGGTGGAATATTATAAAAAGAAATCATGTGTCCGTACGATTGCCAACACATGATTTCTTTTTATAATATTCAAATAATTTACGTTATTCAAACCACTACACTGTGTGTATATTTAACGGTATTGGCTAATCATTTTTGTATTCACTAACAGAAGATTATCTTTCACTTTCATCCCTGCTCATCTTAATCATCTCGTCCCTCGCCTTTTCCATGTAATGATTTCCTTTTGTTGTTTCTATTTTACTTAATTCTATCACATGGAATTGAAATTTACTACTATAGGATTGTCCTGTTTTTAATCCTTCTGTAAACATCCGACAATTGTAAAACAGACTTCGTTCCGCCCAGTCCTCTTGATATGTATTTTGCATTTCAATATTAATCTTCTTGCCACCATTCTGCCCTACATACACACCCTCTTGAATTTTTCAATCTTAAATTGTCCACACTCTAGACTTCTGGTATATGATAAAAAATAAATAAACGATCGGAAGAGCAGCATTAGAATTTTGCCACGTTTTTTACGGATTCGCAGCCGGCTTGGTGCGTTGTTTGAGCCTCAAAGAGTTTCTGTTTTGAATACCCTTGAAGGCGAGTTACGCAAGGAAAGCCGGCGGATCAGCGATCTGTAAAAAACGTGAGGAAAATTCTCTAGCTGCTCTTCCGATCGTTTATTTATTTTTTATCATATACTCAAAATCTACAGTTTGCCAACTACAATTAAAATTTAATACACTCTGATTACTGTAGAAATCTCACGAGTATGTTCCATTCCCTTAATCTCAACCAAAGCATCTGCAAAGTTCTGCTCCAGTACAAGATCCGTGATAACAACTAATTCTGCCATATCATTAACCTTGTTCTTCTGAATCACCTGTGCGATACTTACTTCATTCTTTCCTAATGTATCTGCGATTCGAGCAAGAACTCCTGGTTTGTCATCAACTAACAATCTCATGAAATATTTGCTTTCAATCTCTGTGATCTTCTTGATTGGAAGGTCTTTGTAGCATGTACAATGGATTCTTCCTGTGCAATAGAACTGAATATTACGTGCGACATCAATGATATCTCCCATAACTGCACTTGCTGTTGGGAATTCTCCTGCTCCTCTTCCATAGAACATTGCATCGTCAACTGCATCTCCATGTACAAAAACTGCGTTAAATGAATCATTGACAGTTGCCAATGGATGATCACTTGGAATCAGCATTGGATGAACACGTACTTCAATTCCAGATTCTGTGTTCTTTGCTACCCCTAACAATTTGATCGTACATCCCATTGCTTCTGCATATTTGATATCTTTTGCTGTGATATTTGTGATTCCTTCTGTGTATACATCATCAAATGTGACTCTAGAGTTAAACGCAATGGATGCCATGATCGCCATCTTACGTCCTGCATCATATCCTTCGATATCAGCTGTTGGATCTGCTTCTGCATATCCTAATTCTGTTGCGAGTGCCAAAGCTTCATCAAATTCCATTCCTTCGTGTGTCATCTTTGTCAGAATGAAGTTTGTTGTTCCATTGACAATACCCATTGCTTCTGAAATATAGTTTCCTGCCAGACACTGTTTTAATGGACGGATAATTGGAATTCCACCTGCAACAGATGCTTCAAATAATAAGTCACATCCATTATGGGAAGCGATATCTAATAATTCACCACCATGCACTGCCATTAAGTCTTTGTTCGCTGTGACAACATTCTTACCTGCCTGAAGAGCTTCTGTAATATAAGTACGGGCGGGTTCGATTCCCCCCATAACTTCCACTACGATCTGAATCTCATCATCTGTGATAATATCTTCCCACTGGTCAGTTAATACAGAAGGGTCAATTCCTTCTCTCTTCTTGTTCTTGTCTCTAACTAGAACTTTGCTGACAGTCAGACCTGCACCAACTTTGTGAGGTAATTCTTCTCTCTGGCGTTCGATCAGTTTGTATACTCCTGTTCCGACAGTTCCAGAACCAAGGAGGGCTACTTTGATGTTCTTTAACTCTTCCATGATACACTTCCTTTTCTGTTTTTGTTTATCTTTGCTTTTATCGAAATGTGATTTTTTGATCTAATAAATTCGTATAAGTAGTTTTTAGTATATCATATTTTTTTTGATTATCCTATATTTTTTTAATTTCTAGTTAGGAAAAACTATTATGTATAATTCCAAGATTACACCAAACAATACGTCTATTAACTATTTTTCTCATTTCTGTTGACATCAATATTTAAAAGTATTATATTTAAAACATAAACAATTAAGCAATCATTTAATCTTATAAAAAGGAGATTTCTATGGATAAAACGGAGAAATATAACATTGCTTCCATGGATATCCATGGTCATGGATGTGATGTTACAGAATTAAAACATGTTCTTCCACCAGAAGAATTTGCCATTGAAACTGCCAGTTTATTTGGTCTGTTAAGTGACAGTACCAGACTTCGTATTTTGTATCTTTTATACCACCGTGAAGTCTGTGTTAGAAATATCGCAGAAGCGATTGAAATGAGCCCACCAGCAGTGTCTCATCATCTTCGCTCTTTGAAGCAATTAGGTGTGATCACAAGCAGACGAATTGGGAAAGAAGTTCATTATACGATCGCAGACACTGCTGACGGAGAGCTTGTATCTGATCTGTTAAAGACTGTATTTGAAAGGAGGGGTATTTATGAAGAAGACTTATGAGTTTGAGAATCTTGGCTGTGCTCATTGTGCAGGTAAAATGGAAGAAAAAATCGGGAAACTTCCTGATGTTAAAAGTGTAAATCTTTCATTTCCTATGAAAAAAATGTATGTTGAAACTTCTCGTGAAGATCTGCTTCCTGAGATTCAAAAGATTTGTACGGATATTGAACCGGATGTTATTGTGACGGAAGTTACGAAAAAATCATCTAAACGGAGAAAACATGTGGAAGAAGATTCTCATGAAAGTCATGAACATCATCACCATCACGATGAACACTGTGACTGTGGATGTGATCACAACCATAATGAACATGAGCACCTCGAACATCATCACCATCATGATGATCACTGCGACTGCGGGGGTGAACACGATCACAAAGAACATGAACACCACAAACACCATTACCATCATGACGACCACTGCGATTGTGGCTGCTGTGATGATGACGATGATGAATCAATTGCAGCTGCTGCAAATCGTGAAGGAAATGGTCAGGCAACCGTATTTATTGTCGAGAAATTAGGCTGTGCTCATTGTGCAGGTAAAATGGAAGAACAGATTTCTCATCTTCCCGGTGTTGAAGCCGTCAATCTGACATTTGCAACAAAGCAGTTACGTGTATGGTCTGATGATGCCAAAACATTATTGCCTCAGATTCAAGATATTTGTACTTCCATCGAACCAGATGTCAAAGTCGTTGTCCGTGAAAATACTGTCCGTGCACAAAAAGAAGCGAAAAAAGCCAAAGAGAATTCTGAAGATAACAGAGAATTCTGGGAACTTGGTGCTGGTATCGTTTTATTTATTGCCGGAAAAGCATTGGAATCTTCCAAGCCTGTATACAGTATGGTATGTTTTATCCTTGCATATTTAATCTTAGGAATTAAGATCGTATGGACCGCTCTTAAAAACATCTCTAAAGGTCAGGTTTTTGATGAAAACTTCTTAATGAGTATCGCAACGATCGGTGCTTTCGGCGTCGGAGAATTTGCGGAAGCGGTCGGTGTTATGATGTTTTATCGTATTGGTGAATTATTTGAAGAAAAAGCTGTGGAACGAAGCCGTTCCCAGATCATGGATGTCATTGATATGCGACCTGAAGTTGTCAACCTTGTTGATGATCATGGAGATGTCACTGTAATTGATGCCGAAGAAGCTGAAATCGGAGATATCTTATTAGTACGTCCTGGTGACCGTATTCCATTAGATGGTATCATCACAGATGGGGAAACGATGATTGATACTTCTCCTGTTACCGGAGAACCCATTCCTGTTTCTGCCTCTGTCGGAACAGATGTAACTTCTGGATGTTTAAATACTTCTGGTGTTATTAAGATCAAGGTAGAAAAAGTACTGGAAGAATCTATGGTCACAAGAATTATGGATTCCGTAGAAAATGCAGCCGCAAGCAAACCAAAGATGGATCGTTTTATCACACGTTTTTCTCGTGTATATACTCCATTTGTCGTACTTCTTGCCCTTGCAACTGCGATCATTCCTTCTTTAGTGACAGGAAACTGGACACACTGGATATACACAGCTTTAACTTTCCTTGTAATCAGCTGTCCTTGTGCCCTTGTATTAAGTGTACCTCTTGCATTCTTCTCTGGAATCGGGGCTGGATCTAAGATCGGTATCTTATTTAAAGGCGGAGCTGCACTTGAAACATTAAAAGATATTACTTCTGTTGTCATGGATAAGACTGGAACGATCACAAAAGGAAACTTCAAAGTTCAGGATGTGATTCCTCTCGGAAATGCAACCAGATATGAAATATTATCACTTGCTGCTTCCTGCGAAGAATCTTCTACTCATCCAATCGGAAAGAGTATCATGGAAGCTGCCAAAGAAGAAAATGTAACTTATAAAACACCTGAAAACGCAAAAGAAATCGCTGGACATGGTTCTGTTATCACAATTGATAACTCAGAAATCTTAGCTGGCAATAAAAAATTGATGGCTCAGTATCATGTAACTGGAGACTATCCAGAAACAACTTCTTATGGAACTGAAGTTTTTCTTGCAAAAGATGGTGTGTTAATTGGTGCGATCGTTATTGCAGATACATTAAAAGACGATGCGAAATCCGCCATTGCTTCCTTAAAAGCACAGAATCTTCACACGGTTATGTTAACTGGAGATTCCGAAACAACTGCAAATGCGATTGCAAAAGAAACTGGAATTGACGAAGTTTACTCAAGACTTCTTCCTGATGAAAAACTTGCCAAACTTCAGGAACAGAGAAGCAAACATGGAGCTGTTATGTTTGTTGGTGACGGTATCAACGATGCCCCTGTATTAGCTGGTGCTGATTGCGGTGCTGCCATGGGAAGCGGTGCTGATGCTGCAATCGAAGCAGCAGATGTTGTATTCATGACCTCAAACGTTGAAGCAATTCCACAGGCAATCTCTATCGGCAAAAAAGCTTGTAAGATTGCTTGGCAGAATGTTGTATTTGCATTGGCGATCAAGGCATTAGTAATGATCCTTGGACTGCTTGGATTCGCAAATATGTGGATGGCTGTGTTCGCAGATAGCGGAGTTGCAATGCTATGCGTAATAAACTCTATACGTGCAATGAAATTGTGATTTGTAATGGTGTTGCATGTATGAGTCAGAAAGAAGATAAGAAGAAATATTTATAAGAAAAAAGGGTGACACTCCGCATTTTTGAAAGCGTTTTTTACAAATCGCCGATCCGCGCCTGTTCCTTCGATAACTCACTTGCTGCGAGCCAAAATGCCCGCAGCTACGTTCAAACAATCGACCACAGGGCGCTGCGAATTTGTAAAAAACGCATTCAAAAAGTGCTCATGTTGTCACCCTTTTTTCTTATAAATATTTCTTCTTATCTTCTTTCTGACTCATACAACAAAACACTATTCAAACCACTACACAGTGTGTATGTTATACTGTATTAGTTGATAATTTTTGTATTTGTTAACAGAAGGTAAAAGGACTTTTACAGCACTGATTTGTTGAAATGTTTATGAAGCATAATAACATTACCTTCTGTCTGAAAATCCCCTATTTTACAATCAATGCTGTTCTCCATACACACCCACTTAAATTTTCAATCTTGTGAATTGTCCACTCTATAGACTTTAGGTATATGATAAAAAATAAATAAACGATCGGAAGAGCAGCATTAGAATTTTGCCACGTTTTTTACGGATTCGCAGCCGGCTTGGTGCGTTGTTTGAGCCTCAAAGAGTTTCTGTTTTGAATACCCTTGAAGGCGAGTTACGCAAGGAAAGCCGGCGGATCAGCGATCTGTAAAAAACGTGAGGAAAATTCTCTAGCTGCTCTTCCGATCGTTTATTTATTTTTTATCATATACTCAAAATCTACAGTTGGCCAATCACAAATTTAAGATAATTCCAACTTACCAGTATATAATTGATAGTAGGTTCCTTTATTCTTAATAAGATCCTCATGATCCCCTCGTTCAATGATCTTACCATGTTCAAGTACAATGATCGCATCACTATTTCGGATCGTAGATAGTCGATGAGCAATAACAAATACAGTTCTACCCTTCATCAGGTTATCCATTCCTCGTTGTACAATGCTTTCTGTTCTTGTATCGATACTTGATGTTGCTTCGTCTAAGATCAGTACTGGTGGGTTGGCTACGGCTGCTCTGGCGATGGATAGTAACTGTCTCTGTCCTTGAGATAATCCTTCTCCGTCTCCGCTGATCACGGTGTCGTAACCATCTGGAAGCATTTTGATGAACTGGTCTGCGTGTGCTAATTTGGCTGCTTCGTAGATCTGTTCGTCGGTTGCCCCTAAATTTCCATAGCGGATATTGTCTTTAATCGTTCCTGTAAACAGGTGTGTATCCTGTAATACAATTCCTAAAGAACGTCTTAAGTCGTCTTTTTTGATCTTCTTGATGTTGATTCCGTCGTAGCAAATCTTACCATCCTGAATGTCGTAGAAGCGGTTGATCAGGTTTGTGATCGTTGTTTTTCCGGCTCCTGTGGATCCTACAAATGCTAGTTTCTGTCCTGGTTTTGCGAACAGACTAATGTCATGAAGGATGGTTTTATCTTCGTTGTAACCAAACGTTACATCTTCAAACCTTACATCTCCAGTTAATTCTGTATATGTTACAGATCCATCTGCAGAATGTGGATGTTTCCATGCCCACATTCCTGTTCTTTCTTCACATTCGATAATGTTTCCATTTTCATCTTTCTTCGCATTTACTAATCTTACATATCCCTCATCTGTCTCAGGTTCTTCATCGATCAGGGCAAAGATCCTTTCTGCACCTGCAAGTGCCATTACAATAGAGTTAAACTGCTGTGCGACCTGCATAAATGGCTGTGTGAAACTCTTTGTAAACTGAAGGTATGATGCCATGACACCTAATGTGATCCCTCCAATACCTTCAATAGCTAACACACCACCTAATACCGCTGTTAATACAAATTGAAGGTTTCCGATATTACCTACAACTGGACCCATGATATTTGCATATTTGTTGGCATTTGCAGCACTTTCAAACAGAGATTCGTTTAACTTGTCAAATTCTTCTTCTGATTTACGTTCGTGGTTAAAGACTTTGACAACTCTCTGTCCATTCATTCTCTCTTCGATAAATCCTGTCACATCGGCTAATGATTTTTGCTGGCGGATAAAGTATTTTCCGCTGTTTCCACCAATCGCTTTTGTCACCGTGATCATGATTCCGATAACAACAACTGCAAGAATCGTTAAAATCGGACTTAATACTAACATAGAAATAAATGTTACAATGATCGTGAAAAATGACATCAATGCCTGAGGAATTGCCTGGCTGATCATCTGTCTTAATGTGTCCGTATCATTTGTGTATAAACTCATGATCGAACCATTTGTATTCTGGTCGAAATAACGGATCGGTAATGTCTGCATATGTTCAAACATATCATCTCTGACACGTTTTAGGACTCCTTGTCCGATAAATACCATCATCCTTGTATAAATAAATGTTGCAATGACACCTGCTGCAAAGATGCATCCAAGGACGATCATTGCGTGGTAAAAGTTTGTGAAATCTGGATTGCTCTGTCCAACCAAAGGCAGGATGAAGTCATCGAGCATAAATTTCAATGATAAAGATACAGATACAGAAGCTGCTGCACTGATGAAAATGCAGACAAACACTAGAATAAACTGTAATTTATAAGTATCTGTTACATATTTTAAAAGACGTTTTGCTGTCTTCGCCGTATTTTTGTTGATCGTCTTTTCTGGTCTTTTACTCATCGTCTTCTCCCCCTTTCACCTGTGATTCATAGACTTCTCTGTAAATATCATTTGTCTTTAATAATTCTTCGGATGTTCCAACACCCATGATCTTTCCATCATCTAATACGATGATCTGGTCTGCATCTTCGATGGAAGATACTCTCTGTGCGATAATAATCTTTGTTGTATTCGGAATTTCTTCACGGAATGCCTTACGGATCAATGCATCTGTCTTTGTATCAACCGCACTTGTAGAATCATCTAAGATCAAGATCTTCGGTTTCTTTAATAACGCTCTTGCGATACACAATCTCTGTTTCTGTCCACCAGAAACATTGTTTCCACCCTGTACGATCTGTGTATTGTATCCAGATGGAAATTCATTTACAAACCCGTCTGCCTGTGCTAATTTACACATTCTCTGAATTTCTTCATCGGATGCATTTTCATCTCCCCAACGGATATTATCGTAAATTGTTCCTGTAAATAATACATTCTTCTGGAGTACCATGGATACCTGGTCTCTTAATGCTTCTAAGTTGTAATCACGGACATCAATGCCGCCGACTTTGACACATCCTTCTGTAACATCGTAAAGTCTTGGGATCAACTGTACTAATGTAGATTTTGCACTACCTGTTCCACCAATGATTCCGATCGTCTGTCCGGATCTGATATGAAGATCAACATCTTTTAAGGAAAGATTTCCACCTTCTCCTGCATAACTGAAGTTTACATGATCAAAGATGATCTCTCCGTCTTTCACTTCTGTTACTGCATCTACTTTATCCTGCATTTCTGGTACTTCTTCCAAAACTTCTGTAATACGGTCTGTAGATGCTTCTGCGATCATGATCATTACGAATACGAAGGTTACCATCATCAGAGAACCAATGATCTGTAATGCGTATACGATGATACTTGTTAATTCTCCAGTTCCCATTGTTCCATGGATGATCCCTGTTCCACCAATCGCTACAAGCAGAAGTATAACAACATACATTGTAAACTGCATAACTGGTGAGTTCCATGCAACGATCTTTTCTGCTTTTGTAAACAGTGTATATACATACTTGGAAATTCCGTGGAATTTATCGATTTCATAATCTTCACGTACAAATGCTTTTACCACACGGGATGCGTTTACATTTTCCTGTACAGAATTATTTAAGATATCATATTCATCAAATACTTTGATAAAGTGTGGATGTGCTTTTTTTGCAATAAAGATCAATGTTCCTCCTAGTAATGGAATCACGATCAAAAATAATAATGCTACTTTCACACTGTACTTTAATGTCATTACCCATGATAAAACGATCATGATCGGCGCTCTGGCAAGTAGTCGGATACTCATCATATAGGCCATCTGGATATTTGTAATATCTGTTGTCATACGTGTGACAAGTCCTGATGTTGCAAAGTGGTCGATATTCTTAAATGAGAACTCCTGCACTTTGTAGAATATATCGTGTCTTAAGTTCTTTGCATATCCAGCACCTGCAACGGCTGCCATATTTCCAGCTGAAATCCCGAAAAACAGGGATAACATTGCCATAACAACTAGGATCACTCCTCGCTGGATAATATAATGTAAATCTCCGCTTGTCATTCCGATATCAATGATATTTGCCATCTCCATCGGAATCAAAACTTCCATCAGTACCTCAAGAATTACCAGGATTGGAGCAAGTATGGATTGTTTTTTGTATTCTCGGACTGATTTTAATAGGGTCTTATTCATCTTTCTTTCCTTCCTCCTTGTGTTTTTCTATAAGATTTTGTAATACCTGATATAAAACATGTTTGCATGTTATGACATCTTCCTCAGGAATGCCTTTTTCCATTCTTTTTTCACTAAGCTTAATATCTTCCAAGATTGCCTGTCTTAATCCTTCGGCTTTCTCTGTTGGTACCAGCCGCTTCTTTCTAGCATCTCCTTTGACACTTTCTCTTGTCAGATATCCATTCTTCTCCATCAACTGTACATATCCTGTCACAGTTGATTTGCGGATCTGAAATTCTTCTTCAATGTCTTTTTGATAAAGATCTTTATGCATTGTTTCTAATAAAATAAACTTTAAAATATGTTTCTGCATGATGGTAAGATCAGCCTTGATCACTTTATCAATTGGCTGATTCCTCTTCATCTCATGTGATAACATATGGATCAGTTTTCCCATGTGCATGTTATTGATCTTATCATTTATATCCTGCATTCACTCATCCCTTTCTTTTCAAAATGGTTAGCTTCCTAACTTTTTAGTATTATACAGAGAATAAAAATGAATGTCAATCGTTATTTTATTACCTCTATTATCGTTAACCAAATCTACCCACTGTGTTGACAATTGTTTTTTTCCATGCTAAAGTTCAGATTAATAAGATATTTTGAATTTAAACAAAGGAAGGTACATATACTATGAATTCAGAACAAAATTTAACCCGTGAACAAGCGATCGCCATCTTAAATACCCCTGACGAGCAATTAAATGAACTAATCGAACGTGCCGGAGCACTTCGTAAAAAATATAAAGGGAACCATGTAAGCATTCATCTTTTAACAAATGCCAGAAGCGGAAACTGCTCCCAGAACTGTGCTTACTGTGCACAATCCTGTCGTTCCCATGCAGATATTGAAAAATATAAATGGGTCGATGATGAAAAATTATATGGAGATAACACATTTGTCCATGATCATAAACTTTCCCGTCATTGTATCGGATTAAGCGGTATGAAATTCAGCGATGATGAGATTGAAGAACTGGCTTCAAAGATTCGTAAAATGAAAGAAGAAGGAACACATTTATGCTGCTCTATTGGATTTTTAACAAAGAAACAGGCATTAATGTTAAAAGAAGCTGGATTAGACCGTATCAACCATAACTTAAATACAAGCCGTTCCAATTATCCAAATATCTGTACAACACATACATACGAACAACGAGTAAACAACATTCATATGTTACAGGACCTTGGATTTGAAATCTGCAGCGGTGGTATCATTGGTATGGGTGAGAGTAAGGAAGATGTTGTTGATATGTTATTGGATCTGAAAGAAATCAATCCAGAAGCACTTCCGATCAACTTCTTAATTCCGATCAAAGGAACACCTCTGCAGGATCGGGATACTTCAAATCTGACACCAGAATACTGCCTGAAAGTATTATGTCTGGCAAGATTACTGGTTCCAACATCTGATATCCGCTGTGCCGCTGGACGTGAAATTTATTTTAAAGGAAGGGAAAAGGAATTATTGACCGTTGTAAATTCTATCTTTGCTTCAGGATATCTGACTGCAGATGGACAGGGAATTCAAGATACGATCAAGACGATCACGGATGCTGGATTTACATGCGAAGTAGAATCTGATTAAATTGTGATTGAATAGCTTAAATTATTGATGGAATATTATAAAAAGAGATCATGTGTCTGCAACCCACTTGCGTTCGGACTCTCACGTAGCTGTACTAAGCTCCTGAATGGTCATTCGACCATCCACTCGCTAAGTGCAGACGTGTTCGTACGGTTGCTGACACATGATCTCTTTTTATAATATTCAAATAATTTACGTTATTCAAACCACCACACAGTGTGTATGTTAAATGGTACCGATTTGTACTATGCGTTCTTTACATAAACGCCGTTTTCTTTCACAAATCCCATTTTTTCAAGATAACTTTTATGTCCTTCTGTCACTTCCTTACAGATAAATTTCTTATATCCCTCTTCTGCTAATTTTGCATAAAGGAAACGTCCTGCGGAACAGTCTCTATAGGTTGGTGTTGTGTAGTCAAAGCTGATCTCTAACGCATCTCCTTCTTTCTTTCCCGCTAATACTCCGGCTGGAACCCCCTCGCAGCAGACTGTATATATTGTATCTGCTGCTGAAAGCTCCAAGATGTTCTCTAAGAAGTATTTTTTCATATCTTCTTTATAGTGTTTTATAAAATATGTTAAGTAGGAATCTTCTTTGTCCCAACGAATCATATCATAGTGATTTCCATCTGCTTTACTTAACTTGATCAGATTATAAATATTGATCACCACAAGGCTGGCATTGACCACCGCCAATGGGTAGGAATGTCCGATCATTGCATAGACTGCAGATATAGAGCTACCGACCGTATTGATCACTCTTAGTTTTACTACGGATGTCATCAGCATAGAAATGATAACAAAAATGCATCCGATATATCCAAAAATCTCAATCATTAATGCTGTACTCATTTTTTAATTCCTCATTTTCTGAAATTAGTATCCTGCACCATTGTCTGTATTTTTCATGATCTTGATCAAACGGCTTGTTCCTAAACGGCTTGCTCCAAGACTAATGAATTTTTCTGCATCATCAAAACTTGAAATTCCACCGGCTGCTTTGATCTTCACATTTTCTCCAACATGCTCTTTCATTAATGCAACGTCATCAAATGTTGCTCCTGCTGTTGAGAATCCTGTGGATGTTTTGATAAATTCTGCTCCTGCATTTGTAACGATCTCGCACGCTTTGATCTTTTCTTCTTCTGTTAACAGACATGTTTCGATGATAACTTTTAAAATTTTTCCATCACATGCTTCATGAATCTGTCTGATCTCTTCTTCTACTTCTTCATATCTTCCGTCTTTCAAAAATCCAATGTTAATGACCATGTCGATCTCAGATGAACCATTTGCGATCGCATTCTTTGTCTCGAACACTTTAACCGCCGTTGTATGGTAACCATTCGGGAAACCGATAACTGTACAAATTGGAAGTTTTCCCTCTACATATTCGGCTGCCTGTTTTACATAAGCTGCGGGAATACATGCGGATGCTGTTTCATATTTCATTGCGTCATCTAATATTTCTTTGATATCTGCCCATGTCGCTGTCTGAGCTAATAATGTATGATCTACAATACTTAAAATTTCTTTTCTTTCCATAATAATATTTCCTCGTTAACTGTATTATTTTCCTATTTTATCTAATATCTGATGCTTCATTTAAATGAATTTAAAAAAGTGTTACCATGCTGACGATCAATGCACTCATTAAACTTACGAATACACCAGCAATCATAGAACGGATTTGCAACTCATAAACATATATTTTCGATCACTTGCTTTTTCTGATGTCAAAATAGTCATTATATTTTTTATTCTTAACAGCAATGCATTTTCATCATGTTTGATCCATTTCCAGTAGATCGATGCTGGAATTGCTAACAGCTCACTATCTTTAGATGCACAGATGGAAACACTATAAGTTGTATCTTCGGAAAAAATCTCCTACAATATACATCTTTGCGAAATCCATAAAATAATATACTTTTCCTAATTTTTGATAATCTACCCCTGCAACATCGCCTTTTAAGATAATATAGACAGTATCGCATGGCTCTCCTGCTCGAATAATAAACTCATCTTTTTTTACATTTTTACGTACCGCCGCCCGGATGACTGCTTCTGATACATATTGAAATAACTTATTTAAGTAATCTCTTTTGCTTCCTTTGACTTTATTGATTTCCTCCAAAAATTGCTGTTTCGTCTCCATCTTTATCCCTCGGAACACTCTTTCCATTTACAAATTTTGCAACTACATTTCGATCATCTGCAAGATAGATCATTCGTTCTAATCGTTCTTTCACTGTTAACTCTTGCGGGTGTCGAAGACTTGAATCATCTAATACGACTGCATCGAATTCATATCCTTTTTCAAAAGTTCCTACTTTGCCAAAAAATTCTCCGCCTCCTCTTGTCGCTAAATAAAATACTTCTTCAATATTTAATGGTTTTAATTCCTGATCTGAAAGTCTCCAGCGAAGTTTGGAACACTGGATCGCCATAGACATTGCTGTAAACATGGATAATGTAGAACCTGCTGCCACATCGCTTCCAAGACCTATTTTCATTCCCATATCAAGATATTTTCGGATCGGAGCTACCCCAGAGGAAAGGTTTGTATTTGACTCTGGGCAATGAGCGATAAATACTCCTTGATCTTTCATCATCTTGATCTCATCTTCTGTGCTGTGTACACAGTGTGCCATGATCGTTTTGCAGTCATTTCCGAACATCCCATATTTATTGTAGGCTTCTCCGTAGAAAGAAGTGTCCGGGCAAAGTTCCTGCACCCAAGCAATTTCACCAAAGTTTTCTGACAGATGTGATTGCATTGGAAGATCATATTTCTTCCGCAGATCTGATAATTCTTCCATTAGTTCATCCGTACATGTTGGAATAAATCTTGGTGTTAAGATCGGACGGATATTTTCAAATTGTTTGGAGGCTTTGATCCATTCTTCGGTATCTTTGGCTGACTGTGCTGCACTAGCTTCACATAAGTAATCTGGACTATTTCTGTCCATGTTAACTTTCCCAACGAATCCTTTGATCCCAGCTTCTTCTAACTTCTCCATCAAAAGTAAAGTTGCCTCATTATGGATCGTTCCAAATACACAGGCTCTTGTCGTAGCACTCTTTCTCATATCATCTGCAAAAATATCGTATGCTTTCTCGGCATATGCTAGTTCCTGATATTTCGCTTCTTCCACAAAGGTATGAGTATTTAGCCAGTCTAACAATTCAAGGTCCATTCCTAAACCTCTAAATGAATACTGCGGTGCATGAACATGAAGATCTGTAAATCCAGGAATGATCAGTCTGTCTGTATAGTCATAACATGGTATCATCTGATACTTTTCTGGCAGTTGTTCGTAGACTCCTTGACATATCCCATCTTCACTGACTACATATCCATTTTCTATGACACAAAGTTCTTTGTTGTCATTGCTGTAACAGATGTTTCCTTTCATTACAAATCGTCTCATTTTGCTTTCTTTCCTTTCTGATGTCTCTTACTTTTCTTAAATTTATCTTTACATATTTACAACAACTTTCGCAACTAATTCTTTAAAAGATTTTGCGACTTTGTCCGCTGTTTCCTGTACTTCTTTGTGATTTAATTCTCCCTTGGAAATTCCTGCTGCCATATTTGTAATACATGAAATTCCGCAGATTTCCATTCCCATATGGCGAGCTGCCATTGCCTCACATGCGGTACTCATTCCAACTGCATCTCCACCCCAGATCTGAGCGAGTTTTACTTCTGCTGGTGTTTCGTAGTTTGGTCCACTAAACTGTACGTATACGCCTTCCTGAAGTTCGATATCACATTCTTTTGCACAGTTTCTGATCACGTCCTTCATAGTAATGAACTCTTCCCTGCATGATCACAACTGGAGTTTCTTCTACATAACCAAATACAAAACGTCCTTTGTGTCCTTTGACTGTATACAATATTTTCTTTAAATTCTTGTTCTATTTTCACAAGAATATAAAGAAAATAATAGCAGCAGAAACAAAACTCCTTTTTTGCTTCTGCTGCTATTATAAAAATGATGATGTCCTATCAAACATCTTTCTCTAATTCATGAATGATCTGCTCTGTATCTAATGGTTTTGTATAATAGTATCCTTGTACAAGATCAACACCCCATTGTTTTAACAGATTGATCTCTTCCTGAGTTTCCACTCCTTCTGCTACAACTTTATGTCCAAGATTCTGCATGACTGCGACAATATTTTTGTATAATAATGCGACCTGGTCATCATAGCAGATTCCATTTAGCAAAGAGCGATCCAGTTTGATCGTTGAAAATGGTAGTTTTAGTACCGTATTTAGATTCGCATATCCAGATCCAAAATCATCCAGGCAGATCTGAATTCCTGACTTTCTGAAATCTGCGATCGTCAGATATAATGCTTCACTGTATTCTGTCGCAACAGTTTCTGTGATCTCAAATTGAAAATACGAAAATGGTATGTCAAATTCTTCGATCGTACAAATCAGTTTTTTGCTATATCCTGATTTTAATAATTCCAATGGAGACAGATTATACTTTATACTTTCAATCTTGTCCATGATCTGTGGATGCTCTTTTATGAACTTGCAAACCTTTCGGAATTGAAGATACCCAAGCTTTGCAATCTGTCCATGTTTCTCTGCAATTCCGATAAAAACTTCTGGTGAGATCATCCCAAGTGACGGATGTCTCAATCGGCTTAATGCTTCCATTGTACGATATCTTTTTTCTTTTAGATCATACAGTGGCTGATAATATACTTCAAAAAGATCCTCTTCGATCGCTGTCGCCATATATTTTTTAACTTCCTGTTCATAAAGAAATCCTTCTTTTGTATGTTGATCATTCTGAATCAGTATCGTTCTGTCTGATTTAGGTTTTAACTGTACCAGATATTCTAGATAATCAATCAATAAGTCCATCTCTTTCATTTCTTGAACATTGATGATACCACATATCGCAGCGGAAAAATTAATCCGTTCCCCTTTTACTTTAAAAGGCCGTTCAAATAGTTGCATGATCGCATCTTTATTCCTTTCATAATCCATCAATGACGATGTGAACACAAAAAAACGATTTCCATGGATTCTGAAAACATGATTTGCTTCATTGATCTTGTGGAGGTATTTAGCAATCTGGATCAGCAATTCATCTCCTGTTGTAACTCCATATAACTTATTAACTTGTTTTAGTTTCCACAGATCGATCATAAGCAGATGAAGTTCCCTCTTTCTCTTGATCTGCTCTGGAAACCATCGCCTGAAATAGCCTTTAGAATACGATCCGGTCAGGCTGTCTATATATAACTGTGGATTATAAAGTGCCCAAAACAAGATCGTAATCCCTAAGGATAACCCAAATCCTGTCATTAACAAAGATTGAAATTTCATCTGTACCGTAACACAGATCAATGCAACTCCAAGGAATTCCTTGATCGCTCGAAGCTCATCCTTCTGATATTCTTCTTGATTGATAAAACAATTTATAATGACAACAGCTATACAGATCAATGTAAAAATATATGTTACCAAATATGCTTTTCCATGAACATACTGCCCCTGTGCATTGCAATAGAAAAACTGTTTATGAAAAACATTGGTCACGATAGCTAGTTCCATACACAGTATTGGTACTGCCATAATCTTTATATTTCTTGTTCTTATATCTTCATTACAGTGTCTTAATGCCTGTGTATAATTAAAGAAAATATATACAACGATCATCTGCAGGATATAAAGCATCGTGGAAAAAAAGATCATCCATGAATTATAAGCAGGATTACTTTTTACTAATAGTATAGAGCTTAACAGATCAAAGATGATATCAAATATCCCTGCGATGATCAAAAACCAGAACATTCTTCCACTAATATTATTTAGTCTTTTATAACGCTGAAAATGAACCAACAGAAATATTAAAAATACAAGTCCTGCAATCAAAAAATCTATGTTATAATCTGTCATTTATATTTCTCCTCTTTTTGTTACAATACATATCCTGATCGGCCTCATATTTCCAATCACTGATCTTCTTTTGTTTTCCTTCTGTATCTTTTAAGAAACTTACCCCTCTTGCAATTGAAAGATAATATTTGTTATTTCTATTATACTTTATGATCTCATGATCCATTTGTTTCAATAATTCATCCATATTCTCTATTGAATCAAAAATAAGCACACAAAATTCATCCCCGCCGATCCTGTAACATTTTCCATATGCTGCAAATACATTTTTTATACACTGCGCCGCAGAAATGATCAGTTCATCCCCTGCATTATGTCCATAAAGATCGTTCGTATGTTTTAATCCATCCACATCCATAAAGATCAATGCAGCATTATCGTAATCTTGTGCGTGATCCTCAATGTCTTGAAGCTGTTCCTCGAATGCAGTCCTGTTGTTAATACCTGTCATACGATCTTCTTTTAGCAGTCTTTCATAAACTTCGAGCTCAGATCTTGTTTTCGCCTGTTCAACTAGATTTACGAAAATACTGATCAATAACAACAGTTCAAAGATCAAAACACCCATTTCAAAAATAGTTCCATAAAAAGGAACCTCAGGTTTCCAGTACATGCATAATGATAATACCCCTGCAACAGCCATGATCCCAAAGGCACTCATAATGATCTTAAGTTCGCTATCTTTTGTTCTTCGGTATTCTTTTATCATCAGAACAACAATGGTTATTACAGCAACAAACAAGAGCACATGTGTTACGAACAGCATCTGGACCATATGGATTTTCAGACATTTGTTTAAAATTCCCTGAATCAACGCGTTCGCATAAAATAACAGATCGATCATATCTAAGATTTTATATTTTCCAAAATCCAGTGTATTTTTTACAAAATGAACCATCGGTACTGACATCAGCATAAATGCATAAAAAGAAACCATTCCTGTCAGTGCCGGAAATGATGTATATTCCTGTGCTAACGCTGAATCTGACAAAAACCAGATTCCACTTAGTGCCAGAAATGCTGCTATGTTTAAGAATCTGGCGCTGTTTAATTTAAAATGCTTCAGATAAATTCCAGTGATCAAAGCTACAAAACTTAAGAAAAACATGATCGCGATCATCACGATACCAACTATTTCCTGTTGAACATGAAATCCCATAACTACATCCCCACGTCCAACTAAAATATCGTCAAGATCATAGATTCCGTTACTTCCGTTCTGATATATGATCTTGATAACGGTTCCTTTTTTCCCTTGTTCTGGGATTCTCGCATCGCAGCTTAATTTGGATTTCATTTGATCATTGCGATAAAAATTAGAATCACTGTATTGATAGATCAACTGATCTCCAGCATAAATTCTAACTGAATATTTTGCTGCCTTTGTTGTCATCAGATATCCTTTGTATTTCTGGGCGATCGTATCATTATATAGTACAAGTTTTCCTTGCGGATCTGCCTTTATCTTCTGATTTAGATCTACTTGCACTTTTTTATTATCTTGTATTCGATACCACCCAGTTGTCTCTGTTAATTTTCCTTTTGTATTCTTTACCTCTTTTTTTATGATCCCTATGCAGAGTAACGTCATGACAACGATCACGCAACAGAGTAACATTCCTTCTGTTAACTGAATTAATCTTTTCTTTTTATCCATATATTTTCCTTCTCTTTTTAGATTTCCAATATACTCATTATAAAGAAAAAAATGACCTCTGACAATCTATTTAGAGATTATCCTGAGGTCATTTTTTGATTTATTTTTTCAGTTATTTTTGTTCTAGTGAATTATATTACTTTTTATTATTTGACAGATTTTTCTTCTTGTGCTATAGTGTCAATATATTAATTGAACGTGGATCGTGACTATTGATGAATAGGCGAGACTAGAATTTATAATAAGGTTTTACGTCCTTATTATATTTTCTGGTCTCTTTTTTATTTTGGAGGATAAAATATGAAAGAAAAACACTACATAAAGAAAGTACTTAATAATAATGTAGTATTTTCGAAAAACAAAGATGGAAAAGACATCATTTTGACCGGTTTAGGATTAGGCTTTCAAAAGAAAAAAGGAGAACTTGTCGACGAAGCTAAAATTGAACATATTTTTAAGATCGAAGGCGATGATATCAGCACAAAATTGTCTGCATTATTAGAACAGATTCCTATTAACTATTTTTATATTGCAGATGATATCAAAAAATTAGCTGAAAAAGAACTAAACAAAGAGTTAAATGATAATCTTTATGTAACTCTTTGCGACCATATTTATTATGCTGTTGAAAGATACCATAAAGGTCTGATTTTTCAAAATCAATTGGTTTGGGAAATCCGCCGCTTTTATACAGAAGAATATCAAGTTGCAAAAAAATCAATTTCTATCATCAATCATGCCCTTGATATTAACCTTTCAGAAGATGAAGCAAGTTTTATTGCATTGCATATTATCAACGCTGAAATTAATGGAAAAGAAATTCAATCTGTCGTTGAAATGACAAAGCTGATCAAAGATATCTGTAATATCGTTCAGTATGAATTTAATATAGAATTTGATGAGGAATCACTAACTTATACACGATTTATTCTTCATCTAAAATTCTTCTCTCAACGCTTATTGCTTCATGAACATACCATGGAAGAAGCTGCCTTTCTTTTTGATCAAGTAGAGCAAAATATGTCTGATGCCTTTCTTTGTGCAAAAAAGATTTCTACTTACATCAAAAAAAGTTATGAATATGAAATCTCAAAAAGTGAGATCGTATATCTTACCATTCATATCCAGCGACTATTAACAGAAGGTCAAAAGCAATAATTTTATTATGTACCTAAGATTGTGACTACTTCGAGTAGGCAAGACTTAAGATAAATTTCAAATCTTAAGGAGGAAAAGAAAATGACAAACAAACAACTCGCAGAAGAAATTTTGCAGAAAGTGGGTGGTAAGAAAAATATTAATTCTTATTCCCATTGCTCAACAAGACTTCGCTTGGATCTTAAGGATAAAAATTCTTTAGACAAAGCAGCCTTGGAAAAAACAGATGGTGTATTACAGGTAATGGAAGTTGCCGGACAGACTCAGATCGTTATCGGTTCTCAAGTTCAATATGTATATGATGAACTTGCTATTTCACTTCCACAAGGTAGTACCTCTTCAACCAACACTAGTGGAGAAAAGAAAGGAATCTTAGGTTCTGCTCTTGAGATCATCTCTAGCTTATTTACTCCATTAATTGATGTGTTGATCGGTGCTGGTATTCTAAAAGGTCTTCTAAGTATCTTGACTGCGACTGGTCTATTAACCGATGCAAGTGGTACTTATCAGATTTTAAATGCTGCAGCAGATAGTTTATATTATTTCTTACCTATTGTTATCGCTATCACGTGTTCTAAGAAATTAAAAACCAATCTATTTGTTTCTGTAACAATTGCAGGTGCGTTATTATATCCAAATTTAACTGCTTTATATGATGCCGGAACTGCTATTACTTTTTTAGGCATTCCAGTTCATTTAACTGCTTTTAAGAGTAGTGTTTTCCCTATCATATTTGCAATTGTACTATTATCATTTGTAGAAAAAGGACTAAAAAAAATACTTCCAGATTCCATTCGAAGTAGAATTGCTCCATTTTTCTCATTATTGATCGTTGTTCCTGTAACTATTGTTATCTTTGGACCTTTAGGTTCTATGTTAAGTGACGGAATTGCAAACTTCTATATGAGTCTTTACAAATTTAATCCAACAATTGCTGGAGGATTTATTGGTGCGATTGCTCAGGTACTGGTTATCTTTGGTATCCACTGGGGACTGTTTCCTATTATCTTCTCTAATATTGAAAAATTTGGTTTTGACACAATCTTGGCAGTTTTTGGACCAAGTATCATCGCCCAATCTGGTGCAGCATTTGGTGTTTGGTTAAAAACAAAAAATAAACGATTAAAACAAATTGCTTCCCCTGCTGCTCTTATGGGATTCTTTGGTATCTCTGAGCCTGCTATTTATGGAATTACATTAAAATATCGTAAAGCATTTGCATGTGCCGTTATTGGTGGTGGTATCGGTGGTGCTGTTGCTGGTTCCTGTGGTGCTCGTGCCATGGCTGTTGCTGTTGCCGCAGTTCCAACATTCCCTGCTTACTTTGGAACAGGATTTGTTGGATTTGTAATTGCTTACTTTGGTGCATTTTTCATTTCAGCTATTTTAACTTATTTTGTAGGATTTAATGATAGCATGATTCCTGAATCTGATCGTTATAACGCATCTGAGGTAACAGATACTATTTCTTCTAATAACAAAGGTGAAGAAAATATTGCAATGAAAATTTACAGCCCTGCAAATGGAGTTGTTGTTCCATTATCTGATGTATCCGATCAGGCTTTTGCATCTGAAGCTTTAGGAAAGGGTATTGCTGTAAAACCAAATAGCACATCTGTCGTTTCTCCCGTTGCAGGAACTGTTTGTGCTGTATATCCTACGGCACATGCCTATGGTATTAAAAGCAACAATAATGAAGAATTTCTTATTCACATTGGTATTGATACTGTAAAACTAGAAGGTAAATGTTTTACATCAAACGTTAAAGTCGGAGATATCGTATTACCTGGAGATCTTCTAGCAACAATTGATTTGGATAAAATTATTGAATCTGGTTATGACCCAACGATCATGGTCATTGATACGACGAATAGTGCACAAAGAAATATTACATTATTAAATAAAAATAATGTTCATGCTAAAGATGATCTTTTATTAATTGAGTCTTTATAAGGAAGTGATACTGTGCTACAAACAACAATTATACCCTTATCAGAAACCTCTACGCATACCTGCACTTTGAAAAGAATTCCTAATGAATCTCGTTTTCATGTCGTAGACCCTAATGTAATTGAAAAAGTAGAGAAATCTGGAAAATATATTTTAACTTATCAGGAATCAGACACAGCACAATTGAATATCAGTGAATTAAGAAAAGAAATGGGTTCCCCAAATCTTGATCTATGTACTACTAAAATTGAGGAAATTCCTTATCTTGTTCCATTATCTGATCGTAAAATTCCTATTACATTTTTCAGATCTTCTACACAAGAAAAACAACCAGTCATCATTTTTATTCATGGTGGCGGATATATTGGTGGAAGCACCTCCGTTTTGAGAAACCAATGTCGTTTTCTTGCAGAGCAATCTGCTTCAACTGTAATATCGATTGATTATCGTTTAGCACCAGAATGCCCATTCCCAGCAGCATTTGATGATTGTAAGGATGTGATCCAATGGATTATCCAAAATGCTGATTCTTGGAATCTTGATTCTGGCAATCTAACTGTTGCAGGTGAAAGTGCTGGTGGATCTCTGGCTGTTGCCTGTGGATTATCAGACATTGGAAAATACATAAATCTGGTTATTCCTATTTATGGTGCACTAGATATTTCTTCTGCAACTGATCTTGATTATTGGAACTATGACAACTATGCTGTAATTCCTGAGCACAAAAAATATGTGACCACACGTTTAAATCGCTTTCGAAATTTAAATGCTGTTTTACAAAATTTATATATAACTAGTGATTCGGAAATAAAAAATCCTGCGGTATCTCCTTTATATACCAGTGATCTTTCTAATCTCTCTAATGTTTTAATTATTGAAGCAGAATATGATTATTTCAGATTATCAAATGACATTTTTGCCGAACGTTTAATAACATCTAATATTCCTTGTGAAATCATTCGATATCAGGGAATGGATCATGGGTTTTATGATCGTCTTGGATATTGCGAACAAACGAAAGATTGTATTCTAGAAATTTCCAAGCGTATTCGCTAGTATAATTTTGAAAAAAGAAATGAAGTCGTGCGTACTTCATTTCTTTTTTTACATTTTTATGTTATTTATGATATAATTTATCTTTGTATTCTAATTTGAAAGGACATAGAAAATGAATAATGATAAAGAATTTTTAGCAACCAGACCGATTGGAAAATTACTTCTTCAACTTGCGATCCCAACAGTTGCGGCTCAGATGATCAATATGCTTTATAACATTATTGACCGTATTTATATCGGACATATTCCTGGCAGTGGCGCTTTGGCTCTGACTGGTGTCGGGGTTTGTATGCCCCTGATCATGATCATCTCAGCATTTGCTGCTCTTGTTGGAAATGGTGGTGCACCTCGTGCTTCGATTTTGATGGGGAAGAAAGATCTTGATTCTGCTGAAAATATTCTTGGAAATTGTTTTACGATGCAGATCATTATCTCTATGATCTTAACTTTGGTCATGTTTTTTGGAAATCGTACATTTTTGATGGCATTTGGTGCTAGTAAAAATACGATCGAATATGCGGTTAGTTATATGAATATTTATTCTCTTGGTACGATCTTTGTGCAATTAACACTCGGTATGAATGCATTTATCACTGCGCAAGGATTTGCGAAAACTGGTATGTATTCTGTTTTGATCGGTGCTGTGATTAATATTATTTTAGATCCAATCTTTATTTTTGGATGTCATATGGGTGTGCGTGGTGCTGCACTTGCAACAATTATCTCACAGGCTTGTTCTTGCATCTGGGTATTGAGTTTCTTATTTGGAACAAGATCAACACTTCGTATCAAGAAACAAAATCTTGCACTGAAAGCTCCTGTGATCCTGCCTTGTCTGGCTCTTGGTCTTTCTTTGTTTATCATGCAGGCAAGTGAAAGTATCATCTCTGTGTGTTTTAACTCTTCTTTGCTAAAATATGGTGGTGATGTGGCTGTTGGTGCCATGACGATCCTTACTAGTGTAATGCAGTTTGCGATGCTTCCTCTTCAGGGACTTGGACAGGGTGCTCAGCCGATCATGAGTTATAATTATGGTGCAAAGAATACGGATCGTGTAAAGGGTACTTTCTTCCTCTTATTAAAGGCAAGTTTGACTTACTCTGTCATCTTATGGGGACTCGTCATGTTATTCCCTCAAGTATTTGCAGGAATCTTTACTTCCAATCCTGCACTGGTTTCTTTTACAAAGACAGCGCTTCGTGTTTACATGGCAGTTATGTTTATGTTTGGAATTCAGATTTCCTGCCAGATGGCTTTTAACTCTCTTGGAAAAGCAATTTCTTCTATTGTTGTTGCTGTTATGAGAAAATTTGTACTTTTAATTCCTTTGATCTATATCATGCCTCATATTTTTACAACAGATCAGACCATGGCTGTTTATATGGCAGAACCTGTTGCTGATTTTATTGCAGTAACATTTACAGCGATCTTGTTTTCTGTACAATTTAAGAAAGCTCTTGCTGCGATCCGTTTGAACTAAAAAAAGAAAAGTCTGGAAAATTCTAATACTTTTCCAGACTTTTCTTTTTATCATAGGGTCATAGACGAAAGAGTCTTAATCTCTCTTTAATTTCACTGCCACACCTTTTTCAAGACTTTCATGAACTGCTTCTGCGATCAATTCTGCCTGTAATCCATCGTTTCCATCAGCTATAAATGGAAGATCATTCTGTAAACAGTAGATAAAATCGTTAATTGGTTCAATTCCAAATCCACTTGGTCGTCCGCAGTTATTTAAGATGAAATAAGAGTTTGGTGTGCGTAATTTGCTATTGTTATAGATTTCTACTCCACGATTCTGAGAGTCGATCCTAAACATTGCATTTTCACACAGGATCTGTGTTCTTCCATCATTATTTTTTGCGAATCCTTTTGGTAAGATCCAAGAATTTTCTACTGTCCAGTAGCATCCATTTTCCATTTTCAGTGTTGCCTGGATAGAGTCGTATGTATCAACTCCTCTTGCTTTTAACACTTTCTTTGTTCCTACTGCGTATACTTCTTCTACTTCGCATCCCATATACCAACGAACCTGATCATAACAATGTGTTCCTAAGAAATGTACAGGGCTTGATTTGTCTGCCCAGTTGAACCATTCTGTTGGAACATCAATGATATCATCCATGCACATATATCCACGGATTGGTGCTCCTGATTCTTCGTTCTGAAGTTCATTTCGTACATTAATCGCCGCTGGATCCCATCTCTTATGATAGTCGACTGCAACTCTTACATTGTATTTTTCAGCTTCTGCTAAAATTTTCTTTGCATCTTCTGATGTTGTTGCTAATGGCTTCTCCACCAGAATTGGTTTTCCATGACGGATCGCTGCTAATGCCGGGTCCATGTGGAAAGCATCTGGTGTTGCAATAGATACAGCATCAATTTCTTCGTTGTCTAACATTTCATTTACGTCATTGTATGTTTTTACATTGTATTGTTCTGCAATGCGATCTGTGATCTCTTTATTTAAGTCACACACTGCAACTAAATTTGTGTTTGGATTCCACGTATATGCATTTACATGGTTAATTCCATAGATTCCTGCTCCTACTACTGCAACATTCATAACTTTCATTTTAAATCTCCTTTTTAACTACATGACACTTTAATTTTCTAGAAAATTCCTATAAAAGAAAGCAAAATGGAAACTGCGATGATTCCAATTACGATCTTTCCGGTTCCTACTTTTTTCTTTCTGATCAACCAGTAGATCAAGAATAAAACGATCAGTGGGAATACATTTGGGAAAATAGAATCTAACTTATCCTGTACTACAACTGTACTGATCTTTAACACAGTTTTTAATGTTACCATGGAAGCGGTCATAGCACCCATCATAAACATAGCAAGTACGTTAGCTCCTGAGATAACATCCTGCATTAAACCAGATCCCATGATCGTTTTAATGGATTCTCTTCCCTTTTTATATGTCATATTTGTTGTTAAGATCAATTCACCAATACAATATCCAACAAACAGTAATAATACGACTAATGCCAGTGGATTTCCTGCTGCCGCAAGTGTTGCTGCTGCGATCTTCATCAATGTTCCGATGATTCCCCAGTCAAAGCTGTCTCCTAAAGCTGCGACAGGTCCCATCAATCCTGTTTTTAAACCTGTGATTGCCATATCAGGCATCTTAGATGGATCTTTCGCTCTCTGCTCTTCCATTGCGATGGTTGTTCCAAGGATCAGACCACCTGCTGTTACATTACAGTTATATAATAATAGGTGACGTTTTAAGGCTTCTGATAAATCTTCTTTTTTGGTATATAATTTCTTTAAAATATGTGAAATACTTCCGCAAAATGCAATTCCCTGCATATTTTCAAAGTTCAGAGGCATCTCAGCGGACATGTACCAACGGAACATTGCTTTATTCAAGTCTTTTTGTGTTAAGACTTTCTTTTCTTCTTGTGTATTCATTTCATTACTCATGTTCTCTTACCTCCTCTGCAATTTCCTGTCTCTGGAATACTGTGATAAATGCAATACAGATTGCGATGATTCCAGCTGTTAATGAGTTTACTCCTCCAACGGATACTACGATATAACCTAAGAATACGAAAGGAATCAGTTTGTTCTTTCCGATCATATTCATGATCAGTGCGAATCCTAAGGCTGGTAAAACTCCTCCTGCTACTTCTAATCCATGTGTCACAAATGTTGGAAGTGCCTTCATAATGTTAATTACTACATCCTGACCTACCATGTTAATAATAAACACTGGTAAGAATAGTAGTGGAATTGCTAATAACGCTGGATAAATCGTTGCGCATCTCCAGATAGCATCTGCATTTCCTTCTTCTGCATATTTATTTGCTTTTGCTACAAAGTATGTGTTGATCACTTTTCTTAAATTGGTTACGAATGATCCGAGTAATCCAACTGGTACTGCTAATGCGATCGCTGTTGTTGCATTCATTCCTGATCCGATCGCGATCGGAATAACGCATGTTGCTGCCAGACACTCGTCTGTTGGAAGGTTCGCTCCTGGTGCAAAAATACCTGCAAATACCAGTGCGATACCACCACCAATAATTAATCCTTGCATTGGCTGTCCCATCAGTAACCCTGCTACAAGTCCTACCGTTACAGGGCTTGAGATAAACAGGAATCCGAAATATGATAAGATCATTCCTCGGCACCACCAATACATAATTCCCATGACAATTGCTATGATTACAGTATTCATATATTTTTCCTCCTTCTGTTACATCTTACGTTTTACTGCATCGAAACTTATTGCTGATATTTCAGGCATTGGCTGGACAGTGATCTCAATACCTTTACTATTTAATTCTTCCAGCATATCAAGTTCCTTTTGTGAAATTGCAACTCCTGTTGTGATCAGTTTTCTTCCTTCCTCATTTGGTACTGCTCCAACATTGATCGCAGGTAATTCAACTCCTTTCTCTACTAATTTCAAACATGTCTCAATATCTTTGGAAATCAAAAATACCGTATCGTCTGTGTTATCTAGCACCTCTTTTGCTTTATCAATGGTTACAATATCAACATCTGTTCCTTTTGGAACTGCCATCTTGTAAATGTCACTCATAAATTCGTCATTTCCAAGTACATCATCTACTAATACGATTCGTCTTACTGGGCAAACCTTTAACCATCTTGCCACTACCTGTCCATGGATCAGTCTGTAATCTACTCTCACTAATTTAATTTCTGCCATAATTCTTACCTCCGCTCTTTCATTATTTTTGTTGGACATTTAATTCCATCCTGTGCTGTTTCGATACAACTTTCTACCAGTTCATCTAATGTCTGCGTTTCTCGCTCTGTCACAAACTGAATGATCATTGGAAGATTCACTCCTGTTACTGTTTCAACGTTTTCTTTCCTCAAAGCAATTTTTGTTGCCAGGTTGGAAGGTGTTCCTCCAAACAGATCTGCCATGATCAAGACTCCTTCTTCCTGATCTAATTCGTCTACGTATTCTTCTAACATCTGCTCCCCTTTTTGAATATCATCCCCAGGGTTTAGGGTCCATGCTCTGCACTGACTTAATGGTCCTGCAAACATCTCTGCTCCTTTGATCAATTCAACACTTGAATTGCCGTGTGTTGCAATGATTAATCCGATCATCATACCTCCTCTCTTGGTCATCCATATTTCTATTTCGACACATTTTAATTTTTTGTTTTTCACATCTTACACTTTTTTATAAAGCAAGATCCGTGCCAACTTTTTATTTTTTTGCAAAATAAAAAAAGCACATATTCATTTTTTCGCATAAATACGTGCTTTTTTCATCTTAAAATTTTTAATTATTTTCTGTCAGATAATAGATCATCAAGATCTCCCGCTCATTCAACGACACATTGTACTTGTTTTCTATGACACTAAAACTCTCTTTTAAATTTTTTATGAAACTTTCCCGACACTTCAGATCATCTGTCATATCTTCCTGTGGCAGCCTTCCTTTTTCAAGGATCAATCGTTCTACCATGACACACATATGAATATACAGCATCTTTTTTTGATCGATCGAATAGGTTGTATCTTCTAAAATCTCCAGCTTGCTGACAGTTTCTTCAACATCTCCCATGATCTTATCTGGATTCAGGATCGTAAGCTGCCCGATCAGATTCTTTATTGTAAAGCTCCTTACGATATTCTCAATAAATCGTTGTGTCTTGTCCTTGTCACAATATCGTCCTACTGTGGAATAAATAACTTTCTCTCCCCTCTCGTCAATCAATTCATTTAACATAAGTGTCGTAACTCCTTGGATCATAAGCTTGCTTGTCGTTATGATAAACTGTATATCATATTTACGAAAGACATCGCATCGGTTTCCCTCCGTACTTAATTCTGCATAAGTCATCTCCACAACATCAATATCAATGCCTTCCAGGCATCCTTGCAGCAACATCTTCATCTTATCTGTCGTTCCTAAACCTGTCGTACAGCATAAAAGAATTGCTTTTGGTTTTTGTTTGCTTGGAACAAATGATTTCTTTGTAACATGATGCTCGATGATCGTATCCATAATATTTTGAAGATCTTCATGTTTTAAGATCAATTCTCCTGCTTCTAATGCCATTTCTGTCGTAATATTATTGACAATCCCCAAATCTCCTTCAACATCATCTTTTATATCTTCTGAAATATCAAGTAATGATCCCATATCGACAAAGATCAACAATCCTTTGGAGGTATTCGTATTTTTGAGATAACGCTTAATCCGTTTTACTACATCTTTCTTTGGCGTATCATATTCCATATCAAAAGCTTCAAATATATAAGTTTCAAATACCTTATTGACAGTACTTGTAATACTAGATGCCGTCGCTGGTCCATGTGATACGATGATCGCATTTGTATAATCCATCTCATCCCTTGCAATACTGTAAAAATATAACATCGCAAACATCCGTACAAACCATGGATTTGTCTCATAATCTACTGCCTGATGAAGCATCTCATAGAAAATAAGTCCCATCTTATAATAACGGTACATCACTCTCTGCAATTGTTTTGCCAGATGTTCGTATTTCCTGTCGTCTGTATGCTTATTCTGATTATTCAGTACATAAAGCATCTTTACAAATACCATTTCCATCACACCACTGTATTTAAGACCGTAATTATCTTGAAGATAGATCAAAATATTTCTCACTGCCTGTGTATACAGATTCTGCACATATGGATGAATTTCCTGATCGATCACGATATCTTCGATTCGATTCACTTCATCATAAATAATCTTTCGAAACTTAATAGTTGAAATGTCTTTCTCAAGATATTCTCGAATCAGATCATTGATCACTTTCTCTGAAAAATCCACATCCGCCTGCTCTGTCATAGAAATCTTCCACACTGCATCCTGATCTGGTGACACTTCGATCATTTCATTGACATATGGAATTGATTCTCCATTTCCAAGAAGCAATGTATCAGAAGACAGGTGGCTTAAATTAAGAGGTATCACTTCCTGTCCTTTACTTCTTTCATTGTATGCCTTTGCACAGGATAATCGAATGATATTTTTTAACGTTCCAATATTGCCTTTTCCTTGGAATGTCAGCAATCGATTGATCACATTACTGCTCACCTGAAATGCAGTATTCATCGTTTTGGATTCCTGATGGATCAAAAACAAGATCAATTCATACTTCTCTTCCAAAGTTCTTTCCTGAAAATCTGGCAGCACTACATCTACTGGAATTCTTCTTAGAAATGTATCCAGCATAGTTTCTCTGCCTTCTGTTGTTGCAAAGATCAGTCGAACATTCAATTCACAATTTTGTCCACTGTCTCCCATTCTGGAAATGATCCCTTTATCCATATATCGAAATAACTTTTCCTGTCCTTCTGGCGATAGGCGATGAACCTCATCCAAAAACAGATACCCTTTGTCTGCTTCTTCGATCAGACCTTTTGTATCCTTATTGGCCCCTGTAAACGCTCCTTTTTTGTATCCAAATAAGACAGACGATAATAATTCTTTATTATTCGCATAATCCGCACAGTTTAATACAACAAAAGGGGCATCCTCTGGAATTGTTCCAATGAATTTCGCATATTGGTAGATGTACTCTGCCAAAAGACTTTTTCCAACTCCACTTGATCCAAACAATAAAATCGGCATGCCCTTGTTTGGATAACCTGCCGATAACTTACACTTCTCTACTGCGTCTTTTAAACTTTGATCAGCTCCAATAAATGTTGTAAATGGATCCTCTGGTAATTGATCTTCTGGCTGTATGTAAGAAAATATAACCGGCCGTGTTTTTTCTTTCTGGACAATTCCTTCTCTTACAAGCTCATTTAAAATTCCACTCGCTGTGTTTCTCTGAATATTTAATTGTACTGCAATACTCTCCGCCGTTTGATGATTCTTACATTCCTTCAACAATTTCAGAATACGATCCTTATTATTTTCTTTTGCCATACTTTTTCTTATCCTTTCCTATTTCGTACTCCAAGTCTCGTCTTCTTTGTTGTTCTTAAATATATACAATTCTTATTCTCATACTACCATTTATAGTGATGCAGCTGTCCTTCCATCTGAAATGCCTTAAATCCCTGATGTCTCAGCACTTCATAGGCAACGATCGCTACAGAGTTAGATAAATTTAATGACCGGATATGTGGCAGCATTGGGATTCTTATAGAAGTCTCTTCATAATTCAATAAGATTTCTTCTGGAATTCCAGCGCTTTCTTTTCCAAACATGATATATACATCTTCGTCATCTTCATATGCTGGTGCCGAATATACATGTTTTGCTTTTGTTGTTGCCATGTAAATCTTGGGATCATTGTTCTTCTCTAGAAAATCCTCAAAATTGATATATGTACGTACATCTAATTTATCCCAATAATCAAGACCGGCTCTCTTGATCATCTTTTCGTTTAAACGAAATCCTAGTGGTTCGATCAGATGCAGAACAGCACCGCATGCCACGCAGGTTCTTCCGATATTTCCAGTGTTTGCCGGCATCTCCGGCTCATGTAATACTATGTGAAGCATTATTAACTCTCCAATCTCTTAACTTTTTATCTATTGCTTCTTTGGAAGATGATTGATAAATCGTTCCAGACGCCCTAAAGCTTCTTTTAGTTCTTCAATGGAATATGCATAGGAAACTCTGAGATATCCTTCTCCACAGGCTCCGAAGGCAGATCCAGGAACGATTGCTACTTTCTCTTCATTCAACAGTTTTGTTGCAAATTCTTCTGATGTCATGCCAAATTTCTTGATGGATGGGAATATATAAAATGCACCTTCTGGTTCAAAACATTCGATTCCCATTCGTTGAAACTCATGTACCAAAAATCGTCTGCGCTGATTGTATGCAGTCCTCATCTCTTCGACTTCATCATCACAGGAACGCATCGCTTCGATCGCTGCATACTGACTAGTCGTCGGTGCTGCCATGATACAGAACTGATGAACCTTGACCATCTGTTTCATCATGTACCTTGGTGCTGCAACATAACCAAGTCTCCATCCAGTCATTGCAAATGCCTTGGAAAATCCATTGATCACGATCGATCTGTCTTTCATCTCTGGCAAGGATGCGATACTGACGTGATCTCTTCCATAGGTAAGTTCTGAATAAATCTCATCAGAAATTACAACAATATCATGTTCTTTTGCAAACTCTGCGATCGGTTCTAACTCTTCTTTTGTCATGATCGCACCCGTTGGATTGTTTGGAAATGAAATGATCATTGCTTTTGTTTTATCTGTGACAGCAGCTTCTAACTGCTCCTTTTTAAGCTTAAATTTATCTTCTTCCTTAAGACTTACGATCACAGGAGTTCCACCTGCCATAACAACACATGCCACATAAGAAACGAAACATGGCTGTACAACGATGACTTCATCTCCTGGATCAAGGATCGTACGCATCGCAATATCAATCCCTTCGCTCCCGCCAACGGTCACTGTGATCTCATGATTTGGATCATAGACCAACTCGTATTTTCTTTCTAAATATTCACTGATCTCATAGCGCAGCTCCTTTAACCCTGCATTCGATGTATAAAAGGTTCTGCCTCGTTCCAATGAGTAAATTCCTTCTTCCCTGACTCTCCATGGTGTATCGAAATCCGGTTCCCCCACACCTAAAGAAATGGCATCTGGCATCTCACTTACAATGTCAAAAAACTTGCGGATTCCGGATGGTTCCAGACTTACAACTCTCTTTGATAAAAAATCTCTCATTATGGAGTCACCGCCTGTCTCTCATCCACTTTCTTTGCTTCAAGAACAGTTCCATGATCTTTATATTTCTTCAATACAAAATGTGTTACTGTACTAACAACAGATTCCAGTGGTGCTAATTTGGATGATGTGAACATAGAGATCTCTTTCATCGTCTTTCCTTCTAACATAACCATGAAATCATATCCCCCAGACATCAGATAAACGGCTTTTACTTCTGGAAAATTATAAATACGTTCTGCAATGCGGTCGAATCCCTGACCTCTTTGTGGTGTTACTTTTACCTCGATCATCGCTGTCAGTTGATCCTTGCTTGTATTGTCCCAGTTGATCAAAGTATGATACCCACAGATGATATGTTCTTTTTCCATATCCGCGATCTCATTGGCGACTTCCGTCTCCGCGACATCCAGCATCACCGCCAGATCATGGATCGCTAAACGACTGTTTTTCTCGATCAATTTTAAAATCAGTTCTCTTAATTCTGTGTTCATACTGTTTCCTCCATTTTTCTCTCTAAAAATTATCTGCGATTATTTTCAGAATATATTTTATATAACTCGTCCTGTCTAGGTGCCTCCAGATTTGCTGCCTTTCCCTGACGATAGATCACTTTATCTCTGGAATCTGTTGTATGACCAATAATGGTTGCTTTGATGCCTGCCTGTTCCAGTTCATTGACTAATGTTCTTCCATGATCTGTTGTGATCAGCATAGATCCGCTTGAGATCAATTGATATGGGTTCAGATCATATCGTTCACAAAATTCGATCGTATGTTGTCTTAATGGAATATCTTCGATACAAACTTCCACCCCGACACCAGATGCTTTGGAAATCTCCCATAAAGCACCATAAACTCCGCTTTCTGTGATATCATGCATACAAGACGCATATTTTCTGGCGATCAGACCTTCTGGCACAACAGAGATATCCTCTAGAAATGCCTTTGCATCATCAATAAATGTATCAGAAAACCATTCTTTTAACTCGTCTTCTTTTTCATTTGCGATGATTCCCGTTCCTTCCATACCAAGATATTTTGTGACTACGATATCCTGACCTGGTTTCGCCCCACCAGACAAGATCAATTCATCTTCTTTCACTTTTCCGATTCCTGTCACAGATAATACTGGCTGCGTAACCGCTGCCGTAATCTCTGTATGGCCGCCTAATACCATGATATTTAATTTCTCACACTCTGCATTGATCTGCTGCATCATCTTCTTGATCTGTGCTTCCTTGATCATTGGTGGCAGAAGTGCTGTCACCATAAGTCCGATCGTCTCAGCTCCTGCGGATGCAAGATCGTTGGCAGTTACATGAACTGCCAGACGTCCGATCTCTTTTACCGTGCCTGTGATCGGATCTGTTGATGTGACAAATACTTCTCCTTCCTGAAGTTTCAATGCCGCACAATCTTCCCCGATTCCAGGTCCTACTAAGACTTCATCTCTCCTTGTATGCAATTGCTCAAACACAACTTTCTGCAATGCAGATTCTGATAATTTTCCTATTTTCATCCTTAATTTCCTGTGCTTCCCTGAGATTTCACAGCCGCTGATCTCTTCGCTGTTGTAGACTTCTGTGCTGCCGTTGTAGATTTCTGTGCTGCTGTTGTTGTCTCAGACTTCTGTGCTGTTGTTTCTTTTGAATCTTTTTTCTTATCCTTTTTATCGTCTTTTTTATCTTCCGCTTTCTTTGTTCCTACACGATAAACCGTTGGTGTTGACATATATGTGGAAGTATTAAATACCTTTTTGGATACCTGTTTACCATTGATCTTCACGATCTTCCAAAGTCTTGCACTGTATCCTGTATGTCCATAGCTTTCCAAAACTTTCTGTCCTTCGGCAAGCGTATTATCGCTAACTGTACTTTCAGAACTTTCTTTTACCTGTGTTGTCTCAGATAAGAATTCTACCGTACGTTTTGGATCTTTTTTCTTTCCATAGACCGTAAATGTGATCGTTGAACCATTTGCTTTTCCTTCAATATAGATCGGAGTATCGAATGTATTCTTAAACTTCATATCTTTATGAGTTCCTGCGATCGCTGCATCTGCAGATCTTGGTACATAATGTACGGTCATAGAATGTGGAAAACGTTCTACGATCTTTAATTCTGCACGGATAACTGCATTATACAAAGTAGTAGATACCTGGCAGATTCCACCACCATATGTCTGAACCGTCTGTCCGTTTTCATAGGAACCTGCGAGTGCATATCCATTTTCTTTTGTAAATGGTGATACGGTTTTATATACAGATAATGTCTCTCCTGGATAAACAATGCTTCCATTGATCTTACTTGCACCATTAGCAACATTTACTTTACGACCATATGGAGATCCACCGTATTCGGTTGTATAAGTTCCAAGTACATCTTTGATCTCTGCCATATCTTTTGATGTATATTTTGCTTTTTTCTTTACAACATCCAGTTCAAATTGATGTTTTCCAGCTTCAACTGCTTTTTTGAAATTCGCAAATGTTTCATTCATATTTAATGTATAACCTGTCTTTTCTTTGATCACGACAAATTTGCCAGCCTTACGTTTCACACTTGCATTTCTTGGTTCTGAAACAATCTTCTTTGTTGCTTTTTTTACATTCTTCTCAAACTTCGCTTTATCATATTTGCGATAAACCGGAAGTTTATGTTTCTTCTCTTTTACATCGGAATACTTTGTAAAAATACTTCCGCTTCTCCCAAGTGCATAAGCTTCTTCCACTGTCTTGTCTGCCTCAGCGAATGCTCCAAGATCTTCGATCTTGGCACTTGATCTTTCATCGTCTACATAAAGTGTGATCTTTTCCTGATGAATCTCCTTCATATGAGATTCAATCGCATCTTTTGCTTCTGATCTTGTCATTCCACCGATAGAAATTCCCTCACATGAAACCCCTTTTATGATCTTTCCATCTTTTACTGCACTGCTCACCTTATGGTTTAGGTAAAAAGTTCCACCTGCTGCCAAAATAACGATCACTGCGACCGCAATGATAATTTTTTTCTTCATCGTCTCTTCCTTCTTCCTCTCCAAATTCATTCTTACATCATCAAATATCCTGCTACCATTGTTCCAACCATCACAATGATCAGAAGAATCGCAATAACGGATACAAAAAATCTTTTCTTTTTCATTTCTTCATCACTCCATAATTTAATATAATATGATCAATCTTCTTTGATGCTTCTCTCTGTGTCATCTGATCAATATCTAAGCACTCCCCTATCGCATGATATTTCATCAGATTCTCTAGATACTTCTTTTGTTTTGGTGTAGCCGGACGTTCTTTCTTTACCTTGAATTGAAGCTGCTGTGGCTGAAAGATTTCCTCTTCTGTTGGAAATTCTTTCTTCATCTGCTCAAACACAACAGCTGTTGCCAATGCATCATCGTAAGCACGGTGTGCTGCCTGATTCACATAATGATAATGAGCACAGAGTGTCTCCAGCTTCTTATTTTCAAGTCCAGTTAATAACTTCCTTGCTACTTTTAACGTGTCAACTCCTGTTTTCTCAAACGGATACTTAAATGAAGCTGCTGCCATCTTCATAAACTTATAGTCAAACATGACGTTATGTCCAAGAACCGGAAGATCCCCGCTAAATTCCAAAAATTCCTCAACACCTTCTTTCAGTGGAATTCCCTTCCTTAACATATCCCTGCTGATTCCTGTTAAATTGATGATAAAATCACTGACTTCGATCTCTGGATGAATGATACAGTTATACTTTCCACTGATCTTCCCATCTCTGATCTTAACAGCTCCAATTTCAATAATCTGATCTGAATCTGGGGATAACCCCGTTGTCTCCAGATCAAATGCAACATAATCTTTCATCTGTCGTTACCTCTGAGAATTTATACTTATTTGTGCAAGCACAAACGCAATTTATACTTATTGACACTTACATCATATTATACACAAATCAACTTTTTGCCTCAACCCTGTTTTCTACTATATTTTTATGCTTTTTTATGTTACGATTAACCTAGATATAATTAGAAAACAAAGGAGGACGGCAAGATGATAAAGCTGATCGTTTCTGATCTTGACGGAACACTGCTTAACAGCAAACAACAAATCAGTGATCGTACACTCCGTGCGATCAAACAAATTCAAAGAAAGGGACTCCGTCTTTTGATCAATACGGAACAGAATTATTTTGATGCCAAAAAACTCCTCGATGCATACGATATTTCTTGTGATATCGCATGTTTTGGCGGTTCCTGCATCTTTGATACTTCTGGGCACCAGCTGCATGCTTCTTATATTCCAACCAAACGTATCCCTGAGATGCTGCGGATCTTTGGTTCCTGTCGTACTTTTTATGAAATCCACAGTACCCATGGATTATGTGTCTTAGGTTCCAAGGAAGGATATGCAAATTATCTGTCTTCTGAAGTTGTTCCCGCTTTGAGAGAAGAATTTCCAAGTCAAACACTAGATGAAGAATCTTATATCTGTGAACGACTTGAAAATGCTCATTTTTATGATAATGGACAACTTCTTCTTTCTGAGAATCCACAGATCATTAAAATCACGACACAGTCCTTAGACCAGCAGAAACTTGAGCAGCTTACAAACAGCCTTCACACACGGGTCCCACACTTTGCAGTATCCCATCAGAGTCCATATCGTCTCGATATCACAGCTGTAAATTCATTAAAAGGTGCGGCCGTTCATTTTTATACTGAGAAATATCAGATTTCACTGAAAGATACCATGGTGATCGGTGACAGTGAAAATGATTATTCTATGCTTGGACTTCCTTATATCGAAAGCATTGCCATGGGAAATGCAGATGATATCATTCAGGAGATTTGTCTCCATCACACAACAGATAACGATCACGATGGCGTTGCAATCGTGTTGGAACAGATTCTTTCCAAACAATGATCATTGAAATATATTTTAAAGCAATTTGGAATGTTTTATCTATTCCAATTGTGATACTATAAAGATGAGAAGAAATTACACCCAATACAGGAGGCTATCACATGATTAAATTAATTTCATCCGATATGGATGGTACTCTTCTTGACAGCTATCGTCAGATTACCCCGATCAACGTCGAAGCGATCAAAAGAGCTCAGGAAAATGGTATCAATTTTATTATCAACACAGGACGTGAATATCCAAATGCACGCGGTCTTGTGGAAGCAGCCGGATTAAAATGCGACTTAATCTGCAGTAATGGAGCTTGTGCTTTTGATAAAGATGGAAATCTTTTATTCGAGCATATTCTTGATAAAGAAACTGTCCGCACCATTTTTGATGCATTTAATAAATACGGAATGGAACCTGCATTATTTACAACAGAAGGACGTATTTCTCTTCTTCCATTAGAAGAACGTGAAATTTATACAAGAGATGTATTCATTCCTGCCATTCAGGTCAATCACCCAGATATGAAATATACTTTAGATGATTACCGTGAGTTAGTTGATGATGTTATCTTTGTTGATGGTCAGGAGGCGTTATTAAACAGTGACCACCGCATCCTAAAGATCACATCAAACTCTCCAGATCATGAATCCCTAAAGAAACTACGTGTAGAACTCGAAAAGATTCCGGGACTTGCTGTTGTATCTACGGTTCCAACGGATATTGAGATTACTTCTATCAATGCTCAGAAAGGAAGCTCTTTACTAGATTATGCAAAAAAAGATGGATTAAAACCAGAAGAGATCATCGCGATCGGTGACAGTGAAAATGATTATTCTATGTTATCTATCCCTGGTATTCATTCCGTTGCTATGGAGAATGCTTGTGATATGATCCGCAATATCTGTGTTTACCAGACACGTGCGAATACTCGTGATGGAATTGCTTATATTATTAATTGTATACTTGCAGATCGAGAGAATTTCAAGTTGTGATCTGTAAGTAGTGTTGGTCATGTATGAGTATTTATTATAATTTCCTGTCTACTGCAACATAACCTGAAAACCAATAACGTCCAACATACGTCCACCAGCTTGAATTTTCTTAATTTTATGATTGAAAGTCTTCAGGTATTTAGAGAAAAAATGAAAGATAGCATGTGA
>OGXI01000346.1_pt1 | contig 41329 bp, 44 predicted proteins | sample 1576221 | NCBI WGS metagenome assembly OGXI01 (sample SAMEA3541523, study PRJEB24748) | human gut metagenome | biome: human gut; feature: human-associated habitat; material: faeces | place: China | collected 2012
TCGAACAGCTTGACCTCGAAACCGCCTTCCTTAAGGTCGTTCTCGACGTCCTGCAGGAACCCGCCGCGGCGCATAGAGCTGCCGCCAGAAACGATGATGGCCTTCTTGCCCTTGAGGTTCTTCACCTCGTGGCGAGCGCCCTCACCAAAGTACAGATCGCGAGGATTGGTAAAACGTCCCATACTGTGCCTCCTAAACAAGCCCCTCTTAGACTTGCGTATATAACGGAGCACCCGATTGGCTCCGTTAGGACCGTTTTGCGCGTTGCCGGCGATGACAATGCGCGATGTCTAAACGTCTCAACGCTCAGACAAACACTATTTTACCGTTCTGGTTGGTCAGTTATTCACCTAAAGCCGACAATGATGAAACGTTTTTTCTATCCCTGAAGACCCTTGTGAGGCATTCATACTCCCAAGCTGGGCAAACGTTTTATCAAGGTTGACCACATATCCCGGGCAGGACTGTGCCCCTCCAAAATGCGCCCCGTTCGCCGCCAAAAATCGACCGTTTGCGGCACCGTGATACCGCTCGGTCGTCCAAGGTGCCGACATTTGTGCGACATCCGTCTTCGTGGTGCAAAGGTGCAAGTCCAAGTGCGGCACCCCCGGTGTGCCACATGCGGGTAAACTAGAACCTTATATAGAGACATTTGAACCCTAACCGCAGCAAAGGAGGCCCCATGGCATTCGACCCCATTCAAGAGGATTGCCATCGCCTCGTTCTTGAGGCCTTGCGCCGCGACAATATCCCACTCACCGACGGTGCCGCCGTAGAGCGCCTGATGGAACAATTCACCCGCAACCCCGCGCCACTCATCGTGCACGACCGCGACCGTGCTGGTCACCTCATTGCCAAGGTGGTCGAGGCTGTCGACTACCGCATTCCCTTTATCCCTGACGATACCCAGGCAGAGCAAGAAGAGGCCGCAGCCGAGAACATGCTCCGCGAGGCAGCCGCGCTCGATCCGAGCAACTGGGATGCCCAGCGCATGCTGTGCGCCCTCACCGCCAACTCCAACGAGGAGTACGTACAGTACTTGGTATCCAAGCGCGATGAAGTCGAGCACGACCTGGCACTCAAGATCGCCTCGGCGCAGGACCCCTACGAGCGCGAGGCCGCTGGCGACCTTATGCGCCGCCCCTACCTGCGCTGGCTTGCCGCCCTTGCGTCGCGCGCCCTCATTAGCGGCCGCTATCGCATGTCGTTGGAGGCAGCGAATCGCAGCTTGGACTTTGCGCCCAACGACCCGGCTGGCGTCCGCCACACCGCAATGCTCGCCATGGCAAAGCTCGAATACCCCGCCGAGGAGCTCAAGCGCTTTCGCTCTGCCCACTCCGTGCCGTACCTCGCGAATACCCCGCTGCGCCGCCGCCCCAAAGATGCGGAGCGTGACTTGGACCCATGGACGCTCATCGCGCTGATGAGCGCTGCTTGGCGCGAGCTGGACTACGAGGGCGCCGAGCACTACTTGCGCATCCTTGCGCGCTCGTGTCCGCACGCAGCCGAGGCGCTCTACTTCCAAACCGAGTTTCCCGATGGCGTCTATGCCCGCGTCAACGTGGGTGCAGGCTCCACCGACGAGCTTGTCCTTGCGCTGTCCGAGGCGACGCCGGTACTGCAGGAGGGCCTGGGCGCCCCCGACAACGCCAGCTTTGCCGCCTGGATCGCCACCAACGACATCGTGCGTTCCCAGATCGACGAGCGCATCCTGCGCGCGGCCGAGCAGGGGCTTCCATTTAAGGGAGGGGACCTCTAATGGATCCGAGCGTCTACATCCCCGCCTACCTGGAGCGCACCTATCTGGCGTCGCACCCCGAGCTCACCGATGCAGCACGCGAGCTTGTCCATAACGACATTAGCGCGAATCCTCAAAAGTATGCGCAGGCCGAGCATGCCCAGGCACTGCTGTCCTATGCCGGCGTTCATCGCCACCTGCTCGACGAGCTCCATCGCATCGAGGACATGGGCAGCGACGAGGAGTTTGAGCAGACGCGCAACCGCCTGTTCGACGACATGCGCGACGAGCTGCTCAAGATCGTCCGCGTCGATGCGCTGGCCGTCGACGCGCAGCTGCTCGCCATCATCCTGGCCGACACGCCCGTTGACGCCTGCCTGGGCGACCTGATGAAGCTCGAGGCGACCACGGCCGATTACCTGCAGCAAAGCGTGCCCGGGTTCGACATGGAAGCCCCGCACTACTGGGCCAATAATGTTTTGGCCGACGGTGTCACCGCAGCAGACCTTACCGTGAGCGAGCCGGCTCTTATCGGGTGGCTTCACACACTCGAGGCCATCTCGCAGCTGTGCATGGCGAGCGCCCGCTACCGCGCTGCTGCCAACTACGCCCGCCGCGTCCTTAAGGCAGAAGGCTATCCCACCCGAGCTGCCGGCACCGTGTTGCTCGCCCTCGCTCGCCTGGAAGACCAGGACGGCTTTTTCGCCCTAGCGCACCAGCTCGAGGAACAGGCGGGAGCCGATGCACTCGAGAACTCTCCTTGGTACCTGCTCGCCCGCACAATCCTATTGTTCAAAACGAACAAGATGCGTCCGGCGGTGCGTGCGCTGCGTGAGTTCGCTAACCGCTGCGAGGGCGGCGCGTTCTTCTTGCTGAATCCCATGTACCAGACACCGTACCTTCCCTGCCGGCCCGAGCCACGCGATCCCTGGGATCTTTCGCACCAGGCCGTTTGGGAAGCGGACGGCATTATCTCGGACACTCCAGACTTTGCCCCCTGGGCCAATGCCTGCGAAGACGTGTCGCAGCTTGCCCAGGAATTTGCGCGCCGCTACGGTTTTTAGTGACGCACTCGACCCGACCATATCGTTTACGTTAGGAACGGTTTCATGAATCTCCGCTCATCTCTTGCCTGCACCTCGAGCGATATCGCCCGCTGGGGGCTGCGCTCCGTCCTTAAGCGCCAGGGCGGCGTACTTCCCGGCCGCATCGCCATGAAGATCGACCCCGAGCTGCTAAGCGACCTCGCGAGCCTGGTCGACCGCAGCGTGGTGATCACCGGTACTAATGGCAAGACCACCACCTCCAACCTCATCGCCGACGCCGTTGCCGCCAGCGGCGCCACCGTGGTGTGCAACCGCGCTGGCAACAACATGGAGCCGGGCGTGGTGGGCGCGTTGCTCGAGGCGCGCGGCAACCTTAAGCGAACGGCCAGCAGCAAGCGCGTAGGCGTCTTTGAGTGCGACGAGCTCTACACGGTGCGCGTCCTGCCCAAGCTCAAGCCGACCTACTTTGTGCTGCTCAACCTGTTCCGCGACCAGCTGGACCGCTACGGCGAGATCGACCATACCCAGGACGTCATCGCCCATGCGTTGGAGCTCTCTCCGACGACAACGCTCATCTACAACGCCGACGATCCGCTGTGCGCCTCGATCGCCGCGCGCGTCCCCAACACGAGCATCGCCTTTGGCATCGACGGCGCCACGGGCACCGAGTCCGACCGCATTAGCGACTCGCGTTTTTGCTCGCAGTGCAACGCCCCGCTGGAATACGACTATGTGCAGTACGGACAGCTGGGCGCCTATCATTGCCCTTCGTGCGGCTGGGGTCGCCCCGCGCTGCTCCGCCGCGTGACGGGCGTTGAGCTCGGCTGCGACGGCTACGGCTTTGACCTGGCCTTTGGACCTGAGGCCAACGCGCCCGCCGTGCACATCGCCACGCGCTACAACGGCCTGTACATGGTCTATAACGTCGCCGCCGCCTTCTTTGCGGCGCACGAGCTGGGCGTGGACGCGGCGCACCTGCAGCCCACGCTTAATGCCTACGTGCCCGCCGGCGGACGCATGGGCCGCTGGGATATTGCCGGCCGCACCGTCGAGGCCAACCTGGCCAAGAATCCCGTGGGCTTCGATCGCCAGATCCAGTCCATTAAAACGGCAGGTGGCAGGCTCTGCGCCTTCTTCCTAAACGATAACGATGCCGACGGCCACGATGTCTCGTGGATCTACGATGTCGACTTCGAGCGCATCGCCGACACGCCGGGTCTTGTCGCCTTTGCCGGAGGCACGCGTGCGCACGACATGCAGGTACGCCTCAAGTACGCCGGCATCGATGCCGCGATTATCTCGGACATCGCGCAGGCGATCGGTGCCGTGGCAGACGAGGCCGCCGATGACACCTTCTACGCCGTCGCCAACTACACGGCCTTCCCGCCGCTGGTCAAAGAACTCGACGGGCTGAAGGGTGCCGATGCAGCCACGGTTGCCGCCCGCGCCGCAGTCCGCGCCGACGGCAGCGCTCTTCCTGTCGGTATCGCGCCAGTCGAGCTCTCGCGCCCGCTGCGCATCGTCTACCTGTATCCCGATGCCCTCAACCTCTATGGCGACGGCGGCAACGTCATCGCCCTCGAGCGCCGCTGCGCCTGGCGCGGCATCCCCGTTCGCGTGGATGAGGTCCGCATGGGCGAGGTGCTCGATCTGCATGATGCCGATATCGTCATGATGGGCGGCGGATCCGATCGCGACCAGCTAGCCGTGGCACACGAGCTGCTCGCCCAAAAAGACAAGGTCGCAGCCTATGTTGAGGACGGCGGTTCGCTGCTCGCCATCTGCGGCAGCTATCAGCTGCTCGGCCGTTCGTACTATATGGGCGAAAATCGCATCGAGGGCCTGGGCGTCATTGCCGCCGAGACCGTACGCGGCTCCGACCGCCTGATCGGCAACGTCGCCGTCAAGACCGACCTGGCACCCGAGCCCTTTGTGGGATTCGAGAACCACGGTGGCCGCACGCTTTTGGACGCCGATGCCACGCCGCTCGGAACGTCCGTCGTCACGGGCACCGGCAACAACGGCGACGATGGCTTTGAGGGTCTCATCTACAAGGGTGTCATCGGCACGTACCTGCATGGCCCGGCGCTGCCCAAGAACCCCGAACTCGCCGACTGGCTCATCGCGCACGCCCTCGAGCGCCGTGGCGACACACAGGCCGCCGCCCTGCTGCCGCTCAAACCCCTCGACGACACCTACGAGCACGCCGCCCACGACGCCGCCATGAAGCTCCTCCCCTAACGCCCCAACCACCACAAAGGGGACAGGTACCTTTGTGGTGGTTTTCCAGTTTGCCAACGATATACGCGCCGGCAAAAAAGTCTGCTATACTCTTTCCCGCTGTCCCCATCGTCTAGCGGCCAAGGACGCCACCCTTTCAAGGTGGATATCGCGGGTTCGAATCCCGCTGGGGGCACCATTTGAAATGCAAAGCCCGTTACCCTTGTGGTGACGGGCTTTTTTCTTCTCCAACGCCGGGATTCGAACCCGACAGGGTGCGGAGCTGAGGAAACGCGTAAGCGTTTTCCAGCGCAGCACGCAAGGAGCGGAGCGACGCAGCGAAAGCGGGCGGCGCCAGCCGCACGCGGACATCCCGCTGGGGGCACCACAGAATCTGAGAAGCCCGTTACCAATTCGGTAGCGGGCTTTTTGCTACCCATACGCCGGGATTCGAACCCCGAAGGCATAAAATCACACTGTCATCCAAGGGCCCGTGGACAAAAAATAGCAAATATGAGTACTGTTACCAATTTAGTAACAGCGATTTCATGCCATCAGAAGGCGATTTGGACACAAGGCGTCCTACGGCGGAGGAATTGCAGGCATTTATCAGCTAAGTACTTGGACATATGTTGCGTAACACTGCATATTTTGCAAAAAGATAATGCTACAGGGCTTGTGACAGTACTCATATTTGACGTTTTTTGCCCACGACCCCTTATTGTGTGGGCGAATCAGTTGCAAAGCGGGATCCAAAGCGTCCCTCGCAAAATCAGAACCACCCTTAAAAAGGGTGGTTTGCTCTTAGGGTATAACCCACGGGCCCCGGGCTCGCGTCTAAAGGCGCGGGCCCGGACTTCGTCCAGGCCTAGTGCATCTTGACCCGTGGCGCGCCGGTCGAACCGGCGGCATCACCCCCTCTTGAAGGGGTCCTCGTACTCCTTCACGCTCAGCTTGTCCAGCGCGATGTCGTGGGACTCCTGCTCCCTGATGTACTTGGCGATCGTCGCCTCGTTCAGGCCGACGGTGGACACGTAGTAGCCCTCCGCCCAGAACTTCCTGTTGCCGAACTTGTACTTGAGGCTGGCGTGCCTGTCGAATATCATCAGCGAGCTCTTCCCCTTCAGGCAGCCCATGACGCTCGCGACGCCGTACTTCGGCGGGATCGCCAGCAGCACGTGCACGTGGTCGGGCATCAGGCGCCCCTCGATTATCTCGATCCCCTTGTACTCGCACAGCCTCCTGAGGATCTCCCCTATGTCGCTCCTGATTTGGTTGTAGATCACTTTGCGCCTATACTTCGGCGTGAACACGATGTGGTACTTGCACATCCACTTCGTGTGGGAAAGGCTGTAGGCCTTCTGGGCCATGGCGACCACCCCTTCGACTCGAATTCCTGACGGCCTGAACAATCGTCAATATCGGTCGGAGGGGTGGCTTTGTAAAGCCGTTTGTCTCCACCCGCGTAGCGGGTGGTTTAAAGCTGGCCGCTGCGCGGCCAGCAGACTAAAGTCTTGAACAAAAAGCCGGGGCCCGCGCGATGCGGACCCCGGCTCAAAACCATGACGATATGTCGGTTACGCTCTACACGTAGAACAGGATGTCGTCGTAGGTCGGGACCGGCCAGTAGTCGGCTGCCACGATCTCCTCCATGGCATCCACGGCGGCGCGCAGCGTATCCATAGCGGGAACGACCTCGTGCGCATACACATTGGCCTGCTCCTGGCCATCGAGGGCCTCGGCCTTCTGATGCACGGCGTCGAGCGCCTTGATGGAGTCGTTGATGGCGGTGATGCCGTTGCAGAGCTTGTTGAGCGTGTTCTGCTCGCACTGCATGGCGGCCTCAGCACCGGCGGCACGAATAGTCTCAAGGCCCTTAGCGACCTTGGTGGCGTAGGCGGTAATGACCGGGCGATAGGTACGACGCGCCTCGCGAACCATCGTGGTAGCCTCGATGTTCATGAGCTTGTTGTACTTCTCGAGCTTGCAGTCATAGCGGCACTGAGCCTCGGCGCGGGTCAGGACGCCCGTCTCCTCAAAGAGCGCGATAGCCTTATCGGAAACAAAGGCGGGAAGAGCGTCGGCCGTGGTCTTGTTGTTGGCAAGGCCGCGCTTCTCGGCCTCGACGGGCCACTCATCGGAGTAGCCGTCACCGGAGAAGAGGATGCGCTGGTGGTCGGTCAGGACCTTCTTGCAGTACTCGAGCGCGGCGTCCTGGAACTTATCCTCGGGCGTACCCTCGAGTGCGTCGGCGAAGGACTTGAGCGACTTGGCCACGGCGGCATCGAGCACCAGGTTGGAGTCGGAGACGTTCTGCTCAGAGCCGCAGGCACGGAACTCGAACTTGTTGCCAGTGAAGGCGAACGGGGAGGTGCGGTTGCGGTCGGTGTTGTCTTGCATCAGCTTGGGCAGGGTATCGGCGCCCAGGTCGAGCACGCCGCGCGTGGCATGGACGGAAGCTTTGCCATCGATGATCTTCTCGACGACCTCGGTAAGCTGGTCGCCCAGGAAGATGGACATAATCGCCGGAGGAGCCTCGTTGGCGCCCAGACGATGGTCGTTGCCGGCCGAGGCGACGGAGGCGCGCAGGAGCTCCTGATAGTTATCGACGGCCTCGATCACCGCGGTGAGGAAGACGATGAACTGCAGGTTGTCGAGCGGGGTGTCGCCCGGATCGAGCAGGTTCTCGGACTCGGTGCCAAGCGACCAGTTGTTGTGCTTGCCCGAACCGTTGATGCCCTCGAAGGGCTTCTCGTGCAGCAAACAGACCAAGTCGTGACGGGAGGCGATGAGCTTCATCTTCTCCATCATAACCAGGTTCTGGTCGATGGCCTCGTTGACCTCGCCATAGACGGGGGCGAGCTCATGCTGGCAGGGGGCAACCTCGTTGTGCTTGGTCTTGGCGGGAATGCCGAGCGCCCACAGCTCGTTGTCCAGGTCCTTCATATAGGACGAGACGGTGGGGCGGATTGCGCCAAAGTAGTGCTCCTCGAGCTCCTGGCCCTTGCAGGGAGCGGCGCCAAAGAGCGTGCGGCCGGTGATGACCAGGTCCTTGCGCTTGCGGTAGGCGTCCTTCTTGATCAAGAAGTACTCCTGCTCGTCGCCAACGGAAGGAACGACCTTCTTGGGGGTCTTGCCGAACAGCGCCAGAACACGCTTAGACTCACGCGAGAGCGCAGTCATGGAGCGCAGCAGCGGGGTCTTCTTGTCCAGGGCCTCGCCCGTGTAGGAGCAGAAAGCCGTGGGGATGCACAGGACGTCGTCCTTGATAAAGGCGGGGCTGGTGGGATCCCAAGCGGTGTAGCCACGGGCCTCGAAGGTGGCACGCAGACCGCCGTTGGGGAAGCTGGAGGCGTCCGGCTCGCCCTGGATGAGGTTCTTGCCCGTAAACTTGGTAATGGCGGTGCCGTCGTGGTTGGGCTCGAGGAAGCTGTCGTGCTTCTCGGAAGTAATACCCGAAAGCGGCTGGAACCAGTGCGCGTAGTGCGTCGCGCCCTTGGAGATGGCCCAGACCTTCATGGCGTGGGCAACGGCGTTGGCCACATCCAGGTCGAGCGGCTCACCGTCCTCGAGGGTTGCAGCAAGGCGCTTCCAAATGTCCTTGGGGAGGTAGTCCTTCATGACTTCCTCAGAGAACACCATGGTCCCGAAGCGGTCAGTAAGATCGGCCATACGGAACTCCCTTCGTATCGGCACCGCGTGAGATGCGGTGTTGATTACTAACGAACGAGTCATAGCTTAGACTCGCCGTGTTTCCGCGACATTACCGTTATGTTGCTGTCGCGAAACCAATCAATGAGGTTACCGCATCACAGCGGCGTTGCCGCCCTCAACAGCCAATCAACTGTATAAATTGCAGACCTCTCCCCATGGTTTAAGAGTAGTCAATTTGGGATGGGGCTCTATTAACTGGTATTTCGCATCAGATACCAGTCTTTATAGCCCCATCCTAGATTGACCGCTCTGCTATAGGGAATGTCGATAGCAAGGCATCTTTGATTGGTATCCCCGAATAGCGAGTGAAACTCCACCGTGACACAGTGGTGCTGTAGAATCCTTACAACACATCACACTATTACGTATCTAAAGGAGCACGATATGCGCGTCGACGAGGTTTTTAAGCAGGCAGCATCCCAGGGCACCGCACCCGTTTCGTTTGAGATGTTCCCGCCCAAGGGCGAGCTTACCCTCAACACGGCTCGCGAGGTGGCAGGCAATCTGTGCAAGCTTTCGCCGAGCTTTGTCTCGGTCACCTGCTCTGCCGGCGGCTCGGGCAACGGCGCCACCACCGCCCCCATCGCGCATATGATTACGAGCGAATTCAATACGCCCTCGGTGGCGCACCTCACCTGCGTGGGCCGCTCGCACGCCGATATCGTCGCCAAGATCGACGAATACCGCTCCGCCGGCGTAGAAAACATCCTGGCCCTGCGCGGTGATCTGCCCACTGGCGCGACCGAGGATGACAAGCCCGCCTCGGACTACGCCTACGCCCGTGACCTCATCCCCGAGCTTGTCGACGCCGGCTTTTGTGTGGGCGCCGCGGCCTACCCCGAGGGCCACATTGCCTGTGAGGACCTCAACGCTTCGGTCGAATACCTCAAGCAAAAACAGGACGCCGGCGCGAGCTTCTTTGTGACGCAGCTCTTCTTTGACAACGAGTGCTTCTACCGCTTCCGCGAGCTTGCCGACAAGGCGGGCATCACCGTGCCCATTACCGCGGGCATCATGCCGTTTATGGGCAAGTCGCAAATCAGCCGCATGGTCTTTATGTGCGGTGCGTCGCTGCCCTCCCCCGTCATCAAGATTCTCGCCAAGTACGAGAACGACCCCGAGAGCCTGCAGGCAGCCGGTGTAGATTATGCCGCCCGTCAGCTTTGCGACCTCAAGGAGCACGGTGCCGCCGGTCTGCACCTGTACACTATGAATCATCCTGCGATCGCCGCGACCATTATGGAGCGCCTAGGGTAATGGAAAAACCGCACATCGATACAACCGTTGTTGAAGTGCCGGCCGACCTTGCGTCGCCGGCGCTTTACCGTATCGACGCTGCCCACCACCCTCGTGTCGACCGTGCCGAGATGCTGCGGTATCTGGGCTACGGCGGCCAGCAGATTGAGCCCGAGCTGTCCCGACGAATTGAGCTTGTAGTCGAGCGCCTAGAGCTGGATATCGAGCCCCGCGGCGTGCGACGCGTGTTTGCCGTCGATGCCACGGGCGTCGACGAGCAGGGCGAGCCCTGCATCCGCTTGGTTGGCACCAATGTTAAGCTGCGGGGTCGTGATATCTATCGCCACCTTAAGGACGCCCGCCTTGCCGCACTCATGGCATGCACCCTCGGCATGAACGCCGAGCGTCGCCTGCGCACCACGGGAGCCCAGCAGCCTCTGGAAGGCGCCGTGCTCGACGCCGCATGCTCTGCCTATGTAGAAGCCGCCGTCGAGCAGATGGACCAGCAGGTCAAGGCTGCGGCCGCTGCACACGGGCTCGCCGGTAACTGGCGCTTTAGTCCCGGCTATGGCGACTGCCCGCTCTCGGCCCAGCGCTCAATCGTGGCTGCGCTCAACGCTACGCGGCTCATCGGGCTTACCGTCACGCCGACCAGCCTGCTCATGCCCACCAAGAGCGTGACCGCGGTGATCGGTCTGTTTGACGGCGAGGTCCACGACGCCCAGAGCCGCCCCACCTGCAATATCTGCCGCATGCGTGAGCACTGCCGCTTCCGCGCCGCCCACACCACCTGCTATTCGCATTCTGAATAAAATGTCAATTGATGGCACGGTATCGAGGGAATCTCATCCGTAAGTAAGCGGATGTCCTCACAAACAAGTACCATAAGATGCCAAATAACAACTATCTGAAAGCCAGTACATGCACAACATTCTGCAGTTCTCGCCACAACTAACCGCGCTTGAGTTTTTTTCAGGCATTGGCTTGGCTCGTGCCGGCATGGCAAAAGCCGGAATCAAAACAATCTGGGCAAATGACATAGACCGTACTAAATGCGCCATGTACAGCCAGTGCTGGGGCGATGAGCATCTAGTCGAGCAGGATGTCCACACACTCGACCCCGACCTAATACCCCAAGCCGACATCGCATGGGCGTCAAGCCCTTGCACAAACTTATCTCTCGCGGGAAACAGGGAGGGACTTATCTCTGGCAAAGAGTCCAGTGCGTTCTTTGGCTTTATTAAGGCCATCGAAGGAATGAGCGATCGTGCCCCGCGGGCACTTGTTCTCGAAAACGTCATCGGCCTTGCCACGTCTAATAACAGTGATGACTTTAGACTCGTTTGCCAGGAATTTAATCGTTTAGGCTATTCATGCGACGCTTATTTTATCGATGCACGGCACTGGCTTCCCCAGTCACGCCCCCGCATGTTTATCGTCGGATTAAAAGACCCTCTTCCCAACAGCCGACTCGATTCCTCGCTTCGACCTGAAAAGGTCTCCTGGATTCACTCCGACCCTTCACTCATTACGCACGTCTCTCACCTAAACGAGCCGAGCCCACTTCGCATGACGGGCCTTGCAACGGTTGTTGAAGATATTCCCGAGGGCGACAAGCGTTGGTGGAACAAAAACCAAGTACAAGCATTTATCGACTCGCTTGCACCGCATCAAGCAGAGCGCCTTCAGCGCTTCTTAAATGCCAAAGAAAAAACTGTTCGCACTGCTTACCGTCGCACGCGATCAGGCGTTGTGCGCTGGGAAATCCGTGAAGAAGAAATTGCCGGATGTCTAAGAACGGCTCGCGGCGGCTCATCAAGACAGGCAGTCGTTATATGCGAAAACGGAAAGATAGAAGTTCGCTGGATGACTGGAACCGAATATGCCCGTCTCCAAGGTGCTGACTCATGTCAGTTTAGCGGCTTCTCGGATGCTCAGATTCGCTACGCATTCGGCGATGCAGTTGCCGTGCCAGTTGTCACTTGGCTTATAAAAAATGCAGTCAAACCAGCGCTTATGTCTTCAAGGAACGGAGTGAACAATAATGGAAATGACCAATTGCTCCTTGAACGAGCCCGATAAAGATATCTTGGATGCCATTGAACTCTGGTACGAATCCAAACGCAGCAAGCGAGGCAATGTCAACCGTAACGTCATGGCGGTTGGCATAGGCATAAGCGAGCTGTTGCAAAACCGTTTTCCGCTCACCGACGATTATGTGCAATCGGACAAGGGGAGCCAAGTACGAGGCCTAAGTGGAGCATGCATCAAAACAGTTTTAGCCAGACATGGGGAAACGCGTGCCTTCGCATCAGAGGGCGGCAGAACCTCACGCGGCACACTCCCGATGGCGCTTGAGCTTGCCACAATTATCAACTCTGCCCTACCCAGTGACACTTGCGAAGACGCTCGTCTTGAAGCTGCGAATGCAATCGCCAATTTCTTCGTCGAGCGAATCCAGGTCGATTTCTTTAACCGGCAGAGAATCAAAGTAGAAATCGATCTTCAAAAACCAATTTCTGTCATTGTCGATGATATCCTAGCCGAAGCAAGCCTACGGTCCGATAAGCCAACGGGTACCGTCGCACAGCACCTGGTAGGCGCAAAACTAGAGATGTTATTTCCAACCATAGAAATCGGAAAGGACAACTCAAACGCTGCCGACCAGCAAACAGACCGTTCTGGCGATTTCCAAATCAATGATGCTGCATTTCACGTGACTGTATCGCCAATGGCCAAATTGACCGATCGATGCCGAGATAACATTCGAAATGGCATTCGGCCCATCGTCGTTGTCCCCCACGATAAAGTTTCCTTCGCTTACGGACTGTTCGAAAGTGAGGGACTCGGCAATCGCGTACAGGTTATCGCGCTCGAATCGTTTATCGGCATCAATATTGAAGAATTATCGTTCTACAAGCGAGACCTAATTCGATTAAATGTCGCACGGCTTCTTGCCCACTACAACAAGCGAATCGAAGATATCGAGCCCGACAAATCCCTTCAAATAGAAATTCCTCAGTGGGCTCTAGACGAAATGGACGCACATGGCGAATAGCTCAAACATACTTATCACTCATGATCTGGACGGTGCCGCGCTGGCGGCGCCTGTTGATGCTGCGCGCCGCAACGGAGCTGCATACAAGACGCGCACGATCGACGACCTTCGCATTAAGGACGATCGTCTGCGCGCCGCCATCGAGGGCACGGGACACCTGCTGTTCGACGGCGGCATGGGTACCATGCTGCAGGCGGCCGGCATGAAGGCCGGCGCCCTGCCCGAGCTGCTCAACTTTGAGGAGCCCCAGGTCATTACCGATATTCAGCGTCAGTACGTCGAGGCCGGCTGCGACGTGATCACCGCCAACACCTTTGGCGCCAACGCGCACAAGCTCGATGGCGCCGCCACCGTGGCAGATGTCTTTGCCGCGGCCGTCGCCTGTGCCCGCGCCGCCGGCGCCCGCTACGTCGCCGGTGACATCGGTCCCATCGGCGCGTTGCTTCGCCCTTTGGGTACCCTCAGCTTCGACGAGGCTTATGACCTCTTTGCCGAGGAAGTGCGTGCCGGCGTCGATGCGGGCGTGGACCTCTTTATTATCGAGACTATGACCGACCTGGCCGAGATCAAGGCAGCCGTCCTCGCCTGCCGCGAGAACTCCGACCTGCCCGTCTTTGCCACCATGACCTTCGAGGAAGACGGCCGTACCTTCCTGGGAACGAGCCCCGAGGTCGCCGCCATCACGCTCGACGCTATCGACGCCGACGTTCTGGGCATCAACTGCAGCCAGGGACCGGCCGAGCTCCGAGGGCTCGCCGCACGCATGCTCACCGTTACCGACAAGCCCATCATGGTGCAGGCCAACGCAGGACTGCCCCGCGTGGACGACGACGGCAACACCGTCTTTGATATCCAGGCTCCCGAATACGCCAAGGCCGTCGCCGGCATGATCGCCGACGGCGTGAGCGTCGTGGGCGGTTGCTGCGGCACCACGCCGGCGCACATGGCGGCCTTGCGCACGCTTATCGACAACCACACGTCCAGCCCGCGCCACCGCAAGCCCAGCATGTCGGTCACGAGCGCCCAAACGGTCGTGGACCTTCCCTGCGACGGCCACAAGATCGCTGTCATCGGCGAGCGCATCAACCCCACCGGCAAAAAGCGCCTGCAGCAGGCCCTACGCGACGGCGACCTGGACTACGTCGTAAGCCAGGGCATCAGCCAGCAGGAACAGGGCGCCGACATCCTGGACGTCAACGTGGGCCTGCCCGAGATCGACGAGGTCAAGATCATCCAGCAGGCAACCGAACAGCTCCAAGGCTCCACGCTCCTGCCGCTGCAGATCGACTCCACCGACCCCGCTGCCGTCGAGGCCGCCGTGCGCCGCTACGCCGGCAAGCCCATCATCAACTCGGTTAACGGCAAGCAGCAGATCATGGATGAGATCTTTCCGTTGGTTGCCCACTACGGCACCAACGTCGTCGGCCTTACGCTCGACGAAGGCGGCATCCCCGATACCGCCGAGGCCCGCTTCGCCATCGCCGAGCGCATCGTGGCCGAGGCCGCCCGCTACGGCATCGGCCCGAACCGCATCCTCATCGACTGCCTGGTCATGACCGCCTCGACCAACCAGCGCCAGGCTGAGCAGATCCTGCGCGCCATGTCCCTGTGCAAGGAGCGCCTGGGCGTCAAATGCGCGCTCGGCGTTTCGAACATCAGCTTTGGCCTGCCTGCCCGCCCGCTGCTGGGCTCGGTCTTTTTGGCTGCCGCCTTCGGCGCGGGCCTGGACGCCCCCATCATGAACCCGGGCTCCAAGCGCTTTATGGACACCGTCTACAGCTATCGCGTCCTGAGCGTTGAGGACGAGGGCTCGACCGGATACATCGAGCGCTATGCCGGCTGGACCGATCCGTACAAGATCGCCGCCAACCCGGCAGCAGCTCAGGCCGCATCGACCGACACCGTGCCCGCCGCTGGTGTCACCAGCACCGACGGCAACGACGACCCCATCCGCCACATGGTCGTCTCGGGCCGCAAGGGAGAGATCGCTGCCGAGACCGAGCGTCTGCTGGCAGACCACGACGCCATGGACCTCATCAACAATCACTTTATCCCCGCCCTCGACGAGGTCGGAGTCCTCTTTGACCAGGGCAAGTTCTTCTTGCCGCAGCTCATGGCCTCGGCCGAGGCCGCGCGCGTGGGCTTCGATACCATCAAACGCCTGATGCCCGCCGGCGAGATTGCCGACAAGGGTAAGATCTGCGTGGCCACCGTCAAGGGCGACATCCACGATATCGGCAAGAATATCGTCAAAATGCTGCTCGACAACTACGGCTACACCGTCTTTGACCTGGGCCGCGACGTCGATCCACAGGAGGTGCTCAAGACCGTCAAGGAGCGCGATATCAAACTCGTCGGCCTCTCGGCGCTTATGACCACCACCGTCGTCGCCATGGAGGAGACCATCAAGTTGCTCCATGCCGAGGTGCCGGGCGTCAAGATCATCGTAGGCGGCGCCGTGCTCACCCCCGAATACGCCAAGCAGATCGGCGCGGACTACTACGCCAAGGATGCCGCCGAAAGCGCGCGCATCGCCGAAGAGGTCTTTGGGCAGTAACACAACGGAAACAACCGAGCACCAAAACGTGCCGCATGCGCCACTTGGCACGTGCGGCACGTTAGAATAGAAAAGACTATGCTCGTTTTGGCAGATAGGAGCGCAAGGATGGCGATCACGCCCGCAGAAATCGCGGAAACCCGCGGCATGGTTGAGGAGCAGAACCTCGACATCAGGACCATCACCATGGGTGTTTCGCTCATGGGTTGCGGTGACGAGAACCTCGACCGCATGTGCACGAAGATCTACGACCACGTGACGCACACGGCTGAGCATCTGGTCGAGACCGCCGAGAACCTCGAGCGCGAGTACGGTATCCCCATCGTCAACAAGCGCGTCTCCGTTACCCCGGTGGCGCAGATCGCCGCTTGCTGCAAGGATGAGGACCTCACCCCTATCGCGCACGCCCTCGACCGCGCGGCCGAGACGCTCGGCATCGACTACCTGGGCGGCTTCTCCGCACTCGTCCAGAAGGGCATCGGCGACGCCGATCGCCGCGTTATCCAGTCCATCCCCCAGGCGCTCGCTACCACCAGCCGCGTCTGCTCCAGCGTCAATGTTGCTAGCCTGCGCGCTGGCATCAACATGGACGCCGTGCTTATGGCGGCCCAGACCATCATCGATGCCGCTAGACTCACGGCCGACCAGGATTCCGTCGGCGCTTCCAAGTTTGTCTGCTTTGCCAACATGGTCGAGGACTCCCCGTTTATGGCGGGCGCCGTCCACGGCGGTGGCGAGGCCGACGCCGTCATCAACGTAGGCGTCTCGGGCCCCGGCGTTATGGCCGCAGCCCTGGAGACGCTGCCCGATTCCGCCTCGATGATGGAAGTCGCCGAAAAGATTAAGCAGACCGCCTTTAAGATCACCCGCGCCGGCGAGCTCATGAGCCGCGAGGCCGCCCATCGCCTGGGGGTCGAGAAGGGCATTGTCGACCTGTCGCTGGCCCCCACGCCTGCCATCGGTGACTCCGTTGCCCGCATCCTCGAGATCATCGGCGTGGGCACCTGCGGCGGCCCGGGCACGACCTGCGCGCTCGCCATGCTCAACGATGCCGTCAAGAAGGGCGGCGTCATGGCCAGCTCCAGCGTGGGCGGTCTCTCCGGCGCTTTCATCCCCGTGTCCGAGGACGCCGGCATGATCGCCGCCGTCGAAGCCGGTGCGCTTTCGCTCGAGAAGCTCGAGGCCATGACCTGCGTGTGCTCCGTCGGCCTGGACATGATCGCCATCCCCGGCGACACCCCGGTCGAGACCATCGCCGGCATCATCGCCGACGAGATGGCCATCGGCGTCATCAACAACAAGACCACGGCCGTCCGCGTGATTCCCGCCATCGGCAAGGGCGTGGGTGACTGCGTCGAGTACGGCGGCCTGTTCGGCCGTGCACCCATCATGCCGGTGAACCCCAACGCCGGCACCGTGCTTGCCCATCGCGGTGGACGTTTCCCGGCGCCGCTGAACTCGCTGAAGAACTAGCTGAGGGGGACTGGCGAGGAGCCCCGCCGCCGGGCGGCAGACATATAAGGTCGCCTGCTCGGACAGTCCTGACTCGCACGGAGAGCACATTAAGTGCTCTCCGGCTCGTGCGGAACTCGCGATCGACCTTATATATTTGCCCTCCCCGGGGCTCCCGCACAACGGGACCTCGGTTGGGTTCTATCCCGGTTGCAGTCGCTTCGCTTCTGCTCCACTTTGCTGGTATGACGGTTTGGCGTTGGATCGGTTCTTTCTGATATATGCTGGTTGCGGCTCTTCTTTTGGGAGGAGTCGCTTTTTTGTTGCTAGGAGGTTGGCCCGTGGCTGATGGGGAGAATCGTTCTGAGCTGCTTTCCACAGATTGGAATCTGGAGTGGATGCGTCTGCAAGCTGATCGGCGGCGGGCTGACGATTCTTTTGAGTGGGATAAAAGGGCTCGGCATTTTCGGCCGTTGGAGACTGCCCCTTATGCTCGGGATTTTATAAAGCTGCTGGCGCTTGAGCCCGGCGAGTCGGTACTCGATATGGGGTGCGGGGCTGGGTCGATTGCTATTCCGCTTGCTCAGGCTGGGCATCCTGTGATTGCTGCTGACTTTTCCCCTGCCATGTTGGGCACGCTTGATGCTGGCATTGAGTACTATGGGCTCGAGGATCGCATTACGCCGCTTGAGCTTGCCTGGGACGATGATTGGGATCTGGTTGGGCCGGTTGCCAAGGCTGTTGATGTTGCCTTTGCCAGTCGCTCTGTCACCACGACCAACCTAAAAGGCGCGCTTGCCAAGCTCGACCGTACGGCTCGTCGGCGTTGTGCAGTCACGATGGTCGCCAACTCCAGCCCGCGCTATGATCTGCACTTGATGAACGCTATCGGCGCCTCGGTTACCTGCAGCAATGGCTTTGTGTACGCCTTCAACATCCTCATTCAGATGGGTGCCCTGCCGCAGGTCACGTACTTTGAATCGCCGCGTCGCGATACCTTCGACAGCCTTGAGGCAGGCGTGGCGGACTTTTCCCGCATGCTTGAGCATGGCAACGAGGATAAGGTCGACCGTCTGCGCGACTACATCGCCCAACACATGATCGAGAATCCCCATGCCGGTGAGCCGGGCTCCAAGGGCGTGCCGCAGGGGCGCTATATGCTCGACCATGTCCGTAAGGTTCGCTGGGCGTTTATTGCATGGGAACCGGTCTCTGAATCCCGCTCGTAGCCCGTTCACAGCCTGCGCTGCCCATCACCTCGGCATCCGCATTCTTTTTGAACTGGGCAAACACGCTCCACACCGCGCCGTTCCTGCGCTATCGTGGGACAGCTCACGTAGATTAAGGCCCCGTCGCGGGGCGCCCCATACATAGAAAGCGAGAACCCATGGCACTGACAGGAGCCCAGGTCAAGCAGCTTCGCAGCATGGCCCATCACCTCAACCCCGCCATCATCATCGGCAAGTCCGATGTCAACGAGGGCACCGTCGAGCAGACGGTCGCCTACCTGGAGAAGCACGAGCTCGTTAAGTGCTCCGTGCTCGATGGCTCCAGTCTTTCCGCCCGCGAGGCCGCCGAAGAGCTCGCTGAGCGTTGCCACGCCGAGGTCGTCCAGGTCATCGGCCGCAAGTTCTCGCTGTATCGCGAGTCCTCGCGCAAGGACATCGAGAAGATCAAGCTCGTCTAAGAGCCAATGATCCGGCGAGCCAACACATAGCAAGCTTACGGGTGCCCAAGTACTTCGGGCGCCCGTTTTTTTATCGCTCGACCAGCACGCGATTGAGCCGCCCCTCCACCAAGCGCTCGTATAGATGCCGCGTCTCGGGCTCGGGTACGCCATTGACCTGTTCCCTTAGATGGTGCATATGCCCGCTGTATAGCTCGACGATATCGCGCCGCCGCCCCGCCGCACTGTAGACGCGCATGGCACAGCGCACCATATCCTCACGCGCCGTTTCCTGTCGAAGCCCCGACTCCGCCAGCCAAATCGCCGACTGCAAATCGTTTTCTTCTAGAGCGGCATTTGCTCCCTTAATCATGCAATCGATGAACTTTGACTGCATAATGCGTCGCATACGCAAAAAGTAGGTGGGGTTACAGCCATTGGGAACATACAGCGGCCCGGCATAAAGCTGCTCAATCTTAAGGCACAGCTCAACTAAATGGGGCCCGCGCGCACCCGTGCGATTTCCCAAAACCTCGCGGCTTATCTGGTCAAACAGTCGTACATCGGTCTTGACGTAGTCGCCGTTGAGTCCGATGCATTCATTTTGGATGAGCACACACGACTTGCCATCCGGCGTCGGTCCCAAAGCCGACCGCAAGCGCGATATCGTCGAGTACAGGTTGTTGCGGGCGCTATTGAACTCGGCATGGGGCCACAACTCCATGGCCAGCGTCTCACGATCGACGAGCGCATCCATACCCAGCGCAAGCCGCTCGGCAAGTGTCGCCGCCTTCTTGCGGCGCCACATTTTGTCCGTGATGGGAAACCCGTCGCGCTCGGCGCGAAACGCACCAAACATGCGAATCTCGATATGGTCAATGGTATCAACGGCTTCAACCTCGCCGGCCTGGAACAGGCGCTCGCCCTCCCCTTCCAAATCGTCGCGCAGCGAGTACCGCGACAGCTCGCGCACGGGAAGCTTCTTGCGAATCCTGGTCGCCGGCTCGCCCAGACAATGCATGGCAAGGCGCGCAAAGAGCCGATACGATGGCTCCAGAATCCCCGCACGATTCATGGACATCCAGGCCGCAAGATCGCTGTCTCGGCCCGCACAGGCCAAATGCAGCGCCACCATCCAGGCCTCCGCTCCACCAACCTGCGTCTGGCTTATATCGAGCAACTCCGCTTCCTCACGCACCGAAACCATCGAGGTGTTACGCAGATACGCCGCGCGCTCCAGCAGCAATGCGTTATCGCGCATGTACGCAATCGACTCCTCGGCAAGTTTGAGCACTTGGACCGCACGGAACTTTGCATTAACCGGCCGTCCCTCTGCCAGCGACTGCCAGCCTTCTAGCAACAGGCCAAACAGCTGAATCTGGTTGTCGCGCATGCGCACGGCAAAACGATCGAGCTCGTTGAATGCCGCGTCGTCGGTTACCGGCAAGCCGGAAAGGAGCCGCCGTGCCGCCAGCACCATGCGCACCCAGATAGCCATCGCCTTAAGCCCACGTACGTCGAGCGCCTCCCGCACCACCGTCATCTCGTCGTCGCGCTCGTCGGTTCCCGTAAACGACCCGTCAAAGAGCTCCACCAGCATGCTATCGGCCCGTATAACAATCCCCGCGATGTCGAGCTCACAGTCGTAGGCCTTTCTCGTTTTGAGCTGCTGTAGAACGCCGCCGTCATCTCCCCGTTCGGTCAGGCGGCGCTTGACCTCGATATGCGCGGACAGCATGTCGAGTGCGGTGTGGGACGTCTCTATTTCTGGCACGGCCAGGTTCGTAGGAAGCCCAAGCCCGTTGTCCCCATAGCAAACAGCCGTCAGTGTCCGGGCCACCGTCCATGAAACAGGGTCTATTTCACAGGCCGCCCGTTCGCCCCCGCGCTCGATAACAGATGCCATATAGCGAGCGAGCTTTGTATTGGACACGCTGACCGCTGCCAGATATACGCCGAGCGCCTCGGCAGGCGTTGGCTCTGGAGCCGGATCGTCGGCATCGATCGTGCCCAGCGCTGCTCGGCAGATATCGGCCCCGTGCCCCGTCAGAGCCAGATCGACCCCATACTGCCCAGCAAGTTCAAGGACCGCTTCACGGTCCAAAAAGGCGTCCGCCAGGCCCATCGCCGCATCGCATCTACCCGCCTTAAGCAAAATCCGGGCCGCTCTCGGAACAAGGTCGGGGCGAACCTCGGCCACCAACTTACGCAAACGCAAGCGTCCGTTATCCTCCGTGCCCAGACACGTAAAACTCCGCTCGGCGGGATCCAAGCCAAAGATCGGGTAGTCGCGTACAAAGTAGGACTGGTCGACCATCGATAGCCTCACCCCGCAAGCCTCGAGTTCTGCGATATTGCCCTCGCCAATCAAAATCATGAGACATGCCACGCAAAACAGTGCATTATTGTCGAGCGAAGCCAGATCGACAAGTGCCGCGCCATATACGTTGACAATCTCGTTTTCGAGCAGACCGGCTACGTCGCCTTGGCCATACAGACCCGTCTGCAATGCCGAAACGAGCTCGGGCACGCCCTGCGTGAGCTGATAAAAGTCGAGCGATGTGCTGATCGAAAACGCCGATGCCCACGCCGAATACTCATAGGCATGCACCTTGAGCATCTGCGCATTGATCTTAACCGAATCGCCCAGCCCATGAATCAGCTGACGATTTGAAGGACGACAGGAGATAAAGACCCCTATCCCCATAGCGCGCAGGCCGCGAATCCTGTCGATGAGGTCTTCGGTATCGTGCTGATCGAGGTTTGGCACATTATCAATCGCGATAAGGGAGTGCGGTTTGTCTTTGAGTTCTTCGGTAACCACCTCGAGCTGCATAAACACCTCGCGCCCAATGGCGCGATCGGCCTCGATAATCCGCACGGGGCCTCGCGTCGGGTCGCATTTAACCTCATGGGTGTACTGCAGCAGCACCGAGGTCTTCCCAAACCCGTCGGGCGCATAAAGAACCACGATGCCGGCCTTTCGGCCCTTGGCGATAAGCTCATTCATCAAGCGTTCGCGTCGCACCATATAGCCTCCGCCCAGCGGCATCAGCTCGAGGTCGTCTATACCGCTCAAATCGTTTACCATGCCCGCTCCTCAACTCGACCGTATGGACACTGTAGCCGCAAGACCATACAAGCCGCGCTATGAATAGAGCGACCTTGTGTTTTAGGTTGTCTTTTGGTACGCAAGCGGCAAGTTTTTGTACAGCGAGGGCCGATTGTTATTAATCCCCCGACTAATCGGTCTTTAAGCAGGTAAATGAGCTTGTCAGCTTGTCCCATCTAAGCGGCAGTGTAACGCAAATGAACAAGGTTCAGCTATGTCATTCAACTCGCCTAGCACCCGCTACCGTCTACGACCTTTTAGTGGCATTTTTGCATAGAATCTGATATGGAATGAATCAAGCTGTTGGGCATCCGGCATTCGTCAAGCTTGCGGCAAGATTTTGGTCAAGTGGACAGAAAGGGATAGCAAAAAGGCCCCCGCAAAGCGGAGGCCTTAGGCAAGGCTATGTCGAGGTGCAGGATTCGCGCTACTCGCAGAGCGAAAGGGCGGCCTCGTCGGCAACGACAACGCAGTTGGTGTGCAGCTGCAGGATCGAAGCCGGGCACTCGGGCGTAACCGGACCATAGCACATATCGTGCACGGCCTGAGCCTTGGCCTCGCCGTTGGCGACGACCAGGATCATGCGGGCATACATGATGGTCTGAGTACCCATGGTGTAGGCCTGACGGGGAACATCGTCGATGCTGTCGAACAGGCGGCTGTTGGCCTGAATGGTGCTCTCGGTAAGGTCGACGCAGTGCGTGCCCTTGGAGAAGTGGTCATCGGGCTCGTTGAAGCCGATGTGGCCGTTGTTGCCAATGCCGAGCAGCTGCAGATCGGGATAGCCGGCGGCAGCGACGACCTTATCGTACTCAGAGCAGGCAGCGGCGGCGTCGGGGTTGGAACCGTCGGGCACATGCGTGTTGTTCAGGTCGATGTTGATGTGATCGAAGAAGTTCTCACGCATGAAGTAGTGATAGCTCTGGGGATCGTCGTGCGAAAGGCCGCGATACTCGTCCAGGTTGTAGGTGCTGACCTCGGCAAAGTCGACGTCGCCCTTCTCGTACCAAGCAGCGAGCTGCTTGTAGGCACCGATCGGGGTGGAGCCGGTGGCAAGACCCAACACGCAGTCGGGCTTGAGGATAACCTGCGCCGAGATAATATTGGCGGCCTTGCGGCTCATATCCTCGTAGTCTTTAGCTTTAATGATCTTCATTACGCGTCCTTTCTCGTACAAGAGAGGCAAGGCTCCCTTACAAGCACTTGCCCGCGGCCCGCGTCGGCCGCAACCAACGTGTGCGGCCACCAGGGCGAGGTCGCGTAATGTATGTGTCTCGTGTCTAACCGCGTCGAGGCCCCTGCCCGTCCACGGTGACCCAAAGCCTTTTAGCTTCGGACAAATCCCATCTTGCCACGGAGGGCGTCCTCTTTCAAGGGCGCCCTCCGTAAACGTGTTTGAATTGTAGGCTAATGGCCACGTGCACTTGTTAGCGCTCGCGAGCAACGATGAGCTGGTCCATCTCTTCGACATGCGCGCCAACGGAGCCCTTGATGCTCGAGAACTCAACGGAGTTGCATACCAAGATGGGAACCGTCACATCGTAGCCCTCGGCAGCAATTGCCTCGCGATCGAACTCAATGAGTACATCGCCCTTATGGACGATGTCACCCACTTGCGCATATACGGTAAAGTGCTTGCCCTCAAGCTGAACAGTGTCCAAACCAACGTGGATGAGCACGTCCAAGCCATCGACCGTGTTAAGCGCAACAGCGTGTCCCGTGGGAAAAATGGCCTCGACCTTGGCATCAGCCGGTGCAATCACACGCGTGCCGGTAGGCTGAATCGCCACGCCCTGGCCCAAAAGGCCGGTGGCAAATGTCTGGTCGTTTACCTCGGAAAGCGGAATGACGTCGCCCGAGATGGGAGCATCCAGCGTAAGGACTCGACCACGCATACCAAAAGACCTTAGGACTTTAGTGAACATGCTCCCCCTCGGACATACCGATCAACCAAAATAACCTTAACAGTTTACCACTTGGCACTCGTTTTTGACCATTAGGGAAGTTCGCGCTTGACAACCTCGACGATGTCGTCGACAACGCGCTGGGTCAGCTCGTGCGTCTCGGCCTCGGCCATAACGCGGACCAGCGGCTCGGTACCGCTCGGACGCACCAGAATGCGGCCGCGGCCGTCAAGCTCCTTCTCGGCAGCAGCGACGGCATCCCAGATGGGCTGGCAATCATCCAGACCAGCCTTGTTGTCGGAATGCACGTTGACGAGTACCTGCGGATACTTCTTCATGATGCCGGCAAGATCGGTGAGGGTACGACCGGTGCGCTTGAGCACGGCCAGCAGCTGCAGAGCCGTCACCAGGCCGTCACCGGTGGTGTTGTGCTCCAGGAAGATGATGTGGCCGGACTGTTCGCCGCCGATGACGGCACCGTCCGCGAGCATACGCTCAAGAACATAACGGTCGCCCACAGCGGTCTGAACCATCTCGAAGCCCTGCTCCTTCATAGCGATGGAGAAGCCCAGGTTGCACATGACGGTCGAGACGATCTCGGAGCTGGCGAGCTTGCCGCGGGCGGCGAGGTCAGAACCGCAGATAGCCAGGATGTAGTCACCGTCGATCTCATTGCCCTCGCTGTCCACAAAGAGCACGCGATCGGCGTCGCCGTCGTGGGCCAGGCCGATGTCAGCATGGGTGCGCAGCACGAGCTCGCGCAGGGGCTCGAGGTGAGTGGAGCCGCACTCGACATTGATGTCGGTGCCGCAGTAATCGGTGTTGATGGCATGGACCGTGGCACCCAGGCGCTGCAGCGCGGCGGGCGTAGTCTGGCAGGAAGCACCGTGACCGCAGTCGACGGCAACGACCAGGCCATCGAGCCTCAGGCCATCAAGCGTATCGATGGCGTGGTCGACGTATGCCTTGCGAGCGTCCTTCATCTTGATGATGTGGCCCACGCCGGCACCGGTCGGCAGCGTGTCGGCAGCCATGGCTTCCTCGGACATGACCCAGGCGCTGATCTCTTCCTCGACCGCATCGGGAAGCTTCATGCCCTTGCGGCTAAAGAACTTGATGCCGTTGAACTCCGGCGGATTATGCGAAGCAGAGATGACGATGCCGCCGTCGAGCTCATTCTGGACGGTGAGCAGCGCCACGGCAGGCGTGGGGATGACGCCGCAGCAGTGCGGACGGCCGCCCTCGGCCATGATGCCGGCGGTCAGAGCGCTCTCGAGCATGGTGCCCGAAAGACGCGTGTCGCGGCCGACACAGATATCCGGACCAAGGAACTTGGTCGCCGCGCGGCCCAGGCGAAACGCGAGGTCACACGAGAGGTCGGCATTGGCGACGCCACGGACGCCGTCGGTACCGAAGATGTTCTGGGGCATAGGATCGCTCCTTCCCTAGCAGGCGATATGCAACCGCCCACCCTAGTCGAAAAAGAAAAGCGGGACCCGCCGAGGAATCGGCAGGCCCCGCTTGTACATTGTATCTCGAAAGGAGATAAAACCTTAGCGCTTGGAGAACTGGGGAGCGCGGCGGGCCTTCTTGAGGCCGTACTTCTTGCGCTCGACCACGCGAGCATCGCGCGTAAGGAAACCGGCCTTCTTGAGGTCAGCACGGTAGTCGCCAGCGTTCAGAAGAGCGCGAGCGATGCCCAGGCGCAGAGCGCCGGACTGACCGGAGATGCCGCCGCCATCGCACAGAGCGATAACGTCGAACTGACCGGCGGTGTCGGTCACCTTGAAGGGAGCAAGGGCGTTCTCAACGAGCTGATGACGGCCGAAATACTGCTCGGCGTCACGCTTGTTGATGGTCACCTTGCCGGTGCCGGGGACGAGACGGACGCGGGCGACGGCGTTCTTACGACGGCCGGTACCCTGGTAGACAACGGTGTTCTCAGCCATCTTTAAGCCTCCAGCTCAATCTTCGTGGGGTTCTGGGCAGCGTGCGGATGCTCGGCACCAGCGTAGACCTTAAGCTTGGTCATCTGGGCACGGCCGAGGGTGGTCTTGGGCAGCATACCGCGAACGGCGCGCTCGATAACCTTCTCCGGGTGCTTCTCCATAGCCTGGCGGAAGCTCTCAGCCTTGAGGCCGCCGTTGTAGCCGCTGTGGCGATAATAGGTCTTCGTGTCGGCCTTGTTACCGGTAAGCTGGACCTTATCGGCGTTGATGACGACAACGAAGTCGCCGCAGTCGCTGTTGGGCGTGAACTGGGGCTTGTTCTTACCGCGCAGGATCATTGCGATCTGGGTGGCAAGACGGCCCAGGACAGCACCATCGGCGTCGACGAGAACCCAGTTGCGCTGGACCTCGCCCTGCTTGGCGTAGTGAGTCGATTTCGAAATCACTTAGACTCCTCCATGTACAGTACGTGTTGTTACAGAGATTCACGGGGCTCTGCAAGTAACCCGTCCATATTACCCCGCTCACCGTACGAGTCAACAGGTATTTTGGCTCCGACCAGAGTTTCTGCACATGTCATCCATGGGTCATGACGTCGCGACACTAGCGCTCGACAAATGCCTCGATATCACTCAGTAGGCGCTTTGCCTCCTGGCGGCCCTGAATATACAGGTCGAGGAGCTTTGCCGGATCATGCTCAACGTGACCGACCTCGACCGGCTTTTGCGGAGCAACGACCAGCGCGCGGCCCTCACGCTCATACTTCCATAGATGCATGCGCTGGATGTTATAGCGGTCGTGGCGCGTCTCGATAGCCTCGAGCAGGTAGGGGTAGTCGGCATAGCGAGCGCGTGCGGCGGGCATAAACTCGTAGGGCTTTTTCTCGTACGAGCGGTCCTGCGTGACAATGACAACCGCGCGATCGAAGCCCGCCTCCTCCAGCACGTGCTCGACGGGGACCGAATCGGCTACGCCGCCGTCGACGTATTTGTGCCCATCGATCTCGACCGGCGGCGTCACCAGCGGCAACGAGGTCGAGGCGCGCACGGCGTCGAGGTCAAGTACGGCGCTTTTGACCGGGAGGTACGTGGCGGTTCCAAAGAGCATGTCCGTCGCGACGGCGTACATCTCGATGGGGCTCGCGTCGAACGTCTCGTTGTCAAAGGGGTCCAGGCGGTCCTGGACATCGTTGAAGATAAAGTCGTAACCCACGATGGAGCCCGTGGACGCAAACGATGCGGCGCCCATGAAGCGGTTGTCGTTGCAGAAAGCCAGGTTGATGCGGTTGGCACGGCCGATCTGGTGCGACTTGTAGTTCACGCCGTTGAGGGCGCCGGCCGATACGCCATATACCGCCGGAATCTCGACGCCGGCCTCCATGAGAACGTCGAGTACGCCTGCGGTAAATTGCCCGCGGAAGCTGCCGCCCTCCAAAACGAGCGCGACCTTGCCGGCGTTCTTTGCCTTATCTTCTGCAGTCATGTTGACCTCCTGCGATTGCGTTTTGGCTTTCTTCTACCCAGTTTTGGAATGGAGGGCGCGCAGGTTTTTCGAGGCGGCAGGTGCAGCGGAAAGTGCGTCCCAGTTTGAGGCGGGATTACGGGATGCGCTTTCCGCTTGGACCGCCGTTGGGAAAGCGCGACCCGTTCTGAGCGCGGATTCCGGGATGAACTTTCCGCTTGAGGCGTCTTCCGGAAAATGAATCCCATTCCGAGCGTCGATTCCGGGATGCAGTTTCCGCTTGAAACGTCATCCGGAAACCGCATCCCAGTCTGAGCCGGAATTCTGGGATGGATTTTCCGCCTGGGGCGACGTTGATGCGGGGCATGGCAGGCTGCAGTCCGATCGGCATCGCATCTGCATAGGGTTGAGGCTTTGCGCGGAGAATCCGCGTGTTCGCTTCGCGAACCCGCACCGGCTTCGGCCGCCTGTCGGCGTCCTCGCCCGCGGGCTAAAAACGCTTACGCGTTTTCTTTACGCCCGCGCCCTGCATAGAGTTCGATTCTCCGCGGTACGGATTAGAAATAAAAAGGCAGGTAGATACGAATATCTACCTGCCTGTTGCTTATGGTGGAGCTGGCGTTCATTCGGTCGAACACCTCGCCACCTGGACCTATAGAGCCAGGCAGCGACGGATTATCGCCCAAGCCGGCAGAATCGTCAAACGTGAACGCCACGCGCAGGCCGTCGTCATCGTCGGGGCCGCCCAGCACCACGCGCGCCACGAACGTGCGCAGGAGCTGCGCGTCGTCCACCTCGGCGGCGGCCATGCCCTCAAGCCAGAAAAGCGCGCGGTCGTAGTCAAGGCGGGCGGCCTCAAGGGCCTCGGCCGTGCGCAGCTCGTCCTTGAGGAGCGCCTGCCGCTGCTTCAGCGCGTCTATGCGCTCCTTGCCGCCCGGCGGCGCGATGCCCGACTCGATGGCCGTCCATATGTTGGAGAACGCCGTCTCGATCTTGGCCAGCTCGCCCTTTATGGTCTCGCTCAAGGGCTTCTCGTCGGCGCGCTCCTCCTCGGCGTCGGCCAGCATGCGAGCGATGCGCTCGCGGCTGTCCGCGCTGCCCAGGGCCTCGCGCACGGCGTCGGCCACGCGCTTCTCCACGGCATCGCGGCGCACGGTGCGCCCGCAGCTGCGGCAGCGGTAGTAGTGATAGGGCCTGCCCGACTTGCCCGTGCCGCTGGTGCCGGTCATCAGCCCGCCGTCTCGCCCGTCGTAGAGCTTGCCCGTGAGCGGGAAGTCCCACGCTTCGGTCTTGGCGCGGGGCCTGTGCGAGTCCTCAAGCATCCGTATCACCCTCTCCTCGTCATCCATGGGAACGATGGCGGGCATGCCGCCGGGCACGACCACGCCCGCGTAGCGGTACTCCCCGCCGTTCTCCCGCCGCATCAGTATGCGGCGCACCGTCTGGAAGCGCCACTTGCCGCCGCGCTTGGTGCGGTACGGCTCCCAGGCGCGCACCACGTCGGCCACCGACTTGCCCGACAAGACCATGCGCACGCCCAGGCGGATGGCGGCGGCCTCCTCCTCGTTGACCACGTAGCGCCCGTCCACTATGTCCCAGCCGTAGCGCACGCAGCCGTTGGCCATGCACCGCTCGGCGTTCTTCTGTATGCCGTCGCGTATGCGCTCGCCGTCGAGCGCGCTCTCGTACTCCGCCAGCACCTCCAGCATGCCCAGCTGCAGCACGCCGGACGAGCCGCCGGAAATGTCCTCGCCGGCGTACAGTATCTCGACGCGGCAGCGGCGCAGCATGATGCGCGCCAGGGCCATCTCGTCGCGGTTGCGCATGATGCGGGTCACCTTGTATATGACCACGAAGTCGAACAGCCCTCGCTTGGCGTCTGCCATCATGCGCTGGAACTCCGCGCGGTCGGTGTTGGTGCCAGTCTGCGCGAAGTCGCAGTAGGTGGCCACCACGCGCAGGTCGTTGGCCTCGCAGTACGCCCGCGACTTCTCAACCTGTATCTCTATGGACTCGCCGCGCTGGTTGTGGCTCGAGAAGCGGGCATATATCGCCGCACGTCCGCCCATGGCTACGCCCTGTACAGCTCTACGGGGTCATCGTTAGGCGTTGCCCTGTAATTCAGCACATTCAAGGCTATAGCGCCGTCGATAATCTTGAAATACGCGCCATAGTACACATGGTTGCGCCAGTAATGGATAACGGCCTTCCCCATCGACCCGTCGCGAAGGTACGACACGGTGCCGTGCGAGCCGTTATCGTTCTTGCCGTACGAGTTGAAGAAGACCTCCACCGGGTACTTGGCGTTTTTCCCCGTCTTCGTCAACGGGTGAAGGCTCAACGTCACACGGTTTTCCGGGAATGTCACAACTGAATCAACGGCTTCAATTCGCGCGAAGTTCGTGCGGAGACTCGGCAATGACGGCACGCCTGTGACAGCGGGCGTGAGCATGTGTTCCAGCTTCGCCACGTTCGCCTTCACTGCCGCAACCGCATCCGCATCGCCATAATAAAAGCGTTCGTCGGCAAACACCTGACCGGTCTCGCGCTCGTACTTGACCACTGTACGGCATAGGTACGGCTTATTGTCAAACGGGAACGGCCCCAAGTCGTATTCCGGACACACCATGGCGGGCGGCACCTCGTGCTCACGCAGGATGCGAGCCTCCTCGGCGCGCTGGGCTTCTTCCTCTGCGCGGCGCTTTTGCTCAACCTTGCGTTTCTCCTCAACGAACTCGCGCATGGCGCGCTTTTCATCTCGCGCCGCTTTCGACGCATGCAGGAAATCAAACAAGCCCATGGCTACTCCATCTCGCTGGCGGCCTGGAACCACACGACCGTGCCCACCACGCGCACGGGGCCGTCGTCCATGCCGAAGATCATGTCCTCGTAGTCCTCGAAGCTATCCGCCGACAGCATCAGCTTGGTGCTGCCCTTGTACCAGCGGCGCATGACCGCGCGGTAGTCCTCGGTCTCCACCACGGCGATGGACCCGTTGGCGGGCTGGCGGTCGGGGTCGACCAGCACGTGGCTGCCCTCGGGTATGACGCGGTTCATGCAGTCGCCCTCGACCTCCAGGGCGAACGCGCGCGGATGCCCGGCGCACACCGAGGCGGGCACCTCAACGCGGTGCGCTATCTCCTCCTCGTCGGCGAGCGCGCCGGCGTGCACGCGCCCGAGCGTGAGCAGCGGCACGGTGGCGCTGCTGGCCACCACGGGCATGGCACCGGCGGGCATATAGGGGCTGCCCTTGGGCTTTTTGGTCACGGGGTCAATCTGATCCATTCCGCCGTCTTCTATAAGGTGTGACTTACTAATCTGATAGCAGGCCGCCATGCGCTCAATAGCTCCCATACGGGGTTCGGAGCGGCCATTTTCCCACTGCGAAACGGCGTTACCTGTCACACCTGCAATCTCACCCAGTTCATCCTGGGTAACGTCGAAAATCTGCCGTAACTTCTTTATGTTGTCGGATATCGGCATCTTAACTCCTTCCAGGACTTAAATTTATTTTCAATTTTACCAAAATTAATCTTGACCGTGTTCTGAAGATTAATTACAGTTATGGACAGAAAGGAGGGAGTATGAAGTCACTCAAGCAGGCGCGCATGAGCAAGGGCGTAACCAAGAAGGCAATGGCTGAACATCTGGGCATTTCAGGACCTACATACGATGTTTATGAAGACCACCCCGACCGTATGCGCATCGAGACGGCTAAAAAGGCCGCCGACTTCTTGGGCTACAAACCCGAAGAAATTTTTTTTGCTTCAAACTGTAATTAGATTTACCTATCAGAAAAGGAGACACACTATGACCACCAAGAGCCCCCAGCCCGAGTTCGTCGCCGAGATCATCGGCAAAACGCTCGACCACCTCATCGACGACCGCAAGCGCGTGGCCGTCAACTTCGAGCTGGCCGAGAACAGCTGCATGGAGGAGACGCACGTCAGCCTCAAGCGCCGCATCGCGGCCATGTGGGGCTTCCAGACGAGCGGCATCGAGCTTCTGGAGGCGAGCACGACCTGGTTCGAGCTCGGCGGCGTGCAGTTCAACGTCTACAGCTCCGTGCAGTTCAGCGTGAACGGCAAGGGCTGGAGCACCGACTTCAAGACCATCGCGCGCGACACCGCGTACGACGAGAAGGAGTAGGCCATGCTGAACGAGGTGACCGTACGGGGGGGGTTCACCGCCCTCAACGTGAAGAGCGGCAAGTGCGTGCTGCAGTTTGAGCTGGACCCGAAGTTCCGCGACTTCATCCCCAAGCTGGTGGAGTTCACGGGGCAGATGCTCAACATCCACGTGTACGACGACCAGGAGGTGATGTTCGTGGATAGGGACACCGGTGAGGTCGCCTACGAGGACGCCCCGCTGCTTCTGCCGGGCGTCGCGGGCGAATGACCCCGATACAGCGCGCCATGTGCGACGAGTGCGCCGCCATGATGCGCGAGTTCTACAAGGACCCAGAGAACGAGAGGAAGTTCCAGGAATGGAAAAGATCAAGGGAAAGAGGGTGCGCGTCGCAGCCGGCAAGCGAAAGACGCGCACCGCAACGGTTCACTTCCGAACCGAGACCAGTGTAACACCCGAGCAGCGCCGCGAGAGGCTGCAGGCCGTTTTCGCCGCCCTGTTCGTCTGCGCGTGCATCGCCGCCACATGGGCGCTGGAGGCAACAGTATGGCCGAGGTAGACGCCAAGGCCCAGGCCCTCGTGGCCAAGGCGTGCGGCTGGGTGGCGGCGAACCCCGAGACGTGGGCGAAGCTGCGCCGCATCTGCTACCGCCTGATGCTGGAGGGCCACGTCATCCAGCGCGACAACGTGTACACCCTGGCGTGCCAGAACGGCATGACCGTGAGCGAGGCCAGCGAGTTCAAGCGCGACCACAACCTGTGGAGCGTGCTGTCCCGCTACATGGTGCTGCAGCGCCCCTCCATGCTGGCCGCCGTGAGCTTCCGCCGCACGCCGGTGGACTCCGTGGACCTGGTGGGCACGTGGGAGGCCATCGTGGGCCCGGCCGTTTTCGCCGCCTCCACGCTAACCGAGGCGCAGGGCATCTACGACAGGGGCGCGCAATGAGGTGCACCGTCACGGTCGAGGGCCGAATGCCGAGCCTGAACGACTACATCAGCGCCGAGCGCGCCAGCCGCTACAAGGCGGCGGCCATGAAGAAGCGCGAGACGGCGCGCGTGAGGGCGGCGGCCATGCAGCAGCGCGCGCCGCGCTTCGAGCGCCGGGTGACCGTGCGCACCACGTTCTACGAGCCCGACATGCGCCGCGACGCCGACAACGTGGGCTTCGCGCGCAAGTTCGTGCTCGACGGCCTGGTGGCGGCGGGCGTAATCAAGGACGACTCCCGCAAGTACGTGGAGCAGTGCCCCGACAGGGTGCTCACCGACAGGGCGCGCCCCCGCGTGGTCGTGGAGGTGAGCGACGAGTGACCCGCCGAGACAAGGGCAGGCCACATAGGGCGTGGCGCAAGGCCGACCTCGACCGCATAGCCGAGCTGGCGGGAAAGGTGCCCGCCCGCGAGATTCGCCGCGAGCTGCGGCTGTCCAAGAACCAGTTGGATAACGCGCGGCGCGTGATCAACGCCAGCGGCGGCCACGTGTCCCTGCGCTGCTACCGCCACCGCCTGGAGCTGTGCCCGTCGTGCGGGTGCCGCAGGGCGACCCTCGGCAAGGACGGCATCTGCGAACCGTGCAGACGCCAGCAGCAGCTTGAGGCCATAGAGGCCCGCATAGCCGAGCTGCTGCCGAGGCTGACCGCAGAGGAGCGCCGCACCTACGAGCGCACCGAGTGCGGCCGAGAGAGCCGCGCCGACCCCATGCCGCAGGCCCCGGACACCTCGGGCATGAGCCGCTACGCCGCCGACAAGGCAGCAGAGGCGCACGACGAGGCCATGGAGCGGTGGCTGTGCCGCTACCTGTACCGCAGGGTCAAGGCGGCGCAGAAGCGCAAGGAGCGCATAGAGAAAAAAGTTCCGAAATCCTGAAAAGTTTTTATCACTTTTAATTTTCCCAGTTAGGAGACCCAAATGCTCACGGAAATCATCAGCAAGACCGTCGCGGACAAGACGGTGGACAGCATCCTGAAGCGCATCGGGCGCGCCGTCCCCGTGCCCGAGCCGGGCGACGGCGGCTTCGACGCCGCCATGCGCCAGGCGTTCAACATGGGGGCCGCCTGCATGGCCGCGCAAATCAAGAACGGCCCCGTGCCCACCAAGCGCATCGCGCTCATGGGCGAGGTGGCCCGCGTGGCGTGCCGCGCCCGCCTGGTGGGCATGGAGTGCCGCGTGGTCGTAGACGAGGAGGCCCGCGCATGCAATCGCTAGAGGAGGTCGCGATCTGCGACGTGTACCCCTACGAGCGCGCCGACGGCGAGCCGATGAACCCGCGCGACTTCACCACCAGGGAGAGCGCCGAGCACATCGCGGGACTGGCCGCGCAGTTCAAGGCCAACCGCCTCAACCCCGGCCAGCCCGTCATGAAGCCCATCCTGTACAAGGAGGGCGGCATCTACTGGATCATCGACGGCGAGTGCCGCGTGCGCGCCATGAGGGCCATCGGCACCGAGCGTTTCCTCGCCGAGGTCTACGACGACCTGGACGACGCCGAGCTGGCGCGCGTGGAGGCCGCCAAGGCCATGGTGGAGACCGACGCCAAGCTGGGGCTGACCGCCGAGGAGAAGTCGCGCGGCGTGCAGACCATGCTGGCGCTCGACATTCCCGACGAGGAGGTGGCCGTGGCCGCCCGCACCGACGCGGGCACCGTGGCCAAGGCGCGCCGCGCCGCCCGCAGGGTGCAGGACGCCGCCTACGACATGACGCTCGACCGCCTGGCCGCCATCGCCGAGTTCGAGGGCGACGACGAGGCCGTGGCCGAGCTGCGCGACTGCAAGCAGTCCGAATGGCAGCGCGTGTACGCGGGCCTGAAGGCCAAGGCCGAGCAGAGGCGCAACCGCGCCGAGGTGGTGGCGGTGCTTGCCGACGCGGGCGTCGAGTTCGTCGACGAATGCCCCGAGGGCTTCGCCGCATGCCGCACGTTTTCCGACTACCGCCCCGACCTGGCGGCGCTGGACGCCTACGTGGCCGACAACGCGGGCGCGGGGCTTCTGGCCGAGGAGACGCCGTTCGGCGTGACCCTGCTGGCGCCGGTGGCCGAGGGGGCCGACGAGGCCGCACAGGCCGCAGCCCAGCGCAAGGCCGACTTCCAGGCCGCCTACGAGGACGGCGCGAAGGCCCGCCGCGAGTGGCTTGCCGCCCACGCGGGCGACCTCAAGTCGATGCGCCGCACGGCTCTGGCGCTGACCGCGTTCGTCATGGAGGCCGAGGCCGTGGAATCGTTCGAGGAGCTGCTGGGCCGACCCATCGACCGCACGCCCACCGAGCTGGCCGTGGCCATGGGCTGGCGGGCAGCGTGGAACATGAGCGGCTGGACGGCCTGGAGACTCATGGAAGGCGGCAGCTCCGTGTACCTCAACCGAGAGACGGTCGAGAGCGTGACCATCATCTACGAGGCCATGAAGGCCGACGGCTACGAGCCGAACGCGGCCGAGACGGAAACCTACGAGGCGTGCATGGCGCGCCTGGGAAGCGAGGAGTAAATGAGCGAAGCAGTTGAGGCCGAGATCATCGAGCCCGAGGAGGCGTCAGAGCTGACCGTGGCGTACTCCCCCGCCGTGATCGAGGCCAACTTCGACGCCCTGGAGGCGCACGTGCGCAGGCTGGTGGCCGACTACGAGGGCGCGACCTACGACATGGGCAAGGACGAGAACGTGAAGGCCGCCAAGCGCGACCGCGCCTACCTCAACGGCATCGCCAAGGAGATAGACGAGCGCCGCAAGGCCGTGAGCCGCGAGTACACGAAGCCCCTGGCCGCGTTCGAGGACAGGTGCAAGGCCGTGGCGGGCATCGCGAAGCAGGCAGCCGACGGCATCAAGGCGCAGCTGGACGAGGCCGAGGAGGAGCGCCAGCTGCGCGCGTACGCCAAGCTGCGGGAGCACTACGAGGAGTTCGCCGGGCTGCTGGCCCCCGTCGTGCCCTATGAGCGTTTCCACGAGAAGCAGTGGACCAACAAGACCTTCGGCGAGGTGAAGGCATTCAAGGCCCTGGAGGCCAAGGTGGAGCGCCTGGCCCAGGACTGGGAAACCCTCAAGGCGCAGTTCCAGGGCGAGCCTTTCTACGACGAGGCCGAGCGCGAGCTGTTCGCCACCCTGGACCTGGGCGCGGCCATAACGGCGGCGCACAAGGCCGAGGAGGAGCGCCGGCGCATCGCCGAGCTGAAGGCGGCCATGGAGCCGGAACCCGTGGAAGAGCCCGAACCCGAACCCGAAGCGGTGCCCGAGCCCGCGGAATGCCAGCCCGCAGAGTTCCCGCAGCCGCTTGAGCAGATGCCCGAGCCGCAGCCCGCGCCCATGCCCGCCCCGGTGCCGCCAGCGCCGCCCGCACCGGCACCCGTGGCCATGGCAGGCGACCCGTGGACGGTCGTGGTGCCGTGCGCCACGCGCGAGCAGATGCAGGGCGTCGCGGCGGCCCTCAAGGCGCAGGGCGTCGTGGGCACCATCATGCACGGCACGGTGGGCCAGGTTTACGAGCGGATGAACGGAGGCTACTAGCATGACCCAGGAACAGCAGTCCATCGACCTCATGGCGGCCGTTGCCCGCGTGCAGCGCGCCGTGGTGGTGCCCAAGGCCAAGTACAACGCTTTCGGCAAGTTCAGCTACCGCAGCTACGAGGACATAGTGGCCGCGCTGAAGGAGCCGTGCGCCAAGGAGGGCCTGGCGTTCTTCATGACCGACGAACTGGTGCAGATAGGCGACCGCTACTACGTGAAGTCCACGGCGTGCGTGTTCCCCGCCGAGGGCGGCGAGGGCCTGCTGCAGGTGAGCGCCTACGCCCGCGAGGACGAGCACAAGAAGGGCTCGGACGACGCCCAGGTGACCGGCATGGCGTCGAGCTACGCCCGCAAGTACGCGCTGTGCGGCGCGTTCGCCATCGACGGGCAGAGCGATCCCGACGCCATGGAGAAGCAGCCCGCGCCCGAGGAGAAGCAGCCGCCCGCAGACGGCCCCTTCACGGCCCACTGCCGCAGCTGCGGGGCGCGCTACCAGTTCGCCAGCATGCCGCAGTACATGGAGTTCGTGGCCAACAGCCCGTGCTGCCCGCGCCCCGACTGGCAGGTGGAGTAGATGCAGGCGCTCACCGAGGAGCTGGACGAGCTGACCGACAGGCTGGAGGCCGAGCTGAAGACCTGCAAGGAGTCGGGCTGCCAGTACGCCGAGAACGAGGCCGAGTACCGCAAGGCCCTGCGCATCGCCATCCTGAACGAGCGCCAGAAGGGCACTCCCGTCACCATCATCGGCGACGTGTGCCGGGGCCAGGAGCAGATAGCGGAGGCCAAGCGCCGCCGCGACTGCTCCGAGGCCATCTACAAGGCCTCGCAGGAGGCCATCAACGTAATCAAGCTGCGTATCCGCATGGTAGACGCGCAGATCACCCGCATCTGGAACAGCGGGGACGTAACCCAAGGAGGGTATCTATGAGCATCAACCGCGTGTGCATATCCGGCAACCTGACCCGCGACCCCGTGCTGCGCTCCACGTCTGGCGGCATGTCCGTGCTGTCCATGGGCGTGGCCGTCAACGACCGCCGCAAGAACCAGCAGACCGGGCAGTGGGAGGACTACCCGAACTTCGTGGACTGCACGCTGTTCGGCACCCGCGGCGAGAAGCTGGCGCAGTACCTCGCCAAGGGCAGCAAGGTGGCCGTCGAGGGCAAGCTGCGCTACCGCAGCTGGAACGACCAGCAGACCGGCCAGAAGCGCAGCGCGCTGGAGGTCGTGGTGGACGAGCTGGAGTTCATGAGCGGCCAGCAACAGCAGCAGGGCTACGCGCCGCAGCAGTACGCGCCCCAGGCGGCCCCGCAAGCGCCGCAGGCCCGCACGTACGGCCAGGGACGCCCCGCCCCGGCACCTGCGCCGCTGCAGCCCGCCTACGCGCCGCAGCCGGCCACTCAGCAGGCGTACGCGCCACAGCCGGCCGCGCCGCAGCAGCAGGCCATGCCGCAGCAGCAGGCCATGCCCGATCTGTACGACGAGGATATCCCGTTTTAGGGAAGGCGACGGCGACACTATGGGCATGGTTATACACGACGACTTCTGGGCGGCCGCGCAGGCCATGCCCGAGAAGCAGCGCGCGCCGTTCATCTACGCCATCGTCGAGTACCGGTTCACGGGCAAGGAGCCGCAGGGCAGCCCCGCGTGGCTGCCTACCTTCCTGGTGCTCAAGGGCAGGCTCGACATGGGCGACGAGAAGAGCGAGCGCGCAAGGAAGGCGGCCAACGCCCGCTGGGGCAACAGGCCGGGGAAGGAAGACGCGGTGGACGATGCGGCGGCACGGGCGCAAGCCGATGCGCAAGCACATGCGGGAGCATATGCGGATACAGATGCAGTCGCACATGCGCAAGCAGATGCGGATGCACATGCAGGCGCATCGAGTTGCGGCAATGCAGAGGTTGAGGTTGAGGTTGAGTATATAGATAACCCCTTAATCCCCTTTGACGAAATCGTGCATGCGCTCAACGAGGCAGCCGGCACCCGCTACCGCTCAAGCAGCGCCAAGACCCGCAGGCTGATACACGCCCGCTGGGCCGAGGGCTACCGCCTCCCCGACTTCCTGGCCGTCATCGACACGATGGCAGCCGAGTGGGCGGGCGACCCGAAGATGGCCAAGTACCTGCGGCCCTCCACGCTGTTCTCGCCGAAGTTCGAGGACTACGTGAACCGCGGCCCGAGGACCCGGAAGGAGGCCGACGGCTATGCCGAGTACGACTGAGTGCCCCCACTGCGGGGCGCAGCTGGAGGTCCGCTACGTGGTGCTGGCTGGCCGCCGCACCTTCTGCGGCTGGAAGCCGTGCGGCTGCCCGGGTGCCGTGGCGGAGCGCGACGAGCGTTCGCGCCTTGAGGCCAGGGCCAAGGCCGAGGAGGCCGCAGCCAAACGCCGCCGGGCCTACGAGCGGGCCGGAATCAAGCCACGCTTCATGACGGCCGCCTCCCCCATGGCCGAGGGCATTGCCGCGAAGGTTGAGCAAGGGCGCGGGGCGTACATCTGCGGCCCCGTGGGAACCGGCAAGACCCACCTGGCGAGCGCCGTGGCGCGGCTCCTGGTGGACGGCGGCACCAGCGTGAGGGTGACCGACATGCTGGGCGTGCTGGCCGCCATCAAGGGCACCTACGGCGGCGACGGCACCGAGGACGGCGTGCTGTCCAGGCTCTCCCGCGTGGGGTGCCTGGTGCTGGACGACCTGGGCAAGGAGTCCCCCACCGACTGGACGCTGGGGCAGGTGTTCCGCGTCGTGAACGACAGGTACGAGAACATGAGGCCCGTGGTCGTGACCACGCAGTACGGCAAGGGCGACCTCATACGCCGCCTGGCCAAGAACGGCGACGAGGAGACGGCGGTGGCCATCGTGAGCCGCCTGTCGGAGATGTGCGACAAGTACGAGCTGCAAGGCAGGGACAGGAGGCTATCGAATGGCAAACGTTGACACGCTGCCCGAGATCCTGCGCCCCCTCATGGAGGGGCCGAGCATCGAGACGCCCAGGTGCGCCGTGTGCGGCGCGCCGTGGCCGCTCAACCGCCACCACATCGTGAGGCGCGGGGCGGGCAAGCTGTTCCGCGACGGGCGCGAGGTTCCCAAGCCCACGGTGATGCTGTGCGGCAGCGGCAACGGCAGCGGCTGCCACGGGCTGGCGCACGCCAACCGGCTGCACTTCCGCTGGATCAGGGCCGAGCAGAGGTTCAACCGCCCCGCCCCGCCGGGCTCGGGGCACTGGGAGTACCTGCTGCTGCCGGAACCGACCAAGTACGCGGATGCCCTGGCCATGGACGGCTGGGGTCGGCTGCCGAGGGGCAGGCGGTGCATGTGAGCGGGTACGAGCCTTCAAGCGGGTGGAACCTCCCGCCCGGGTGCTTCGAGTCCGACCCCAGGGCACCGTGGAACCGGCCCGACCCGTGGGAGGGCCGCACGTGCCGGGAGTGCCGCTTCTGCGGCCGCGTGCAGGGAGCCGGCGGCGAGGCCGTGTGCGCCTGCGATGCCATGACGGGCGGCGGCCCCGACGTGGAGGCGGTAGACGAGACAAGCGAGGCATGCGAGTGCTTCGAGTTCGAATAGGAGACGAAACGATGAAGAAGATCTACGCGGTGGCCACGGAGAGCGACGTGGTGCTGGCGTTCGAGAGCAGATCGGACGCAGACGAGTACGCAGGCGAGCACGACGGCATGGCGGTGCTGCCGGTGCCGTGCGTGGGGGCCTACGAGTTCCCCAGCGAGCGGCCGGAGACCGACTGGGACCGAATCGCGGAAACGCTGCCGAAGGGAGGCGAGCAGGCATGAGGCTCTACGTCATCGGCCCGGTGACGGGCATGCCCGGCAAGAACCGCGCGGCGTTCGAGGACGCGAGGGACAAGCTCGCGGCGATGGGACACCGCGCCGATACGCCGCACGCGCTAGTGCCGGATGGCGCGACCTGGGAGCAGGCAATGCGCATCAGCCTCAACCGCCTGACCCAGCCGAGGCGCGGCGGCGCTCCGCTGTACGACGGAGTTGCACGCCTGCCAGGCTGGCGCGAGAGCAAGGGGGCGGCGCTCGAAGACGAGGTTGCCCGCGCGTGCGGCATCAGGACCATGGACCTGGCGGACTGGCTCGACCCCTCCGCGCCAGCCGCAGCAGGGGCCGCGCAGGACGCCGCCATGCCCTGCTTCGACGTCGGCGAGGTCCGCGTGAAGGTGGAAGTAGACGCGGAGAGCGTCGCGAAGAGCCTGTGCGAGGCGATGAAGCCCGCGCTGCAGATGGCGGTGAGGTAGCCATGGCGCAAAAGGACAAGCCGAAGCGCCGCCCCAGCATCGAGGTGCGGTGCCCGAAGTGCGGGATGCGCGAGACATGGCACCACCTGCCGAAGGGCGGCGACCGATGCCGGTGGTGCGGCCACCTGTTCGAGGACTTTACCTACCGCAAGGTCGGACCGGGCTCGAAGGAGGGCGCGGAATGACGAACTGGGAGCGTTACTTCGGCACCCCCGAGGCCGCGATGCGCATGGAGGTGCGCATGATGCGCGACGGGCAGCGGTTCTATATCGCGGTGAGCGAGTGCAACCCCTACACCAAGTGCGCGTTCGAATCGCGCACGGTGCGCGACTTCCGCTCGTGGGGCGAGTACCTGGACTGGCTCAAGGCGGAATACGACGACGGGACCATAAGGTGGGAGGACGAATGAACCGCCCGGGATGCAACTGGGGGTGCCTGCTCCTCATAGCGGCAGCCCTCGCCATCGACATCGCGGCGTTCGTCGCCATGCGCGCGCTGGTGACCGGCCTCATGGCCATGGCCGTGGCGGCGTGCTAGAGACAACCGAATACCGAAACGACTACGGGCCGTCCTGCGGGCGGCCTTTTCTGCGCCCGGCGACACGCCTGCGACCATATGAGCCGAGAGTTAGGAGACGCATGGCCAGAGGCGAGACATACGAGGAGTTCACGGCGAAGTTCGAGCCGAAGAAGACGACCGACGACTGCTACACCCCGCCGGAGGTGTACGGCTGCGTGCTTGATTGGGCGCACCGCGAGTACGGGTTCGACCTGGCGAAGGTCGCGCGCCCGTTCTACCCGGGCGGCGACTACGAGCGCGAGGAGTACCCGGAGGGGTGCACGGTGGTGGACAACCCGCCGTTCTCGATCCTGAGCAGAATCGTCAAGCACTACCAGGAGCGCGGCGTGGGCTTCTTCCTGTTCGCCCCCACCCTGACGTGCATGGGCATCCGCAACTGCTGCAAGGTCGTGACGGGCGCCGGCGTGACATACGCCAACGGCGCGAGCGTCAACACCTCGTTCGTGACCAACCTCGACCCCGCCCAGGCGAGGAGCGCGCCCGACCTGCGCGCCGAGCTGGACGCCACGATAGAGCGCCTGCGCCGCGAGAAGGCCAAGGCGCTGCCGAAGTACGAGTACCCCGACGAGGTGCTGACCGCGCCCATGCTGGCGCGCTACTCCAAGTACGGCATCGACTTCCGCGTAGGCCCGCAGGAGTGCAGCTTCACGAGGGCGCTCGACGCGCAGCGCGGCCAGGGCAAGGCGATATACGGCAGCGGCTACCTCATATCAGAGCGTGCAGCCGCAGAGCGTGCAGCCGCAGAGCGTGCAGCCGCAGAGCGTGCAGCCGCAGAGCGT
>OGXI01000348.1_pt1 | contig 41293 bp, 36 predicted proteins | sample 1576221 | NCBI WGS metagenome assembly OGXI01 (sample SAMEA3541523, study PRJEB24748) | human gut metagenome | biome: human gut; feature: human-associated habitat; material: faeces | place: China | collected 2012
CCCAAATTACCCATCTTAAAATTCCATAAATAAAAACGATCAAACCGCATATAACAACAATCCCGCCCTGCGCCGTCTCTGACATCTTCCACGAACCTCCCTCTCATGGATATAGCAACAATTAAAGTTTTTCTAACTGCTCCTCTTCTTTCTTACTTACTATATAGTGTAAGTCAAATCCAACCGCTTCAAAAATACAGTTATTTTCCTTTCACCGGAAGTTAATATTTTAATTCACTTTTACCCCAGAACTACAACCACATTCTCCCATTTAACCAATTGGAAATGAACACCATTTTACCATCGTTACCAACATTGTTCGCAAAACCCCCCGTACTGGATCTTGGATTCTCTAAGCACAATATCCAGAATTCCTCTATTTCTTTAAAACTGATTTCACTACAAATTCACTTCATTTATTCCATAATTGTAACTTTCCGTGAAGTATAAAGTTCAAACCATTTTTTATAATCCACATCTGCTAACTTTGAAGTGTAAAAACTGCACATGCCCTTAACCGTTTTATGTCCGTTTGATCTTTCTGAAAGTGTTCCATCCTTTCGATAATTCCAATATTCCCATTCAACCAAGCCATAAATATTGTATTTTTCTATATTTTTTTTATATTGGATACGCTCAATATCTTTATAAAAAAACTTATCATATTCTTTTCGCGAAAGATTCCGGTCATAATAATATTTTTCGCGATAAACTACCATATAGTCTTCATAAAATCTTATCTCAAATGGAGAAGGTGTTTTCTCTGTGGCGTATGCCGTCCCAAGTATTATCACACTCATTATAATCAATAACAAACGTGTCCCGAACGCCAATTCCATAAATGTATTTTTATGAAAAAAAAGTGAACTAATTATGAATAGTATTACCAAAATCCAGACCACCTTTTTTAAAACATCATATATTTTACCATTATATTTATATGTCCAGACACTTTCCACGCTTTTAATTAAATAAACAGGCTGATCCATATTTGCCTCCTGTAGCTTCTACTATAATTTCAATTATCTGTTTTACAGCGCTCTACACCAATCTGCGTTTCTTTTCAATCCAATGCCATTCTTCCTTCATTATATTCTAAACATCTGAAACAATAGTAACACGCTATGCCATTTGGCAATTCCTGCGTCGTAATTCTGTTTCATATATATTTATAAATTCTTCTATGTCCAAATCTTTATTACGTATAAATCTGTCATACCATTTCCAAAACAATTTAAATTGCCAGCAATATTTATTCTCACAGTATCGGATAGCGCATATCAGCAAAACAGTTCCAAGGCTCCACGATATCAAAACTCCTGCTATATCTCTTCCCTGCTGTGCCTCCAATTTACTCCTTGAAATTACTTTTTCAAATTGGTCATTATGATCCAGATATATAACAACTTCATTATCTGCATCCGTATAACCTACCTCTCTGCAATCCAACGTCTTTTTTTCTCCTCTGATATACCAGATCTCATTTCCATCAACATGACCATAAACCATTTGAGAGCGATCTAATCCACCAACCCAATGAAGGAAAAAGCACACACATATGATAAGTGGAATCGGCAAACATATTAACACACACTTTTTTCTCACTTTAAACCCACGTAGATATGCCTTCCGTACTTCTTCATAAATCTCCGGCCTGTAATTACACAATTTTCCCTCCAACCATCTTAATCCAGCACACTGTGCCTGATGCTGTATTGCTGCTGCACTTGCAAATACCTGCGCATCCGAACTCATCTTTTCATCCTCCTCTATATCTGCGTAATAACTTTTAATATTCAAATCACTTTATCTACAAATTTAATTCTTTATACTTAAACTGTCAATAATTTCATCCATAAAATATTTTATATCTACCTAAATTATCATACAAAAATTCTATTTACTTTTTGAATTAAGCAACCATCCACATGCATTGCTTTCTTACAAAGGAAAGGATATCACACAAAAATGTATGATATCCCTCCCAGTTTTCCATTCTACTGTGCAGATTTGAAACTGCTCTGAAGCTGTTCGTCCACACTGTTGAATGCCTGCGCCGCAGATACAGTTCCTTCGCCAAGCGAATTCACAAGTTCCGGGAACTTGTCCAGACTCTGCTTCATTGTGGTATACATATCATAATATGCATCCTGCGAAAGTCCATCCCATCCATCAATGATCTCATTGATCTTAGAGTCGATGCTGTTCAAAACATCCGCCAGATCTCCAGCAAAGCCAATAAGCTCATTCCCCTGTGATTCTAGATCCTCCGGTGTAACTCTAATACTTGCCATAATAATAGCTCCTTTCGTAAAATTTTTTATAGCATCAGCCTGTGGCTGTTATGCCCTAATTTGAAATATGTAGCTGTGTCTCCCTTACATGATTTGCCATCAAATCCTCATACTGTCCCGCCGCCTCATTCAAAATGGACTCCAACGTACACAAAAGTGCTGCATATTTTTCAATATTATTTTTCCAGTTCACATTCGTCATCTCATAGAATGCAGTTCCGGTCGGCGTCGTCCATCCCTGATCTTTCAACGCCTGTATCAGTGAATCTAATCTTTCTGCCATATTGCGAAGTTCTTCTGCAACATTTGCATATTCAGTTGCCGCTTTTCTTAAAATACCGGTATCAAATGCCAGATCTGTATTTTTTTCATATGCAATCGCCATTCTTATTCACCGCCTTCGCTATAAGCCGCCTTCAACTCCGGTTTCAGTTGAAATGCTTTTTCCAATTCCTCTTTTGCAAGTCCTTCTTTCCCTGTCAGCTTATATACATCTGCCCTTATCGTATGTACCTCTGCAATCTGATCGCTCATATTTTCAATAAATTCCAGCAATTTCAATGCTTCCTCATATTGTCTTATTTCCTTTAGGCACATCGCCCGATATAAATATGCATCAAATGCTTCCGGATTCTGCAACGTTGCCATTCTATAAAGCGAAATCGCTTCTTTATAATATTTCTCAGCCGCTTCTTCTTTTCCAAGCTTACTCAAGCAGAATGGTCTGAAATACAATGCAGCATAATAATAGGAATCACGTGCCCCTTTTTCTATAAATTGTTCGGCATGCTGCAGTGCACTTTCAAAATCATTTTTCGTCAAAGCAAGATTGATTCGCATAAATCTTGCATCAGAGAAGAAGTCTTGTTCCGTTTCCAATGAAATGCATTCATCACACTTTTCGATTGCCCGATCCATATTTCCAAGTTCTGCGCATATCTCCGCTTCCAGGAAACAGAATCTTGCTTTTGCATCTTCAAAATATTTCATCTGCTTTGCATTTGAGACAATCTGCAGTGCCTGTTCATATGCACCCGACAACGCTGTTGCATTCGCATAATCGTATACCAGATCCGCATCATCCGGGAATCGTTCCGCTGCTTCCTTCGCGCACAAAATTGCTTCCGGATACTTTTTTTCTTCAAGTAAAATGGTTGTCTTCATATGGTATCCATCATATAATTCCGGATCATTCCGCAGCAATTCCTCCACTGCCTCTTTTGCCTCTTCCATCATATTCATTCTCAAAAGCACGCTTATTTTCTTTACCTTATAGTCCGGGCGGGATGGATTCTTTGCAATCGCTTTCTGTATGTACCGCAATGCCATTGCATCATCATTCATATGTTCATAGGCCATCCCCATAAAGAAAAACATCTCATCACTGTCAAAACCAGCACTTAATGCAAGATTATAATATTCCAGTCCCTCATGCGGTTCATCATTCAAAAAGCACGCATTCCCGTATTGAAAATATATTTCTCCGTTTTTCTCAATCAGCAGTGCCTTTTTGTAATAATTCTTTGCATCCTGATATTTCTCCGTCGCCAGGTACAAATCGCCCATGTTACGGTAGCTGTCTGCAAGCATCGGTTCTATATCCATTGCCTGTTGATACTTTTCTAATGCTGCCTCCACATTTCCTGCACGAAATAGCGCAACGCCCTGCTGATCCAGGTCCTTTGCCTGTAAAGTATTTTCATTCTCCATTATTTATTCATTTCTCCTATTCTGTATTCATAACTTTTAATAAGATGCACACTTATTGCATACATTCGATATATTTATACGTTTAAACATCTCTTACACTCTTAATTACACAAACATACTTCTCCGAAATATGCCCTATCCCATCTGCATAACTATGGTATTATCAGGAATATATATCCGCGGAATCTCTATATGTATTTTACTATCTGTGCTCAGCTTCCTCAAAACATCAAGCGATATAGCAGTCTTTTTTTGAAGAAGTATATTTTTATCTGCTGTATCATTGCAATTCAATGCAATTTTCTTTCCAAAATTCGCCTGTGTTCTGTAATTCATTGCATTTGATGTCGCTGCCGTTACCACAAACGAGATTCCAACACCCTGCGCTTCCCGTGTCAGGCTGTTTATCTGATCCGTCTCATCCGGGAAATACTCTTTAAACCCTGCCATATTATCAATCATTACCACAAGCAGCGGCATATCTGTGTACCCTGCATCAAGGTACGAAGCAAAGTTTCCGACACCCTTTCCCGACAAAATCTTTTTTCGTTCTACCACAGTTGCATTCAAAAGCTTGAACAGATTTTTGCACTTTTCTTCTTCGCTTGCCAGCACTACTCCACCAGCATGAATAGAATTTTCAAACATTTTCAACACCATACTTCCGCAGTCTACCATATATAGGTTGATCTGCTCCGGCGTATATTTCCGGAGCAATTCATATGCCATCGTCTGGAGTAAAATTGTTTTGCCTCTGGCAACCATACAATTGGAGAGTTTTGGTGCCTCCACTCTCGTGGTGTGCTGTATCTCAAGCACATAATTATTGTATCCTGCCAGCCTTTAATTGCCGACCGTGTACAAGCGACAATTATGTCGTGTAAACACGACAATCACTTTTCAACTGATACGCTTTTCATCGCCCTCATCATTGCAAGGCACTGTCAACCTGTAATTCATCCATATCCGAAAGAACATCCATTACCTCAGATAACAGTTCTAATTTTTCTTCATTCTCTCCATACATAATAAAATCAACAGACACATCAAGTACGATTGCCAAATTATCCAAAGTCTGTGTCTTAAAATCTCCACCATTTTCAATAGCAGATAATGCCTGTCTGCCTATGCCTGCTCTATGAGCTAACTCATCCTGTGATAATCCCATTGCCTTTCTCTTGTCAGCAATTCGTAATCCTCTCTCATAATCCTTTTCACTTGTCTGTACTTTACTGCTCATAAATTCTCCTTGCCGCCCTTGGAAACGAATAAGTCGGATTACCTTTACAGCACTAAAAAAGACGCACGAGGAAACCAGTATCACAAATACTGTTCGTTTCCCCTGCGTCTCTGGTGCTTCCATCTTTCGATGTGCCCTTATCAGGTGGGCTGTAATTTAATTTTCAATCTTTATATTCTGAAAGTCCCATTCTCGGAATGTTTCTTCATCATTCCCTCGGAATACTTGGCGTGCGTATAAGCGGTGACAGTATGGAACCTGAATTTCACAATGGTCAGATAGCTTGGGTAAGGCAACAGAAAACTGTTGCCCATGGAGAAATCGATATCTTTTTCCACAATAGCGAAGCTTATATCAAAAAACTCCAGAATGATAAGAACGGAATCTTCCTTATCTCGCTCAATGAAAAATACGCACCGATTAAGGTTGGAGAAAATGACAGATTAGATATCTTCGGCAAGGTTGTGGGAAAATGTGATTCTGCTGATATTTCAAAGCACTGTGAGTAAGAATTGACAGAAAAGAAGGAATTTTATGGCGGTCAGCAACAATATAAAAGAAATTCGGGAGAGCAAGGAAATCTGTCAGGAGAGCCTTGCTTCCGCTACCGGCTACAGCACCAAAACTATTGGACGAGTAGAGCGTGGTATAAATGCGCCCTCTGCCGAGTTTATTCTTAGGATATCGAAGTACTCCAATATGCTGGTGGAGGATTTATTTCATGTAGAAGAGTAAGAACGAGTATAACCTCGAAATCTACGAAACGGCTCATTCCTTTTTTGGTGTAGATCTTGACATATCAAACTTATTTTTTCAATTAAGCAAATATTACAATGTAATTGTTCATTCTTGATGGCACAAATAGTAACCGATATCGTACTGAATATCAATTCTCTGCTTACTGAATATTCTTGCGTCAAGAAACCTTGATTCCGGCGTAGCGGAAACCAACATTCCGGACACGGGAACCAACCTTTGATTGGCTTGATTACCTTTAATAAGAAATAGAGCCAATGTCAATCCCAGAGCCGCTTTGCGGAGCGTTAGCCGGCTTTTCATTGGTGAGATTTCTTGTATTCTACATACTTGCCAATCGGTTTCCTAATCACCTGACAGCATGGACATCCAAGCCAAAATATTCACTTGCACTGTTTTTTGCATTCTTTCATCTGCGGTCATAAGGGGTATAATTTCTAAATGTAGCTCACACCTCGCTTACTAAAAACACAAACATATCCGATATCTCAACAAGTCACAAATGTTTTCTTATGTTTATCAAATATAATAACGGTATTACCATAATTAAACTGTAGTAATTTTCTAACCATATTTCAATAATCATCGCAATTATAATGCATATTATACCTATTGTTGTAATTTTTCTTCTCATTTATGTTCCACCTTCTCTAATATTAGCGCCCCACTGATAATTAACACTGTGGGGCGCTATTTTGATTATTACAAATTAACAAATACAATTAGTTTCCTGCTAACTGCTCATCAATTTCAATAATCTTTTCCATACACTGATTGATATAATCTCTGAAATTACCAACAGCTTCTGGTACAGTGGTAGTGAGAAGAGTCTGGTACTCTTCCTCATAAGTAGATCGTGCATTGTCGTAAGCTGCTCCTTCCCAATAATTAGGAAGTTCGTCCATTGAAGAATTAATTTCTGTTGCTGCAGATGTTAACTGCTCGATAGCAGAATTAATCTTCTTTACACACTCCTCAATTCCACTTCTTTCAACTCTTGTTGCCATATTTGTTACCTCCTTAATGTGGTTAATTTATGTAAACCCACTATGGGATTACATTAGTATTTAGTAAAATTTAATTTTGTCTACCTCATCTTCTACTTTTGCATATTGAGTAGCCGCTTCTTCTAAAAGTTCTTCTACCGCACCAATTATTTTTATGTAATTTTCGACCTCTTTAGTCCAGTCGGTATCTACATTCTGCATAAAATTTTTACCAGCGGCTGTATTCCAATCTTCTTTTAATTTATCCAATGACTGTATAACGTTATCTTTATACGTGCTTAAATCTTCTGCGCTATCTGATAAACTTTTTTTCATATCATTTATTTTTTCAATATCAAATTTTAGCTCTTTCTGTTTCATCCAATCCCTCCTTTACTGAATATCAAGATTAGGATTCATTGATTTTGCCAAATCTCTTTCTTTTTCTGCCTCTACACTATTTCCCATTTCTTTAAAAACGAAATATCTAAATGCGTGAGCATCAGCCTTTTCTGGATACAAATTTTCTATATACTCTGCTAGATCCAAAGCCTTATCATATTCCTTAATTTTCACATGACTCAATAATCTATATAAATACCCCTCATAGAATGATGGATCATTTATCGTAGCTTTTCGCATTTCAATTGTAATATTTTTAAATTCCTTTTCTGCTTCTGAAACATTTCCAGTAGCTTCAAGAGCTGTAGCATGGAAAAATAGCGCCGTTGAATAATAAAATATACCATATTCTTCTTTCATTAATTTAGCTGAATATGTTAATAACTTTTCATTCTGAGCAGTTTTGCCATAAATGTCTACAATTAAATATAACAAATCCGGGTCGTCTCCTACTTGATTATTAGCTTCTAATAAAACAATACATGCTTCTTCAATTTTATTTTCTTTTATTAATAATGTTGCTTCATTTATTGATGCGTCTTTTATCACTTTAGAAAATAACCCTTCGGACTTCATGTGATCAATCCATTTATGAGCCTCTTCATCCAAATTCGATTGAATTAATACCTTTAATTTGATATTTGCTAAATTATAATCCTTTGGGAATCTACTACAGCCTTTATTAATTACCTCAAGAGCTTCCGTATATCTTTCCTGTCCCAACAGGATCTGTGATTTTACATCATAAATATCAAATGCATCAGGCAATACCTTTTCCATTTCATCTAAAGATTCTAATGCCTGTTCAAATCTATTAAATGCTAAATATATTTTTGTTTTTAGAAGTCTTAATTCCCCATTAAATGGATCTAAGTTAATTGCCCTGCTAATATTTCTTAACGCCTGTGGCTCATCTTCTGCCTCAAAAAATATACTTGCCATTATTTGATACATTTGAGAAGATACAAATCCATTTTCTTCAGCCTTATTATAGAACTCTACAGCCTTGACTTTTTCATTCATCAGCACATATATACTTCCGATAGAAAAATAAGCTTCAGCGTAATCAGGGTCCACTAATAATGCTTTTTTAAATGCTTCAATTGCTTCACTGTATTGCTCTAAGTTTGCACAAGCATTCCCTAAATGAATATATGCTTCCAATGTTCTAGGTGCCTCAATAATTATTTCTTCAAATACTTTCTTTGCGGCATCATATTTTTCAGCAGAAATAAGCATAATTCCCTGACTCACTTTGTCATTTATCATTTCAGTATCCATAAAAACACCCCTCCTAGTTAATCTTTGATTTTAACACCTCATACAACGAAGGTGTAAAATAATCATTTATCTTTATTTTACTTTCCGCCATCTTAGATATTTTTATTTTGTGAACATCGGTAGATGTATTAACTATTTTCTCAACCATCATTCCATCGATGCTTATTTCGAACAGCTTATCGTCATAGCTTATTTTTTTTATTCTGTTCAAATCAATCACAACAATATTTCTTTTATCTGCAGGTGTTTGATATTTTATTCTAAATATGTAAAATAATTTATCATCAACAATTTCTATCATCTCATCAATACGACCACCTATAAACGTGTGTTCAAGTCGCATTCTAAGTACATAGATAAATAATACAGCCGCCAATCCCATTGATGTGTAAATAGATGTTTCACTTGCCACTAAAAAATAACTAAGCTTTCCAGTTCTCATATTTGTTGAAACTAAATATCCTGTTACTATACAGTAAATTGGAAATAATATTGCATAAGCAATAACCAAAGCAAAAGAAATCTTTTCAAAAAGCCACAAATAATAAATACCTCTTCTATGCTTACGATTCTCTATTTGAATTTTCTTTTTTAGTCCACTGTCAACCAAAATATTCATATTTAACCTCCAATCAAACCAACAACATCTTCAATAGTTTTTACAGTTTTTGTTCCATATTTATCAAAAATTGAAAAGACTTTCGAATTTTTCCCAATTCCAGTAGCATTTTTCAGAGCATTTATTGAACCATCAAAGTTCTTATCTGACTCTGTATAAAAATCATATAACCCATCAACATTTTTCAAGAAATTCATTGTGTTATCTGTCGTTTTCGCAACATTAAAGGCCTCCACTAACTTTTCAGGAATACTATAGGTCTCCCTACTAAAATTGAATGTAAGTTTTCCTAATTCAAATTTTTTATCTTTAAAATATACAGAATACTTACTAACCTTATCAGAAGATGTAAGTTTTATTTTAAAAGAACCATCTTTGAATTCGCCTGTAGTCGCAGTTCTTCCCATGTCATGCAATATATTTCTTTTTATGTTTGACCATGTAAAGCTATAACCTTTATACCATTCAGCACCATTGTATCTAAAATTAATGTTATCGTTTCTGGTTGTTACCCTATAGTCTTTTACATTTCCCAAACTAGCAATATTACAAACAAACGCCGTCGTATCTGCTATAACTTTTGTTTTATCAATATCTCTTCCTCTTTTTTCATATTTTTCATTAGTTGCTTTATCGCCATAATCAAATTTTTCATACATCTCGCTTATCTTACCTGCACTACCATAATATCTAGCAGCCCCCGGATTTCCATCATCATCATCAAAAATACTTCCACTCAACGTTATCGCCTTTCCATTGGTATAAATAGTTGCTAGTGAATTTCCTATAGTTATGATTGCACCTATAGATGTTGCTAGGGCACCTATACAACCGATAACAAGAGGTATCGATAAACCACCTGAAAATGGTATGGCACAAATCGCTGCTATTGTACCTGCTGCAGCAACTACTATTCCTACAAGAGCGGTTGTTATTTTCCAAACATATTTTCCGTCACCATATTTGAACCAATCATGCACTTTGTCTAAAACATTTCCTACTTTGTCACCTACCCACTTCAAGCCATCCACAAAATCCCTGACTAAAGAAAAATGATTTGCCAAATCAACGCAAAATGTATTATAAATCCAATCACCCGCAGCCTCATACCACTTTCTTTTTTCAATGTATCCTTCAGCTATTGATGAGATATTAGTTGCAACTGTAGAATCAACAGATTTTGCCGTTGAAATAACACTATTAAGTGAATTCTCCAAATTAACAAAATACGTTTTCTTAGCTGCTAAATCATTTGTTTTTTGTGATGCTAAATTAGCTGCTGATTGTGCATATCCATATGAATCTGATCCATTCAGATTACTTATGGAGGTATTTATTACCATTCCTATATTGGTAATATAATTATCTATTTGTGTTCTTGCTTTTGATGCATAATCAACCGCATCCTCCAGAGACGAATATACAATCCTAACTTCACTCATTTAGTTTTTCCCCCTTTCAATGAGAAGCCAAATATTCTTCCCACGCCCTTTTTCTAGCTTGTTCTTCATTATACTCAGCTGTTCGAATTTGTGAATCCAATGATGAAATTTCAGAATTTAGTGTATCTATCATCGTCTGACATCTATTTGATTCATTTTGTAAATTTGTTTTACTAGAGTTAATTTTTGTATCATTGTTATCATATTTTTCCTTTTCGGAATCAATATCAGAAGATATGGATTTCTTTCTTCCCATAAGACCGGAAGAATAATAACTTGAACAATACGTAACCATATTGTTAATATTTGTAACATTATTATCAAAATCCGTTCCAATCTTCCTAATAATAGTATCAACACCGCTTTTTCTTTTAACGAGTGTATCCCTTTCGGAAACTTTTCCACTACGTTGAGTTTTTAACCAACTACTTGAAGCCATATAAATCCCTCCTAGACAAAATTAATATCTATCGCCAAAACCGTCTAAAGCTTTCGCTAAATCTGTGTCTGCTTGTATGTATTCTTGTTCCATCTGATATATACTTTCTGATATATCTCTTAATTCATCACTTAAATCTCCAAATTGCTGACTCAAAACTCGATATTTTTTTTCAAACATATCTCTTCCTGCTCCTGCCCAAGAAAACATTAAATTATTTTTTTTTCCGTCCATATTATTCTTCAACGATGTCATCTTTTCAGCTAAATCTTTACACAACTTGGCAGCTTCATCAAAACCAGCCGTGTCTAAATAAAATTCCGAATTAGATACTCTTGTATCTTTAGCCATGTCATTTCACCTCCAAAATTTTTATTCTCGAAATATCTGTTCCATCAAGCAAATATGCATCTCCTAATTCCAGAGGTTTCATATTTCTCACAACAGATGATTGTAACTCACAGAATTTGAAATCTTTTAGCTTAGATGTTGTTATTAATACTTTTTTATTTTCTTTCTGTCTCTTTAATATTTCAGGAGCACCATATGGTACGTTAACATCTTCAATATTCGAATAAATAAAACTGATGCCTAACGCTTTATACTGCTTTACCAATTTATTATATTTTTCTAGAATTTGCTTATTCGAGCTGATATATTCTATTGCTTCCTTGCTGTTAATAACAACAATTTGTAATGGCATCCTAATCTTTTCACCACCTTCATTTTGAAGAAGTGCATTATATCTCTCTTCAAATTTTTCTTCTAAGTCGATAATTATTTCTCCAATTCGACTATAATCAAGCGTATATTCTTCTGTATACATTTTCTCTTTGAATTCTCTTAACTGTCTATTTACGTCATCGATTATGTATAGATTAAACGTATTTTCTAATACATAATACTCCATCGAAAACAGTAACGATTTTAATACGCCTAACCGTCTTGAGCTTTCATTACCTACAATGCTTAATTCATTTATCTTTTCAAAATCTATAGAGACTAAATCTACATCCTCATAGTTCAAAGCAACTGGATATTTGTATTTTACTTGGCAGTTTCTATAATTATTTTCTATGTAATCAATCAAAAGCACTTCTGGTATTTCTGGAATTGCCTTTGCTCTTACACCTTCATTTTGGCTGTTAATAGCCGAAACATATTTTTTTATGGTATTCGAACGATCTATTTCCTTCTCACCTTCAAATGCAAGAAACAGCTGTGTCTCATATATTTCTTTGTTCATCATGCAAAGCGCTCTGCCCACTTCATCCTTGGGTTGCATTCTGCAACGATCAAACAAAGTACTATACTCTGAGGAATCATTACAATGAAGTGCGATTCTACCAGCAAAATTGGACATATACTTATATCCTAAACCTGAAGTTTGTGAATTCGACAAAATCACATTCACTCCACAAGCCAAACCTTCTCGCAAAATATAAATAAACTCTTCTTCGTATGTATCACCATAGATTTCACGAAATGCTGTGTAATTGTCTAACAAAACAAATATTCTTGGGATATCTTCAAATCCTCCCTCTTCATATGAAGAGTAAGAACTGATTCCTATGCTTAAAAACTTCTCTTTTCTAGCACTAATTTCCTCAACTAATAGTTTGAACAGATTTTTCAATTTTTCTTCTTCAGAAATTGTTACAACACCACCAACATAACATAAATCTTGGAAATTTTTTAAATACATAGCGCCAAAATCCATTATATAGATATTTGCCTGTTTGGGTGAATAGCATTTTACTATCTGTCGAATAATTAATTGTAAGAAATTTGTTTTTCCCATACCAGAAGAACCAATAATCATATAATTCTCATTTGATATATTGATAAATGCATCCCCTTGATATTGAGAATCTGGATCATCATATATTCCAATGGAAACCATACCCTTACCTTTATTTGTTTCAACAATATTCACTATACTTGGCAATGGAGGTAGGCAGATATTTTGTAATCGCTCAATTCCATTCTCAATACAAGTATCCCTTACATAATCAACTATTGCTTCTAGCTGTGTACGACTACTCTTTGAACTATTTGCTTTTTTCTTTTCATAGACAATCTTTTTCCTTCCACTAATATCCACCTGAGAAATAATATAAGATTTTTCCTTAGATGTATTAGCTTTTTCTGAGGCCCCACTGAATCCTGACTGAAGCAACTCAAATATCTCGTTATTACCTACTTGCAAATATGCTCGTCCAGGTTCCTTAATCTCAGCAGCAAGTGGTGATTTTAATACTTCGTTACTGTCTTCTTTAGTTTGAACCTTTAGACATAGTTTAAACTTTGAGTTTGACCATATCTGTTCATTAACCTGTCCTGATGGTTTCTGCGTTGCAAGAATCAAGTGCACTCCTAAGCTTCGGCCTATTCTAGCTGCACTAATTAACTCTTTCATAAATTCAGGCTGTTCAGCTTTTAATTCAGCAAACTCATCTACTATTATTACTAAATGAGGTAAAGGAATTTTAACCTTTCCATTCTTGTATAATTGAATATATTTATCAATATGATTTACATTTGCTTCCGCAAACAATGACTGTCTCTTTAATAATTCTGCTTTTATCGATTTTAATGAACGATTTATTTCTCGACCATCAATATTAGTTATTGCACCTATCAAATGTGGTAAGTCTTTAAACTGATTTACCATTCCACCGCCTTTGAAATCTATAATAACAAAGCTGACTTCATACGGATGAAATAGTATCGCTGCAGAAAGAATATAAGTCTGCAATATTTCACTTTTTCCCGAACCTGTAGTACCTGCAACTAAACCATGTGGACCATGAAATTTTTCATGTAGATTCAAAGACACAATTTCATTTTTTGAATTTACACCAATTGGAGCAGCCATAGTATCCCATACTCTTGCTTCATTCCAATTTTGAATAAGATCAATATCGTCCACCGAATAAATCCCTAGTAACTCAAATAAACTGATACTTTTTCTTAATGAACTTTCAAGACTTATCTCATCACAATATATTGGTTCCAATATTTTGGAAATCTTCTCCATTTCTAAATCTGAAATACTTTCAAAAGAAAACTCTATTTTTTCTTCACCCTTGTGCGAGTCAATCAATTCTCCCTTATTATTATCTTTTATTGATATAATAGAGTCACAGTATAATGGTATTTCTTCTCTAGATTCTCCCCAAAAAACAAACGAAACTCTAATGTCTTTTGCATTTTCAATAAATTGTGACACTGGATGAGTTTTTATTCCCCATTCATTCATTACTAAAATCACTAAGTAAGGAAGCCCAGCACATGATTTCATGCTACGTCTAATGGTCAATTCCTTATATAAATATTCAAATACATTATTTCTAGATTCTGAATCGAAAACAATATTTCTCATCCCATTTGTGGCATAAATATGTGGGATTCTTTTTACCCAACTACATTCCTGCACTTCATCAAGTAGAAGGAATAATTTTACATCTCCAAAATAATGTCTTGAAATGACATCAATGAGAATATTCTTAAATAGCACTTTATTTTTTTCTTTTTTACCACAAATACCAACAGCGCTATTCTTTTTCAAATCAATAGTAATAGGACTGTCAGGAATCATCTTATATTCAGATGTAAGCTCATCAGGAATACATGCCAATGCATCATTTGTCTCAAATGATTCAGGCTTTTTATAATCAAGTTCTCTATGGGCTTTTACTAATCCTTTACCTATATACAACCTCAAGAAATCATCATCCGTAGGAATTCTATCAAACAAATTCAAACTGAAATTTGAAATATTTTCTACATTAGTATATGTATCAAAATATATTTTTTCAAGGATATTCTTTTCTTCTTTTCTAGCTAATTCTATTTCCTGTCGCTTTTTTGCAATATAAGAATTATACTGTTCAACTCTCTCTAGACATTCTGTTTTATATTTTCTTTTTGCCGACACGAAAGATACAATTGACGTTATAATCCCCATTGACATAGAACAAACACTAAAAATAATAAATGAATTATTGCTGGAATTACTCATAAATCCTCTTACCACAATTGTTAATGCCAACATAGCCAAAGCTGGCAAAAGGGTCATTGCCAAATTCTGATCCGGCTTTTGGGGTTTATTTGGAGCAACTAATAAACCGATTTTTTCATTGGAAATTGTATACTGTACTCTCGAATTTCTAATAAAAAGCGGATAGTGTTTTTTTTGCTTATAATCTTCTGTGGCAACATTATTTACAATACATTTATCTGATATATCTGTCCAAAGTGAGTTGTCTTTCAAATAAAAAGAGATATCTCCAAGCGAAAAGAAATCCATATTTTCAATGTTTTCGCCATCTTGAATTTTGCTGCCGTTTTTATAAACCCCATATGTTGTCGATATTATTTTAATCTTATAACCTGAATTACATGGATGCAACTCAATATTATCGTTTGTAGCATACATGCTGTTAATAATAATGTTATTAGTTTTATTTGTTCCTATCTTAAATGGGTTTTGTTGAATACTTATCTTCCTTTCGAATGAGTGATTTTCACTATCAAAGTCAATCATAAATTCAACGGAAAACACATCGTTATTTGACTCTTGATACTTAGCATAAAAAACATCTCCATGTTCAAGTGTTTTCGTCAATAATCTTTTTGTATCCCCTAATGTGATATAAATATTATCCGAACACATTACCATCCACTTGCCATCGTTATTCGTAAAATCTAATTGAACATCCTCAAAAAATGTATCTCGATATAATCTATAATCTGATTCAATCGATGTTCCAACACGATATACTTTAGCATCAACAGGCATCTCGATTTCTTCGTAAATATTTTTATTTGATATAATTATCTTGTACTTATTTACTTCCACTTAATCCTCCTATTCTGTGTAGTTGATAATAGTCCCTGTCCTAAGGCCAAACTCGCTCAACAATTTATTTCCTTTTACTAAAGCAATCGGATTTTCACACTTCAAAAAACACTCCTTAACATTTGTTATATCAATTTTTAAATTATACGCTTCATTTAACCCAATAATAAGATCTCGAGCAGTAATATCTGTAGGTATTTCAAGATCAACTGTCCGCTTACTTTTTATCATATTAAATTGTACAAGTATTTTCCCGCTCAATACAACGCCTCCTCTATAATATTAAAAATGATACTTTTCGTATTTCATTTGAATTCACAAGGTTCTTAACAGCATCTTTACCAACATTCCCCATATAATTAATATATTCATTAATACTAAATTTCAAAGTAATTTCTGGAAGAATGAGTGCATTAAACGATTCTTTTTCAAACTTATTACATAAAAAAATATATTTTTCTGCGCTGATTCCATTAACATTTGCTAAAAACGTGTTTGTAGCATATACATTATTAAAACTTTGATCTATCACAAAAATAACCTTATCTGATATATCCAATAGGTTTGTCTTATATTCATCAAAAGTACTTTCTGCGTCAACTACAATATAATCATAATCACCACTATTCTTTGCCGACAACGCGAGTTTTTCGTATACTGAATAATCAACTCCTAAAGACATTAGAGTCGCCTTAAAAGCCGGCAAATAACTAAAGTCCTCTTTCCTAATCACATGTTTTATATCTTCATATAGAGATTCATTAGAAGATAACAATTTAGAATAAACATCTGTTGCTGAAATTGGTGTTTCATTATCCAACAAATATTGAAAATTCTGCAACCTTGCTGCATTTATATACAACACTCTCTTATAATTCTGAGTCAAGCATGCAGCTACCCCCATTGCCACTGTAGTTTTTCCAACTCCACCAGTCGCTGACGTAACTAGTACAATCTGCGTTTCCTTCTTTTCTACAGCAGCAACATTCAATGCCCCAGCACTCTTTCCAATAATCTCATTAAAGATTTCCTTAATGCTTGTATACTTAAACAGTTGGTTTACATTTAGTTCTCCCGTACCGCCTTCATCATACTGCTCCATCATTACAAAAATATTTTGAATATTATGTCTCTGCAATGATGAATCATACAAGTCATCAGATATAATCAAGATTTCAGCATTCTGCGGTCTGGAAAAATACTCATCAAAATATGCTCTATCTGTAATAATTTCTAAATCTATTTTATTAAAAAAATCTGTTACAAACTTAAACTGAAGCGGCACTATATAACTTGCGTCTTCGTCTGCGATAATCACTTTCGGTCTAGCCATTTCTTACACCTCTTTATACAATCTGAAAATCACTGTCTGCCATGCGGATTATATCTCCACGATTAATCTGTACTTTCTGTCCCGGATTCAATCGGACTCCATTTACAAATGTTCCATTGGCACTTCCTTCATCATTGATGTAATAAATGCCTGTCCGATTAGTTATGCGGCAGTGCTTTCTACTAATCATCCTATTGAACGGAATTACCATATCCACCAATTCCTGTTTCTTGCCTATTACTACATCATCCCGATCAATTACCAGTTCAAAATGACTAGGTGCATTCATAGCAACAAGTTTAATTGGTCCATTAGCTCTTGTTCCCGGCATCATCTGAGTTCGTGCCTCTAATTTTGTAATAGGTGCCGTCCCTGCCCCTCTTGATTTGTTGTACACATCCTCAAGTGACATTGAGCCATTGCACAAGTCCTGTACGAACTGGTCTAATCTCGCATTGGAAGATGTAATTACCTTATCTGCCAGCTTTACAATGCTTGATCTTAATTCACTTTCAAATTCTGCATAGCTGTCAAATGCTCTGACACTCAACGGCAGATATACCAGTTTTACCTTCAGTGTATTCTGTTCTACAAATATTTTATTCCATGACAGATCTATACACTGGCACGCCAGAAAGCCATTATTTCTTACTTCAATCACACTTGCAAAAAGGTTAATTATAACATTAATAAGTGTATCTGGACTTATGCCAACAAACATAGAAGACATTGGTCTGTATTCATCAGTCACATAATACAAATCAACTAACCCATTCCTTGTCATTTTCATGCATTTTATAAATATGCCATTATTCTGGCTCTGCAATACCTTATAATCGGTGTTCACAAATTGTGAACTATCCTTTAGTATGTATTCAAAATTATTACCACACATAATTTCTGAAATCACATCATTATCTTTTAATGTATACATAGCCTACCTTCTTCACAAATGCTGTTTGCTACAAGTAAACACTTAATCTGCATTAAATATTTACTTCTGACAAATAGCCTATGATTCTATTTTATTTTGCAACCTTAAGCTTTCTCTTTTTAAAGAAAACTGTTACTCCAGCTCCTCCGCCAATTACAACAACAGTTCCGGCAATTGAGCCATAGAATAATGCCTTGTCAGCAAACCAACGTACAAATACAAACGTATATTTTTCGTTCGTAATACCGTTGATATTTGCCACAAATTCATTTGTGCAATATACGGAATTTGCATTTTGCTTTGTGACAATGATTACTCTGTCTGCAATATCTAAAAGTCTTGTCAGATTTTCATCAAAAGAGTTCTCCGCGTCAATCACTATAAAATCGTATTCTCCTGTATTCTTTGCAGATAACGCAATTTTCTCATATACAGAATATTCCAGTCCCAGCGATAATAACGAAGCTCTAAACGGCGGCAGATAACTGAACATTTCATTTCTGATCGTATGTTTGATTGCTGCATATATTTTTATATCCGGATCCGCCAGAAGCTGATACAGATCCGGTGAAGTAAGTACCGACTGATTATCAAGCAAATGCTGAAAAGACTGCAGCCGGTTTGCATTGATATATAATACTTTTTTATAATTCCGTGTCAGGCAGACGCTCATGCCCATTGCAATTGTCGTCTTTCCCGCGCCGCCGGCCGCAGAAGTTACCACAATAATCTGTGTTTCCTGCTTTTGATTTCTGGCTACATTCAGGCTCTCCGCACTCCGGCTCACAATTTCATTGAAGATTTCCTTGATGCTGGTATATTTAAACAGACGAACCACATTTAAATCTCCTGTCTGTTCTTCTTCGTACTGTTCCACCATTAAGAATACATTGGCAATATTATGTCTTTGAATTCCCGGATCATACAGTTCTTCTGAGGCAATGAGCACGTCTGCTCTTTGCGGTTCCATAAACCATTCCCTGCTTTTTCCCAATTACGACCTTCGGTCGGTCTAATTGAATTTCAAAATATTCCGGTGCATTCATTGCGACAAGTTTTAGCGAACCGGATGCATCGCTTTCTCTGGCGTTTGGGCGGGGGCTCTGATATTCTCCGCCACCCCCCGCACCCTTGTATTTATTAAATATTTCTTCTAATGACATAGATCCATTCGCCAGATCAGGAACAAATTTATCCATACGTTCTGATGACTCCGGCAAAATCTTATCAATCAGCTTGATCAGGCTTGAGCGCAATTCACTCTGAAACTCCGAAAAACTTTCAAACACCCTGACATTGACCGGAAGATATACCAGCCTGACTTTTAAGGTTGCCGGATCAACAAAAATTTTATCCCAGGATATATCAATATTCTGGCTGGACAGAAATCCATTATTTTTCACTTCCACAATGCAGCCAAACATATTTACAGCTATATGAAGCAGGATATCCGAAGTAATTCCGGAAAACATGGTTGACAATGGACGATATTCATCGGTAATGTAATAAATCTGAATCTTTCCATTAAACAGCATCTTCATGCATGGTACAAATATTCCGCTGGTCTGGCTCTGCAGCACTTTATAATCCGTATTTGCGAAATATTTACTGTCGCTTAACAGATATCCGAAATTATTACCACACGCTATCTCCTCTACAATTCCGTTATCTTTGAGTGTATACATCTTCTCCTGCCCCTCATGTATCTTTTACTGTGCCGAATGCTTTATTTTTCTTCTTCTAAATACCGTCACTCCTGCCGCGGTGCCTGCGCAGACTGCTCCAACACCTCCGATTGTTCCCCAGAACAATGCTTTATTGGCAAACCAACGGACAAACAGGTTGGTAGATACCGTCACCATATTATGGAATGCATACTCACTGGAAAAATCTTTGGAATCTGTATCCGTAGAATTACCAGCAAGATCATATACCACCAGCTGCACATGCTGTGCATTCTGATTTTCACTCAGGGTAAATGTTCCTGTATAATTATTGACGTCATCTGAAAAGTCTGTGATCTTGTCCACATTCTTACCATCCACATACACATCCACGGATTGCAGACCAATGGTATCATATACGGTATATTTCACCGCTACCTGCGTTGCATTCACAATTGAATTCTCAAGTCCGGATATACTGTTTATCTCAGGTGCTGTACTATCCACCCGGAACAGAATATTTTTGTTATCATAATTTGAATTTTCCGGTGTATTTCCCGTATCGTCTTTTGATGATACCGCCACTTTGTAGACACCGTCTTTCGCAAAGTTTTCTTTTGCAATCGTATACTGGTATTGATACCAGCCGCTCGTTCCTGCCTCTGTTACGCTTGCAGGATCCGGTGACACAGAATAGGATGCGTCCTCCACCGGCTTGCCATCCTTCGATATCTCAATATCCAGCGAGTTGTCCACCAGACGGTCTGCATTGTACTCCGTAATGATCAGATCCTTGTCCACATTCTGAACATATGCACCGCCATCTGCAATCAGAGACACCAGATAATCACTGTATTCATATACTGAGCCGTATCGGTTTACCGTAAATGTTGCAGACTTCTCTATAGAATGCCCTGCCTTATCGTTCATGGATACCGTCATTGTATAAATTCCATCGTTATCCTGCTCTTTTGCAAATGTATCGAATGTTCCGGATCCACCATTTGCATTTGTAACAATATGTCCAGTGATAAATTTATCTGTAACATCCACGTTTTTGTCAGCAAAGCTCGTGCGCACAAGCCGGATCTCACAGCTTTCAAAATTTGTGTCCTCAAAATGTACTTCCGGGATGATCTCATCCTTAAACGCGCGTCCATCCAGTTCCTGCCCATCCGCCATTATGGTGGCTTCTTCAATCTCCGTATCGACAGTCAGCTGATCTGAGGTATAAGTCTCCATCTCATTGGTAGACTTGTCCGAATAGGATATTGTGACAAAATAGTCTCCATCTCCCGTCAGTTTAAATGTTCCGGTATGCACATCCGAACTTTCATCCACCCACGCCGGCTCCACGTTATATGCCGCATCGTCTCTTGTAACACGTATCTCCACATCCTCCGCATAGAAATTCGCTTCCTCGATTGTCACGGTTGCCGTCACATCCCCATCATAGTAGGCGATTCCATCCACTGTCTGAACTGGTGTATTATATTCTACCGACGCTGTAGGAGAAATATTATCCACAACGATCCGCAATGTATCCTCAAAATAATCGGACTCATTTCCACTGCGGTCCGTCGCATTAAAATCAATTGTTCCGTTAAACTGATTGTTTGCTCCAAGAGCCCCCTGCGGTATCTCAAATGTGGCTGTTGCGGTTGCACCTCCACCCGAATAAGTAATTTTATCTGCACCAATTACCTGATCACGCAGCTCAGCATTCGTATTGCTGACACCGGCGGCATTCAGATAACTGTATTTAAAACTGTGTACACCGGCAATATCATCTGTTGCTGTGATCGTAACTGTTGTCTTTGCATTGTAAAATCCAAAGGTAATTCCCTGCAAAATTGTCTCTAAAATGCTGGCGCTGTAAGAAACCTCCAGATTTTTTGCTTTGTTGGTGTCAACCGTAAAATAATCTGCCGCATAATCTGCCGCCGGATTCGCTGCCTGATCTGTATACGATACATCGAATGTATAATTGGCACTTCCCGCATAGGTAATTGTCATTGTGTGCACATCCCCTTCCGTACTCCATCCGGAGCGCGTACACAAAGAATCTATCGCCAGTTCATTTCCCTGAATGTCTTTCGCCGTAATCTGCAAATCTACTTCATTCGGATCAAAATTATGTTCATTGACTGAAACCGTCGCCGTCTGTACCGAATTATAATAATTTCTTACATGTCCCTCCGCATCTGTCACTGCATTTATTTTATTGGTGTTCGCGTAAGCAACATTGATAACCGGATTTAAGGTATCTACCGTAATAACATCCGAGGTATATGCCGCCATCGTGTTGTTACTCCGGTCTTTATATGACACTGTGATCACATAATCCCCATCATCTGCATGATCCGCCGCTGCCGGAATTATGATTGTTCCCCGGTGTAAATCCTCCGATATGTCGTTCCAGTCCGGAGCAATAGAAGTGATCTGCCCATTTTTTGTAACCTTAACATCCACATCCTGACGGTAAAAATTCGCCTCTGTCACGTTCAAAACTGCTGTCACGGAACCGTTGTAATACATGGTACTGCCTGCAATACGGCTTGCCTGTGAATACTCCACATTCATAGTCGGTGCAACTGTATCTACAACAAGCACATGTCATGCATCTGTAATTTTCTCGCTCACATTGCCTTTTCCATCTGTCGCTGTAAATGCAATATTTCCACGAAGCTGCTGTGCCGTTTCAGCCGGAAGTGTTACCGTCGCCGAATATCTGCTTCTATTTCCCGCATCCTGCTCCGCTGCAACAACGGTATCCTGATATGCAGAAACATTACTGTCACTTGCCCCTGTCTGTTTCGTATAACTCCATGTAAAATGGTCCACGCCGGACACTTCGTCAGATGCAGTAAATGTCACACGCACATCCGGATTATAATACCCGAATGTAATGCCCTCCAATATCATATCCAGCCAAGAAGTGGAATACTTCACAGACATCGTCGCTGTTGCAGGTCCTGTATGATCTACCACAAAGGAGTCTGTGCGTACCTGCTGCGCTGCATTTCCAATGAGATCACTATAGTCAAATGTCAACACATACGATGCATCCATAAGCTGCGTTGAGATCGTTGCTGTATTCACATCACCGCTTCTGGTCCATTCACAGTTTCTTAAGATTGTCTGTACATCGCATGCAACCGATTCCCCATAGATGTTTTCCGCTTCCACTGCGGTCTTAAAATCTTCTTTTCTGAAATTGCGTTCTATTACCGAAACCGTTGCAATCTGCGTATTTTCGTCATAGGTAAATGTAATTACAGGAGCTGTTTTGTCTATTATAATTACCGCAGACTGATATGTTGCAGGTTCATTTCCGGAACGGTCTGCATAGCTAAAATATACGATATACTCTCCATCTTCAGACAGCGTAAGCGTCGTCTCATGTTCATCCTGTTTCCCCGTATCCGTCCAGTTCAAGTTCTCCATACGTGACACACGTCCGTCTTTCGATACCGCAACCTGCACATCTTCTGCAAAAAAGTTTGATTCTACAACATCAAATGCAAATGCAACATCATTCGAGAAATAATATTTATCTCCAATCTCCTGCTGGCGTCCTTCCCCGGCAATCTGGTAAGTAACGGATGCAGTCGGAGAGATCGTATCGCGGACAAAAATTTTCCCGCTATCTGTTTTCACATCGGACTGATTTCCTGCCTGATCGGTTGCTGTGACACTTAAATATCCCCGCAGCTGATCAGCCTCATTTCTTGGAAGCGTCAATGTTCCCGTATATTTTGTCGCATCGCTTCCATCACGAACCGCTTCCACTCTTCCCTGATCCGCTTCCAGATTACCGCTTCCCGTCACATCAGCCTTGATATATTCCCAGTCAAAATAGTCAATACCGGACGTCACATCATACGCGGTAAAGGTAATCGTAACCTTTGTCTTATAAAAATTAAAAATATTGGATACCACCGGTGTTGAATACGCAATGGAAATCTGATTTGCATCCGGTTTTACACTATCCATTTTCATTATTTCTGTCACTGTAACCGGTGCGGTAATTTCATCTGTTGTATTGTTTTTCAAAAAGACCACGCGTGCTTCTGTTCCCTGTTCATCCAGAATAACACTGTCTGAGAACCCCGCCGTAAGTGCCCCACTTGCAATGCTATATCCGGATTTTGCCTCGACAATAACCGGTGTTTTAAACCAGCCATTGTTTCCATCAGGTCCTGTCACGGTTTCACCATTCTGCGTTTTCAAAGTATACGGATTTGCCGGCACTGCCGCATATGTAAGATTTACCTTGTACCCTGCATCTCCGGATGCATAAACTGTTTTTTCATCCTCTGTCTTAAGTTCTTTCTTGGTTCCGCATGCCTTTTCTGCCGTCACCGCAATGGAAAGCCCGCCATTGTTTTCTGTCATTTTCCGCCCGAGCAGCACAAGATCTGTCACCGAAATATCTCCGGTTGCGGCATTGATTGTAAGACCATATGCATCCAGCGTTTCCGCATTTCCATCAATCAATGCCGCATATGTAATCTCTCCGTTATCGTCGGTATATTTCTTATCTGCCTTCTGCCCGGTTAATACCGCCCCGTCTTTCAAGCTGGCATTTACGACTGCGTCCTTAAAAGAAAGCAAATCATTCTCACAATTTTTAACAGTAATGTTTTTTGCAATCTCTGTTGACTCATAATTTGTATCTCCGGCAATTGTTGCAATCACCTTGATATGATATCCGCCCTTTAAAATTTTTAATTCACCCGTACTCTGGTCAATCGTGGCAACTGCTGCAATATCTGCCGTGTCTGAAACAGCATTATTTTCTACACGATAGGTAATGCTCCGCGTATTCCCCGGTTCGCCCTCTGCCGAATAGTCATATACATTGTTCGCCGGCTCTGTCTCATCAAATACAATTTGTGTAAGATTATCCTTAACAAATGTAATTGTCTGGGGCGCCTTTTTTACTGTAACCGTTGCCGGGTCAAGTTCTATTTCTTTTGCCTCATAATTGCTTCCCCGCTCTACCTTAATAGCGACCTTATACGTCCCTGCATCTGTAACCATTCCTGCTGTGGCATCGGTATTTGCAATCCAGGCTCCGTCATCAATCTTATAGTAGATCTTGTCTCCTGCCCTGGTTCCCGTCACACTTTCCACCAACTGCTGCGGTGTTCCGGTATACACCAGTTCCGTTTTCAATGTTGCTGACACTCCCTCAATCGTTCCACTCAATACTTCCGCTGTATAATCATTTGTCAGCGTTTCATAATTGTCTCTTTCCATTTTTACGGTTACTGTTTTTGTTCCGACGTTTTCAATCTGCGGGCATACATCCGTCCAGTCTCCGTTTTCTTCTTTGAAAGAAATGGTATAGTCAGCTCCTTCTTCCGAAATAGCGACTACATCATGTGCCGTTTCATCATAAGTTCCACTGTATGGTGTCACTTCTACATCCTCAATCTGCTTTTTTGCAATTTTCGCTGTTACCGCTCCGGATTCATACGGTGTATATCCATCCCGCTCAACTTTAACTGTTACCGTATATTCTCCTGCCTCAGAGATTTGTGGGCAGCCTTCTGCCCAGTCTCCATCTCCCAGCTTGTATGTCACATGGTCGGTGTCTGCGTTCATTCCCTGTACTTCCACCGCATCATGCACCGCTCCATCATATGTAATATCCAAAGGAACCACCGAGATCCCCGATACCATATCCGCTAAAGGCATAACATCTGCATCTGCATCTGCATCCGCATCTGCGTCTACATCCGTACCTGCATCTGCATTTACATCGCTCTGCGTGGCATCCTCCGCTCGAACCGGCGTCACTGTAACAGGCATTACTCCGATCAGCAGCAGGAAAGACAGTAACACTGCCATTATCCGCCGTCCCGTTTGTTTCTTTCTCATTTTCATGGCTAAATTCTCCTCTTTTCTTTTGTCATCTGATCATTTCTTCTGTATGTACTAAAATCACTTCATCGAGTATCCGAATCTTTACTCCTTGTCGGCGTTGGATTCCGTTTTCTTCTCTACAGGTATCTAACGCCTCTGTTGCCCCGCCATCCTGCTGCAGTTTCACTGTCTCTCCATCCGTCAGAAGTTCTGTTGCCTCCGAAGTATACGTTTGTTTCGGCGGATTTTGTAATATTCCCGTCTCATCCCACGCCTTATCGCTTTTCTTTTTTCTTGGCTGTCTTTCCGTCATTGCCTCCGTAAGCTTGCTTCTCGCTGCATTCACAGCACTGGATCTATAAGATTTTCTTCCGGTATTTTCATTACTTTTACGCATTCTCTCAATTGATTTTCTTGCATTTCGTCCGGACAGATCACCTATAACATTGGGAATCCGAAATGCAAACCACAATATAACAGTCAGTGCCAGGCACACCCCTGCGGCAACGAATGATACCATCGACACCATCGATAATGTTTCTGCCATCGTTATTCTCTCTCCTCCGCATTTGTATATGCTCTTATGATTGCCTGACGATAGGTATCATAATGCTCCATGATCTCCTGCTGCAATTTTTGTGACTGTTCCTTTTGCACCGTTAGGTTTTTCGCATCGTCATATACGTTATCCATTAAATCTGTTATTTCGTTTTGCTCCACTTTTACCTGTACCATACTGCTTCGCTGATCATACAAAAGCATAAATATTCCATTATATAAGGAAAGCTGATTGTATGCTCCTGCACTCTGCACATCTGCAAGCGTGTTCTCAATCGTCGAAAACAGATTTTCATAATTATCTCTGGAAGCTTCCTCAACTGTTGCACCATTCAAAATATAATTCTTATAAAAAGAACAGATCTGGTAATAACATTCCGATAAATTCATATCCTCAAAATCTTGCGAAATCTCTGCATTATTGTGATTCTCTGCAAAAAAGGAATATGCTTTCTGTACTCTGGTTGAAAAACTGTAACTACCGTCTTCTTCCGTATAATAGTTAAAATACATCATCCCGATCTTATAATTCAGTTCCGCAACCTCACTGGTCGTACGATCAAATGTATCCTTATTGGCATTGTACAGTGCTAAAAATTCGTCATTTTCCTCTTTTCCGAACCTGCCTTCATCCTCATATGCTTCCAGCATACACATATACGCATCTGTGCGTTCCGGATAGATTGCGATTGCCCGCTTATAACTGTCTATCTTTTCATTCAATGCCGTCGCCGTCGAAGGTGAAACCAGAATCTCATAATTACTGTTATTTATATTTTTCGCAATCGTTGTGCACACCGCTCCTGTCAGAAACAGTACCACTGTCATGCCTGCAGCAGCCATAAAAGCCGCCACTTTTCTTTTTTGCCTCTTTTTATATCCGCGCGTAATCAAGTCCGGATGTTCCAGATCATACAGTAAATCGCTACAGTTCTGATAGCGATTCTCAGGCGCAGGCTCTACGCACTTATCAATAATAAGCTCAATACCTTCGGACAGTTCCGGGTTCCACATCCGCACCGGGGCATATGCTTCTCCGCTTCTCGGATCAATCCCGGTCAAAAGATGATGCATCGTCATCCCAAGTGCAAATATATCGGACCTGGCATCTGTCTGGCCGCTATACTGTTCCGGCGGTGCATAACCTTTGGTTCCGAGCACCGTTGTATCAGCAAGGCTCTGTTCCTTGTACTCTCTGGCAATTCCAAAATCGATGATTTTTATATTGCCTTCCGGCTTTAACATAATATTGGCAGGTTTCATATCTCGATAGATGATAGGTGGTTTCTGCGCATGCAGATAAGCCAGTGCATCGCACAGCTGCATCGCCCATCCGATTACCAGTTCTTCCGGCTGTGCGCCATATTCATTTAAGATCTTATCTAAGGACTCACCTTCTATGTAATCCATCACGACATAGATCGTTACTCCATTGTCAATAATATCTACAATTCTCGGCAGAGCTGCATGATCCAGCCGTTTCATCAGATTTGCCTCCGCGAGCAGGCTGTTCACAATGATCTCGTCATTCTTTCCACTGCCCTTTTTTTTAATTTCCTTGACAGCCCACTGCTTATTGAGGTGTGTATCCATTGCCAGATACACAACAGACATTCCTCCATGTCCGATTTCTCTTAATATTTCATATTTACCATCTATAACAGAGCCTATTTCTGCCATGTTTCTGTTCCTTTCAGCTTGCCTTGATCAGTATTACAGAAATATTATCTTTTTCCTGTCTGGCTTTTATCTGTTCTATCAGTTGTGTCGTCTTTTTATGCATTGTCTGACGGTTAACTAATCGTTCCGGAGCCAATGCCTGCCGTATCTCTTCCGCACTAATTTCATGCCGGAATCCATCCGAGCACAACATATAACTTCCACACCTGGCAGCTCCTGTAATAATTTCAGGTTCCACCTTTTCCGATGCTCCCACACACTGTAGTAACATGTTACGCCGTTTATCCTTCTTTGCCTGTTCCGGCGTCATCGTCCCGCGTTCTATCTCTCTCGCCACAAATGTCTGATCTGTGGTAAGCTGCGTTATCTCATTACCGATCTGATAAGCCCGGGTATCTCCCACGTGAACAATCACATAGTTATCCTCAATAAAAAGCATCCCGGTAAACGTTGTCCCAAGGTTCGTATGGCACTGTTTTCCATATTCCAGAAGTCTGGCATTTAAGTCTTTCAACATCAGCGACCATTTTCCGCCGATTACTCTCATATCCGGATTTTCAAGTTCATACTCCAGTTCTGTATCAAACCAGTCCGAAAAGGCTTTTATTACGGTAGCACTTGCCACCTCTCCCTTGGTCAGTCCGCCCATACCGTCACACACAATCGCCAGAAGTACCTCCCCCCTCGGGGTATCCGCATGTTTGATTAGCAGACTGTCCTGGTTCGTATCCTTTACAATTCCGATATCGCTGTCTGCAATCGCTATAAACTTCATTTCCCTCTACTCCTCTCTGCCTTATTCATGAAAAATGAATTCCTCATTGGCAAGTCTCAATCGGTCACCTTCCACAATTTTTATCTCCTGCTGTACAGGAATCGGCTGATCGTTTACAAAGGTTCGATTACGTGAATTTTGGTCTATCACATAACAGTTTCCATTTCTTATAATGATATCTGCATGACTTCTGCTGACTTTGTCATTGTCCGAAACAAAATAGTCCGAATAGCTGCGTTCTTTTCCGATCCGGAATACCGGTTTATCAATCTTAATCGTCTCCTCAGTGGAAATCCGAAACAGACTGGCATAATGTACACTTTCATTCAAAAGCGCCGTTGCTTCCTCCTCATTTAGCAATGTCGTCGCTTCCTCCTCATTTAACAGCGTCGTCGCTTCTTCGTCATTTAACAGTGCTGTTGCTTCCTCCTGCTCATCCTTTTCATAATGCTGATAATATTTTTCCGGTTTGTCCGTGATAAATCCACTGCTTCCCGTATTATGCTTTTTTATCGTATTGACAATCGAATAATCTACACGTATAATATACTTCTCAATGGCATCTGCCCGATATTCGGGTAGACCTTTTATAAAATATGTAAATTCCGAAATATAATTATCATCCTGCTCTTCCACAGGTACTGCAGAGTAAATGATCGCTTCTATAAAACCAATAACATCCGCTTCCCGCTGCGTCATCTCCAACGGAAGGTAGACAAACTGCATTTCTTTGGTGGTCTCATTGATATAGACATATTTCATATCAAAAAGGATGTCATTTACACTCATTCTGTTCACTTCCAGCTTTTGTGTTACATCCACAATCTGTTCCATAATAAAGTAGAAATCGTGCCGGCTGATTGGCTTCTTTAAGCGTTCCTCCAGACTGATTCCTACAGGTCCCGTATATTCAATACAGCCTTTTCTGGCTGCCTTAACCTTTAATAATCCCCTGATATACTTTCTTGTAAATATATCCAGTTCTTTTTCTCTCCATTTTTCTCCGAAAGACAGCCTTGCTTTTACCAGCAAGGTATGATTTTTTATCTTCGCCTTGCACTTTGCCATATGTTGTATTCTTCTTTCCCGCCATCTACCAGATGCGACAAAATTTCACAAAAAATTCACTTTTTATTATATTTTCTCCATTTTCCCGTTTCAACGTGTGACACTCTGTGTGACACATTTACATCGTTCGTTTGGAACTTTCCTCCCAGATTTGCCGTATTCTTTCCGTTGTAGTTTCCGCATCCACAAACAGATCATTATCCAGGGCGAATTTTTCAAAGCCGCACAAGGAATCATAGACACTCCATTCTTTTACCAGCAGCATCTGTTTTCCCTTCTTTTTGCGCCAGATTCCCACCGCTCCACGCCCGCCGGTAAAAATCCCAATGCCGGGTTCCATCGCAAGCTTCGTCTCATCCGCCATATATGCCAGGCACTGTCCTTCCCTGATCCTTGCCAGCCAGTGCCCCACACGGTTTACCCGCTCGGTCTGCGACATTCCGCCGTCCTCACGCGCTCCCTGGCACTCCGTGCCGCAATCCGTACGATCCGGATTCAGATATGCCCTCAATGCCCGCTCCGAAAAATAATATTTCCCCGCGATGCCCGTTTCCTCCCGGGAATTTCCTGCGTCATCCGAAGACTTTCTCTCAGCCGGGAACAACAGTATACTCGGGAAATAACCGAATTCCATATATGTTCCATCCATCTGAATATCACGCAGGATGCCTTCATCCGCACCTTCCAACTCATAATGCATGGCAAGTTTTGCTGCGCTTTTCTTCATATAGTTATACTGCCCCGCAAAAAATTCTGCCGCCGCACTTTTGTGCAGAATCATACATTCGCTCCGCTCCTTATTGCACAGGAATACACTTTCCCCGGCCAGCACCATATTGGGCAGCAATGTCATCTCGTTGATATGCGATTGGATGTCATCATAATAGTAATAGACGTGATACGCTCTGCACTCCGCTGCAAGTGCCAGCACAGAAAAAATCAGCATAATATTTTCGTTATTATTTCCGTCGCAGTCCAGGCAGAGAATATGCTCCAAAATAACGTTTCTTCCCCCCACTGCATGTAATAACAGTTTCAGCATCTCATTCTGATCCGGCTGCATCATCATGCGGATAAAAAGAGGTTCCTCTCCTGCGCACTCACATTCCTTCCGCAGCAGGCTGATGAACGCCTGCTCCACTTCCAGTTTTCCATGCCGCACGTACTCCGCTTCCTCCTGTGGTTCCTCCGGCATCCCGGTATCGGGAAATGTCACGGACACTGCCGGCTCCTTCATACGGAAATCCTTCATTCCTTCCAGTGTCTCTGCGATCTTCCGATACCCCTCATACGTTTTGTCCCCGTAAAGATTTCTGTAATACGCATCCAGCAGTTCTCCCTGCTGCTCCGGCAGCAGCATCATTCCGCCCGCCAGCTTTTGCACCTCTCTGTAATTCTTCGGGGTCCGGCTTCCGGACATGTATTTCTGTATCAGCGTCCGGTCCATCTGGACATTTGCCGCCAGCTTTTTCACCGAAATATTCTTTTCATTGATAAATGATTTTAACAATTCCGAAAATACTATCATTGTCCACTCTCTTTTTCTTTTGTCGTCCAATCAGAGTCCATTATAACAATACTAATGTATTTTGTAAATATACACCGTTCTTTATACACTTGTTAGAAAAGGAGTAAACAGAATGTTGGGGGATCGAATCAAAACCTTACGAACTGCCCGCAATTTGAGTCAAGTTGAGCTTGCCCGAAAACTGAACGTTTCTAAGCAAAGTGTAAGCAACTGGGAGAATAACAACATTCTTCCGTCTGTGGATATTGTAAAAAAACTGGCTTTGTTTTTTTCCTGTTCTACCGATTACCTGTTGGAAATAGAACAGGACCGCATCATGGTGGAATTTACCGATCTAACGCCGGAGCAGAAAGCTCACATTCAACTAATTATCAATGATATGCGGACTTTAAATACAAAAAAATAGAGCAGGATTCCTTCTATCGAAATCTCGCTCTATCATATGTCAGATTCATAACCTACGTTCTTAGTCTTAGAACCGCATGCCTCCTCTTTCCTTAGCTCTTAGAACCGCACCAGCTCGGACGGCTCGTCTCTCTTTGCCACATACATCGGGAAATCATCCCCTTTATACGGATTATCTCCCATCGTCACTTCCAGCCGCACCGTCTCGTACGCAAGTTCCGCGTAGTTATTTTCCTTGGACAGATGTCCCAAAAAGACCGTACCGAAATGATCGTGCAGCACCTCCCCGAGCAGCCGACCGGAAAGCTCGTTGGACAGGTGTCCCTTCTCTCCGAGAATACGCTGTTTTAACGGATACGGATAACTTCCGACCTGCAGCATATGTACATCGTGATTCGCCTCGAGAAGAAGTACATCCAGCCCCTTCAGCTTCTCCACAATATGGTCGTCATAAATTCCCAGATCCGTCATGACCGCCATGGATTTTCCGGGCTGCTTCATCTTATACGCCACCGGCTCAGCCGCGTCATGCGAGATGGCAATCGGCTCGATCGTCATATCTCCGATCGTAAAATCCTCCCCCGCATGAATCTCATGAAACAGGGCGGGATCGATCGTTCCGACGGATTTGGTGTGCAGTATCGCATCGATCGTCCCCGGAGTCGCATACATCGGCAGACCGTAACGTCTCGCAAGGACGCCAAGTCCCGCGATATGATCCACATGTTCATGTGTGATCAGAATTCCCTGCATCTCTTCCGTTTTCAGATCAATCGAATTCAGACCGGATTCAATCCGCTTTCCGCTGATTCCGGCATCCACCAAAACATGGCATTCGTCTGTTCCCACGCAGATACAGTTGCCACTGCTGCCGCTTGCTATACTGCATAATTCCATTTTATTTCTTCCACTCTCTATCTGTTAATTTCCTGCCAGCGAAGCTCGATCTGATCTCCCTCGGAGAGCACTGCCGAATACTGTGCCTGCTGTCCGTTCAGTTTTGTGATGATCGCTCTTCCCGCAGATGCCGTTAAATCAAAATCGTAAAAATCAAAAATATCTACAAAGATGTAGCTCTTCTTTCCGGTCAGGCGTACCGGCTGCTGATTGATAAATACAACCAGTCCCAGATCCGTCTTCTGTGAAGCCTGCTGCTCTTCCCCTTCAGCCGGCTGCTCCACAGCGCTCTCTGCTCCCGTGGCATCTGTCACAGATGAAGGTTCCTGTGACATTCCATGCTCCGCTTTCTCTGCCTCTGTACCGTTCTGTGCCTCGTTCTCGGCGGCATCCACTTCCTCCGCTGTCTCAGCCGGGATCTCATCCGCTGTCTGCTCCGTCCCGCCATCCGCCGCCGTCACAGGCTGCTCCGCAATCGGAAGTTCTGCCGGATCCACCGCCGCTGCTCCGAAAGAAAGCACCACCCAGTCCACGGAAAAGTTCTCGTACACAAGACTCTCCATGGTTGCCACGCGGTTATTCACAAGAATCTCATGATCCATGTCCACTTCCACATCCATGAATGCCGCCAGCTGCTCCACGGTATAAAAGCTTCTCGTCTCAACCGCATCGCCCTCTTTGATCTCATAGGACGGCAGTTCCAGACTTCCGTTGACCTCCAGGCACTTCGGACAGCGCACGATCCTGCCGTTGACGATTACCTTCATCTCCGAAGAGGAATACTCATCCAGCTGCTCTAAGGTACATACCGCCGCTTCGCCCTGTGTCGACGCTTCGATCACGATGTCGCTGTTCGGTTCCAGCGGGGTGTTGATGTTGACCAGACGGTCATTCATATAGATCTCTGCGGACTCTCCCAGCTTACCTCTGACAATCCGCGGAGTGCCGTTTACAGTGAAATTGAGTTCCTTGCCGCGCTTCGGGAACAGTTCCTCATTCGGAAAACCGGCCTGCAGGGCTGCATCCACGATCGTAAGCTTATTGTTGTCATACAGCTTGATCCGCTCCCCGTTAAAGCGCACCATGATAAAGCTGTTTCTCTGATCGTAATAATTCAGGCAGATACCGATCGGCGTGACGAGCAGCGGATCCTTCTGGATCTCTGTCTGAAGGAACGTCACTTCCTGCAGCACTTCCTCACCGCGCAGCGCTACACGCTCTGCCGGCAGATCCAGCTTCTTGGCAAGCATCTCCGTGTAACCGTGGATCTTACCGCCGCCGCCGACGATAAACGCCGCACTGACGCTCTTGTCTCCATTCAGCTCCTTGATCTTCGCCGCTACCTCGGTCGTCATCTTATCCACCACCGGCTCCGTCAGCTTCCACACATCATTCGACGGAATCGTGTGCTCGATCATCATAATATCCTTGTAGGTCACCTGATCGTCCATACCGCTCGAGAGCTTGATCTGCTCCGCCGTGTTGAAATCCACCAGATAACTCTGCACGATCAGCTCAGTGATCTCATCCCCCGCAAGCGGAATCATGCCGTACGCGATGATACTTCCGTCTCTCGTCACAGAAATATCGGACGTTCCCGCACCGATATCCACGAGCGCAATATTCAGGAGTCTGTAATTCTCCGGAATCGCCACATTGATTGCCGCAATAGGCTCCAACGTCATGTTTGCCACGGTCAGACCCGCCATACCGACTGCCGCATACAGACCGTCCACAACATCCTCCGGCAGGAACGTCACGATGATATCCTCGCTGATCCGCTCTGCCTTATGGGATTCCAGACTGGAGAACGGTTCATCATTTAAGAAATACTTCATGACGGAATAACCCACACAGTAAAACTTGTAGCGTGTATCGTTCATTTCCTTTAAAATGGACTGCGCCTTTTCAATTCCAAGCAGATCCAGTGTATGAATGTCCTCGCCGGTAACGACCGTCTCCTCCGGGAAATCATAGCTGATGTTGGTCGTCACCGTCTTTAACACACGGCCTGCGGCTGCAATACACACTTCGGTCAGTTCCTGCCCGATCTGTGACTCCAGCTCCTCCTTCACCTTGGCAATGGTATGCCCCACGCGTCCGATATCATGGATCTGGCCGTCCAGCATGGCACGCGTCTCGTGCTCAAGCATATACTGTGCCACCACGACAAATTCATTCTCCGTCTTATAGCCTACGGTTCCCACCACATTTCTCGTTCCAATATCAAGACCAAACACCAGCGGCTGGTCGAATACGCTCGTATCGCTCATCTGCAGTATCTCCTAATCTCTATTTCTTCTCCGAAAGCGCCCTGTCAATCTGCGCAAAAGCCTCCGCCACACTGCCGTTGTTGTCAATCACAACCCTGCAGTGCTCCCGGTAGACTTCCTCCGTCAACTGGCTTGCAAAAATCCGGTCTACCTTTTCCGTGGAATATCCTCTGCTTGCCATCAGGCGTTCTCTGCGAATATCCTCTCTGGTATAAATATACCAGAGTTCGTCACAAATTTCATCATAATGTTCTTCAATCAGAAGCGCTGCCTCCAGCACCAGAAGCTTTCGTTTTCCACCCTGCTTTTCTCTTGCCGCCTCTTTTTCCACATAGACGCGCACCGCCGGGTGCACAATGGCATTCATCTGCCTGCGCTTCGCCTCATCCGAAAAAATGACCGCCGCCAGTTTTCCCCTGTCCAGTCCGCCCTGCGGCAGGAAAATATCCTCCGCGCCAAACGTCTCACAGATCCTGTCATAGCACTCCGTCCCGGGAGACATCATCTCATGGGCAATCTCATCCGCAAGCATCACGCGGGTATCCGGCTTCTTCGCCAGGTATCCCAGTATTTCCGACTTGCCGGCTCCTACACCGCCGGTAATTCCTATAAATCTCATCGTTTTACTGCACCTCTATTTTGCCTGATACCAGTCACTTCCCGCATGCACATCAATCTCAAGCATCACCGACAACTGTGCTGCCCCGTGCATCTCTTCGGCAAGAATCTTACGCACTTCCTGCTCTTCCTCTACCGCTGTCTCCACCAGCAGTTCATCGTGCACCGTCAAAATCAGCCGGGATTTTAACCCCTCCGCCAGCAGGCGGTCATGCACCCGGTTCATGGCGATCTTGATAATGTCCGCCGCCGTTCCCTGTATCGGGGAATTCATCGCAATGCGCTCCCCGAACGAACGCTGCATAAAATTACTCGAGGAAAGTTCCGGAATCGGACGTCTTCTTCCGAACATCGTCGTGACATAGCCTTTTTCCTTTGCCTCCGCCACCAGTCCGTCCAGATACCCCTTGATCTTCGGATAGGTCTCAAAATAGCGCTCAATGTACTCCGCCGCCTCCTTCTTCGTGATGGAGAGATCCTGACTGAGTCCGAAGGAGCTGATTCCGTAGACGATACCAAAATTGACCGCCTTGGCATTGCGGCGCTGCAGATCGGTCACTTCGTCAAACTGGATGTGGAATACCTGCGACGCCGTCGTCCGGTGAATATCCTGTGCATTCCGGTATGCCTCAATCAGCTTCTCATCTCCGGACAGATGCGCCAGTACGCGCAGCTCGATCTGGGAATAATCCGCATCCACAAACACAAAACCGGTCTTTGGCAAAAATGCCTTGCGGATCAGTCTTCCCAGTTCAATCCGCATCGGGATGTTCTGGAGATTTGGCTCCGTGCTGCTAAGGCGTCCCGTCGCCGTGATGGTCTGGTTGAATGACGTGTGGATTCTTCCGTCCTCTGCGATATAGTTCACCAGTCCGTCCGCATAGGTGGACTTTAGCTTGGTCAGCTGCCTGTACTCCAGAATATCCGCTACAATCGGATAATCCGGCGCCAGACGGTCCAAAACATCCGCCGCCGTCGAATAGCCGGTCTTCGTCTTCTTGCCGTTCGGAAGGGAAAGCTTTTCAAATAAGACCACACCGAGCTGCTTGGGAGAGTTGATATTGAATTCCTCCCCGGCTTCCTCATAGATCTTACGCTCAAGTTCGTCAATGCGCACGGCAAGCTTGTCTCCGTACTCCTTTAGCGCCTCCCCGGACGCAATGATTCCCTCTTTTTCCATATCTGCCAGCGTGAAGACAAGCGGCATCTCAATCTCGCGAAACAACGCTTCCATTCCGGTGTCTGCAAGCTCTTTTTCAAGCGGCTCCCTGGTCTTGTATGCCACGTATGCCATATAGCAGACGCACTTTAAAAATTCCTCCGGCTTTTTCTCCGACGCCTTCTCATACGTGAGCTTCTCAATAAGATCCTTTCTCGACGGAATCATCAGTCCCGCATAATCCTTGGCAATGTCCTCGTACGGATATTCATTCTTAATCGGGTTTAGAAGGTAGGCTGCGATCGTGTTGTCGAACAGGTTCTCCTCCGAGATCGTTCCAAGACATTTTTTCTCTAGCATCCCCAGTTCCTTTAACTGCGGCTTTAAGTCAAGTGTCGCGTAGGAAGCGGCTGCGCTCCCCGCAAACAGTTCACGGATCTTACGGCAGGGAAGCGCTTCTGATGCCTCCACGTAACAGATTTCCTCCTCACCGCATGCAACTGCAAGTCCGAGAAAATCCGGGATATGACAGCTTCCTGCCGTCTCCTGCCCTCCCGCTTCTTCGCCGGAGTTTTGCATAGCAAAGCTGCCAAACAGATTCATCTGACCGTCAGCCTCCGTGTGGGCGTCATGTGTTTCCTCCTGTGGCACCACATAGAATCCGCATGCTTTTCCACGCAGGGATGCAAAAAATGCTTCTGCCTCCTGCGCCTTTTCTATCTTCTTAAAATGCTCCTCCGCCGTATTCTTCGGCGCTTCCACGGAGAATCTGCCGAGGAGATTCTTAAATTCCAGTCTCTTACACAACAAATAGGCTTCCTCTGTATACAGATCGGAAACCTGTTCTAAATGCGCGTCCGCAAGCTTGTAGGCAATGTCCGCATCGATATCGATCGTCGCCAGCGTCTTGCTCATCTGCGCCATATCATAATGCTCTTTTAAATTCGTGCTCGCTCTCGGCGGCTTTAGTTCATCCACATGCGCATAGGCATTCTCAATGCTGCCGTATTTTGCGATGATCGCCGTCGCCGTCTTCTCGCCGATGCCGGGAACTCCCGGAATGTTATCGGAAGTATCCCCCATCAGTGCCTTCACATCGATAAACTCTGTCGGCGTCACCTGGTATTTTTCGAGGACTTCCTTCGCGTTATAGTCCTCAATCTCGGTTCCCGTCCTCTTCGTCTTCGGGATCCGGATCTTGATATGATCTGTGGCAAGCTGCAGGAGATCCCGGTCACCGGATACGACCGCAACCTCCGCACCTGCCGCCTCACTGCGCTTTGCGATGGTTCCAAGCAGATCATCCGCCTCGTAACCGCCTTTTTCAATGATGGTCACCCCCATCGCACGCAGCATCTCTTTCATCAGGGGCACCTGCTGCTTTAACTCTGCCGCCATCGGCTTGCGGGTGCCCTTGTATTCCGCAAACATCTTGTGGCGAAACGTCGGTTCAGACACATCAAACGCAACCGTCAGGTAATCGGGCTGCTCCTCCTCCAGTATCTTGAACATGATATTTAAAAATCCGTATACCGCGTTCGTGTGAAGTCCCTCGGAATTGGTCAGATCCGGGATTCCGAAAAATGCCCGGTTCAAAATACTGTGTCCGTCAATCAATACCAGCTTTTCGCTCATTTCTGTCTCCGTTTCTAGATTGCTCTTGTATACTTCTTCAGCCACTCATTCTCTTCCGGTGTCATGTACGGAGAGAGGGTCTTGTATACCATTGCATGATAATCATTTAACATCTTCTTCTCACGTCCCGTCATCTCGTCCGGATCAATGGCATCCAGATCAATCGGTGCGTAAGTAATATTTTCAAAATTCATGAACTGGCCGTACTCGTTTTTCTCCGCCTTGTGGCATACCAGTTCATTCTCGGTACGGATACCGTACTTACCTTCCAGGTATACACCCGGCTCATCCGTCGTAACCATACCCTCTTCCAGCGTACCGTTATCATGGCGCTCCGGGACCACTCTCCAGCGGAAGCCGTTCGGTCCCTCGTGCACATTCAAAATGTAGCCCACACCGTGTCCGGTACCGCACTTGTAATCAATGCCCATCTGCCAGAGCGGTCCGCGGGATAAAATATCCAGATTCAGTCCGGTGCAGCCGTAGAGGAACTTGGCATTTGCAAGGTTCATGTTGGAGCGGCATACCGTTGTAAAATGCAGCCGCATCTCGTCTGTGATCGGCCCGAGCGCCATCGTTCTTGTGATGTCGGTCGTTCCCTCGAAATAATGTCCGCCGGAATCCACCAGCAGGAAGCTTTCCGGCTTTAACTCGGCGTCCGATTCCGGAGTCGCCGCATAGTGCATCATGGCAGCGTTCGGTCCGTATGCGCAGATCGTGTCAAAGCTTAACTCGATAAAGTTATCCTGCTCTCTTCTGCGCGCCTCCAGGTAATTCGATGCGGAGATCTCCGTCATCGGGATCTTGCCGATGTTGGTCTTCAGCCAGTACATGAATTTGGTAAATGCCACACCATCCTTCACATGTGCCTTGCGGATATTCTCCACCTCGACCGGATTCTTGACCGCTTTCATGATCTCGGTCGGGTTCGGCTGATCCACAATGCGGATCTCTTTTCGCAGACTGCTGGTAATGCGGTAGTTGACCGTATTGCCATTCATCAGCACACATGCGTCCGCCAGAATCTCCGTCACATAATCATAGATTGCATCGTAAGGTCTGGTTGTGATGTGATTCTCTTTCAGATATGCTGCAATCTTCTCATCCACAACTTCCTCCTGTAAAAACCAGATGCACTCCTTGTCGGTAAGCACCAGGTAGGACAGGATGACCGGCACATAATCGATGTCTCCGCCGCGGATGTTTAACAGCCATGCAATATCGTATAAGGAAGTCAGGATATGCACATTGGCTCCCTCTTTTTCCATTACCTTGCGCAGATCTGCGATCTTGTCTGCTGTGCTCTTACCGGAATACTTCTCCTCAAGCAAAAACAGCGGTTCCTTAGAAAGCGCCGGGCGATCCTTCCAGATCAGATCGATCAGATCCTCCGTCACGTACAAAGAACCCTTCTTTTTCTCTGCGATAGCGAGAAGCTTTCTGCCCCAGCTTCCGTTTACCACTCTGCCGTCAAATCCGATGCAGCCGCTCTCCGGCAGCTCTTTTTCAACGAACTCATCCACCGTCGGCACACCCTCTTCACCCATGCGGTAAAGCGTCACGGTACTTCCGGCAAGCTGTTTTTCCGCCTGCACAAAATAGCGTCCGTCTGTCCACAGTCCTGCCTCTGTCAGGGTAATGACCGCTGTGCCTGCCGATCCGGTAAAACCGGTGATAAACTTTCTGGCTTTAAAATGCTCTCCTACATATTCGGACTCATGAAAATCAGCGGTCGGTACAATATAAATATCGATCTTCCGCTTTTTCATCTCCTCGCGCAATGCGCTTAATCTTTCCTGAATCATAGTATTCTCCATTCCGGAGCGTCTATCCGCTCCATTTTGTTCTAAATATCTGTGTACTCAAAGAACTTTGTATCAATCTCCGGATAAGACCGTTTCAGCGAAATCGGTCTCCCGGAACGGTTCAAAAAGCAGTGGGAACTCGTTCCCGTGGTGCGAAGTTCTCCCGTCACCTTATCCGTCATCCGGTACTCCACTTCCATCTTGATTCCATTATACTTGGTAATCCGCGGCTCAATGACAACCACATCATCAAAATGAACCATGCTGTGATACTCGCAGGACACCGACAGCACCGGGCTGATGATCTCCATTGCCTCCATCTCCTTATAGGAGAGTCCGATCTGATCCATCAGATCCATCCGCGCCTCTTCCATCCATTTGATATAGTTGGAATGATGAATGATGCCCATCTGATCCGTCTCGTAATACTTGGCATGATGCTCATAAGGACGAATCTTGATCTCATCCACCTGTTTTCCATAGACTTCGATTTCCTTCTCTGACATCTGAATTCCTTCTTTCCTTACAATACATAGACAATGGCTTCGCCCGGCTCATTGCCTACGCGTACATTATCCCACATCCTATTTAAAATTTCAATATCCGCAGAGAGCGTTCTAAGCTTCCTTCCATTCGCTTCGGACGGGCTTTAGGTATGCGGCATTCCAGCGTCTCTTTTCTTATTTTATCTCTAATCTTCAAAATATTCTCTGTAGTCATCCTCATTCGAGAAGAGCATGTATTCTCCGTTTACATATCCCATATAGCCTGCCGCTACAACATATCCTTTCATAAAAAATACACTCCTTTCGTCATCTGATAAAAGGAGTGTATCGCATCATGTGTCCAATTCTTTGGACACATGATCCTGTTTATTATCTTTAACAGCTTTAATAAGTAATATTATCAGAATACACTTCGGGATTTCATGTGGAAATGCAGATGGAATATTCGTTGGAGAAAAATGTGAGCATTTCTTCCGGCTGAATGTTTGCATCGGATTCCGTGTCTCTTCCACGTTTGGACAATCCGACGGGTGCATGTCCGACACACC
>OGXI01000351.1_pt1 | contig 41125 bp, 45 predicted proteins | sample 1576221 | NCBI WGS metagenome assembly OGXI01 (sample SAMEA3541523, study PRJEB24748) | human gut metagenome | biome: human gut; feature: human-associated habitat; material: faeces | place: China | collected 2012
TGCTTCAATGATGCATGCAGCTCTTTTGCTTTTACTGCGTAGTCTTTTTTCTTTTCAACATAGACTCTTCTAACTTCTCCCATGATTTCCTCCCATTTATTCATGTAGTTTCTTAATCACCTGAAATGCAGATGCATTTTCCAAAATCGTTGGCTGATCCTCGGCATAGAATATGATCCCATCTGCCGTTGAACGGATCTCTGATAAAATCTCTCCATTATATGGATTAATGACTTCACCAAGCAGCTGACCTCGGTTAACTTCCTCATTGATCGTCACAAAACGTCTTAGGAATCCCGGAGCACTTGCTTTGACGGATACAAGATCCTCTTCTTCTATAATACTCGCAATATACCCGTTATGGCAATTATATTTTAAAATACCCATTCGAGTCAAGAAGCGAAGCACGGCAGATACAGCCTTCCTGGCCAGATTCACATCGATATTATCTGTTTCCCCAGAATATACCGAAAATGCATCCGTCCCATTGATCTGCCAGTTATAAGTTAATGTCTTTTTATCAAAATTTCGTTGTTTGCTTGTTAATACATAAGGCAGCCCGAACAGACTTGCAAGGCTGGTGCTTTCTTTTCCTGTTGCAGGCATTCGCACATGTGGCACAAAATCCCCGCTTCTGAAAAATGATGCAAAATGGATTCCATAGCGGAATCCTTTAACCCGTTCAAATAAATGTGCTGCCAGACGGCTTGTTGGTTCCCCGTCAAAATTCCCAGGAAACTGACGGTTGATATCACTGTTATCAGATACCCAGTATTTCATTCCGACATTCATTGAAAAATTATTCACACATGGAATGACCAAAATCTGATTATCTCCAACGATCGCACCACTGTTCTCTAGTTCTTTTAAACGTTTGACTAACTGAGAACAAATATATAACTGCTGATATTCATTTCCACGCATTGCTCCGACAATACATGCCGCTGGTTCTGATCCTTCACTTTGTTTTCCAAAGAGATATCCTTCGATCTTAAACTCATCTCTTAAGTAATTTCCTGAGGAATATATGATTTCTTTTTTCATAGTGCATTTCCTCCGATCACTCTGGCTACCAAGGACCCTTCCGTTACACTTGGATGTTCTCTTAATGTCATCAAAATACCATCAGTTGGGGCAACCACTTCTTCTTCCGTTGCTCCCATTAAAGGATTCTGTACGATCCCTATGATCTCGCCTTTCTTTACCGGATCCTTTAATCGCTTGTAAGAAACAAACAATCCACTGGATTCACAATTTAAATAAAAGATCTGGTCTTCGTGGATAAACGGAACCTTTGTTTTGCCTTGAACCTTTCCCTTCCAGATACCAAGTTCTGCCATCACCGAAAAAATTCCATCTATGATCTGGCGGCAGTACTCGTAACGGATACGAAATGCTGCACCGGATTCCGTAACCATAGTTGGGATTCCCATCTGGTTTAAAGTGAAAGCTAAACTTCCTTCATTCACTGTCTGAGAAGGATGGATCCAGACAAGATCCGTATTCATATATTTTGACAGATGAAGTAATGTCTCATCGTAATCGTTATTTAAACGTACTTGAGGAACTTCCTGCAAAAAGATATTACTAGAATGAATATCAATGCAACAGGATGCTCCTTTGATATCTTCGATCAATTTAGCTGCTGTATAATCTTCCAAACCTCCATTGATGTCTCCTGGAAATGCACTGCTGTAATCGATATCTGAGATTGGTACTGCTCTTGTTCGTGCATCCAGTCCTAATGGATTGACCGCTGGATACACATCGACAATACCTGTCAGATTCTCAAATTCTGCCTTGATCCGGCGAATGATCTCTCCGCAGATATACTGTCCGCCAAGCTCATCTCCATAGATTCCAGACACCAGACAGATTCTCTTCTCCTCTCCAGTCACCACATCCGGCATCAGACGATTTCTTTTGATCCTTAGCATCTCTCCGATCGGAAGTTTTACAGATACGACTGTGTCTATCATATTAAAGCCTCTTTTCTATTGTTTTATCTGTATCGTAAATATTTTACTTTTCTTATTTTGCAAATAACATTTTTAAAATGATCGGTGATAAGAGTGTTGTGACGAGGACCATGATGACCACTGGTGCAAAGAAAACTTCTGATAATAATCCAACAGAAATTCCTTTCTGTGCAACGATCAGTGCAACTTCACCTCGGCATACCATTCCTGCTCCGATCTGTACAGATTCTCTCTTCGTATATTTGCACAACAATGCTCCAAAACCGCATCCCGCGATCTTCGAGATCACTGCGATCACACATAAAATGATCGTAAAGATGATCAACGTCTGTGTCATTCCATGAATGTTTACATTCAGACCGATACTTGCAAAGAATACTGGTGTGATCAGCATATACGATAAAATTTCAATTTTATTGTATATATAAAATCGTTCTGGGAGCCTGCATAAAATGATCCCTGCAAGATATGCGCCTGTGATATCAGCGATTCCAAACACTTCTGCAAGAAATGCAAGTGCTAAGCAAAATGCAAGTGCAAACACCGGAACTCTTCTTCTATGACGTTCAATCTCTGGATTCTTATAAGTAGAAAGCCACTCAAAGAACTTCTTGATCCCAACTCCACCGATAATAGAAATCGCAAAGAATGCTGACATCTGGATCAAGATCTTAAGGATTGCCTGAATATGGAATCCAGATGCTCCCCCAAGGCTTGTCATAATTGATAATAAAACGATTCCCAAGATATCATCAATGATCGCTGCCCCAAGGATTGCTGTTCCGACTCTTCCTTTTAAATGTCCCATATCCTGTAATGCTTCTACTGTAATACTTACTGAAGTTGCTGTTAGGATCACTCCGATAAAAATCGATTCCATAATATTATTTCCATATATAACGGATAAAACAGCTCCCATGATAAGTGGGATCAATACTCCACATAACGCAATGACGAATGCGGGAATTCCACTCTTCTTCAACTCATCAATATCTGTCTCAAGACCTGCCTGAAACATTAAAACAACTACACCTACTTCAGCTAGATTTAAAACTGAATCTGAAGGACTCACTACATTAAGGACCACTGGTCCTAAAATGATTCCCGCGATCAATGCTCCAACGACTGGCGGCATGTTAAACTTCTTCGACACAAGACTAAAAGACTTGGTCATTGCCAGAATGATTGCGATATCCAGCAAAAACTTATATTCTTCCATTGTTTTACCTCCATTAGTTCGTATCGTATCATACCTGTTTTTTCTTGTCAATTCTTAGACAAAGTGATCTTTTTTTATCCTTTTCTTGCTTTTTTTATGATCCTTTAGTATAGTGGAGAAAAGACTAAGAAAAGAGGTATCAAAATGAGTGAATTTAACGAAGTAGATAATATCATTGAAGAAGAAACTCCTGTGCTCCATTTAGAATTAGAAGATGGAACTGAACAAGACTGTGCCGTGATCGCTTTATTCTCTGTAGAAGAATTAGATGATCAGGAATATATCGCATTGATCACTGTTGAAGACTTAGAAAGTGATGACGAAGAAGGGGCTTTACTTTTATATCGTTACAACGAAGACCCTGAAGATCCTGATACTTTCAGTCTTGACAACATTGAAACAGACGAAGAATATGAGACAGTCACTGCTGTCTTAGATGAGATCTTAGAAGACGAAGAATAACTCAAAAAAGCCCTTGCATCTTATATGCGGGGCTTTTTTTCATATTGAAGTTTTGTTCGGATCACTTTGTCAAGTTCATAATACTTTTCTTCCAGAGTTTTTCCATTCAGGACACAATCCATTGCCATACCCATGGATTCCAGCATCGTTTCTGTGATCTGATCTCTGTACTGTAATAAAATATTCAGGCGCTCATGAAGATCTGTTTCATCTAAGAATTTCAACAGTGGCTCAATGTCTGCTGTTTCTTCTGTCTCATCACATTCATTTTCCTGTGCTGTCACTTCATCAACCAGTTCTGCTTCTGAATCTTGTTCTGTCTCCGTGATTTTTATACCATACTGGTCTCCTGCATTTTCACACAGTTCTACTTTCCGAAAACGGTATATCTGTTGCACATCTGGGTATTTTTCATGATCGACTTCACTTAAGAACATCGCAAGTGGTCTTGCATATGTCTTAAACGTTCCATACATTGCCTGATAGACCACCAATGGTTCTTCTGTCTCTGTATGTATTGCAACCGTAACGATCTGATAAAGTTTTCCTTTAAAATGCATATAAAATTCGCCTGCTCTTGGCATCACTCTATTTTCCATGCAAAACACCTCTTTTCTCCTGACGGCTTCTTAGTTCTTCTACGAACCTTGACGGCCTGCTGTCTTTGTTATAAAGTTTCTTTACTGACAAGATGTGCAGATATTTCTTGGCTCTTGTAACTCCAACGTAAAACAAACGTCTTTCTTCTTCCACGTCTTCTTCTTTCATGGACTTCTTATGTGGGATCACGTCTTCATTGACATCTGGCAAAAAGACACGTTCAAATTCCAATCCTTTGGTGCTGTGCATCGTGCTGACCACAACTCCTTCTTTTTCTTTCTGATTCTCTTTTGACTGGCGGTTTAATTCTTCGGTGTATTCTTTGATATGATCAAACCATGCCTCATATGTATCATAGCCTTTTGCGCTCTCCTGAAGTTCTTCTAATACTTGTGTAAATTCTTCTTCCTGAATCTTGCGAAATCTTGCATATTCTGCTAAATACGCATTGTATCCCACGGATTTCCGGATATAATTGATCGCCATCAACGGAGTCATATTCTTCATGATCCGAAGATCTTCCTTAAAATCTTCTACATATTCATAAAGCCATGGTTTATCTTTGACCTTCTCTAACAGATCATCAAATGACACTTGTGATTCGGTCAGATACTCCCTGCTGATATAACGCTTGGGGCGGTTCATGACTCTTAAAAATGTGCTTCTTTTGCGATCTCCCATCGCAAGGTGCATATAATCTATGATATTTTTGGAAATCCAGTGATCAAACAGATTCGGTACTGCATCCTGCATATAAAATGGGATATTGTATGCCATCAATGCAGCGATCAGCTGTCTTGGCCCCTGATTGGTCCGATAAAGGATCGCGATCTGGGATAACGGTGTCTTCTTTGCCATCTCTTCCTTGACCGTGTAAATGATATGCTTATTCTCCTCATAGTGATCTTTAAATGTACGAACCTCAACCATACTTGCAGCATCTTCTCTTGCCTGCATCTTCTTTTCAAAACGTTTTGTATTATAAGAAATGATATCTTCCGCAACCTGTACGATTTCTTCCCCGCAACGATAGTTTCGGTTTAAGATCACCTGTCTGGTATTCTCAAAATCCTTTGGAAAATTTAACATCAGTTCTGGTCTTGCACCTCGAAACTTATAAATAGACTGATCATCATCTCCTACGATAAAGAGGTTCTTTGTCTCTCCTGCTAACATCTTGACGATCTCATACTGAATCTTATTGATATCCTGAAACTCATCGATCAAAATATATGGAAACTTCTGCTGCCATGCTTTTCTGATATCCTCACGCTCTTTTAACAACTCATACGTATAAACCAAAATATCATCAAAATCGATCCAACGGTTCTCATGCAGTTTTTCTTCATATGCCCGGTAAATTTCTTTAAACACTTCATCCCCACAGCACCCACTGTGATAATAGGCAAGAAGGATCATCTGCCCTTTGACTAAGCTGATCTCTTGTATGATCTGACGCATAAAATCTGCTTCATCATCAATCTCCAGCTCATGATCTGTGATGATCTCACGGATAAAGTCATATTTTTTATGTTCCGGCAGAATATTATCTGCACTATAGTGATAGGCATATTTTAAAATCGTAAAAAACACAGAATGAAAGGTTCCAAAAGAAACCGGCAGGGTTTCCCCTGCCAGCCGCCAAAACCGCTCTTTCATCTCATTCGCTGCTGCTCTGGTAAATGTAATGACCAGAATCCGCTGCGGTGGAATCTGATAGTGCGATATCAAATATTGAATTCTCTTTGTGATCACAAGTGTCTTCCCTGAACCTGGTCCTGCAAGTACCATCATCGGTCCATCTTTGTGCATCACTGCTTCTTTCTGTGCCTTGCTCAGCTGGCTATGCAAGTGCTGCCTCCAGTTTCGCGATCGCATCATTGATTCTCTTTAATGATTCTTCTTTCCCCAGAAGTTCCATTAATTCTGTTGCTCCACCTGGTGTCATCTGCTTTCCAGAAACTGCTGTACGAACTGGCCACATCACATAACCATTCTTGTACTCATGTCCTTTTGCAAAAGATACTAACATCTCATATAATGCATCATTTGTAAAATCTTCTTGTGCTTCGATCACTGGATAAATCTCTTTTAATACGGTTAATGAAGTCTCAGGTGTTGTCTTCATCTTCTTATGTTTGTACATCTCTACATCATATTCTGGAACTGCTTCGAAGAAGTCAATGTGTCCCGGAATCTCTGTAAATAACTCAATTCTTGTCTTCACCATAGAAAGAATCTTATCAAAATCCATCTCTCTGTGAATTGTCTCTGTTACATATGGCATAGCAAGTTCTTTGAAACGGTCAAAGTCCATGGCTTTGATATATTCACCATTCATCCATTTGATCTTGTTCATATCAAAGACCGCTGGTGTCTTAGACATATGTTTGTAATCAAAGATCTCTTCTAATTCTTTTAATGAGAAGATTTCCTGTTCTCCTCCTGGGCTCCATCCAAGTAATGCAACGAAGTTTACGATCGTCTCTGGCAAGAATCCCTGCTCGATCAGATCTTCGAAGGAAGAATGACCTTTTCTCTTACTTAATTTGTGATGTTCTTCGTCTGTGATCAGTGGACAATGAATGTATACTGGTTTTTCCCATCCAAATGCATCGTATAAACGATTGTACTTTGGTGTAGATGATAAGTATTCATTACCACGAACTACATGTGTGATTCCCATTAAATGGTCATCAACTACGTTTGCGAAGTTGTATGTTGGATATCCATCCGATTTGATCAGAATCATATCATCTAATTCGATATTATCCACTGTGATCTCTCCGTAAATCTCATCAACGAAAGATGTTGTTCCTTCTGTTGGATTATTCTGACGGATAACATATGGTACTCCTGCGTCTAATTTCGCCTGAACTTCTTCTTTGGATAAGTTTAAGCAATGTTTGTCATAATGACTGATCACAACATCTCCTGATTTTACTTTCAGTGTGTCTAATCTCTCCTGATCACAGAAACAGTAATATGCTTCTCCCTTGTCGATCAGTTCTTTTGCATATTTTAAATAAAGCCCCTGTGCCTGTCTCTCACTCTGAACATATGGTCCGACTCCACCATCGATGTCTGGTCCTTCATCATGGTTCATTCCGGCTTTCTTAAGGGTATTGTAGATAATCTCTTCTGCCCCTTCTACCTGTCTTTCCTGGTCTGTATCTTCAATTCTTAAAATAAAATCTCCGCCTGCATGACGTGCGATCAGATATGCATAAAGGGCTGTTCTTAAGTTACCTACATGCATACGCCCTGTAGGGCTTGGTGCAAATCTTGTTCTTACTTTGCTCATGATTTCCTCCCATTTGGTTTTAATTCTATCTTTCTATTCTACAAAACTTATCTTTCTTTGTAAAGAAGCAGTCTTATTGATTTTCGTTAATTTATGTTGATTTTTTGAAACAATCCGTCTTAAATCTCATTTAAGATCCTGCTAGCTTCCTCAAATGGCTCTAAGGTTCTCTTTAAGATTCCTTGCGTTGCCGCGATAAAGATTCCATAGTTCACGATCGGAACACCTGCATCTTTGACTCTTGCGATACGGTTTTTCATCTCTCTTCTATTTAAAGTACATCCGCCACAGTGAATGACCAGATCATAAGTATCCAGATCTTCAGGGAAAGAGTTTCCACTGCTTGTATGGATATCAAAATCCTTACCTGTATATTGTTTTAACCATCTTGGGATCTTCACCGTTCCGATGTCATCGCACTGTCTGTGATGAGTGCATCCTTCCGCGATCAAGATCTTCGCCCCTTCTTCTAAATGTTCCAAGGCTTTCACTCCTCTGACTTCTTCTTCCAGATCACCTTTATATCTTGCAAACAGAATCGAAAATGAAGTCAGTTTGACATCTTCTGGCACAATCTTTGAGACTTCGCCAAATGCCTGAGAGTCTGTAATGACCAATGCTGGTTTCTTGCCAATCTCTTCTAATGTCTTTTCTAATTCCGTTTCTCTTACAACAATAGAGGCTGCTCCTGCTTCTAAAAGGTCACGGATCGTCTGCTGCTGTGGAAGGATCAGTCTGCCTTTCGGTGCTGCACTGTCGATCGGTACGACTAAGATCACAAAATCATTCGGACAGACCAAATCTCCAACGATCTTTAGCGTGTCATCATCCGTTGGAACCAGTTTCCCGATCTCTTCTTTTAACTCCCAGATCCCTTTTTTATCCTTTGCACTGACAAAGCAGGCTTTGTCTTCTTTCCATTCTTGGGCATTGGAAAGATCCATCTTATTGTAGACTTTCAGATAAGGAATCTTCCGGTCTTCGATCAAACGCATCATATCTTCTTCAAACTCTGTCATACCAGCTGTAGCATCCATGATCACAAGGGCGATATCTGCCTTGCCCAAGACTTCTTTTGCTTTCTTGACTCGCTTTTCCCCTAATTCTCCTTCATCATCAAGTCCTGGGGTATCGATCATAACTACTGGTCCTAATGGCAGAAGTTCCATTGCCTTATATACAGGATCTGTCGTTGTTCCTTTGACATCGGATACGATCGCTAATTCCTGATTCGTCATAGCATTGATAACACTTGACTTCCCGGCATTTCGTTTCCCAAATAATGCGATGTGAATTCTGTCTCCTCTTGGTGTTGCATTTAAACTCATACGATTTCCTCCTGTCTGTCTTTATGAATCGTTAACTCTTTCTTTTATCTTTGTGCCTTATGATATCCCGCTGCCTTTGCTTCTTTCTCGCTCTTAAATGTAACTAAATATTTTGATGTTCCCATACGGTCATAATCTCTTTGACCTGGGCAGTGGTATACCTTTGATCTGCTGTTTCCACGGATCTTCTGTGAAGCAGTTGTCTTTGTATTTGTTTTTACTGCTGTTGTATTTTTGTTACTGCTGTTGTTTTTGCTGTTATTAGATGAATTCTGGTTTGTGTGGTATTTCTGGCTTGCTTTTGAATTCTCTGTTGTTACCTGCATGCTGCTGTCTGCTTCACTGTCTCCTGTCTCGTAATCAATCTTCACTCCATCCTGTACATTATATACAAAAACATTAAACTTAATATCTTCGCCCTTATCTTCCACAGACATCGCTTCCATCTGTACCCCTTTGGCTACCAGGTCATCTCCGTCAAAGACTGGTGTAACTCTGTATAATACATGATTGCCTGTCTCACGGACATAGTCACCGACCATCTCTTCATATGGTAACATTCCATCCACATTAAAAGATCTTGTTCCTGTGATCAGGTTCTTATTATTGGCATTCTCACCGGTCAGCTGATAAGCGATCAAATGACAGCGATTATATAGATATTTCCCATCAACGTTATCGTATTTTGCTGTATGCCATCCGGTTGGTTTTACCATACCGATTGCTCCGCGTTTTCCTTTTGGCATGATATCTTTTCCAACACACGCTTCCGCCACCTGACATCTTCCTTCAGAGTCAAGTCTGCTGTAAGACTCGTAGGATTTTGTTGTCAGATCTTTGGATGTAAAATCTGGATTATTATTGTCAACAGCAACCGTCATATTCCCTGAAAAATCCGGAATATTGTCAGATGATACAGATTTGGTGGAAGAATTTGTACTTCCTTTACTGCTTTGTTCGCTCTGAGCGTTTCCGCCATTACTGCTATTGCCTGTACTCTGGCATCCTGCCAGTGATACCGCCATCATTCCTGCGATCAGCAAGGCATATAATTTCTTTGTTACTCTCATCATCAACTGTTCCTCCTCTTGTTATATTCTTTTCTGATCTAGCTTATTGTTTTGGAAGATAGATCTGTTTTGTGATCTCGTGAGTGGAACCTTGAATCTGTTCTTCTTCTGCAAGTTTCCATTCCTCAAGATCCACATCCAGTACCTGATCGGACGGATAGACTTTATTCCAACGGAAAATGACAATCTCTTCGATCTGATCTATGACTGATTTTAATGGAAGATTCTCTACAATACAAGTCTCCCCTTTTCCTGCCTTGTGTAAGAAATCTTCACAAACAATTGGATCGTTGATCTCTTCATACAGCTTCTCTGTATATGCATTCATATAAACTTTCTCCCCTTTGGTCATCTCCGCAATATACTCTCGCAAGCCTCGATCCTGACTCTGCCTTCGATCATTAAACATCATACCGTTGTTGTTGTCTAAGCATAGAATTATTATCATTCTTTCCATCCTCCAATCGTACTTATGTTCTATTTATGTATTATATCTTGTGCGAGAGGATATTGCAATAAAAGAAGCTCTGAATTTCTCCAAAGCCTCTTCTTACTTTTCATTCTTTTTTGTATTCTAATTGTATCATGATACTGCTTTCATCACTTTTTCTCTCATAGGCTGTGTCATTTTCTCTGGTTTTAAGATCTCTTTTAATTCTTCTTCCTTTAACAGACCTTCTTCTAATACCAGCTCTTTTACAGAAATTCCTGTTTTTAATGATTTCTTTGCAATCTCAGCAGACTTTGCATATCCGATATATGGACATAACGCTGTTGAGATTCCAACACTTTTTTCAATATATTCTTCGCACTGTCCTTTATTTGCGGTGATCCCTGTAATACAGTGTTTTGTAAGTGTGGCTGCTGCCTCTTTTAAGGTATCGATGGATTCAAATAAATGATGGAATAAGACTGGTTCAAATGCATTTAATTCTAACTGTCCGGCTTCGGCTGCCATCGTGATCGTATAGTCATGTCCAATGATCAGGTATGCAACCTGTGATACAACTTCTGGAATCACTGGGTTGATCTTTCCTGGCATGATGGATGAACCATTCTGTCTTGCTGGAAGATTGATTTCTGATAAACCAGTTCTTGGGCCAGATGACATTAATCTCAGGTCATTGGATATCTTGGAAATATCAACGGCACATGTTTTTAACACCCCGGATACACTGACAAAACCGTCTAAGTTCTGTGTGGCATCGATCAGATCATCTGCCTGTTTTAATGAAATTCCTGCAACTTTGCTTAATTCATAAGAAATATTCGCAAGATAGTAAGGGTCTACATTGATCGCTGTTCCGATCGCTGTTGCTCCGATGTTTAAGACTTTCATCTCCTCCATAACATTTTTTAGTCTCTTGATATCCCTTTTTAAGACATGTGCAAATGCTCCAAAGCTTTGTCCTAGTCGCATTGGAACTGCATCCTGTAATTGTGTTCTTCCCATTTTGAGGATATCATCAAACTCTGCTTCTTTTTCTTCCATAGCTTTTTCTAATTTCTCAAGTTCTTTGATCGTCTGTGGAAGTAATTTTAAGACGGTGATCTTTCCTGCCGTTGGGATTACATCGTTCGTAGACTGTGACATATTAACATGATCGTTTGGATGTACAATGCTGTAATCTCCTTTGGTTCCACCAAGGATTTCTATCGCACGATTGGCAATCACTTCATTTGCATTCATATTGGCAGAAGTTCCAGCCCCTCCTTGGATCGCATCCACGATAAACTGATCTCTTAAATTTCCATCCAGTATCTCATCACATGCCTGAATGATTGCCTGAGCGATTTGCTGATCTAGTTTTCCAGACTTTTCATTCGTGATCGCTGCTGCTTTTTTGACCATTACGATGCTGTCGATCAACACTGGATGTAATGGACGATGTGTGATCTGAAAGTTTGTGGCTGCACGCATACTCTGAACTCCATAGTATGCTTCTTCTGGTACGTTTAATGCTCCAATTGAATCGTGTTCCATTCTGCTTAACATTGTATTCCTCTTTTCTGATTACTCATGCTGTCGTTTTGTTTCAAGATTTTATGTGTTGAAGCTTAACACAGTATGCAATGTTCGTAAACCTTAATCCTGTCTTTCCAAATTTAAAGCTCAAATTTTGTGTTTCATCTTTTCTTTTTTTAATAAAAATCTTGATTTACTTTAAATAATTAAGTGGTTGCCCATTGCATGCTTTTTGCAAAAGTTCTATACTTAAATTAAGTTAGTTATTCGATAATTTTGCATTTTTATCACAAAGGAGACTTGATTTTATGGACACGATTGATAAGAAGATTATTTCTATTTTAGAACAAGATGCTCGCACACCTCTTAAGAAGATCGCAGCGGAAGTATTTCTTACCTCGCCGGCTGTTTCTGCCCGGATCGAACGATTGGAAGCGGAAGGGATTCTGACTGGATTTCATGCTTCTGTTGACCCAATCCAACTTGGTTATCATATTAAAGCATATATCAGTCTTGAGATCAGCCCTGCACAAAAACCCGAAGTTTATCCTTTTCTTCGAGCTCATCCAAATGTACTGGAATGTGATTGTGTAACTGGAAATTATTCTGTGCTGCTGAAGGTTGCTTTTCCTAGTACGATGGAACTGGATGAATTTATTGGGCAATTGCAGCACTTTGGGAAGACTAGTACGATGATCGTGTTTTCTACGATTGTTCAGAATCGTGGGGTGGTTCCTGAATAGTTGATTTGTTTTTAATTTCTGTTATCTAAAATAACAGGGTAAAATTTTACATATGGAACATTTTCTTTTATAATTTGTGCAACCTTTTTACTTATTATAATTTCCCTATACTCATCGTAAAATTCATATGTCTTATTTACATCCTTTAAATTTTTTATTCCTTCTTCTGTTATTCTTTTCGGTATGAAATAGAAAATGTTTTCATTTTCTGTCATATTTATTCTTTCACATTTTTCACATTGATTTTCAAATTTATAATTTTCATCAATATAACTTTTCTGTGGTAATATATTATCAGTAATAAAAGTATATCCTAATATTTTTTTACTTTTGCTTATAATCGGCTGAAAATATTTTTTATCTACTCCTGATTCTTTTAATTTCTCCACCAGTTTTGGTAATAACAACAACTCTCCTGTTCCATCCAAGCCTGCAAACCCATAATCATTCTCATGTTTTTTTATATATCCTTTCGGTTGTGCATAAAATAAGCTATTTGTTTTTTCTTTACTATGACAACTTTCACATTCACTATATTCATTTTCAATATCTTCGTATTCTTCACAGTAATATTCTGGAAAACATAAAACGAATGCTTTTGCCTTTTCAAATTCTTCATCTGTAATTTTAACACCATAATTTAAACAAATAAATTCTACATCTTCTTTGTTTGATTTATAAAATTCAATTATTTGTTTATATAGTTCTAAATCTTGATTAATTTTATATGTATATTCTCCAGCAAATCGATTTCCTGTTCTATATTTCTTTAATCTGTATAAAAATCTAGAGATAATTTTTTTTACTTTCCAATCTGTTTCTTCATCATTATAACTTAATACAATTTCTACATTAACTTCCAATTTCGTCTCCTCCTGTTATCACTACAATTTTGCTGCTTTTGTTTTTTCTAAATCGACTTGTCTTTGCTTTTATCCAAAATATAATTTCCATTAATATAGCTGTATACATAATAATAAAAGGATCTATTGGAAATACACTACTTTTCAAGATTGTAATTTTACCTTTGAAAATCCAGAAATTACCAATCACCAATTCATTGGGTCCCGATTTTATATGATCTAAATCTGTTTCACTTATTTCTTTTTCTATTATTTTTTTCTCTGTTATATGATAATCCGTATAATCAAACTTGCCTGCATATACATGAATTCCATCTCTTTCATTCTTAATCATATCAATATCATCCTTAATTAAGATACTCTTAATAAAGTCGCCATTCTTGTTAAATTTCTGAACGACACCTAACATTCCAGTCGCAACATATATATTCCCTTTGTCGTCAATGGTTGCTTTATTCCCTGGAAAAATACCAACAGGTATGGAATATGATTTTTTAATAAAAGAATCTTTTTTATTTTGTAATTGTATATTACATACTATCATTGTTACAAAGTCTTGAACATTACTTACAGTAAAAATATTTCCCGAAAATATTGATCTATTTCCGAATTACTTGGAAATAATTTTTTAATTTCTCGTAAATACCATTTTCTTTTTTTTATCCATTTTTTTCTCTTTCCTTGTAAAATGCAAATATAAAAAATATACACTTCGAATTTTTCTTGATTATTATCATATAGTTTTTTTATTATATTTTTTCCTTCATCAACTATATTATAAATATCATTTTCCTTATTTAAGAAAAATAAATATTCCGTGGTTGCATAAAAATAACCTGTAAGTAATTGTATTTTGATATTTTTTTTAAAAAACCTTTTTTGATATTCTACTAATTCAAAAAAAAGTTTTTTTTCATAACAATCTTTCTTATAATAATCTATAACATTCTCCATATAAACTTCTTCTAATGCCATCCAAAGCTGTGTATATAAAAGTAAGAAAATATCATCTCTCTTATTTTGTTTCCACAAAATATATAACTCTCGATTCGTTTTTCCAGTTTGATTTAAAGAAAAAAATGGCTGATTATCATAAACCAATTGTTTTAACCCATGCATCACTTAATTTTACAACTCCTTTCTTAGCTATACATGTACCTTCGATAATTTTCTCTTTATAATTGTATACAAATTTATATACGATTTCTTTTCCTTTAGTTTTTCCTATAGCTTCCATTTTTCCACTTTTCATTTCCTTTTTTACAATTGGTTTTACATACTTCCACTGATTCTTTTTTGTTACTTTTGTCCACTCATGTTTACTCTGCATAATGTGCCTTACTTTATTTTGATCAGAAGCTACTCTTCTTATTGCACTATTGACTCCTTTTACCGCTAATCCACTACTTGATGATGCTCCCATAGCAACACCGATACCATAACCTGCAAATGCTCCTATAATGGCTCCTACTACAGCTCCTTTAATTCCATATGTTGCTATAAATAAATTTCTTTTTTTCCCTTTATATCCTAATCTTTTAGCAACTAATCTACCTTTATATGAACCAGCTATTGCACCAACAATTCCTCCTACTCCGACACCTACTAAAACTGCTGTACTTACTAAAAAATGCCCACTAGGATCCACATAATTCACCGGATTATTCGCACAATACACATATAAATGTCCCGTCTCCGATTTAGTCGTATCTCCACGGTAGGTATCCTCTGTCATAAATCTACCATCTTCTGGATTATAATACCATGCATTCAGATAATACAATCCCGTACTCTGATCATAGATTCCACCAGTATAACACACTTCATTTTTCGCCTGATCATCTCCATGAATAATTGTCTCTCCAAAATCCGTATACTGATAGGTTGCATCTGCACTTCCATCTTCTTTCACTAGGCTAGTTGTACTTCCCTGAATATCTTCATTATACAGATAATATTGCGTATCATCCCCTTTGAATCTCTCAGTTGCAAGGACATTTCCTTCTGTTCCAATCAAGTTCTGTGTAAGTCATCTCTTTTACACGGTCAAAACTGTCATAGGTATAGACTTTTTAAACTACCTGATCACTGTTATTTAATAGATTTCTGTGGTCTTTAATCTCTTTGACTTTTCCATAAGCATCATAAGTGTAACTTCTGTGACTTCGTAAGGTCTCAGGGAACTTAAGTTATGAAATCTCAAGTTACTCAAACTTTGTCTTAATGTCCCTGGGAACTTAAGTAACTTATAATATAATGCATTTAAGGTACCTCAGACCTTACGATGTCTGCTGGTTGATATCATATATCTCTAAACAATTCAGCTGATCCAAAACACATTCCTTCATGTGCTATTGTTTGTAAAATAATTTTATTTTCTGAGACAAAACATAAATCTATCCAGTCTGCAAAAGCATAAATATTAGGATATTCTTGTAAAACTTTTCTTACATCCTTGTTATATTTATATAAATACCAATTATCCGTCATATAATATCCCTTTTTTCCTTTTTCCCTTTTAATTATAGTTCCATTTTTACGACATAATCTACTTTCCAAGAAAAATTTTTCTAATTTTTTAAATATTAAACAATTCTTAGTTTGTAATTCTTCCCTTTCTTTTTCCTCCTTACTTTTTACCTTCTCAATTGGTATTTTTAATATTAAAATATTACTATTTTCCTGAAGTATTTTTAATATTTTTTTATATTGGGTTATTACTAATTGGTCCATACCAAAATTGCAAATATCTTCATACACCATAATTATTAAAATCCTCCTATTTTAAAAACCAACAATGTACATGCATTTGTTTTCTCGCATTTTTATTTTTACTCCACTTTAACATTGGATGATAATGATAATATTGTTTTCCCTGATCTTTTTCCTTCTTGTGTTTTTGCATTGCAGATACTTTATGAATTGGGCTTGCAGCTTTACATGCATCATAAGCATATCCAGAAGATGTCACAAAAACATTTCCATTTGCTTTCAATCTCATAGCTGCTTTAGATTTAGTCTTTATAGCATCATATATATATACTTTCGCATTTATCCTTTTTGCTTTATAATAATGTATCTTAGGTTGTTTTCGCTTTAGTGTTGAAATTGCAGTTGCAGCAACATATGTAATTCCAGCTATTACAATATATTTAAGCGCCTTTAAAATAACTCCTCCTAAGTCTTTCTTAAGGTCTCTGGGACCTTAAGGATTTTTACTCTTCAGACAAGATTTTTTAGAATACATGAAACTCCAAAATGCGTATACTATAATTCCAGCAGTAGTCAAAATGAAATGAATAGTCTGTAACGACAAAAAACGAAGACATTGATACCGTAGACCTTAAGAAATTTTAAGATTCTGTGATACCTATAAAAAATAATAATTATCCTTATTTACTTTCATTTTTTTTATAATAAAACAATTCGGATATTCTTTAAATCCTGGAAGTGTTGATCTATATTTTTTCATTACACTTCGTGCTTTTTTCCAACTTCCAAAATAACCAATCATAAGTAAACTACCCTCATCTTCATATGTCAGTTGATATATATACATATTTAACCACCTCACTCCCTAAAAATATTTTTCCATCCAAAGTTTTCAATTTCATATTTTTGGTTTAAAAATTTCAACATATCTTCATATTTATCTATTTTATATAGAATCTTTCTTTGTTGTTTATCTAAACAATACATTTGTCCATTCTCAGTATTTTTTAAACACAAAAATTTTTCATGATCATAATAATAATCCATTTTTCCATTATACACTTTTATATTTTCTCCATATTTTACTTCTATATCATGATTTTCTGGATTATATTCTTCTTCTTTTTCGATCATATAATTATTTAAAAGTTTTATTATAAAATATGATTTTGTTGCTCTCCAAAAACCTTCATTCCACTCTGCTTCATTGATTTTATATTCATTAATTTCCAAAAATTCCTCTTTTCCTTTAAATCTTGGTTGTTGTGAAAATTTTTTCTTTCCTATTTCTGCCTTTTTATATGATGAATATACCGCAATAATTATTTCATCATTGTTTTCTGAATTATCCTCATAATACGAGAATTTCAACTCATAAATCATGAATATATTTGCACCTCCATTTATATTTTTACTGTATCAATTATCGTCCTCTATCTCCCCACTTTCTCAATTCACTATATTGCTTTCATTTTCTTGCCCATTTTCCTTTTCCATAATGTTCATTCATTTTCCTAGTTGCATACTCATTTCCACTTTCCCCTTTTTTTGGTCTAGATCCATGTGCCCAACTTGGAATATCTGTCGCTCTTTCTTTTTTACTTTTTTTGATTCTTTCTTCTTTTTAGTATTACTTTTTTTCTTACTTTTACTATATATTATCCTATCCACTACTCCTGCTGTAAGCCATACAGATACTTTTGTTTTAGAAATAATTTTTCTTCCTGCATATTTTGTTTTTGAACTATGATTTTTCCATGATGAATATGACACATAAGCTACTGCACCTCCAACAAGTACTAATTTTATAACTGTATACATTGCTGCCGCAAAATGCCCACTAGGATCCACATAATTCACCAGATTATTCGCACAATACACATACAAATGTCCAGTCTCAGGGTTCATTATCTCGCCACGATAACTATCCTCTGTCATAAACCTACCATCTTCCGGATTATAATACCGTGCATTCAGATAGTACAACCCCGTACTCTGATCATAAATTCCGCCAGTATAACATACTTCATTTTTCGCCTGATCATAACCCTGGATCATTGTTTCTCCAAAATCCGTATACTGGTATATTGCATCAGCACTTCCATCTTCTTTTACCAGACTGCTTGTACTTCCCTGGATATCTTTGTTATAAAGATAATATTGTGTTGCATTCTGTTGAAATCTTTCTGTTGCGAGGACATTTCCATCGGTTCCGATCAGATTCTGTGAATTCTGGTTTCCATTTGTATCAGTTGTATAAGCCACCACTCCATCCTGATAATAATAGTTGATCGTTTCATCTCCATCGATCTTCTGGATCCGCTGTCCTTCTCCATTATAGATGTTCTGCTGGATCACCGCTGTCTTTCCGTCTTTTGTCACGGACACCTGACTTAATCTGTTTTCCACATCATAGACATAAGTCTGATCTTCTCCAGTCTTTGTGTTCTTGATGTCCGTCTGATTTCTATTAGTATCATAGCTGTACTGACGGAGTTCTTCGACTGCAATCCCTTTTTCTCTGATCGCAGTCTTTAACTGGTCCAATCATTATAAGTATAGAAAGAATGTATTAAGTTCCCAGATTCTTAAGAACCTAGTTCAAGAATCCGTACGCATCTCAAACCGTACATTATAACTCCCAATTCCAAAAGTTATCACTTACTTCTTCCAATAAGATTAATGAAAAATTCTTCGGCTTTATGATTTTCTTTAAAATATCCATTTTAAGAAAAGTATCATAACTATATAATTTGTTTAATGACATCTCTTCAATTTCCTGTAAAGATATATAGACCACATGTTTTTTTAAATCTTTTTTTATTTTTTCATACTCCGATGTGTCTGGACTTGTCAATCTACCTATTATATGATAGGCTGCTGGAATATCCTTATCACATTCAAGAGATTCTCTTGCATATTTAAGTGCAGTTTCATTGAATAAATCATATTCATCTTTTGCAACTTCCCAAACCGCTCTTAAATATAAGATCAATGCCTTATTTTTCTCAGATCCGTTATTTTCCAACCATTGCTGATATCTATTGATTTCACTATTTCCATAAATACTTTCCACATAGCTTCCAAATATAAAAAATTGTTCTTCCATCATATTGGTCCTATTTTTTTCTAATAATTCCAATATCATCTCATATCTATCATTATTTACAGGATAGTATAGTTCGAATACACATCTCTGTAATATAAATTTCTCATCTAATAATAATCTTTGATATAATTTTTTTTCTTTCTGGCAAATAATCGTTTTTTTCTTTCCCATTCTTTCTCGAATCCTATTGATGAGTCGTTCTCTGTAAATTCGGTTATATCTTTTATCTTTTTCTATATTATCAATCAATTTTTTATTTATTTTTTTTAACCACTTGTTATCGTCTTCATTTATTATTACATCCTCAACAGTATAAAGTGCCTGATATCTTATATCATCATCCCAAGATTGTAATCCATTCAAAATAGCATCTAAATATTTCTCATTCTTTGTTATATAAAATAAATAATCATAAATTCTGTATTTTGCATAACTTTTTTTTTCTAAGTTTTGTAAAATTTCTTTCATCCTTTTTTCAATGATATCATCATCTAATTGTCGCATTATCCCAATATATCCTATCGCTTCAATCAACTCATAATTAATAAATTCATCTTTTTGATATTGTTCAAATAAATTCAAAAAATCTTCTAACCTTTTAAATTCTTGAATTACTGATATAGACTTTTCTGCAATTAATCGATTCTTATCTTTTATCATATATTTTGAAATATCATAACTCCAGTCAGATAATTCACATTGAAGAACATCCAATACTTTTGTTTTATAGTAACTATTATTACATTGGCTAATTTCTCGTATAATCTCTTTATCTTTTTGTGAAAATAATATGGCTTGTTTCTGTTTATTTATTATCGACATTAGTTTTTCCAATAAATTCATAGTCATTTCCTCCCATAATAATGTCAAAACCTAAATCATTCATTTCCAAAGCTTTTATTTCGAATATCTTTCTTATAGATTTACCTGTTCTTTAGTACTTGATTCACTTAAGAAATAGATAATTCCCTATATTAGATACATTATTTCAATATTAGAAATATTTGTTATTTTAAGCGAATCAAGTATCACTATTTTCTGAAATCTTAATGTCCCTGGGACCTTAATTAATCTGCTTCTTCTCTCTGTGTAACATACTTAAGGTACCGTAGCCCTTATGGAATCTGATATTTTTTATATCATTTGGTTTATTATGATTTTTCTACTTACTTTTCTGATTTCACTACGTTTTCGTGTTTTATTGCATCTCTTTTTCCTTGTTTTCTGACTTCATATGGTCTACGAGCACTTAAATTTATTCGAGCACTTAAATTTATTATTCTGGAATGGATCCGAAGAAACCAAAATGACCAGAAAACGTATGGCGAATTATTCTTCATGTTCTGTGATGATATTCAGGACATGGATCTAACCAATGCACTGCAGAGCCTTATGGCTCTGTTTGTGGAACACATTTTAACATTATCCGCTGATATCACATCTATTATAAAATGTAAAGTAAGTGAATGGATTGCATCTCAAGCCACATTTATTCCGGCTTTATTTAGCGATATTAGCTGGGAAAGTTGAGTTACTATTAATACAAAAATAATTTTCAATACTTGAAATATTCTTTTCCTTATCATTTATATCACATCCTTGTATTGGATTGTGAAAGGATTTTCCAATTTTGCTTTAGAAATGCTTTCTTTTTATTGTATAAGTTCCAAATTCCATACCGCCTTGTTATCTTTTGCAATTTTCTTACAACTTCTACCCTCTGAATCCTTTTTCTTACTATCACCTCCATGCTTTTTCAGATATTTCAAAATTTCTTGACTTTGTGATGCGCACGCTGTCTGTAATGCTGTAGAAGAATAATTTTCAGTTTCTTCTTTTACATATTTATTGATATCTGCTCCTTGTTCGACAAGATAACGTACCATTGTGTAATCCCCAATATCAACTGCTGTCTGTAATAAATATTCTTTTCTGACTTTTCCTTTTGTCATTTTGTTTTCTAGTATTTTTCTTGCAATATCACTTTCTCCATTCCAGATTATTTCCTGCAATTCATCTTCTTTTACTTTTACCCCCTGCTCATATTGTTCCTTACCGTAATTTTGATAGGTGTCATATATTTCTTCTTTTGTTGGCTGATGACCTAAAGATTCCAGTGTTTTAAAAGATTTTTTATCGCCGAAAGCTAAAATAAATTCCCATACATCACAAGGTTTTCCGTGATGATTTTTCTTGAAATTCACTTTGTCTTTTTCTATCAAAATCTTTACATTGTCTAAGTTTCCTGCTACAATCGCAAAATCAACTGCTCTCACTTTATAATAATCTGCCTTTGCTTTTGAATCTAATTGTTGTTCTAACAAATATTTTACTACTGAAGAATGATTGCATAGTGCTGCGATCTGCAATAATCCTACTTTATCTGAGTCTTTCCAAGCAAAATCATATCCTTGTTTTTTCATGATCTTCAATGTATCCACATTACAATGCGCTGCTGCAAAAGCTAATACCTGCCCTTTATCTTTTTTATTTATTTTATCTGATATCACAAGTTTTTGAAGTTTATGATCATCTCCATTCATTGCTGCTCGTAATCCTTGTGATATATTTTGCTTTCCGTCATATTTTTCTAATTTTTTTAAAATTTGAGGCGTAAAATAATACTGCATTCCCCAATTGCTGTTATCATCGTTTAAAAGAAATGAAATTATATCGGAATCAGGTTTTGCACCTGATTCCAATAGTCTATTTAACATGTCCATTTTCTCATTATAATTTTCAAATGAAATCCTACTTACCGTTCCTTTTAGTGCTGTTATTTCATCTCCTTTTTGATTTGGATCTGCACCCGCATCCAACAGCTGATTGGCTAAGTCAAATCTATCATTAACAATTACCCAGCATAGATTCGTATCTCCATCTATTCCTTTTTCATTAACATCTGCACCACTCTTTATCAATTGTGAGCATATTTGTAACTGTATCTTTTCGCTCTCAATCTCTCTGACGGCTAATTCTAACGGCTTCGTTTTTGATGATGTTTTGATTGTTTCTTTTGCAAGTTCTGCATGATTTTTCAATGCTTCCTTTACACCTTGCATATTGGGATTGCAAATAGAAGCGTATAACTGTTTTTTGGATATATCCTTGTCTTTATCTTTACTACATCCACATATGGAAAAACAAAACGTTGAAAGCACTGCAATTATAATAAAAATCTTTTTCCTGTTTTTCATTTTAATCTCCATTCCGCCGCCTTCGGTCGGCGGCACAAATAGTAATGAAAGTGTTTCAACTCTCTACACTATGCTTTAAAATAGTTTCCAAGAAGCTATACTACAAAGCACGGGAGGAGGAGTTGTAATAACTTTCTTCGTTTTAGACAGCATTTTAATCAGTGTAAGTTCTGCCTTTTCAAGCACAAATAAGTGGCATCACGAATCCGTACACTAAGAATTGTTTAAGCGCCTTAGTTTAATTGTGTGGCAGTTCAGTCAATGGCTTCTTATCATTTACGAAAGGAGTTTGTCTATGAAAGTTACTTACCAAACCTGTTGTGGTGTCGATGTTCACAAATCTTTTCTCGTTGCCACAATTGTAAAAACTACTGGTGGCGTTGAGCCATCTTATCAAAAGAAACGCTTTTCCACCTTTAATAATTCAATTCTTGAATTTAAACATTGGCTTCTCGACAATGACTGTCTTGATGTCTGTATGGAATCCACTGGTAAATACTGGGTTCCTGTCTTTAATCTTCTGGAAGATGAAATCAATGTTGTCATTGCCAATCCCAAATGGGTAAAAGCTGTCAAAGGCAACAAAGATGATACCAAAGACTCTAAATGGATCGGGGATTTGTTCCGTCTTGGACTTGTCAAAGGCAGCTATATCCCTTGTAAGAAAGTCCGTATTCTCAGAGAATACACTCGTTATCGTTACAAGCTTGTTTCCTACCGTTCAAGTGAAAAGAATAGATACCAGAATGCTCTTACTGTTTGTAATGTTGCATTAGATTCTGTTGTTTCCGATATCTTTGGGAAGTCATCCTCATCCATTATCGATTATCTGCTTGAACAATCGGATACATCCATTAACCACGAAGAAATCGCATCCAGACTTCTTCGGCGTCTCAAATCCAAAAAAGATGCTGTTATAGAATCCATTGAGGGATATCAGATGACTGATGTCCAAAAATATCGTATGAAATCTTAATGTCCCTGGGACCTTAATTAATCACACATCAATACCGTAGACCTTATGTTATCTGGCAATTTCCATATCTTCTGCTTTTTTAAGATTACTACTTCTGCTTTTTTGATTTCTTCACTCTACACTCTTTTATTGTGTTATTAATTCCTCGTTTTCTGACTTCATAAGGTCTCAGGGAACTTAAGTCACTATAGTATTAGTCATCTTGCAATCCCGGAAACTTTTGATAAATATATTTTTTTATTCTATAACTATTACTGTCTGTTAAAGCTTCTTTTATATCCGTATCACCCGCCCCTTCCTTGATCAAAAATTTTACCATTGGAAAATCTCCTAATGTAATCGCTCCATATAAAGCAGATGTCATTTTTTCTCCATCAGAGTATTTTCCAATCTTATTAACTTCACCTCCATTACTAAGCAATAGTTTTACTAATTTTATATTTCCCGTATCTACCGCGTTTATTAATGCTATTGGTGTAACTACTGCCTTCTTTTTTATTAACAATTCTGCAAGATCTATTCGGTTACTCATTGCTGCTGTTTCTAATATATTTTCATCATTATCTTCTGGTGATATTTTTATATCTGTTAATTTTGTCAATAAGTACCCTAATGTTTTCTCCGAAATAGAATCTATCGAATTCTCAATTGATTCGCATATATCTTTTGGGGATGGTTTTATAATATCCATTAGATATTTTATTGTATCAATGTTGTTTGATTTTATCGCAAGGTCAAATATATTTTGAAAATCTGCATTTTCTTCTCGAACAGAAATCTTATTCTTTACTGCATATTTTAACACTTTCAAATTTCCATATTGGGCAGCAACCATTGCAATATTCTCCCCATATGTATTATGTAATTCATGAATGGAAATTCCTTTTAAAATTGATGAATTTATTTCTTGTCCTATTGAGATTTGATAGAAAATCTTTCGTTTCTTTGACAGGTCTTTCATTTTTACAATTCCCTGCTTCATTCCCCATTGAAGAATATATTCCGTGTTTGCCGATGTATCTCCATAAACGCCCGTACGATATCCATTGATCAATATTCTTTTTGTCATTTTTGTAACTGGAATTTTTTGTTGATACAGATATTCTATTAATTCTATTTGAGTTTTAGCATCTTGAATTTCGCCCGTTGATAATGCGTAATCTAGAGCTGATATTCCTCTTTTTTTATACTTAACATCAGCTCCTTTTTCTACCAATTGCTTGCAAAATTTTATATTTCCTTGTTGGGCAGCAAGCATAAGTAATGAAATTCCGTCTTTATCCTTGTAATTGGGATCAGCTCCTTTTCTTATTAAATACTGGGCAATTTTATTGTCTTCATGCATGGCTGTATCAGCATATACTGGATTTTTATCTGATTTTCCATAAAGACTATCCATTATCAAGCCTATATTTCGAAACGAATTCATATTGGCACCATCATCAATTGCTTCTTTGGCTGCTTCAACTTCATTTGTTTCTATGGCATTGTATAATTTTTGATTTTGCTTTCTGCTTTGTCTGTAAGATTTACAACCACCGATAGTTACACAAAAAGCTGCTATCCATATAGTGCAAATAAATATTTTAATTTTTACCATTTTATTCTCACCTTTTTGTTTTCTTTTCTATTATTTTGTATATTTACTTTGAATGCTTATATCCCTTTCTTTTTCTTTTATTTCTCTCTCCTCTTGCTTTTTGTTCTCTAATTTCTTCTCGTCTATTGCTTGGTTTTCCGCCTGTCTTTCTTACATTGTTCTTACCATGTTGTGATTGCTTTATTCCATGCCTAATTACTTTTGCTGCAATCCATCTAAAAATTGTATTTTTATAAGAAATTTTTCTTCCTGCATATCTTATCTTCGGACTATGCCTTTTCCATCTAGAATAAGACACATAAATTACAACCCCACCAACAAGCACCAATTTTACTAAAATTGGTACTGCTATCGCAAAATGTCCACTAGGATCCACATAATTCACCGGATTATTCGCACAATACACATACAAATGTCCAGTCTCAGAGTTCATTATCTCTCCACGATAACTATCCTCCGTCATAAATCTTCCATCTTCTGGATCATAATACCGTGCATTCAGATAATACAATCCCGTACTCTGATCATAGATTCCGCCAGTATAGCACACTTCATTTTTCGCCTGATCATCACCCTGGATCATTGTTTCTCCAAAATCCGTATACTGGTATATTGCATCAGCACTTCCATCTTCTTTTACCAGACTACTTGTACTTCCCTGGATATCTTTGTTGTACAGATAATATTGTGTTGCATTCTGTTGAAATCTTTCTGTTGCGAGGACATTTCCACCGGTTCCGATTAGATTCTGTGAATTCTGGTTTCCATCTGTATCAGTTGTGTAAGCTACAACTCCATCCTGATATAATAGTAATTTCTGATTCATCTATATCTGGTGTTATATAATGTCCATGTAAATAGTCTTCTTTATCATTAATTAATTCTAAATCTTCATGTATTAATTTTATCCATTTTTCTGTATTTTTTATATGTACTTCTATTTTTTGCATCTTCATAATATTATCCTAATTAACAAATTTTAACTTCGTAAGGTCCCAAGGACCTTACGATTCCTTCGGGTACATTGGTCTACTTAATTTATTTTATAAGATTTAATTAGTTTGTATAATGATTCCGTATACTCATGATTACCATTTTCTATATTTTTTCTATATTGTTGTATATATTCTTCTACTGTATTTCCTTTGTTATCTTTTAAACTAATATCTGCCCCTTTTTCAATCAATAATCTTATGATTCTATATTGTTTTCTTGTATTTATTCCCGGTTCTTCCTCATAATTTTCTGAGTAACAAGCTGCCATTATTGCTGTTATACCTTTCTCATTTTTTTGATTTACATCCGCTCCGTTTTTTAAGAGTATTTGCACTAAGTCATAATTATTTTTTGTTACTGCTACTACTAATGCATTTTTATCTGGATCTGCACCTTTATTTAATAAATATTTTATCATCTTATTACAATTTTGTTGCCCGAAATAATAAATATATTCTGATAGAAGTTCATGTCCCTCTTTATTTAAATTTGCTCCATTTTTTACTAACATTTTTATAAACCGATCAGGATACGACATTGACATTAACGCTGTTTCTAATGGTGTTGTATTATTTTTTTTATCTATCTCATTCACATTTTCTCCAAATAACACTTTTATTCTAGCAAAAACATAATTACCTGTTATTATATCATATTGTAAACTTCCTTTTCGATAATACTCGGTTACCATACTAGATTCTCGTTCTTTATATTGTAATATCCATGGCATATTAAAATACAAATAATAACCAATCAATAAAAATATTATTACTATCAGCAATTTCAAAATATTTTTCACAATCATTAACCTCCACACACCTGATATAATTAGCTGATTAATCCAAGTTACTCAAACTTTGCACATGTAAGCATCTTCATTATATGTTCTTGTTTTTCAGTATTTTTAATCCAACTATCTACATTTCTTTTTATATTTGCCATTATTAAACTCTTAATTTGTTCAAGTACAAAGTTTGAGTAAACACTTTTATTTTCTATGATAGGTCAGCATAATAGGATTTTTCTTTCCAGATAAATCTCTAATCTTATCTATTCCCCCATATTTTGGATAATAAACTTTGCCACTTCTTCCATTCTTTTTTGCATATCTATTCCTGTAATCCTTGATCTCTTTGACTTTTCCATACGCATCATAGGTATAACTTCTGAGGACTTTCTCTGTTGTCTGTCCCTTGGAATGCAGTTCTCCTTTAATCTCCTGCAGCCATCCGTTTTCATCATAAATATAAGATAATGACTGGATTCCATCTTTGGTTATCGGATAGGATACCTGACTGAGATTTCCATCCTCATTATAAGTATACTGGATCTGATGTACTTTGATATCATCTGCCGTTGGCTGAGTACTCTGACTGATCTCTGCAAATGCTGTGATCCTTCCTCTTTGATCATAAGTATATTCTGTATAACGATACGCAGTCTCTGTTTCAGATGATACCCTGTAATCTGTCATCTCCAGCAACTGCCCATAATCATCATAACGATACCGGCTGATCAGTGTTTTTGTTCCTTCTTTGTCATAAGACTGTGTTTTTACAACAAGATTCCGGCTGTTATATTCATAGGTCTTTTTCGCCCCGTTGGCATAGACTTATGAGATCTTATTTCCACGGTCATCATACGTATACTTTGTTGTGACTTCGCAAGGTCTCAGGGAACTTAAGTTACCCATTTTAATGTTGACATTTATAGTCTCAGGGAGTTTAAATATAATTAGTTCTCTTCTTATAATATTCTGCTTTAATTTTTAATGTCCATGTTGGACTGTATAATAATATATTATATTGGGAATCCTTTAATAGTTTAATTTTTAATGAATCTTTTGGGTTATTATATTTTTGGTAATTAATCTTCCCTTTTTCTATATTTTTTAATATATATTTTTCATCTTTAATTTTAAAAGTAAAAATACCATTCCATACATCATAATTAAATTTATTATTATTTCTTTTTTTATTAAAACTTTTTTTAGAATTATTTATTGCTTGAATAATATCAACTTCTTTTGCTTTTATTTTTAAGTAAAAATCATCTCCTATTTCTATTTGAATTAAGTTTTTATTGTTATCAATTTCCAATGTATATAGTATTAATTTACTTTCACTTGCCACCAAGCTATATGAAATTTCATCACACATACTTTTAATCTTTCTATTTTCTTGTTGATCAAAAAAATACTTTTCCCAATATATTTCTTCAATATCTTTTATATAAATTTTCTTTCTATTTTTTAACTCCGAATTTATAATACAAATTTGTAAACATTTTTCTTTTAAAAAAAATTCAATATTTTCAATATAATCTTCATATTCATTTAAATCACAATAATTCATTTTATCACCGTATCACTTTTCAAATATTTTATGCACATTTGGTACCGTAGACCTTATAATATCTGACAATTTTCATATATTCATCATTTCTAAGATTCTTGCTTCTATTTTTCTAATTTCTTCATTCTGCACTCTTTTATTGTACCTCTATTTTCTGACTTCATAAGGTCTCAGGGAGCTTAAGTTTTTGTACTGTGAGGTTCCTGTTTTTGTCTATTGACATTATTTATGAATTACAGAAATGCTTAAGATTCTATAAATACATTCCTATTAAAATATTGCATAATTTTTTCTGTTTCATCTTTAAATGTTTTATAAAAACTAAAATCACAAAAAATTACAAAAATTATAATATACAATCCCCAATACCTATTATTTATAGTAATCATAAGTATAAGAAGCGAACTAATAATCAGTAGTATATTTGTTATTATTATTATAAGTTCAGCTTCAAAATATAACGAATATCTCATTGTCATTATAGTATTTTCACCATTAGAATACATCTTAATTTTTATTTTTGGAACAAATCCCCTATTTTTATAATACGGAATAGTATATAATACTATAGAATCTTCCATTTCTTTAATTAAAAACTTTTCTTGATTTGGTATGAAAAAGATAGAAGAACGTCTTTTTTTACTACTTATATTATACAATTTCTTTTTTATTTCTTTTTCAGTTAGTTTAGTTTTTATTTTTTTATCTATTTTATACATAGTTGCTCCTTATAAAGAAATAAATCTCGGAATCTTTTATTAATTAACCATCCCTATTTTTAATATATTTACAATTCATCATTTGTGACTAAAAATCAAGATTCCGAGATTTTGTAAAATTATTTACTTCTACACATTCTTATTTTTTTGTTTTTTGATACAGCAACTTTTACAAACATGTTTCCCAGAAAATATATTAAGAAACTATTTACTTTCTTTTTAATAATTATATATCTTCTTCATCTACTCCCAAAAATGAAATAGTGTCTATATTTTCTTTTTTTAATATTGCCTCTCCATCATCCTCTCCGTATTCTGTTAATTTTGAAACGATTACTTTATTATCGTCAATTTTATTTATAACTCCTTTAATTGGGCATTCATCATCTTGTATCATTTCAATTGATACTATATACTTATTATTCATACAAATTTGAAATATGTTATTCTTTAAACTAACTTTATCTTGTAGTTTTAAATCAATATGTCTTTGATTCTTTTTAGAATATAATTTTTCTATTTTTTTTCATACTGCCCACTTATCTCTAAATGCATAACACTATCTATTTTTTTCAGAATATACCCATCTGCTAATCCATGAGGTGTTATATGTTTAATTAAAAAATCTTGTCTTCCAATTGCGTAAATATATCCTTCCAAAAACATCGAAGTATCATCTTCATCGCAAAATATACTAACTATATTATTATTTTCTTTTATCTTTATCAATTCTTTAATCATATTTACTCCTTCTTCCATCATATCTTGTCTTCAGACTATGATCTTTCCATGTAGAATAAGATACATTCCACCAGTATAACACTCTTCATTTTTCGCCTGATCATCTCCATGGATTGTTGTCTCTCCGAAATCCGTGACTTCGTAAGGTCTCAGGGAACTTAAGTTCATACAGTATCCTGATATGTCGTTTTCATTCTCCCCTTATGCTTGGATTGTAACATTTCACCATTTTACAAGCAATCAGATTTAGTTTTTTCATCGTTTAATACAAAAAATTTTTTTATTTTTGTAAACTATTTTGATTGACTTTTTAATAAGTATACCTATTTAATATATTGTTCCATTACTATACAAAAAAAAGAACCCTGATAACTAAATTACCAAGGTCCTTTCCATATTCCCGTAAGAAACTAAATCATATAATCTTAGCTTCTTGCTCTTTCTTCTAATAAAGCTTTTACTTCTGCTTCTGTTTCTAACTGCATTACTTCATCAACTAATGCTTTACATTCATCCATTGTCCACAGAGACATTACTTTTCTTGTAGCAAGGATTGCTGTAGCACTTACTGAGAATTCGTTTAATCCGAATCCTAATAATACTGGTACTAATAATGGATCGCTTGCTGCTTCTCCACACATACCTGCCATGATGTCTTCTTTGTTTGCAGCTGAGATGATATTTCTGATAGAACGAAGTACAGCTGGATTGTATGCAGAGTACAGATATGCAACATCTGGGTTACCTCTGTCGGCTGCCATTGTGTATCCAGTTAAATCGTTTGTACCGATACTGAAAAAGTCTGCTTCTTTTGCAAGAATGTCAGCAATTAAGCTTGCTGCTGCAGTTTCCATCATAACACCAACCTGGATGTCTTTGTCGTATGCGATACCTTCTGCATCTAATTCCTGTTTCAGTTCTTCGATGATTGCTTTAACAGCACGAAGCTCGTCTACACATGTTACTAATGGAACCATGATACGAACTTTACCGAAGGCACTGGCACGTAATAATGCACGAAGCTGTGGTTTATAAATATCTTCTTTTCTCTGTAAGCAGAAACGTACTGCTCTGAATCCTAAGAATGGATTCTCTTCTGTTGGAAGTCCAAGATATGGAAGTGCTTTATCCCCACCGATATCCAGTGTACGGATGATCACTGGTTTACCGTCAAGAGTTTCAGCTACTTTCTTGTATGCTTCAAACTGAGCTTCTTCTGATGGAATCGCATCGCTTTCCATGAATAAGAACTCAGATCTGAATAATCCAACACCTTCTCCATCACGCTCTAAGACACCTTCTGCTTCGTCTGGTCCACCGATGTTAGCAACCAGTTCCACAACGTGTCCGTCTGCTGTCTGGGATTTCTGTCCAACAAACTTCTGAAGGGCAGCTTTCTCTTCTAAGAATTTTGCTTTCTTAGCTTTATATTCTTCTACAACAGATGCTTCAGGGTTGATGAATGCTTCTCCTGTTGATCCGTCAAGAACAACTTCATCTCCATCATTAACGATAGAAACGATGTTTTCGATACTAAGAACTGCTGGAATTTCCATAGATCTGCAGATGATCGCAGAGTGAGATGTCTTACCACCGATCTCTGTTAATACACCCTGAACATTTGCAGGATTGATTCCTGCTGTCATAGATGGTGTTAAATCTTCTGCTACTAAGATTGTTCCTTCTGGAACTGCACTGATATCTACTTCTTCAATTCCAAGTAAGATCTTAATTAAACGAGTTTTGATGTCGCCTAAGTCAGATGCTCTCTGCTGTGTCAGTTCATCGTCTGCCATAGCGAAGATCTGTGCGAAGAAATCGCAAGCTTCTTCTACAGCAGCTTCTGCGTTGATCTTCTCTCCATCAATCTTAGCTTCGATCTGTTCTGAGATTGCTGGATCCTGAATCATCATGATATGACCTTCTAAGATCTCTGCTTCCTGCTCACCAGCAGTTACTTTCATGGATTCAACCATCTTCTGAGTCTTCTCAATGAAAACTTCAATTGCATCGCTTAAACGTTTTTTCTCTGCTTCTGTATCTTCGATAGACTGTTTTGTGTAATTAAGTTCTTCTTCCTTAATCTTAACGATCTTACCGATACCGATACCAGCAGATGCTCCTATACCTTTATACATGTTGCCACCCGTCCTTTATCAAATTATATGTTACACCCATTATGAGCAGTGATTATTCACCTAATCCAGATTCAATCAGTTCTGTTGCATGTGCAAGAGCTGCTTCTTCGTCTGGACCTTCACATACTAATTCGATTTCAGAACCACATTTGATGCAAGCTCCGATGATGTTTAATAAGCTTTTAGCGTTGATTTTTTTATCTTCGAATACGATAGTTACGTCAGATTCGAATTTAGTTACAGCTTTCGCTAAAACTCCTGCTGGTCTCATGTGTAATCCCTGTTCGTTTTCAATGACAAATTTCTTTGATACCATAATTGTTTCTCCTTCTCACATATAAAATAATTTTAATTTATCTGGATCTTTAACTGGCTTATCTTTGTACTCATCTAAGTGCAATTCCTTAAAAAAGCATAAAAAAAGACCTACTTTAACAAATGTTCACACTTATTAAATAGGTCTTGCCTGCCTCACCAGTCACAATCCAAAATTCGATAATATTATAATATCAAATTTTGCCTTATAAGTCAACCTGGTTTTATGACTGATGCCCCATTTCTAAGATCAGTCTTTTGACATAAATGATCAGATACATCTTCTCATCTGCTGAGAGTTTGCAGTTGTAATGTTGCTCGATATGTTCCACGATCTTCTGACTGCACACGTAAGCTTCTGGATACTTCTTCTGATTGCGTTCATAAAATTCAACATCATCTTCTTCGTCTTCTATCGGGCGTTTCTTTGATAAGATTTCCGTCTCAAGATATTGTAAATGTGTTGCAAATCTCTGATATGCTGGATGTTCCGTATCTAGCACGATTTCATAAAACTCCTGAATGATCGCCATGACTTCCTGTACAAAAGATGATTTACCACTAAGGTCCAATGTAAAAATCTTCTCAATCTTCGTTTTATCTAATTCGTCTCCTGTTTTCTTACGAAATCCAATTCCTTTTCCCATCAAAATAACTTCTTTTCCGTTTGAATCAAATGTACTGACCACGTTATTGTTGATTACTTTCTGTATGATCACTTTCTTGCCTCCTAGATACTTCCAAGAATCTCTTTTGGAATGTATGCTTCTACGTAAATTCCATCATCTCTGTATTCTTCTTTCAAAAGCTGTCCGTGACTTCGGATCAGCTGGATCTTTCCTGCTTCTTGATAGCTATACAGCTTTTCTAAATATAATTTCTGTTTTTGCAGTATTTTCTCAATCTGATCTAACAACTGATCGGTTCCTTCGCCATTTTTCCCGGAAATCCTTACCACTGCTTCTGCATTTGGATCTTTTAAGATCTCATCACCATTTAACAGATCGATCTTATTGAATGCTGTAATGATCGGTGATTCGTTAGCTCCTAACTGCTTTAATGTATCATAGACTGCTTCCATCTGTTTCTCTTTCTGCTGATTGGATGCATCAACTACATGCAGGATCAGATCACTGTATTTGGCTTCTTCTAATGTACTTTTAAATGCTTCGACCAGATGATGTGGAAGTTTGCGGATAAAACCGACTGTATCCGTCATAAGAATTGTCTGCCCACCGCTTAGATCTAAACTCTTTGTCGTCGGATCAAGGGTTGCAAACAACTGATCTTCTTCATAAACTCCTGCATTGGTAAAATGGTTTAATAGTGTCGACTTTCCTGCATTGGTATATCCAACGATACAAACCACTGGCAGGTGATTCTTCTGGCGTTGTTTTCTCTGGACTTCTCTGTGCTTTACAACATCTCTTAACTCTGCTTTTAATCTGGAGATTCTTGTACGGATCAGTCTTCGGTCCATCTCCAGTTTCTTCTCTCCCGGACCTCTGGTTCCGATTCCTCCACCTAATCTTGATAAGGCTCTTCCTTGTCCGGTAAGCTTGGATGCTCTATATTTTAACTGGGCAAGTTCGACCTGGATCTTACCTTCTCTTGTAAATGCTCTCTTCGCAAAAATATCAAGAATGATCAGTGTTCGATCCATCACTTTAGTATCTAATGCTTCTTCTAAATTGCTGATCTGTGCTGGTGATAATTCGTCATCACAGACGATCCCTGTCGCATCAGTTCCGTATAACAAAGCATTGACTTCATCGATCTTACCTTTTCCGATATAAGTTCCTGGATGTGGTGTTTCTCTTACCTGGATCACCCTTGCTGCAACCTCGGCTCCTGCCGTTTTGACCAGTTCTTCTAACTCATCCAGAGATTCTTCTGCTTCTGTTGTGTCTTGATCAGCAACCGCGACCAAGATCACTTTCTCTATGATTTCTTTTTTGATTTCTTCCATAATATATGTTCCTGTATCTATTTTCCTAATTTCCCTAATATCTGCTGGACTGCCATGTCAAATGCTTGCTTCTTCGCTGAATCCCTGCCCATTGTCTGATTCATCATTTGACTTTTTTCAATTCTTTCCTGATTCTCTTTATAATATTTGATCAGGTCCATTCCTATATATTCTTCACATGACCGACAGCTATTCTCCATCTCCTCTTGCGTAACTTCCCATGCATCTACAACTCTGTGATCATCCTTGCTGACTGCCAACATTAATGTTACGGGTTCCGTAAATGCATTCGTCTGTGCATAACCCATAGAGATCTCTGATCCTCTCCCATATTGTCCTTTAAATACTTTGTATACTTCGGATGTGTATCTTGACCGTTGATTTTGTTTATAAGAATAACAAATAAATACTATTATACAAAATACAATTCCGATTCCTACGGCCAGAATTAACATTTCATTCTTGTATGATGTTTTTATAGAAACGAAAACATCATATTTCCTTTCTTTTTAATTTGTGATGCTAAGAATCATTATACAACGATTCTTTTTTTGTAGCAACCAGAAAGAAACCTGCTTTGCCATACTTTCTTATTATTATAGGAGATTCCATCAAAATTTCCTATAATATAAGAAAAGATATCAGCTGATCCTAAAACCAGCTGATATCTTTACCTTTATAATTTTTCTTCTGCAACAGACTGCTCGTGTTGTGCCACATTCTCAAATGAATCCCATTTTGTGGAGAACAGTAATAAGAACAGTGTATCGATCACTGACATCGCTGCCATTCTTGTGAAACTAACCTGGTCATGGAAAATGTGTTCTCTTGTTGCTGTCAGCAACACATGATCACATAACTCTGCAAGTGGCGATTTGGATTGATTGGTGATCGCAATCGTTGTTACACCATTATCTTTCACGATCTCTACCATCTTCACAAGCCTTTTGGATGCCCCAGAGGCGGAAATCGCAAAAAATACATCACCTTTTCTTAAAGTTCTGGAAAATGCTTCCTGACTCTCCCAGATTGTTGAACTGACTGCTTTCAATCCTAACTGATTGAACTTGTAAGATCCATCCAGTGCGATCGGAATCGTATCTCCCATCGCCGCGAATTCGATCAGATTGGCATGTATGATCAGATCCACGATCTCTCTTAATTCTTCTGGATTAAAATTATGAAACGTTGCTTTGATCTCTTCTACTTTACTGATCATGATATTATTGAGTGATTTGTCCATCTGATCGATATCGATCTCGTTCGATATCACCTGTTCTTCCTGCTGTCGTTGTTCTCCGGCCAGCTTGATCTTCAACTGATGAAATCCCTTACACCCGATCTTCTTACAAAAACGGATGATCGTTGCCTGGCTTGCATCACAGTGAGATGCAAGTTCTGATACAGACATCTCGATCGCTTCAGATGGATGACTGATCAGATAATCGGCTACTTTCTTCTCTGCATCATATAAACTATCATATGTTGAAAAAATCTGGTCTCTAACTAAGATATCACTACTCATACTACTCCTTTCTAAATCTCAGGAGCATTCTGTATGAAATACCTTTCTGCCTCACCGCTCCATAAATTACCATTGCGTTCTACGATTGATTTTAATTCTCTGATATACTTATCATCACTGTTTTCATCGAATTTGTCAACCTCTGTTAATGGAAATTTTTTGTGCGTATAGACAATTTTTTTACTTCCTTCAAGTTCTGGTAACGCCTTTGTTGTTTCAACCGCATGGTCAAGCCCTAATATATGTGTTGCAATCTTTGCAACATTGACTGTCTTGTTCTCGATCAGTTCAATGGATTGTTTCATATCTTCTGTATTTCCACCACTTGTTCCCACAAAATGTGTAGAATTATAATGAATATTATAGAAGTTTACTCTGGATGAAAATTCTTGATCGGCAGGTCCTGAGAAGAAATTCAAACATCCATCGAATGCTAACATTTTAACTCCGTATGTTACCATTTCTTCATTTGGCGCAAAGATAAAGACATCATCAAATCCTTTTTCTGAATATTTACGTAGCTCTTTATTGACATCTGCTATATCTCTTGTATTGACATATACAAGATCTACACCATTCTTCTTTGCTTCTTCTACTGTGTATAATTTTGCTGCCATATCAATCTTCTTCTGCGTTCTTCCTGTGACAACCAATGTCTTTGGTTTCTTTGGTCCATGGATCGCAAAGTCGATCGCTAAAAATCCCATTGGTCCTGTTGCACCGAGAAGTGCGATCGCTCCATCTTCTTTAATTCCCATCACATGTTCATATGAATACATTTTCTTCATATGATACTGTGCATTAAATGCACCTACGACACATGACAGTGGTTCAACGAGAGATCCTTCAAAGAAGGAATCTCCGTTGTATTTTAATAGTGAACCATTTTCCATAACCTGATCAGAAAAGATGATCGTTGTGGCATCTCCTCCCATATGATGGAAAGAATATCCTGGGGCATAGCCTCTGATATCTCCAATGTTAGGCTGGATGACAAATTTGTCACCTTCCTGATACTGATCTTTCCATTTTTTACCGACCTTTTTGATCGTTCCACAAAATTCGTGTCCTAAAATGATCGGATTTTCACTGATATCATCTGGTACTTTTTTGTGTTTTTGTGCCTGGGTGATTGCTTTGTAACTGGACATACACAAACTGTCTGTTACAACCTCTGCCATAATTTCATCATCTTGCATCTCTGGCAGTTCAAATTCATCCAGTCTTAAATCCATTTCTCCGTAAAGTCTTACTGCCTTTGTTTTCATAACTTTCCCCCTAACAGATTACGCTAAAATTCCTAATCCATATCCAACAATACCTACTGTAAATAAGATAAAGATAATTGCCAACATTCCATGGGCTGATACAATTAACTTCATTGCTTTCTCTCCTTTGATATGAAATTTATTTTTTCACTTTTGTTTTATGTGAAATTTTATTTTGTAACTTGATTATAGTCATAAACTATAATTTCGTCAATTGATTTTTTTGCAAAATTTTATTTTTTGTATAGAGTCATGATTTTTGCTTTCTATTTTTGTATATTTTGCACAATTTTCAATTGATCTTTTCTGTTTCTGCACAAAAAAAGAAGGACTTTCGTCCTTCCTAACTCTTATCATGAAATTGTCACGAAATTATCGTGTCTCCAAAAATGTCAGCTCTTTCTTGCCATTTGCATCCTTTGGATAGGCTTTTACATAAGCTTTTGCATAACGATATGCTGTATCAAAATCAAACCTGGATTCATACGCACTGATCCTAGCGAATAAAACTTCCTTCTTATTCTCAAGCTCCTTCTGTTTTAATGCTCTCTCGATCACTTTTAGCCCTTGTGTATACTTCTCCTGCTTTGCTAACACCGCATATTTTGTACAATAGATCTCTCCATCGTCTGGATGCTCTTTTATTCCCTGATCACATACATCTATTGCTTTGTTTAGCTTCTTCTGCTGGGCAAGGCAATATGCTTTCAAAGAATATGCCTTGCTTTCTCCATGATCGATCAGCTCATCATAGATCTCTATGGCTTTCCCATACTCTCCCATCTGATAAAGAGCCTCTCCTTCGTAGAATAAAACATCTTTCTTTTGCTTTGTGAAAATGAGAGTGAATTTCCCTGCTGCATGGTCAAATTGTTCGTATGCTTTCTGATATTCTTTCTTATCAAGATATGTAATTCCTTCGCTTGCTGTCATTCTTTGGCTGATATATCCAAATCCGCAAAAAGCAGCCAGTGCGATCAGGACAACTATAACTGCTGTAATGATTCCTTTTCCTTTACTGTTCATAATCTTTCTCCTGCTTTGCATTTTTAATTCTTCTGCCTCTTAGTATAACAAATTCTCTTTTCGCATACAAGCTAAGCCTTCCTATATCTTTCTTCCCTTATTTTGTAATATAGAATCCAGAACTCTTTCGCTGTGTGATATTTCCACATTTATCGATAAATCTTGCATAGATACTCACTTTTTTGTTCTTCTTTTTATAGGTTATCTTATTCGCCGTTTTCCATCGATATTTGGATGCTTTTTTGCCTTTTGGCACGATCTTATATTGTGTCTTTGATTTCCCGCTGATTCCATAGGATGCTGAAAATACAAATTTGGCTGACTTTTTGATTTTCTTATTGTAAGACGTTTTTGTTGACGTTTTCAATGTCTTGATCCCTGATCTGTTAACCTTGATCTTCGTCTTTGTTGGTGCTTTTTTATCTACTGCGATTCCTGGAAGCTGCATCTCATCTATCCCTGCATCTGTGACAAACCTCACATAGACCCTGCCTATCATGCCGTCTTTGAGCGTTAATGTCGTACCGGTTTTGTATGGTACACTTCCTTTGGAAGTTCCTTTTTTCACAAATTTGTACTGAATCTGTTTTAGATTTGTGAAGCTTTTTGCCTGTGCTGAAATCCTGATCTTGATGTTTTTTCTCTCATAATGCTGATATGCTGCTGAGACATCGGAACGAAGTGGTGTCATTTTCTTCTTTGTATTTGCCTGCACTGTAACTTTCTGCATCAAAGGGGTACGCTTCTGTTTCACTACATATCCCGCATGACTTGGTACATTACCACCTTTTTGTGCTGACACACTTAGATTCTTACCATCGGACGATACTACGATCGTTCCTTTATCTGATGTCTGATAAACATCCATTCCTGACAGATCACGAAGTACATTGCTCTCTGGTGTCTGATTTACATTTTTATATCCATTACTGATGATCGCAATACTTGCACCTGTTCGATCGATCAGATACTTATGATCCGAATCGTATACATAACGACCTTTCGGTTTATCCTGCAAACGAACATCCTGATATCCATGATGTGGCTGCTTTAATACCTGTGCACTTAAATCGTAACCTCTGGCTACAATCTTTTTGATCGTTTCCTGCTGTGCATCGCCTGTCATTAAAAATGAATTACTGCCATAAACAATCCTCGTCACTATCGAATATTTATTTACCTGTCTTGTATTTAAATTGGGGGCATCCTGTGCTCTTCCATATCTATAGGTATTATCTAACGGACCATAAAAGGTCATTACCGCTTCGCCTAATTTTACGGATGTTCCGGCCTGTGGCACAACATACTGGATATGCAATGATGCATCTTTGTATGAATTCCTCTTCTCTAGTTTCTTCTTGAATGTCTGATACGTCTGTGTATCAAATGCTGTCCATCGGGCTGTTTCTTCTGTTTGCTTTTCTTTATCTTCGCTGCTTTCCAGATATTCAAACTCCAATGGATTCCCATAAATCGTATCGATCGTAATATTCTTATCTTCTAGTATCTTCTTCATTCCACCGATATGATCTCCGTGTGGATGAGTTAGAACAACAAATTCCAGATGCTTTACTCCATGATCCAGCAAATACTGATGCACACGGTCTGATACATCGATCGTATCGTGATCTGTCGTCTCATAAGAATAAGCCCCAGAATCAATCAGGGCATACTTCGCGTTTTCTCCTTCTCCATATTGAAGCAAAGCTCCATCAGCGGCCCCCACATCGATAAAATGAACCTTAAATGTCTGTGCTGCATTAACTTTGATCGTTTGACCTCCCGATACGTGCAAAACAGTGATGCCTGTAAGCATCACTGTCAGCAGTACCGCTATGATCTTCTTTGTAAAATATTTCATACTTCTATCCTAGCGTTTTCTTTGTTATTTCTTAGTTACGTAAAATCCGTTTGTCTTCTTTGTTGTGATATTTCCAGATTTATCAATATATCTTACATATAAACGAACTTTTTTATTTCTTGTCTTATAAGTTACACTATTTGCTGTTTTCCATTTGTACTTGGAAGCTTTTTTCCCTCTTGGTACAAATTTATACTGTGTCATGGATTTTCCACTGGTTCCATAATTAGCACTAAATGTAAATTTGACAGATTTCTTGATCCGTTTACTGTAAGTATTCTTTGCAGATGTTGACAGTGTTTTGATTCCTGACTTATTCGCTTTGATCTTCACACTGGTTGGTGCTTTCGTATCAACTGTAAAGCCTGGAAGTTTGATCTCTGTTGATCCTAATGGTGTATTATATCTTACATAAAACCTTCCACAATTTCCATTTTTGACTGTATAGGAACTTCCTGTCTTATATGCTATGGTTTTATTATTCACACCTTTTGGCACAAACTTATATTCAATGCTTGTCAATTTTGTAAATCCTTGAGCTACTCCTGAAAATCTTACTGTGATATTCTTCTTTTCGTATCGATCATAGGTATTCGCAGCATCCACACTTGTTGCTGTCAAAGGCTTTGTTGTATTTGCTGTGATATTCATGGATTTCATCACTGGCGATGATGTTTCATCATCACTTTCCTTTCCTTTGACACTTGGCTGGTTATCTCCTTTCTCTGTCTGGATAGATAACTGTGAGCCATCGGATGTTACAATGATCGTTCCACGATCTCCTGTCTCATAAACGTCTAATTTTGATAAGTCTCTTAAGACTTTTGTATATGGAACACCACCTGTATTCATGTATCCATTACTGATGATCGCAATACTAGCCTGTGATGCATCGATCACTGTTTTATGATCAGAATACTGGTAGCCATTGGCTAACTCTTCTTCTGTGACATCCTGAAATCCATGATGTGGCTCCTTGAGCACCTGTGCTGTCAGATCATATCCCTTCGCGATGATCTTCTCGATCGTTTCTTTCTGGGCATCTCCGGTCATTAAGAAAGAGTTGCTTCCGTAAACGATCTTTG
>OGXI01000369.1_pt1 | contig 40182 bp, 40 predicted proteins | sample 1576221 | NCBI WGS metagenome assembly OGXI01 (sample SAMEA3541523, study PRJEB24748) | human gut metagenome | biome: human gut; feature: human-associated habitat; material: faeces | place: China | collected 2012
GGCCGTCGGCGGCCAGCCAGTCGGTGCAGCCGTCCAGGCTGACCAGCAGCGGGTACCCGGTCCTACGGCGAGCGCGGGGGCCTGCCCGATCGGCTTCGGCTTGCGCTGAACACGCCGGCCTTTCCTGGCAACGAGGTGGTGCGCGAGAACACGGCCTCGTTCTCGCGGGCCCGTCTCGGCATCGAGGTGACGTACGAGCTTGCCACGGGAGAGGCCGGATTCGAAGGACTTGCGGACGGCACGTACGATGCCCTCGTCACCGTAGGGGCGTTCCGCCATGGCGATGTGGAGTGCTTCCCCGTGGGCACCGTCCCAGCGGGCGTCATGATGGGGGCGCGGCATCCGCTCGCCCAGAAGGACGTCGTCAGCCTGGAAGACCTCGCACGGTACCCCATGGGCCTTTCAAGCTGGTTCGACGACGCGAACGAAACCATCGTCGAGCACTACCGCCAACAGGGGGCGCATTTGAATTTCGTCGAGCTGGCCCTAGCGGACGTTGTCCGGTTCCTTGGCGAGGGCGGCATCATCTTCACGACGGGCATTCCTGCGCTCGGCCGCGCCGATCCATCCCTGACGGTGCGCGTGCTGGCACCGAAAGATGCCGTGCCCGTGCCCATCTGCCTCGTCTGTCTCAAGGGCCGCGGTGCCATGATGCGGTCCGTGGTGGAGAAGCTGCGCCTGGGAGACGGCGGGCTCCCGTTCCTGAAGTAGCGCGCCGGAAAAAACGGCCCCTTTAGGGAGGAAAGCTCCCCTTCCGTCCCTGTGGAAGGGGAGCTTTCCTGCTTGCTGCCTGCGCCTTTACTTGCGCTTTTTCAACCCCATCCAGATGAGCGCGGCCAGCGCGGCGCCTGCGAGCGGGGCCGCGATGAACACCCACACCTGCGACAGGGCGGTGGCGTCGCCGGAGACGGCCATCATGAGGGCCGGGCCGAAGCTGCGCGCCGGGTTCACGGACGTGCCCGTCAGCGGAATGCCCATGATGTGCACGAACGCCAGCGTGAGGCCGATGATGATGCCGGCGTAGGGTGCCGTGCGCTCGTCGGCCGTCGAGCCCAGCACGCTGAGCACGAAGATGCAGGTGAGGATCACCTCGACGATCAGGGCGCCCACCAGGGATATCCCCACGGCCGATGCGGCCCCGTACCCGTCGCAGCCCAGGCCCGTGGCGGCCACGCCGCCCAGGTCGCACATGCTTATGACGAGCGCGAGCACGGCCGCGGCCACGATGCCGCCGACGAACTGCGCAACCCAGTAGCCCGCGAGGTCCTTGCCCGACAGGCGCTTGTCCAAGAACAGGCCGAACGACACGGCCGGGTTGATGTGGCACCCCGACACGTTGCCGATGACGAACGCCATGGCCACGATGGACAGGCCGAATGCCATGGCAATGCCGAGCGTGCCCAGCGTCGCGCCCGCCACGGCGGCGCTGCCGCAGCCGAACAGCGTGAGCACGAACGTGCCGAACGCCTCTGCGGCGTACTTCTTCATCGATGATGTTTCCATATTGAGGCTCCCCTTGTTTTCGATACGCGAATGCTTGCGCGGGCTCATGTGCTGCGCGGGCCCGCTCCTTCCTTGCCTGCGCGCTCCCGCGATGCGCGGTTGCTCGCGGCACCGAGGTCATCATCAACAAGGAAATTGTGCTGAATGCGCTACTTCGTTTTGCCGATGCGGCAGATCGTGCTGCCGCACACGGGGCACGTGCCCTTCGTGATGGGCTTCCCGTTCTTCGTGGTGCTGGCCACGGGGTCCTTCATGACCTTCTTCTCCTTGCACTTCATGCAGTATGCCTCGACCGCCATGGGTGGTCTCCTCTCCTTGGATAACAGTTGGCGCTGTTATCGTCGTTTGACCGTAACCCCATGTCAATACAGTTAAAATGTAGTTGAAAGGCTTGACAGCGCACGTTGGCCGACCGTTCTTTGACACGCGGGCGCCAGCGGGCGTATGATCGGGGCATGCCGTTCGTCGAAAAACAGTTCAGCCCGAAGGTGGTGCTGGTCGCCATGTTGGTGGGCACCTTCGTGGCCTCGGTCAGCCAGAGCATGCTCACGAGCGCCCTTCCTGCCGTGATGCGCGAGTTCGGCGTAGATGCCACGCTGGGGCAGCTGCTCACCACGTCGTATATGTACACGTTGGGCATCGTGGCCGCGTTCTCGGCGTTCCTCATCACCCGCTGCAACGTGCGTCGGCTGTTTCTGGGCGCCCTCGCCCTGTTCGCGGCAGGTTGCGTGCTGGCGTACTATGCCACGACCTACCCCCTGCTGCTGGCGGCCCGGCTCATGCAGGCGTGCGGCACGGGCGTGCTCATGCCCCTCATCCAGGTGGTGGCGCTGGAGATCTACCCGAAAGACCAGTATGGGCAGGCGCTCGGCCTGGTGGGGCTCGTGTTCGGGTTCGCGCCGGTCGTGGGTCCCACGTTGTCGGGCATCATCACGGATGCGCTCGGCTGGCGCACCATCTTCCTGCTGCTGGGGCTGGTGGCCGTGGCATCGCTTCTGACCTCGTCGCTCGTGGTGCGCGACGTGGGGAGGCACGAGCGCGTTGCGCTCGACGTGCCGTCCGTGCTGCTGTACACGTTCGGGCTGATCGTGTTCATGGTGGGGGTGACTGGCCTCGAGCAGTTCGGGTTCCTCGACGCGCGCGCCTTCGGCCCCACGCTCGCGGGTCTGGCCTTGGTGGCGGCGTTCGCCGTGCGGCAGGTGCGCCTGCGCAAGCCCTACCTGAAGCTGGCGCTTTTCGGCAACCGCGTGTTCCGCACGGGGGTGCTGCTGCTGGTGGTGGCGCAGATGGCCATGATGGCGTCGGCCCTGCAGGTTCCGCTCTACCTGCAGGAGATCCACGGGTTCACGGCCACGCAGTCGGGGCTCACGCTGCTGCCGGGCGCGCTGTGCATGCCGCTGCTGAACCCGGTGACGGGGCGCCTGTTCGACCGCTTCGGCGGCAAGCTCGTCGGCATCGTGGGCTTCTCGCTGCTCATTGCGGGCACGGCATCGTTCGTGTTCTTCTCGGATTCCACGCCCGTGGCGCTGGTGGCGGCCCTGTACCTGGTGCGCATGGTGGGCGTGGCGTTCATCCTCATGCCCATGACGGCGTACTGCATGACGGATCTGGGAGGGGACGACCTTCCCCAGGGCACCGCCATCGTGAACTCGCTGAGGCAGATCTGCGGGTCGCTGGGTTCGTCGGTCATGGTTGCCGTGGTGGCGCACGCGTCGGCGGGCGCGGCGGTGGTTGCCGGGGCGGGCGTGAGCATGCACGGGTTCAGCGTGTCGTTCGGCCTGCAGGCGGTGCTGCTGGGGGTGTCGCTCGTGGGGACCATCGCGTTCGTGCACGGCAAGCGCCACGGCAAGGCTGCGAAGGGTGCGGCTGCGGCCTGACGGGCAGGGGAATGCCGCGGGCGCGGAGCGGGCCGTCCTACCAGGCCACGGTCACGCCGGCCCAGTCGAGGATGCCCTTGTCCATGTTGTACACGTTGGTGAAGCCGTTGTTGATGAGCTGCGCGCAGGTTTTCCGGGCGCGGTTGCCGGTGCGGCAGTAGGCGCGAACTCAACGATGCCGAAACGCTCTGGATCGTCCACATAGTAACCGAACACTGTTGCACCCTTGCCGTTTTCTGCATTCTGAACAGCTGCCTGCAGGCGCTTCTTCAATCCATGGCCCGCAAAGATGTTGTCGCCCAGCACCATAGCCACAGAATCGTTACCGATAAAATCAGCACCAATGATAAAAGCCTGTGCCAATCCATCCGGAGAAGGCTGAACAGCATAGGTCAAATTCACACCAAACTGGTGACCATCGCCCAGCAGATTCTCAAAGCGAGGAGTATCCTGTGGTGTGGAAATAATCAAAATGTCACGGATGCCGGCGTTCATCAGAACGGACATCGGATAATAAATCATCGGTTTATCAAATATAGGTAAGAGCTGCTTGCTCGTAACTTTCGTTAATGGATACAGACGAGTACCCGATCCACCTGCTAAAATAATGCCTTTCATAACATCTATTCCTCCATCTCTGAATCTAAAAATTTCTATGTGTACATCCTCATCGGATAGTATCTCTTTTTCCTCTTACCGTTCACACGGCTAAGTGTTTTCTTATACTGTCGTATCCAATTACCCCAGCAATCATATTTCCCTTGTTTTCTACTTCATAAAACATCCGTCGAGTACACTCGTCTTTATTTCTCTATAGCCGAAGTGTTGCTTTATATAATCGAGCCCCGTATACCCTGCAATGACGTTTTTTCTAAGTTTTGGATTGTTGAATCGAACCCTGTCGGCGCATGAGTTTTATTAAAACTGTATATATCATCCAGTCCAATTCTCACCATTCATTGTTCGTTATGAACAAATCATTCACTTTAACCACTCAAAACATGTAATTATCATCACCATCCAGGCTCTACTCAACAGCTGTTTTATGAAGTAGAAATCATCTGTTTTTCCGTAATTTTCATGACTCAACAAACTGTTATGATGTTGGTGTCATTAGCGGGTTAGATAGTGTACTCAACAGCAGTTTCAGACGTTAATGATAAACTCATGGATTTTTGTTGTTTTCTCCCGTTTTCCGTCATCTCCTCATAACTTCTGAAAAAGATGTGCCAATTTTGTGCCACAGGGGCCAAAAGTTCAGTGTTTTGTATAAGTATCTAGCATTTGTAGCTCATATAATTGTAAAATATAACCAATTTCAGCAGCTCAATTAGTGTGCAAAACAGGTTCTTTTTGACGTTGCTACGTCAATACGGTTTGTTGAGTAGATATTTCGGCATAGGTCTACTCTACATACCGGAGCAACGTAGCTTTTAGTTGCATAAAAAGCTCACTTATTTTCCAAGCAGTAGAAAATGTTCGTAAATACGGTATTTTGTCATCATTGCTACATGCACAACTGTCTACTCAACACTCCACAGCAACGTAGCTTTTCTCGCATTTTTGATGTCTCTTATCCACCTTGCTAGACGATTCTACTTTTCTCCGGTATATCCGGCCAACATTGGTAGGTGCGGCGATTACAACAAAGTCCGCATCCGAGTATGCAGCCTTTGCATCCAGCGTTGCGGTCAAGTTCAGTTCTTTCTCTGCAAGATACTTCTCAATATAATCATCTTGAATTGGAGATTTATGATTGTTAATCATATCCACTTTCACTTGCACAATGTCAACAGCCATCACTTGATTATGCTGTGCTAACAGAACGCTAAGGGAAAGGCCGACGTATCCGCGCCGTTCAATGGCCGGAACAGACTTCTGACGGATTCCCTCGTACTCCGTTTTACCAGCATCGTCATATTCTGCACCACTCACATGATGGCCTGCTCTATTGTAGCAGGTCACGTCACAGCCATTCTGTGCCATTCGGGTGCAGAGCTCTTTGACAACGATTTCTACTCCGCCTTCTCTCGATAATCGCTTCTGTCCGAACATCGCAATCGCAAGTTTCTTACTCATAAATTTTTTCCACAATCCCACTCAATTTTTTCATCAATATCTCGGCCAACACAAAGAGCAGGTATCCTCCTGAAGACTCCAATCGTCTTCTCCCCCTCGCCTTGTCATTTCTGTATTCGTTTTAGAATCATTGTTTATATTTGTTTTCTATATGTAACAATATACCCAATCCGCATTTTCGACATCTCTCTAATTATTTCTACACTTTTCGATTCTATATACAGCAATTCTACCATATTCGACAAATTATTTCAATTGTAAACAGGGTCTCGGGGATGTTGCAAACAATATTTCGCCATACTGACAAGTAATGGCTAATGTTGTGGTGCAAAAACGCACAATTTTATAGCAAAAAAGAGGGGTGCAGCTTAATGCTGTCCCCTCTTTGGGTTACCAGGCCAGGAACATGGGTTCCTTAAACAGGTTTGTGTACTTTTCTAACATAGCATCGGACAAAGAACACAGGTTGCCCTCCTCGTCCCCTGCGGCGATAAAAGCCGGGCCGACCAGCAGGTCTTGGCCGCCCCAAAGCCAACGGTTGGGCGGTAGCTGTAGCGATTTTCCCTCATCGTTGCATACCAGAACAATATCTGCCTCCGGGTCATCCATTGGCAGGCACTCGATCAGGCCACCGACGAATTGCTGCATGGCTTCCAGTGTGTTATCGATTGTAACCATCTTGGCGTACTCAGTCGGCAGTAACGCCAGAACACGGATTTTTTCTTCTTTCATAAACACACCTCAGTAATATAACGTCTCGTAACAGGCATCGGACAGCAATGCGCGGAACGCATCACTGTCGTTCAGAGCTGCCTCGATTTCTTCCTCGCCGTAACCACAATCCGACAGCCAATCCACATCCGCCGGGTCGAAGCCCATGTTATGGGCCGTCACGGTCAAATCTCTCCGTTGCTTCTGGGTGTCCTTCTTATGCGGCCAGCAAAGCGACTGCCAGAAACGCCTATAATCGATTCGTTCCGTTGAAAAATGGTTGCGATGCATTTTCCCTTCCGCCGTTATGCAAAGTATCTCACCCTCAGCCACCTTAACGGTCTGATGTACTTTTCCCCGCAAATATGGCAGCGGAATCACTGCCGCCGCCAAAATTTCCGGCGTACTTGCGTAGAGATGCACCCCCGTGGCCGGGTAATACCACACTGACAGCGGGTTATTGCCCCGCACAAGGTACAGATCATTTCCGGAAGTCAGAATCGAAAACGTGAACGTTCCCTCCAACTGTTCTGCCATAGCAGCAATGGTCTGCGGTGTCACCGCGCCATAACTTTGCAGCAATTGGACGGCAACAAAACTGTCTGTTTCCACCGCCGTCTGTGGCAGGTTAACCCGCAGGCGAATGCTCGTTTCGTTATGCAGTACACCGTTGTGGGCCAATGCAAAGTCTCCGCCGGGCAATGCACCGCGGAACGGATGATTGTTATAGTTTTTCTTCTCGCTCCCCTGGGTCGTCATCCGCACATGGCCCAGCAGTTGGGTCGTGCCTTTGGGGAGCCGCAGTTGCATCCGCGCGGCAGGTTTCGGGCGCTTGTATATACGCAGTTTTCCACTCTGTACGTAGGCAATTCCTGTTGCATCCTGCCCACGAACTGCACTGGCGCGGGCCAGCGAATTGGCAAGGGCGCTGGCCTGTTTTTCCGTCAGACTGTGCTGCAGGTCACTAAATCCAAACAATCCACACATAGGTTAAACCTCTCTTTCTGCCGTGACCGGCTCATTGACATACAGGTTCCGTTCTTTTAGGTACTGCACCAGTTCCGGGCAATTATCCTGCGTCAGGGCTTAAATCAGCGCCGGCCAGCTGAACTCTTGGATGCGATATTCCGGCAAAGAAATTGCCACCCGACACAAGTTCGCAACGAACTGCAGGGTGGCAATTACTGTATTGCATTTCAGAGTTCCGCGGAACACACGAAATTCGATCGTGTCCGTGTTAGTCAGGTTTATGCAGGCGTATCTACCATTAGCTCCGTGCTTTGCCTCCTTTAAAATCTCTTCGCCGCAATCTTTGTAGCCGTACCGCGCAGCCCAGTGGTTGATCTGGCTTTCTGTTCGCCGGGAGAAGCGCAAAATCTCCTGCCAGAAGCGCTCGAAAATGTACAGCAGTTTGGCAATTGTCTCTTCCTGCTCGTACACATCTTTACCCAATGCCTTACGGCTGACATGGACATGCAGCCCGCAGGTTCCCGGTGCGTGGCTGCGGTAGCCCATGCCGCGCAAGGCTTCCAGCGTTTCCCGCCAAGGCACCTGCTGTAAGTGTGTTTCCAGCGTACAGGGATGTGTCACCAGTTCAAATCCATCGTTTAGGCTGCCATCCGATTTGACATAGCCATATACATTTTCTTGGTTAAACGCCCGCAGCGCTTGGACCGCATTAATGTTGTCCTTGCCTGCTTCATCCACCTCCAGCTCAACACCCAGGTAGAGTGGTCCATCCCCGTAAAAGATTGGTTCCGGCTTGTAAGAATAATTGTGAATTGTTCCGCCGTAACCGCGCTCATAGCAGCTGTCGCAATAAGCTTCGTCCTCGTCATTGTAGTGGGCATCTTCCTGCGGAATCAGTGCGCCGCAGTTTTCGCAGGTAACATAATTGTCTGCACGGCAGGACGCGCAAAGATGCAGATAATGAGTTCCGTAGTCGTTTGCCATCCAGATGCGTTCGCCGCAGCAATCGCAGCATACCGTATATCGTTGCAGGCATTCCGGGCAGAGTTCGGCACTGCCCATCCAGGTCAGGTTTACGCGGGGGTGCACGGCACCACAGTGGGTACAGGGTTGGGTCTTTTCGTTCATGATCGCATTTCCTTTCTGTTTTCATTCGCTCATGTTTTTGATTACTTCTGTCACGACAGCCACTGCCAAAGTCAGTAAGGCTTCCGCAATGGCTGCCGGCAGCTTGCAATCCGTCTCAGCACAGGTCGTTCATGGGACTTCCTCCTTGTATAAAAAGTAACAGAAGGCACCGTTTCCAGTGCCTTCTGTTCTACTAAAATAATATACAATTACTTTTTATAGAAATACGGTCATGGCAGTTTTAACTGTTGCAAAGTTCCTCGTATTCCTCTTCGGCTTTCTTCTGGCACTGTTCGCATTCCCCATCGCAGGGGCCGTTGCGCAGGCGTTCCATCAACGTCGATTCATAGGTTTCCTGTAATTCTCTCTTGAATTCTTCATAGCTCACTCTTTTTTCACCCTCCAGCAGCGTCCAGACCGATGGCATCTGCGCCACAGGTACATCATCCGGCAGGTAGACCGTAGATACCCCGGCACGGGCAAAGGCTTCCCGGTAGTCTGTCAGTTTTTTCCGTGTTGCCGCCGGGGCTCGCCCTTTTGCGACCATATCGGCCAGGATGTTCATTTCAGCCTTCTCCCTGTCGGCATAGGAATTCCACCGATCAGCAACTTCTGCCAACTCGCTGGCCCGTTTAGGGTAAACCTCCCGCAGCTTTTTTTGCAAGTCATCTCTGTGCAGATAATCGCCGGTATTCTTCAGCACCATGCGCCAAAAGGCAGAGATAAGATCTTCCCCATTGTCGTAATAGTGATTCAGCGTTTCATAGGGGCTTATAACCTTTTCAGCCTGATTGTAGTCCTTGATGGCGCGCCGCCCATTCGGTGAGTTCGCATATAGTCTACAATCACCACCTCTGCATAGCGAAATACCTGGTAGTTTCCGTGCATCCTGTACAGTTCTGCGGGGCGCGTAAAACGCAAGCTTGCCTTTTGAATCGATCTGACAAGCCCGTCCTGTTTACTTACGATATGCCGAATCAGCTGCAGGTAAATACCCGCAAGCGGAGACGGATCACGGCCGATGATCTGTTGGATGCGCTCAAAGGGAATATCACCCTGCCCCACACACACGATGCAGATACGTTCCAGGATTTCTAACGTATAATCGAGGATACTGTTTGCTGTAACCGCCGCCAAAAAGTCTACACGGCTTTCTTTACCCTCTGTTCCACGGAGAGGCAGGGCCCCATTGCCCAGCGCCATGATCAGCTCTTTCAGCTTTTTGGCATCCTGTTCAGACTGTACACCGTTGCTGCCTGCCAGATCATCCAGGATAACTACCGTACCGGATGCCTCCTGCATTCCACCATATAAACTGTTTTTCCAGAAGCGCAGGGGAATTTCAAAAATTTCTCTGTCACCATCGTTTCTGAGGTATAAGCTGTTGACGAGCCGAAGAAGACGCGTTTTGCCGGAGCCGGCTTCCCCATACAAATAAAGGATTGGGTTTCTGTCAATAATGCCGGCTCGTTCCATGAGAGGTTTGATGATTGCGGCGATCTGGAACAGAAACGCCATGTGCAGGGGCGGACAGGGTATTTTGGCCAATTCCATTATTATGTCGCATTCCTGTTGTTGTGCTATCGCCGTGGCCCACTCTGGAACCCGATACTTTTTTAGCGAATCCGCCATGCCCACGGTTTCTGTATGGACTGCATACCGGATCGGGCCCACATAGTATACCAGCTCATCATTCCGGTCGGTGTGCCATCCTGGTTTTGTAATGAACACGCCCTCGGATGCCTCCAGCTGCTTGTAATGGTTTAGCTGTACTTGGAGTGCAATGCGGACACACTGCTTTACTCTGGCAGGATTTTCGACCAACATCTGAGGAAAGGCACTTTGCAGATTTTCTATAAGTCGGTTTTGTGCCATAGCAACATCTGCTTCGGGGCCATCCACCGCCCCTTTCTCCAGCCACTGCATGCGGAATGATGTTATTTTATTGTCATCGTCACGATAAATCGTTTTCAGCAGCAGGATACCAAACAGCGCTTTTTTACCCTGGAAAAGCATACATCCGTCTTTGATTCTGACAGCGCTGCAATTTTCCTCCAACAGGGCAGCTAAAACTTGAAGCTTTTCCTCGGTATTCATTCCGGATCACCCGCTTCCGCAGGCGGCAGCCGTTCCTCAAACGGAAGTCCTGACACCTTTGCTATATTTTGCTTCAAATATTCCCGGTAGCATTCTTGGACATCCCGCATGTAATCCGCTTTGATTTCTTCCTGAAGGGCGCGGGCGTTTTCTATTCTGGCCTTGGCATAGCGAAGTTCGGCTTCTGCCTTTTCGCGCTCGGCCCTCGCTTCCGATTCTCTACGCTGGTTTTTCTGGGTGCCGACTGTGGTCAGCAATTCACTGGAGATATGACCGGCAGTTTCTGCTGCAGAGCATAGGGTCTCTATTTTTCCTCTATTATGAGTATAGCATGCCGAACTTCTGCCTCCATACTTGATCCTTACTGCCACTCTTTTATTCCTTACAGAGACCGACATATTCTATTCAAGCACTCTTCTATCTGCGATGCCATGAAGAATTCCAGAAGAAATCCTTCTAAGCGATTTGTCAAGGACTTCTATATTTCAGCTCGCTGTACTGGTGCAAGGTTTGCCCCCTATTATAAGGTGCTTTCCAAGCTATATGACAATGAAATTGACTTCAATAAGGAAGCTTTTACGCAATTCACAATTTGCATGCATAACAAGTTTCTTCACAAAAGCAAAACAGTCTCCCGTTTAGGTCCAGGAGATGATGATTACGTTGTTCCTGACGAAGAAATTCTAGGGAACCCAGCAATTCAGCCACTAGCCAATGCCATAAGTAACATTGCCGACTATCATGTATTTGAACGCACCCGCCGTAGATTTTTGGCTTCCTGGGAGCCTTATCCTGGAGTTCTCCAATCTCTTCGCATAGAAGATGATCCGTAATTCAAATTTGCTGACTGAAAAGTTGTGCAGATGTGTCGATGTGCCGGGTTTCCGGCGCATCTGCACATCCGCACAGGAGGCAAATGCCGCAGTAGAAATGCTGCGGCATTTTTTGTTGGGGTGGGGCATAGAAATGGACAAACCTGAAATAGGAGGGCGTTTGCATGAAAAGTGAGCAGGTGGTCCAGCAAAACAAGGCTTCTGGCAAGGTGCGGCGGCAAGCAGAGGTCGCCTTTACTTACACCCCCAACGGCCCTACGCTCGAAGTACTTTTAAAGACTCTGCTGCGCACCGCGGCCCTGCCGGGGCAAGCAGTGTAACAGCATGACGGTACGTAAAAAAGGCGCGGCGGCCAGCCGGGAGATTGCCATCTACCTGCGCCTGAGTTCCGCTGACGGCACCGAGGCCGAGAGCAACTCCATCGGCAACCAGCGCAGCTATCTGCACCAGTGGGCAGCGCGGGAAGGTTGGCAGATCGTGGCCGAATTTTTGGATGATGGCCACACCGGAACTGACTTTGAGCGGCCCGGCTTCCGCGCGCTGATGGCCGCACTGCAGGAAAAGCGTATCACCACCTTTGCCACTACTGACCTTTCCCGCCTAGGACGTAACTACCTTGAAGTGGGCCTTTTGCAGGAAAAGACTTTTCCTGCCCTAGGTGTGCGGTACATAGCGGTCAATGACGGGTACGACAGTGCCCGTGCCGGCACCGGCAGCATCGACCCCAGCCTGTTCAAAAACCTGATGAACGACATCTACGCGCGGGATTGCAGCAACAAAGTTTTGCGCGCCAAGCGCACTTTACAGCGCCAAGGCAAGTACCTAGGCTCAGCCCCTTACGGGTACAAGCTGGATCCAGCCGACAAATATCACTTGGTGCCAGACCCGGACACCGCGCCTGTTGTGCAGCGTATCTACGCACTATTTTTGACAGGTGAGACTCGCACCCATATTGCCCATCTGCTGATGCAGGAACAAGTCCCCTGCCCGGCCCGCGCCAAAGGCATGACCGGGCGGCGGTTTACCGGCGAGTGGACCCCCACCACGATCAAGCGCATTCTGACCCTGCCCACTTACTACGGCGCGGTGACCCAGCACACCCGCGAGATGGTGAGTTACAAGGTGCATAAGGCGCGGTTCCTGGACAGCACTGATTGGATCGTGGTCGAGGGAACCCACGAGGGGCTTGTGACCAAAGCCGATTTTTTGCAGGCGCAAAAGCTGCTGGAAAACCGCAGTTACACCGCCCCTGACATGCAACCGCATCAACTGACCGGGCTGGTTTACTGTGCCGATTGCGGCGGCAAATTGTTTGCCCACAAGGTAGGCGGGCATTTTTACCTGACCTGCTACACCTACAGCCGCCGGCCGGGGCAGCATCTGTGCACCAGCCACGCCATCCGGGAGGATTGGCTGGAAGCGCAGATCTGCGATCAATTGCGGGCACTGGCGGATGGTTCAGTTGATTTGCCCATCTATGCGCAGGAGCGCTTGCGGCAGATGGCCAAGGGCAGCAACACCGCGCAAGCCGAACGTGACCGACTGACCGCCCAGCTAAACAAAACAAAAAAGACCCGTCTGTCGGCCTACAAAGACCTGACAGACGGGCTATTGACGAGAGAAGAATTCAGCGATATAACATCCGATTTACGCGAAGAAGAAGACCAACTGACCCATCGATTGCAGGCGTTAGCCGATGCTCCCTCCCCTGCCGCTGACGCAGAATCGCTATGTGAAGAAATGCAAAAACTACTGCAATTTACCACCCTAAACAAGGTGCAATTGCAGCAGTTTATTAAACGTATTACCGTGGATGCCGACCGCCATGTAACGATACAGTTTGCCTTTCAGGAGCCGCACGGCAAAGATCAGTCCAGTAAATAGGCTTTCACCTCGGCCAAGCGCTTTTCCGCCTCCTGACGGCCGATATTGTAAGCAGCTTTCAGGTGCTCCGGGTTCTTCTCTACCCGGTCCACCGGCAGCGCCTGAGGAGGGCGAATGACCAGCAGGCGGCCCGCGGTTTCCTCCTGGGCGATGTAGTCCAACGTCTCGTTATACATGGCTGGGCGGTTTTCCATCGCCGTAACCAGGTTAGGATAGCGCTTATACTTGCGGCGAATCAACGGCATAATGCTGTTTTTCCCTTTGCGGTAGCCTTTAGGCTGGGTCAGCACTACCACATTGCGGTCGTAGCCGATGGACTGAAAGTACCGCACGGGGATCGAATCGGCAATGCCGCCGTCCAGCAGTTTGCGCCCCTCAATTTCAACGATGCGCGAGACAAGCGGCATCGAAGCCGAGGCGCGTATCCAATCAAATCCGTGGTCACTTTGGCCCAGATATTTGTGGTAAACTGGCTGGCCGCTTTCGATGTCGGTGCAGACAACGTAAAATTCCTGCGGGTTGGCATCGTAGGCGGTAAAGTCAAAGGGGTCAAGTTCCAGCGGCACCGTGCCATAGCAAAAATTCGTATTATAAATGTCGCCGGTTTTGACAAGCGAGCCAAGGCCGCCGTAACGCTTATCGGCGCAGAAGCGTGTATTATAGCGGATAACACGGCCAATCTGTTTTGACTTATAGTTGCAGCCAAACGCCGCGCCCGCCGATACGCCGATCACGCCATCAAAATCCACGCCGTTCTCCATCAGCACATCCATAACACCTGCCGTGAACATGCCGCGCATCGCACCGCCCTCTAAGACCAATCCTGTTTTCATACATTACGCTCCACATCGCTTTGTTTTTGTCTATTATATCAGATTTTTATGAAAAAAGGAAGTGCTTCAGGCTTTCCGATTTACCAGTAAAAGTTGTACTCTTATGTCACCAACAAAAACCGAGTTGGTTCCCAAAACAGGGGGCAAGCAAAACGCCCCGGAAAAAGAAAGTAAGGGTACAAAATGAAGTACGAAATCGTAGGTATCGCACACGCAGTCGGCGACTTTACGCCCCCTGCGGGCAAAAACGCGGACACCGTCCGGCACTATGACGTGCATCTGCACCGCAAAGGCACCATCCCGTATTGCGGCAGCATAGGGTTTATGCTATAATTTAGCCTGTAAAATGGCGGCGCTTGGGGTGGAAAAATCCGGCGCGGCACGCTAAAAAAGAAAGGAACCTTCTAAAATGAAACCCAAATTTGATGGCTATGCAGCCCAATATGATGCCTGGTTTATGGAAAACGACAACCTGTTCCAGAGTGAGCTGCGGTTGTTCCAGCGGGCACTGGGGGATATTTCCGGCCAGCGCGTGCTTTCTGTGGGCTGCGGCAGCGGCCTGTTTGAGAGCATGATCGATCACAGCGGCATCGAGGGCATCGAGCCTTCCCGCGATATGGGCGCGATTGCCCAGAAGCGCGGTGTGAACGTCATCGCTTTCGGCGCTATCGAGGATGCCGACCTGGAGGAAAATGCCTACGATGTGATTTACCTCAACGGCAGCTCCAGCTATATGGAGGATCTGCACAAGGCTTTCGCTGTCTGCAAAAAGGCTCTGAAACCGGGCGGGCGCTTCATCTCGTTGGATGTGCCCAAAGAGAGTGCTTTCGGCTTTATGTATCTGCTGGCTAAGAATCTGGGCACCTTTGACCATCCTTATCTGAACGGGGTAATGCCCCAGCTGCCCTACCCGCTGGAGCTGTGCAGCGCCGGTGTATGGCACTCCACCGAGGAGAAGATCAATGTGCTGAAAGACCTCGGTTTCCATAACTTTGACTACTGCCAGACTTTGCTGAAGAACCCGATGTACACCAACGAGGATGTCGAGGACGCTGTGCCCGGCTACCAGAGCGGCGGCTATGTTGCCATCATTGCCCGCAAATGAAGATAGAATCAAGCGGGAAACTCTCGCAAAAGATCGCTGTCCTTGCGGAAAAGCTCTGGCCGCGGTATCTTTGCCACCCTTTTATCACCCATATGGCAGACGGCACCCTGCCTTTAGAGAAATTCCGCTATTATATGCTGCAGGATTACCTGTACCTGCGGGATTACACAAAGATCTTAGCGGCGATTTTGCAAAAGGCTGATACGTTTGAACAGATCCGCTTTTTGAGCGGTGAGATTGAAAGCACCCTCGGCGAAACCTATCGCACCCATATTCCCTACATGCAGCGCCTTGGCATCACCGAAGAGGAGATCTGCCAGGCGCACACGCACATTGACAATTGTGCTTACAGTCATTATATGCTGTGCGAGACCCAGAACGGAAATGTGCTGACCGGGTTGGTGGCGCTTTTGAACTGCTCCTGGAGTTATGCGTACATTGCCGAGCAGATGGTTCAGCGCTATCCCCAGGCACTGCAAAATAAGACCTACGGTGCCTGGTTTGCAGGCTATCTTTCGGAGGAATACCGCAAAGCCAACCAGGATCTGATCGACCGCATCGACGCGCTGGCGGCGTCCATTTCCCCGCAGGAGGAAAATCGCCTGTGCGAGCTGTTTGAGAAGTGCTGTCTTTTCGATCTGCGCTTTTGGGATATGGCCTATGCCATGGGAAACTGCTGAAGGGTTTGCATTTTTCGATAACTATAACAAGGTAAATTGGTACTCATAAGGGCTCGCAGTAGTTCAGGATACTTAAAGTGTCCTGCTGCTGCGAGCCTTTTGTTTTGTGTGTAAACGTTACCCGCCGTTTACATCTGCTTTACCAGTCGCGGCCCGTCAGCCCGCCCGCCGGGCCAAAAAGCAACGCCGTATCATATGGTTAGGGCCGTTCTGACCAATTTGGCCGGCACCGGATTTTTACAATAACGCCCCGCGCCCCGCCAAAGCTTTACGCAAACTTGGCGGGGATTTGGTTGTTTGGCGGGGTGAATTTCCGTATAGTTAGAGATGTTCCGACGAAATATGAGACGAATGTTCAAAGGAGAACACCATGAAAAACAACCACAAAAAAGCCGTTGCCGTTCTGTGCGGCACAATGATGGCTGCCTCCCTGTCCCTGACCGCCTGCGGCGGCGCTTCTACTGCCGAAAGCGTTGACCTGCGGGAAGTGCCGCTGGACACCATCCTTGAAAAAGCCAAGGAGGAGGGCCAGATCAACTCGGTAGGCATGCCGGATGACTGGGCCAACTGGCGCGGCAGCTGGGCCGCTGTGAGCGAGAAGTACGGCCTGACCCATGAGGACACCGACATGAGCTCCGCCGAGGAGCTTTCCACCTTTGAGACGGAGAAGGATGCCGCCACGAAGGACATCGGCGATGTCGGCCAGGCGTTCGGCCCCACCGCCGTGGAGATGGACGTGGTGCAGCCCTACAAGGCCAGCACTTGGGATTCCATCCCCGATTGGGCCAAGGACCCGGACGGCAAGTGGTGCATCAGCTACGTGGGCACCATGAGCGCCATGGTCAACGCGGACCGCGTTTCCACCACCATTGATTCCTGGCAGGCGCTGAAAGACAGCGGCGCCACCATCACCATTGGCGACGTGGTGCGCGGTGCGTCCGCCCAGATGGCGGTGCTGTCCTGCGCCTATGCGCTGGGCGGCGGCATGGACAACCTGGATCCGGCCTTCGACTTCTTTAAAGAGATGGCCCAGGAGGGCCGCCTGGATGCCGGCACCTACAGTCAGGAGCGCATGGACCGTGCCGAGATCGATGTGCTGCTGACCTGGGATTACCTGACCCTGCAGTACCGTGACCTGACCAAGGCCAGTGTACCCGATGCCAATATCGAGTGCCACGTCATGAAGGATGGCGCGCTGCAATCCGGCTATGCGCTGGTCATCAACAAGTACGCCCCGCACCCCTACGCGGCCGCAGCCACTGTGGAATATCTGCTGAGCGATGAGGGTCAGATCAACCGTGCCGAGGGCTATGCCCGCCCCATCCGCAGCGATGTGGAACTGCCTGCTGAACTTTCCGCCAAGATGATCCCGGACGAGGAGTACACCAACACCATCCCCTTGACCGACAACGATGCCGTGACCGCCGCCTGCACCGAGATCGCCACCCGCTGGGAGGAAGAGATCATCCCCTTGATGGGCTGATGGGAGCAATTTTCTATGCTGCAACAAATCAAACGCACCGGCAGCCGCTGCCTGCTGCTGGTGCCCCTGGGGCTGATCGTGCTGCTGTTTGAGTGTGTCCCGCTGGTCAGCATGTTCGTGAAAGCCTTTTCCGAAAACGGGCATTTCAGCCTGGCGCAGTTCGGCACCATTGCCCACCAGCTGGTGTACCGCACGGCCATCATCAACAGCCTGTGGGTAACGCTGCTGTCCACCGCGGTGGGGCTGGTCATTGACTTTTTCCTGGCACTGGCGCTGTATGGCGACCATGGCCGCAAAAAGACGCTTTATCTTTCTTTATTGAACCTGACCTCCACTTTTTCCGGTGTGCCGCTGACCATCGCGTTCATCACGATGATGGGCACTTCCGGTGTGCTGGTGCTGCTGGGCAAGCAGCTGGGCATCAGCCTGCTGGCCAACTACAACCTGTACTCGATGACCGGCATGTTCATTATCTACGCCTACTTCCAGATCCCCATGGGTACGCTGCTGTTGCTGCCCACCGTGGACAAGGTGCGGCGGGAGTGGAAAGAAGCCGCCCGCCTGATGAACGCAGGCAGCATCCGTTTTTGGCTGCAGGTGGGCATTCCCGTGATGATGCCGGGCATTCTGGGCACCTTCAATATGCTGTTTGCCAACGCGGTGGCCGCCTACGCGACGCCGTACCTGCTCATCAATAACAGCATTGCGCTGCTGCCCATCAAAATCGTGGATATGTTTGTAGGCGATACCCGTCAGCGGCCCGAACTGGGCAGTGCCCTTTCGCTGGTATTGCTGGGCATTGTCGTGCTGGAAATCTGCCTGAGTAACCTGGTCAAGCGGCATTTTGAGAAAGGAAACCGGTAACATGAACCAACATACACTCCCCAAAGCGATCTGGAAAACCATCGTTGCCGTGTTTCTTTTGATGCCGCTGGTGGTCACGGTCGTCTACGCGTTCTCGGCCCGGTGGGTGCATATTTTGCCAGAGGGCTTCACCCTGCACTACATCGCCGCCACGCTGACAAACCAGAAATTTTTACTTGGCATCGGGCGCGGGCTGCTCATCTCCTTTGTGCCGGTGGTCATCACCAATGTCAGCGTACTGCTGGCCTTGTATGTGGTCATCGTCTACCTGCCGGGGCTGGAAAAGGTGGTGCAGCTGCTCTGCCTGATCCCCACTACGCTCAACGGCATTATCCTGGCTACCTCGGTGCTGGGCACGTATGCGGGCACCAACACCCTTTTGGCCAACCGCATTGTGATGCTCAGCTTCATCTACTGCGTGTTCATCATGCCCATGACCTATCAGGGTTTGCGCAACAGTCTGTACGCGGTAAACACCCGCGGTCTGCTGGAAGCCGCCGAGATGCTGGGTGCGCGGCGGTTCCACAGCTTTTTGACCATCGTAGTGCCGGCCATCCTGCCGGGGCTTTGCAACTCCGCTTTGATGTGTCTTTCGGGGCTGTTCGGCGATTTTGCCATCATCAAAATCATCGCGTCTTCGCAGTTTGAGACCGCCCAGTCCTACCTGTACCGTAACCGCGCCCAGGACACCCAGGAGCTGAGCGCCGCCGTGGTCATTCTGCTGCTTATCACACTGCTGATCAATTATCTTGTACACAAAAGTCAGGACCCGGCCGACCGGGTATCCTAAGGAGTCCGCCATGTCTTACATTACCTTTAAAAATATCTGCAAAAGCTATGACAATAAAACCCAAGTGCTGAAAGGCATTGACCTGGAAGTGGAGGAGGGCGAGTTGTTGACCCTGCTGGGACCTTCCGGCTGCGGAAAAAGTACGCTGCTGCGCTGCCTGGCCGGGTTGGAGCAGGTGCAGCAGGGGCACATTCTGCTGGAAGGGCGGGACATCACCGACCTGGATGCCCGCCAGCGACAGATCGGCATGGTGTTCCAGCAGTACAGCCTGTTCCCCAACATGACGGTGGAGCAGAACATGGCCTTTGGGCTGAAGATTCAGCGCTTAAGCAAGGCCGAGATCAACGACCGTATCACCGAAGCGCTGGCCATGGTGGGCTTGCAGGACAAGGCCGACGCCTACCCGGCCCAGCTTTCCGGCGGCCAGCAGCAGCGTGTGGCACTGGCCCGCGCCATCGTCACCCGGCCAAAAGTTTTGCTGTTGGATGAGCCGCTGAGCGCCATTGATGCCAAGCTTCGCAAGAGTTTGCAGGTGGAGATCCGCCGCATCCAGAAGCAGCTGAACATTACCACCATCTTTGTCACCCACGACCAGGACGAAGCCATGGTCATGTCCGACCGCATCTGCCTGCTGAACTGCGGCAAGATCGAGCAGATGGATACCCCCATTGCCATTTACACCCACCCCCGCACCAAGTTTGCGGCGGGCTTCATCGGCAGCTACAATGTGCTGGAGCCGCTGGAATTTGGCCGTGTGACCGGGGACATCGACCTGCCCGCGCAGCCCATTGCCATCCGGCCCGAGGCGCTGAATATTGCCCGCGAAAAGCAGAATTTACCCGGCACCTACGATATTGAGTGCACCGTTATCGACAGCACGCCCCGCGGCAATGTACTGCGCTACAAGGTGGATGTGAACGGTGTGCAGCTTTCCGCCGATACGCTGTTCCGCAGCTTTTCGATTTATGAGAACGGCAGCAAGGTCTGGCTCTCGCTGGAAAAGCGCAACTGCCTGCATGTGGAGGAGGAAGCCGTATGAAAAAGGATTGTTTCGGCGGCCCCGGCCAGTGGTACAAGGGCAATCTGCACTCCCACACCACCAACTCGGACGGGCACCTGACCCCGGCACAGGCGGTGGCGCTGTTCCGCCAGTACGGCTACAGCTTTTTGTGCCTGAGCGAGCACGACTACTACACCGACCTACGGGCCGAATTGGACCGTGAAGATTTCATCTTATTGCCCGGCGTGGAAGCCTCCAGCTGGCTGGTACAGCCGCCCAAGGACCCCGCCGCGCTGCAGGAGCTGGCAGCGCTGAAAGAGAAAAATGCCTCGATGCCCGAACTGGTGCAGTTCTGCTGCACCCATGGGACCGGACTGCGCAAGACCCACCACATCCACGGCATCTTGGGCAACGAAGCCATGCAAAGGGCGGCCGGAGACAATGTTTTGCACCACGGCGAACGCCTGACCCCGCCGGTGGCCGTGGGCGATTGGGACGGTTTGCAGGCTGCGCAGCAGTTGACCGACTACCTGAAAAGCCGCGGCTGCTTTACCACCTACAACCACCCCACATGGTCCCGCGTGGAGATGGCCGATGTTGTCGGCCTGCAGGGGGTCTGGGCCGTGGAAGTATATAACTATGGCACCGAGGTAGAGTGCGGCGAGGGCTGCGACACCGCCTTTTGGAACACGATGCTGCAGAAAGGCACGCAGACAGGCTGTTTTGCTTCGGACGATAACCACAACCCTGCCAAGTTTTTTGACGCACTGGGAGGCTGGGTCTGTGTGAAGTCTGAGGAATTGACCCACGAGGCTATCGTAAACCACCTGCTGGCCGGGGATTACTACGCCTCCTCCGGGCCGGAGATCACTGCCTGGGGTGTGGATGGCGACGAAGTGTACCTGACCTGCTCCCCTGCCGCGCGCATCAACTTTATTGCGGGCGGGCTCGTAGGCGGCAGCGAGACGGTTTTGCAGCACGAAAGCCCGCTGACCCATGGCCTGCACACACTGCACGGCGGCGAGACCTGGATCCGCGCCGAGGTCGTCGACCACCAAGGCCGCCGCGCCTGGACGAATCCCATCTGGCTGTAAGCCTACTATAACAGATAAGTAAAAACGAACTGCCTTGCGGGGAGGTTTTCCCTGCAAGGCAGTTCGTTTTTACGTTTTGTATTATTTATTTGTCATTATACAAATGGATTATAAAAGCGACCAAACTTGATGGTGACAGTCAGGCTGACCAGCAGCAATACCACGCCAAAGGCCAGGGCGATGAAATCACGCCGGGCGAAGGGGCGGCGAACGTACCAGGTACGTTTGCTGCCTTTGCCGAAGCCGCGCAGTTCCATCGCGTTAGAGATGACGTCGATGCGGTTAAGGCTCGTTAAGATCAGCGGCAACAGAATGTTGACCGAGTTTTTCAACCGCTTAAAGAACGGTTCACTGCGGCCAAGCTCCACGCCGCGGGCCTGCTGGGCCTGGCTGATGCTGTGATAGTCGCGCTGAATGTCCGGGATATAACGCAGCGCAATAGCCACCGAGTAGCCAATTTTATACGATACACCGATGCTATTCAAACTTGCCGCAAACTCACTGGGGTCGGTAGCCGAGATGAACAGGATCGCCACCGGCAGCGCCACGAAGTATTTCAGCGAGATATTGAACATATAAAACAGCTGTTCGGCCGTGACATCGTACCGCCAGAACAGGTGGCACAGCACTGTGCGGGTGCCGTACAGTGTGGTGCCCTGGTTGGGGTCGAACAGGAAGATGAACAGGTCGTTCAGAATCAAAAAAACAAGCATGAAGACCAGCATAAAGCTGACTTCCTTAATTTTAATGTGGCTGAGTTTGAACGCCGCAAAGCTGACGGCCATCAGCCCCAGCAGCACCCAGGTGTTGTAGGTGATCATGCTGGCAAAGGTAAACAGCAGAAAAAACGCCAGCTTGGTGGTGCCGGTAAGCTGATGCACCACACTTTTGCGCGGCAGGTAGTTTAAAACGGTCTTAGCAGCCATGGGCGCGCACCTCCCTGTCGGCGGCAATGAACCGCTCCACAAAATCTTCGGCCGGGGCAATGCCGCAGCGGTTGGCCAGCGTGTACAGGCTGGTCTCCTTTAACGCTGCGCGCTCGATGAGTTCCGGGTCACACAGCACGGCCGAAGCACTGCGGTCAGCGATCAGCTGACCGTCGCAGAATACCAGTGCGCGGGGGGTGTACTCCAGCATCAGGTGCATGTCGTGGGTGATCATCACCACGGTCACGCCCCGGGTGTTAAGACCCTGCAAAAACTCCATAATGTCGGTGTAATGGCGGAAATCCTGGCCGGCGGTAGGTTCGTCCAGTAAAATCAACTCAGGGTCCTGTACCAGCACGCTGGCAATGGTAACACGCTTTTTCTGGCCGAAGCTTAATGCCGAGACCGGCCACTTGCGGAAGGGATACAAGCCGCAGACTTTCAGCGTATCCTCGACCTTTTCCTGAATCTGTTCCTCCGTCAAACCGCTGCCCTGCAGGGCCATGGCGACCTCGTCGTAGATCATCGTTTTCGAGATCATCTGGTTGGGGTTCTGCATCACGTAGCCAATGTGCTTGGCGCGGCGGCGGATGTTTTCATCTTTCAGGTCCTTACCGTTGAGGTAAATTTCGCCAGAGTCCTGGGTCTCAAACCCGCAGATCAGCTTGGACAGCGTGGATTTGCCCGCGCCGTTGCGACCCACGATGCTGACCATCTCGCCCTTGCCGATGGAAAAGCTGACGTTTTGCAGCGTATGCTGACCCTTGTTGTAGCCAAAGCAGAGGTCGCGTACTTCCAACAGCGGCTCCGGCGCCGGTTTGGGGGCGGGCAGCGGCTCGGCCTGGAACCAGCTGTGCAGGCGGGCGGTGTCGGCCTTGTCCAGCACTACCGAGTCAATGTGGGCGGGGTGCTTTTCGGGCGTGACGGCAATGCCCGCGTAGCGCATGGCCGTGAGGTAGAGCGGCTCACGGATGCCGTTCTCGGCCAGCAGCGAGCCGGAGAGCAGGTCATCCGGGCGCATGTCAGCCAAAATGCGGCCCTCGTTGACCAGCACGATGCGGTCGACATTGCGCCAGAGCACATCCTCCAGGCGGTGCTCAATAATCAACACGGTGGTGTCGGTTTTTTGCTGGATGGTGTCGATCAGCTCGATAGCCTGCTTGCCGGTGGCGGGATCGAGATTGGCCAGCGGCTCATCGAACAGCAGAATTTTCACATCATCCACCATGACGCCTGCCAGGCTGACACGCTGCTTCTGCCCGCCGGAAAGCTCATGCGGGGCAAAGCCGAGGTGATTTTCGATGCCCACCAGCTCGGCGGCATGCTGCACGATCGCCTTCATTTCCGGCTGCGGGGTGCAGTTATTCTCCAGCGAAAAGGCAATGTCCTCCCCCACTGTCAGGCCGATGAACTGGCCGTCCGGATCCTGCAGCACGGTGCCCACGTGGCCCGCCAAGTCAAAAATGCTGCTATGGGGGGCATCCACGCCGTCCACCATCAGGGTGCCGGTGCACTCGCCGGGGTTGGAGAAGGGGTTCAAGCCATTGATGCAGGCGGCCAGCGTGCTTTTGCCGCTGCCCGAAGGGCCCGCGATAAGCACACGCTCGCCGGGGTAAATATCCAGGTTGATGTCCTGCAGGGTAGGCTTTTTCTGTGCCCGATACTGGAACGAGAAATTTTTAAAGGAAATGATGGGGGTCTTTGCAGCCATGCGGCACCTCACAAACAAAGTGCCTTCCCGCCTATGTGGGAAGGCACAAGGGAAATATACGGGTTTACTCCTTGTCCAAAGAGCCCTTCTTGGCGATGGTCTTGGTGTAGGCCAGCGCCAGCAGGCCGCCGACGACAACAGCGGTGATGATGTTGGAGATCGCTGCGAAAGCGCCCTGGGCGAAGACCTTCTTGACAGGCTCGGCATAGATGAGGATGTCCAGCACCGGGGCAACCACGATCCAGGCAATCAGGTGGGCGATGACGTTGGAAATGGTGTAGGTGATGACCTTGCCTTTATTGAAGTCGCCTTCCTGCAGGTTCAGCTTTTTGGCAAACAGGCCGACCACCACGCCGGTGAAGGCAGAGGCGATGACCCAGCTCCACCACGGGATGCCGCCCCAGGACAGGTCGATCAGCGCATGGCCGATGAAGCCGATCAGGCCGCCGGCCACAGGGCCGTACATGGCAGCCAACAGGCCCAGCACGGCATACTGCAGGCTGATGTTGGTGTTGGGCACCGGGCTGGGGATGGCCACAAAGCGGCCCAGGACAAAGAACAGAGCTGCGCCGATACCAACGGCAACGAAGGTTTTGATGTTGTTGTTTTTCATGATTCCACACTCCCTAATTTATTATGAAATTAGTCCGCAATATTCCTTTATAAAAAGGAACGATACCAGTATACGCGTTCCCTTTATAAGGTGTCAATGGGCAAAACCGTATAATTGCGCCAAATCTGGGGCCGGTTGTAAATTTTAGGAAATTTTGGCGCAGTTTTTCGCGGTTTTTCGCTCCTTTGGCAGCTTTTATGCGCCCACGCTTGCACCGCCGGGAAAATGGTGCTACAATGCACCCAGGAGAGAAAACTTTATATTTTATATAAGGAAGGGAAGTTTTGTAAAATGGCCTGCACTACTATTCTTGTCGGCAAAAATGCCTCCTACGACGGTTCTACCATGATTGCCCGCAACGACGATTCCGGTTCCGGGCATTTCACCGCTAAAAAGTGGACGGTCGTCCACCCGGAGGACCTGCCCGCCACCTATAAGTCGGTGATTTCTCACGTGGAGATCCCGATGCCCGCCGGGGCCATGCGCTTTACCGCCATGCCCAACGCTGTGGAGGGCAAAGGCATCTGGGCGGCGGCCGGTATCAACGCCGCCAACGTCGGCATGACCGCTACCGAGACCATTACCTCCAATCCCCGCGTGCTGGGCGCTGACCCGCTGGTGCAGGGCGGCATCGGCGAGGAGGACATCGTCTACCTCGTGCTGCCCTACATCCACAACGCCCGCGAGGGTGTGCAGCGCCTGGGTTCCCTGCTGGAGACTTACGGCACCTACGAGATGAACGGCATCGCCTTCCAAGACGTGGATGAGATCTGGTGGCTGGAGACCATCGGCAGCCACCATTGGATGGCCCGCCGTGTGCCCGATGACGTGTACGTGGTCATGCCCAACCAGCTGGGCATCGACGAGCTGGACCTGGACGATGCGTTGGGCGAGCAGAAAGAGTACATGTGTTCCGCCGATCTGCGGGAGTTTATCGCCAAGAACCATTTGGACCTCTCCCAGGACGGTGTGCTGAACCCGCGTGACGCCTTTGGCAGCCACGATGACTCTGACCATGTGTACAACACGCCCCGCGCCTGGTACATGCTGCGCTATTTCAACCCCCACACCATGAACTGGGACGGCCCGGATGCCGACTTTACGCCGCGCTCTGATGACCTGCCTTGGTGCCTGGTGCCGGAGAAGAAGATCACGCCGGAGGATGTAAAGTACGTACTGTCGTCCCATTATCAGGGCACGCCCTACGACCCGTATGCCAGCTATGGCGAGCGCAGCATGAAGGGCGCCTACCGCTCCATCGGCATCAACCGCAACGATTTTGTAGCCCTGCTGCAGCTGCGTCCCGATATGCCGGAAGAGTCCCGCGCCATTGAGTGGATCGCCTACGCCTCCAACGCGCTGAACACGATGGTGCCGTTCTATGCCAACATCGACACCACCCCCGCTTACCTTGCCAACACCACCGGTGAGGTCTCCACCGACAGCTTCTACTGGGCCAGCCGCATGATCGCCGCCATGGCAGATGCCTCCTTTGCCAAGTCTCAGTTCCATCTGGAGCGGTATGAGCTGGCTGTGCTGTCTGAGAGCCGCGCCATCCTGAACGATTACGACGCCAAGCTGGCCGCCGAACTGGATGCCGCCGCCCGCGCCGCCCTGCGTGTGCAGGCCAACGACGCCCTGGCCGCCAACCTGAAGCGCCACGCCGCCGACACCCTGGACAAGGTCCTGTTTGAGCTGAGCAGTCAGATGAAGAATGCGTACTCCCGCTCGGATGCGTAATTTTTTCGTCATAACAGCAGCTTTATTTATGCAATAAACGTGTAACAGTAAAAGGCGCCGTGCGAATCAGTCACACGGCACCTTTTATATTGTCTTTATTTTAATGCGGCGGCTGTCTGCTGCTTTTGCAGCTGGGTCAGCTCGCGGAGTTCGCGGAGGGTGAAGAAGCCGCAGACAATGGCAGTGGCGGCATCGGCGATGGGACCGGCGTACATAACGCCATCGATGCCGAAGATGAGCGGGAAGATGACGATCAGCGGCAGCAGGAACAAAATCTGCCGCGTCAGTGACATAAACACGCCCAGCTGCGCCTTACCGATAGAGCTGAAGAAATTGGCCGTGACAGGCTGGATGCCATTGATAAGCGTGAGGAACATATAGATGCGGAAGTAGCGCTCCGAGAACTGGAAATACATCTCGCTGCCCGATCCGAACACGCTGATGATCTGCCGCGGGAACAGCTGGAAGCAGAGAAACGCGATCATCGACAGCACCGTGGCCGTACCCAGCGCCAGCAGGTAGGTGTGCTTAACGCGGTGGTACAGCTTAGCGCCGTAATTGTAGCCGATGATGGGCTGGATGCCCTGCGAAATGCCGATGACAAAGGACATGAAGATCATGTTCACCTTGGAGATGATGCCCGCACAGGCCAGCGGGATGTCGCTGCCGTAGACCGAGAGTGCCCCGTAGTGGGCCAGCGTGTTGTTCATGACGATCTGCACCACGGCCATGGCCACCTGGTTGAAACCGGCGCTGGCACCGTAGCTGCAAATTTTGCAGGTGCGGTCCCAGGAAAGGCGCAGGCAATCCTTGTGCAGCTTCACGGTTTTAAAGTGGAACAGATACCGCAGACTGATGCAGAACGAGACGATCTGGCCAATGATCGTCGCCAGCGCCGCGCCCCGCATGCCCATGTTCATGCCGAAGATGAAGAGCGGATCGAGAATCGTGTTGACGATGGCACCCGCCAGCATCGAGGTCATCGAGTAGCGGGGGCTTCCGTCCGCCAGAATCAGCTTACTGATGCCGGTGTTGGCGATGAGGAACGGGAACCCGATGGCCGTGATGCGGGTGTATTCCTCAGCATAGGGCAGCACATCCGGGGTTGCGCCGAAGAATTTGAGCATCGGCGTTAAAAACAGGGTCGTGACCAGAAACAGCGCGATGCCGCAAATTGCCATCAGGCATAAACCGGTGCCGGCATACTCGACGGCCTTCTTTTCCTCCCCTGCACCCAGATGCAGTGAGAAGTTGGACGCCGCACCGATGCCCAGCAGTAAGGAAATGGCCGTACAGGCAATGGAAAGCGGGAACGCAATGTTGGTAGCCGCATTGCCCAGCATGCCCACGCCCTGGCCAATGAAGATCTGGTCGACAATGTTATACAGCGAGGTCACCAGCATCGAGATGATGCAGGGCACCGCAAAGTCAACGATCAGCTTGCTCTCTTTCTCCACCCGCAGCGGATTTACTTCGTCGTTTTCCACCGAGCGGGAGATGGTTTTTTCTCTCATGGATTATCCCCTTGTCTTTGCGCTTTTGCTTGTGATTTATTGCAGCAGATAATGAGCGGCAGGGCAACCATACCCTGCCGCAGAATAACTCTATTTTAGTATACCCTATATTCCCTCAAAATGCAACATGGCCGTTATAGCCGCTGCCTTATGCTGCGCATAACAACTGCCTGCCGCGGGTACAGCGGCAGGCAGTTTGATTTTTACGTTATCAGGTGGTTCCGCGCTCGACAATGGTCATCTGTAGAGTGACATGATGGCTGGGTTCGCGGCCCTCCAGCACATCCAGCAAGGTGCGGGCCGCCATGATGCTGGACATCGAAACCATCGTATCCAGCGAGGTCAGCCGCGGGCGGCAGGTCTCACAGAACGAGGAGTTGTTCTCGCCCATCAGCGAGATCTGCTGCGGCACCTGGATGCCCTGCTCTTTCAGAATGTTCAGTACACCAATAGCGATCAGGTCGTTGGCGCAGATGATGCCGTCGGTATCAGGCTGTTCCCGCAGCATGCGCAGGGCAAAGCTTTCGCCGCCATCGACCGAAACCGGCACGCCTGTATAAACCGTGCTATGCACATGGGGATACCGCTTAACTGCAGATTCAAAGGCACTGCGGATCAACGCACCGCTGACACGATTTTCGTTGATGACCAGCAGCATTTGACGGCGGCCGCGGCTAGTCAGATAATCCACACAGCTCTGGATACCTGCCACTTCGTCGGCACCAACAGAGTAGATGTTGGGTCGCGGAAAGGTCAGCGTATTATGCACCATAACCACCGGCGTGTTGGGCAGGTGGTGTTCCACCGCGCGGGTGACCTTGCGGGCATCGCGGAACGCGCTGCCCAGGCAGACGGCACCCTCGACACGATGCCGTGCCAGATCCAGCATTGCGGTTTCTATGGCATCCGGTCCGTGGCCGATGTATTTGACGAAGCAGTAATAGCCATTGCGCATCAACTCATATTCTACGCGATGGCAGCCCTCCACCTGGTGCAAGGTATCAATATCATCGGTCAGAATACCAATGGTGCGGTTGGATTGGGTTACCAGGTTGCGGGCGTTGGTATCCGGCACGTAGTTATGCTCTTTGAGCAGTGCCTGAATTTTTTCCCGTGTTGCGCGGTTGACCCCCGGTTTCCCGTTTACCACACGGGAAACCGAACTGGCCGAAACACCTGCCATTTTGGCTATATCGTAAATCGTCATATAAACTCTCTCTTGCCGGAAAAATTTTCTAAAATCAAGATAATTTTATTACATTCGAAAACCGATTGCAATGCAAATTTTCCTTGATACACTAAGATCAGACATTATGTGCAAGACTGTACAAGATAATTTGTAAAAATACCAGCTGGTCCGGCTGGGATATAAAGGGACTTATCAGATTTTGAGCTTATTGGCTATTATTTGCCATTCTTGGCGCGCAGTTCTTCCTCATAGGCACGGTACTTCTTATCCAGGGCGATGTAATCCTCAAACTTGAAGAGGTGGAACTCATGGCCGATGTCGAACTCGCCAGAGGGATCAATCTCGTGGTTCTCGCTATAAACAGTATTCTTGTTCTTGAAGTTCTCGCGGAAGAACTCCAGCATACCGCGGGCAGCTCCCTTCATGGCAACATGGTTGCTGACCAGGTGGAAGCCCCATTCCTGCATCTGCTCCAGCGTAGCATCGGGCTTGCCATCGGTGGCGTGGACATCGGGATAGAACAGGTAGCGCCCCGGCTTGGACAGGCGGCGGCTGATCTCGCGGCACTCGTCCTCGCAGTCAGCATGGCAGATGTTCTGGATCATGGTGATCTCAGCGCCTGCCTGGTAGCCCATCTCGGCACGGCGGATGGCTTCTTCCAGGCCCATACCGCCAAACTTGGCAATAGCACCGGTCTGTGGTGCACCGCCACCCTTGCAATCGGTACGGGCGATAATCATGCAGTCGGTGCCTTTGGTGGCCTCAACGGCAGCCTGGACGTTGGCAGCCCAGCGCTCGGCATCCATATAGCCGTAGCCGCTGGCGTAGGTGTAGCCGGTGGCGAAAGCACCGCTGTTGGTATCCTCGATGGAGATAGCCATCGCACCGACCTCGGCCAGCCGCTTGACGTTGCGGTAGACCTGCATCGGGGTGCCGCCGCCGTTCTCGCCATCGATGATGACGGGCAGCTTGGTGGAGTTGCAGATACGCTCAGCGGCGTAGATGTACTCCTCCCAGTTATACATACCGGCGGGGATGCCGTTCATGGCATACTCCAGCTCGCAGCTGCTGACCAGCACGGCATTGTGGCCGACCAACTCGGCGCAGCGGGCAGACAGGCAATCATAGACACAGGGTGCCCAAACGAATTCGCCTTTTTCGAGAAGTTCACGGATAGAATGTTCTGCAGACATAATCAAATCAACCTTTCTTATGGTTTTGGTTTGTTGTAGTTCTTATAGCAGAAAGTCCTTACAGATCACAGCGGGCCAGTTCTCGGCTCAGCACCCGCTGAGGATGACGCAGCAGCATGGTGTGCACCCCCTGAGATTCAGGTCGTTTCGTTGACATTTTTGATCCATCTACCCTGGACCAGCCGCCACAGGCAGAGAAAAGATTTACAGATTGTATCCAGCTTGAGGCAGACAAACACCCAGAACGGGGACCAGCCCCAACGCAGTCCTGCCAGATAACCACTGGGGATGTTTAACCCCCACATGAAAATCAGGTCTGCAAACATTAGGAAGCGGGTATCTCCGCCGCCCCGCAACACGCCTTTGCTCATGACGGACTGTACGGATTGGAACACCATCAGCAGGCTCATGGCCTGCAGCATCTGCATCGTAGCATCGCGGGATTCCGGCGACAGGTCGTACATGCCCACGATCCAGGGGCTTACTACGGCGATGATGACACCGCCCAGCAGACCGCCTGCTACTGACAGCAGGAAGAAGGTCCGGCTCTGTCGCTCCACGGCAGCGCGTTCTCCCCTTCCGATGGCCTGGCCGACCATGACCGAGGAGGCGTTGCACAGCCCCAGAATGAATGCGGTGCAGAACCGCATCGTTGCCAGGGTGATGGCCTGGCCGCTGACGACCGCCACCCCCATGTGGCCCAGGATCACACTTAAAATGTTGTCACCTACTGTGAACATGCCGTCACTGATGATGGGCGGCATGCCCGTATTCATAAAGGCGCGCAGCATGGCGGCATCCAGCCGCCCCAACAGATTACGCGGGGTAAAACGGATCTGACGGCAGCCCAGGAACAGATAGCCAAAGGTGATCGCAAATTCCAATATGCGGCTGATGAGGGTGCCCACCGCCGCACCGGCAATGCCTAAGCAGGGTGCGCCGAATTTACCGAAGATGAACACATAATTGAAAAAGATATTGCTGACAAAGGACAGCCCCGAAACCGCCAGCCCCAGGTACAACACCCCTGCGGTGCGCATAAGGTTTACCATGATAAGGCTGATCCCATGGAAGAAAAACACCCAAGCGGTGACCTGCAAATACCGGTTGCCTAAAGCGATCATCTCGGCATTATTCGTGTAGATACCCATGATCTGCGCCGAAAAAAGTGCCGTGGCCAGGGCAAACAGCAGCGCCGCACCGCCGGAGATATACATTGAGAGCCGCCACACCTGTTTGACCATCTTGTGGTTGCCCGCACCCCAGTACTGGGCGCTGAGCACACACGCACCGCCCGAGATACCCAGACAGAGCACATAGTACAGGTAATAATACTGGTTTGCCAGCGAGGAGGCAGAGAGGGCGTTTTCCCCCAGTGCACCGACCATCACCGTATCCATCAGGTTGACCCCGATGTTGATGGCCTGCTGGAACGCCACCGGCAGCCCTACCAAAAAAACCTGACGGTAAAAGGCCAGATCTTTTTCGATCCAACAGTCCCGCCAGGTCTGTTTTTCTTTTGCTTGCGGGGCGCTCACAGGCCCAGATACTGCTTGCGGGTCTCTTCCGACAGATCCTGCGTAGCCTGGTGGTGGACCACGGCGCCACGCTCCAGGATGTAGCAATCGCTGCTGACCTTGGTAGCGAACTTAACGTTCTGCTCGGCAATCAGGATGGTAACACCCTCGGCCAGCAGGTTCTGTACCATGACGGCCAGCTGGTCCACGATGATGGGGGCCAGACCTTCGGTGATCTCGTCCAGCAGCATCATCTTGGGGTTCTGCATCAGGCCGCGGGCAACCGCCAGCATCTGCTTCTCACCGCCGGAAAGCTTATCACCCTTGGAGTCCTTGCGTTCCTCCAGGCGGGGGAAGAATTTGTACACAGATTCCAGGTTCCACTTATCGCTGCCGTCCACGCCCTTACGTGCTGCCACACGCAGGTTTTCCTCGGTGGTCAGGGTGGGGAAAATGTGGCGGCCCTGGGGCACGTAGGCAATGCCCAGGCGGGCGATTGCGTGGCTCTGCATGCCGACCAATTCTTTGCCGTTGAAGATGATGGAGCCTTCGGTCTTACAGTGTTCTTTCGGGTTCAGCATGCCCATGATGGTTTTCATCGTGGTGGATTTGCCGACACCGTTGCGGCCCAGCAGGCAGACAGAAGTGCCTTCCTCAACGCTAAGGTTGACGCCGTTCAAGATATGGCTCTTGTCATAATAAGCCTGTACATCTTTCAGTTCAAGAATCATGACATGTCACCTCCCAGGTAAGCCTGCTGTACGTATTCGTTCTGTTTGATCTCGTCCGGGGTGCCGCTGGCGATCAGCTCACCGTCACGTAGGACGGAGATCTCGTCTGCATAGTTAAAGACGATGTCCATATCATGCTCGATGAAGATGATCGTCATGTTGCGCTTGGCAGCCAGGTCACGGATCAGCTGCATCAGAGTGTAAGCTTCCTCACGGGCCACACCGGCGGCAGGCTCGTCCAGTATCAGCAGCTTCGGATCCATCGCCAATGCAATGGCGATGTCCAGACGGCGCTGGTCACCGTAAGAAAGGTAGGCGGCCACATCGTTCATCTTGTCTTCCAGTCCGACCAGCTGCAGGTAGGTGACAACTTCTTTTTTCAGGTAGGCATCCCGTACCGGCAGGATGCTGAAAGTCTTTTTGTTCATCTCGATGCGGGCGATCTGCACGTTCTCGTAAACGGTCAGGTTGTTGAACAGCTTCGAGATCTGAAAGCACTTGGTCATGCCCTTGTGAACGATCTTGTTGGGAGCCAGACCGGTGATATCCTCGCCGCGGAAGATGACCTTACCGCTGCTGGGGGTGGTACGGTTAGTAATCAGGTCCATCAGGGTGGACTTGCCGGCACCGTTGGGGCCGATGATGGCGCGAACCTGACCTTCGGGAACCTCGAAGGAAACGTCCTTGGTGGCATGCAGAGCGCCAAAATAGCGGTTGAGGTGTTCAACCTTCAAAATCGGTTCACTCATTTTTTGGCAGTCTCCTTTTTGTTGGTTTCAGGCTCATCCAGGTTGCGGGTCACATCGTCGCGCAGCAGGCCGTTCTGCAGGAACAGAACGCAGAACACGATGATAGCGCCCAGGATGAACTGGTAGTAGTTGGTCAGGATAGAGACCTGGGTGGAGATGAAGGTGACAATCACAGCGCCCAGGATGGGGCCAAAGAACGCCTGCATACCGCCGATCAGGCACATGACCAGGCCCTCGGTGGAGGTGTTGGTGGAGAACATGACCGGGAAAGCACCCATGTTGCGCATTGCATACAGGATACCGGCAACGGCCACAAAGAAGCTGGAGACCATGCAGGCGAACAGACGGACGTTCTGGGTGTTCATGCCAACGAAGGTCAGACGCTCCAGGTTATCACGGCTGCCTTTCAGGACAGTAGCAAAGGGGCTGTGGTAGAACAGGTAGATCAGCACGATGCAGACCACGCTGATGCCGAAGCTGAGATAGAAGTTGCCGCGGGAGCTGCTGGCGAACGCCAGTCGGACGTTGCCGGTCAGGCCGGTATCGGAGCCCACGTAGGGGATCTTGTACACCATAGTGAACAGCAATGTGTTGATGCCCATGCTCATAAAGGCGAAGGCCAGGTCATCGTTTGCGCGCAGGCAAAGGATGTTGACACCGAGGGAAATAAGCATTGCCAGCGCCATAGCGCCGATGATGGCAAGGGGTTTCGCCCAGCCCAGGCGGACGACAAGGATAACGTAGGCATAGGAGCCCATGCCAAAGTAGGTAGCCATACCAAGGGGACGCAGACCGCCGAAACCGAGGATGATGTTCAGTGCGGAGGCAAAGAGCATCATGATAACGGTGCGGCTCATAAAGTCAAGCACGGAATCTACGGCAAAGAAAGAGTAGATCAGCATGCCCAGGCAGATGATGGCACCCACAATGGCGTGCCGCTTGATCTGCGGAATCTTCTTCCAGGAACTAAGCATCTCAACGGCCCTCCTTTTTGGTAAACAGACCCTGCGGGTTGATTGCCATGGCAATGACCATCAGAGCAGCGGGCAGAACATTGTAGTACTGCGGCAGATAGATGGCACCGAAAGCGTTGACCAAGCCGACAAGCAGTGCAGCAGGCAGGCAGCCATCCATGTTGCGCAGACCGCCGATGACCAGGATGGGCATAACGTTGCCGAAGACGGACAAGCCTTCTTTGGGACTCTGGCCGGTGACGGGGGCGTTCAGGACACCACCCAAACCAGCGATGCCGATACCGATCATGAACAGGATGCTGAACATCTGGTTGACGTTGACGCCCAGATTGGCAACCATGGGACGGTCGCTGATGATAGCGCGGGTCAGCATGCCAAGCTTGGTCTTATTGATCATGAACCAGAAAGCAAACGCAATAGCGGCAGAAACAGCGATCTCGAACAGGTAGTAGATGGGGAAGTTGATGCCGAACATCTGGACGCCGCCCTGCAGGAACTTGGGCAGCGCCAGCAGGCGGATGCTGTAGCCCCAGATCATAACCATCATGTCGCAGACCATGTAGGCAACGCCGTAGGTCAGCAGCATAATATACAGCATGTTTTTGCCAAACAGCGGACGGGTAGCTTTCTCAACAAAGTAACCAATACAAGCCACAATGAGCGGTACGATGAAAAGTGCGGGTACAAAGCCAAGCTTTGCGGCGATGGTATAAGTAAGGTAGGTACCCAGAACGTAGAACGCGCCCTGGCCGAAGTTGACCATGTTCATTCCGCTGATGATCAAGGATACACCAGCCACCATGAGGTAGGCCACCATGCCGTTGCTGATACCAGTGATCAGCGTTTGGAAAAAGAATGATACTGTCATAGTCCGTTTCCTCTGTTAAAATGTGTTCGTACCACACAGCGGCATTTACGATTTTCCCGGGTGCCCGGCCAGCCGGCTGTCCGACAAGCCAAACATAAAATGCGGCAGGCAGGGTCAGCTGCCTGCCGCAGACCGTTGTACTGTGGTAACGAAGTGGATTGTTATCTTACTTTGCGCTCAGGTCGGTGAAGGTGTAGTTGTTCTTGGAAGCGTACTCCTCCATCTCTTCCTTGGTGGGCAGCATCTCGTCGCCTTCGTAGACAGCGTAGACATCGCCAACGGGGATGCTCCACTTGCCGGTGGTGTCCTCAACAGCGGTGACGTAGTAGTAAGCGTGAGCCATGGTATGGTCGAAATCACGGAAGTACAGGTCATCACCGTACAGGGTGCTGAAGTGGACGGTGCTCAGGGCGTTGGTCATAGCCTCGGGGCTCAGGTCATCAGCAGTTGTCTTGGCAGCTTCGCAGATTGCCTTGATGCCAACGTACCAGGTGTAGCCCATGTCAGAGGGCAGAATGTCTTTGTCGAAGTACTCTTTGCCGATCTCGGAGTAGCGCTGGACGAACTCAGCATTGCCGTCGATCTCATCCATCCAGAAAGGCCACAGGTCAACGCCGTGAACCTTACCATAAGGATAGTTGCCAGCTTCAGCCAGAGACTGGGTGTTGGTGGAGTCGCAGGTGTACCAGCCGAGGTAGTCGCAGATATCCCACAGGCCGAACTGCTGGCCCTGGTTGACCAGAGAAACAAAGTTGGGGCCTGCAACGGCACCGATGATAACATCGGGATCCTTACCAACGACAGAGGAGATGATGGTGGAGAACTCAGTAGAGTTGCTGGAAACCTGGTTGGAGCCGAGGTTCTGGAAGCCATCGCCCAGCTCATAGTAGAAGAAGTCACGGCTGTCGCCGGAAGCTCCGCCATCGTTGCCGATGAAAAATGCGCTGTTATAGCCCTGGTCAGCGGCATATTTGGCGTTCATCTTGGCGATGGGCCATGCAACGAAACCGCAGGAGAACATGTACTTGGAAGCGTTCTCAATGGTAACGCGGGTGTTCATGGTGCAGGGAGTGACCATGGGGAACTTGTTCTCCTCGGCCCAAGTTGCACCGGTGGGAGCCTCGCCATCGGACTTGGGTCCCAGGATAGCGATGCAGCCTTCGTTGACCAGTTCGGTAGCCTTCTGGGCAACGTTGGCGGAGTCGGAAGCGGTATCACGGTAGACCAGTTCGAACTGCTTGCCGTTCAGGCCGCCAGCCTCGTTCTCTTCTTCCAAGGCCAGGATAGCACCAGCCTCAGCCCAGGTAACGGTAGCGGCTGCAGCGGAAGAGCGGTCGGTCAGGACGCCGATCTTGATGGTATCGCCGCCGGAAGCGGAGCCGTCAGCAGTGGACTCGGCAGTAGAGGTTGCCGGAGCCGTGGAGCTGGCGGTGCTGGCTGCATCGGAAGATGCGCAGCCTGCGAGGCTGGCCGTCAAAGCGGCTGCCAAGGCCAGGGAAATAATTTTTTTCATTTTGTTTTCCTCCTGTTTGATGCTTCTTTCTTTATAAATAGGTACGCGGTCCGCGCACCTTATTCCTTTAGGACTGCTTGTCGGGATTGTGGACATCCTCTTCGCGGACGAAGTAGTCAGCATTGCGCTGGGCAATGGAGTCCTGCGGCTCACGCACGAAGGCGTTCTCTGCTTCAACCCAACTGCCGTCCGTCAGGCCGAACATGCTCATCGTGGTGAAGGTCTTGTAGCCGGTGTCATCAAAGTGGTAATCAACGTAGTCGTTGCTCTGCTCCATCAGTACGTGGCGGCCGACATCCAGCATGGCCAGCATAGCGGCATGGCAGCTGAAGTGGATACCCGTTAGCTTGTAAACACCCAGGTCTTTCAGGTCCTGCATCGAGACTTCCTCGGGGTCGTGGGTCTTACCGCACAGGTCGGGATACCACATCGGAAAGTTGGCGTACTTGCCGCCCTTGGCGTTCAGGGCATCGCGCAGGTTGCGCATCGCTTCGATCTTCTTGGTGCGGCTGGGGATCTTGTGCATCCACAGGACACACAGCATATCGGCACCGGCATCGATGTAAGCGGCGCAGCGCTCAACAGTCTCCTCAAAGTCGTTGATGATGTCGCTGTCGCAGCGGGCGATCAGGAAACCGTGGTGGCCGTTAGCGTCCAGACCGGCGCGGGCTGCGCGGAAACGCAGGCAGGCATCAGGGATGGGCAGCTGACCCTTGCGGCCCAGTTCAGAGGTATCGGTGACCAGAACACCGGCAGCGCCAGCCTGCATGATGCGCATGCAGCCATACTGTGCGTTGAGGGCGCGGCCCAGACCAAAACCGTCATCGGCATCGATAATCAGGGGCATCGGAGTCATGTGGGTGATCTGTTCGGTCACGCGGACGAAATCGTCGATGGAGAGCAGCTGCAGATCGGGGATGCCGGTCATGGCGCAGGCCAGGTCACCGCTGGAAACCATGATGACCTCGAAGCCGTTCATCTCGGCGGCCTTAGCACCCATGCAGTCGGCCAATTCAGGGACAATGCGGACTTTATCATCATTGAACATCGCACGCAGGCGATCGGCGGCAGGCACCTTTGCTTCAGGTGTCAGAATATACGGTAAGCTCATGGTGCATCCTCCTTTATATTACAGGCGCTCGCTGATGTCGAAGCGCTTGAAGTTCTTCGGGTAATCCTCGACCTGGTGGCCGACGATGGTGTACTCCTTATCGCCGCCGGTGAACTTGTTCTCCAGGGCCAGGTAAGCCTGCGGGTCCCACATGCCGGATGCGGAGAAGCTCTCGATGCCGGAGGCCGGAGCGGTCTCGAAGCTGTAGGCAACGCTCTGATTCTTGAAGTTGGCCAGGCCATGCTCCAGCATACCTTCCATAGCGGCTTTCATGGTGTAGTGGCTGCTGCACATCTTGAAGCCCAGCGGGGTGAGCTCGTCCATGGTAACGGAGGGATGATAGTGACCATCCTCGCCCTTGTAAGCGCGAACGTCAGCGAAGATTTTCGGGCCGGTGACGATCTTGGCCATCTCGGCAGCCTGCTCGACATTGCCGACCAGGACCATCATAGCCAGAACGTACATGCCGCGCTCTTTGCCGAGGTCGATGGCCTCCTGCAGACGCTCACAGCCTTCTTTCATCTGCTCGGGGTCAGCGGGGTCGGCGTTGCTGCGGGCAATCAGCAGGCAGTCGGTACCATCCAGCGCTTCGAGAGCAGCGCGAACCTTGGCCATGTACTTGTCGCGGGGCAGGATCTTGGTGGACTCCTCCATATCAGCAGAGTCCTCCAGCTGAACAGCAGCGGCACCGGCAGCGGCCAGGCGCTTTGCAGCGCGGTAGACAGCCAGAGGGCCGCCGAAACCGTCCTCGATATCGGCGATCAGTGGGATGGCGCTGGTGCTGGCCACGCGGCTGATGACTTCCTCGAGGTCGGTCAGGTTGGTGAAGCCGTAGTCGATAACGCCGTTGCGGGAGATGGAGACCTCACCACCGGAGAGCAGGCTTACGGGGAAGCCGCACATTTCAACGGCGTGGTTGGATGCGCAGTCATATACGCAGGGCACCAGGAAGCATTTATCGGATGCATCCAGGATCTGACGCAGAGTTTTTTTGCTGGACATAAGTTCTTTCCTTCCTTTGTTTTCTCTTGATTGCGGTAGAGGCCGCCGGTTGTTTTTTGTAATTGCGGGATTGCATCTCGCAATCGATTGCACCTATAGGGTAGCACTTCGTCAGCGCCGTGTCAATGGGTTTTCAGGGTTTTGTCGTCGGGTTCTCTGTTTTTCATGAATAAAACTTCGTGCTTTTGTGCATGTTGACAATCCGCCTTATGATATCCGTATCGAATTATGCATCATTCATCCATGTTCTGTTTCTTTTGTCCTTGCTATTTGTCCAATTTTCGGGTCTTTCAATCGTTGCAGGTTTCTTAGTCATCCCTGCACAACCGTCTCACTTGTTTACGTTTTTAACGATATGCTGGCTATTTTCAGATTGCAATTGCAGCCGTTCCGTGATAATGCACGCATTTGGTATCCGGTTTTTGTTAGGTTTGACACTTGCGTATCCCTGTCGAACCATGTACAATTAAGCGTATAGTGCTGAAACCGATTGCAAATAAATTGCACCATGTTTCAGCCACCAATTTTTCACCACAACATTTATTTATAAGGAGAGAACACCTATGATCCGTCGCAGTGAAGAAAAGCAATCCGTCCGCAAGCCAGCCCCGTTTAACGGCGTGGGCGAGATCACCGTCCGCAGCCTGCTGAACGGCCCCGAGGAGATGAGCCAGAAGGGCCGCGTGTTTGGCCACACCACCGTATACCCCGGCAGTGAAATCGGCTACCATATCCACACAGGCGACAGCGAGACCTATTACATCCTGAGCGGTAAGGGCCTGTACAACGACAACGGCACCGAGGTAGAAATCGGCGCCGGTGACGTGACCTACTGCGCCCCCGGCGAGGGCCACGGCCTGAAATGCCTGGGTAACGAACCGGTCGAGATGATCGCACTCATCCTGTATGAATAATCCCCTGCCGGCTTCCTGCTGCCTGGTCCCTGCCCGGGCACTGCCGGCTGCAAGCCGCACCGCTTTAGCCGGCGCGGCTTCTGTGTTGCCGGAGCGTTTTCTGTTCTTTCCGCAGACCGATGGCGGCACCTGGCTGGGACGCATCGGGCAGCAGATCTTATATCTACAATTTTCCAGCAATGCATCGCTACAACTCCAATGCCTGCACCAGCGGGACATTCTCTGCCTTTGCTGCACCAAAAAGCTGCTGATAGAAGATTGCTGTGTCTATTACCGCAGCAACAGCACTGTGCAATGCCTGACCCTACCATTGAGCCAGATGCGGCGTGAGTTGGTCACGCTGTTGCTGCTTGCACTTTTACAGCCCCAGGGGCAGCCAACTACTGCCGTTTTGCCCATGCCGTCCGCTTTTGTGGAATTGCAGGAGCTTTGCAGTTATGCCCCTGCAGCCGCAGTCTTTGGCCGCCAGATTGGAAGCTGGAATTGGTGGCGCATAGATGAAAAAGGCTTTCCTTTTCGCAAAAAAGGGCACGGAAGCGCCGCTTTATACTGTGAAATGGAGCACGGCTCCATCGTGGTAGCCCGGCGCAACACCGAGGTTGCCACCTGGTATCTGCCCAGCGGCCGCAGTTGTCTGCTTTCTTGCCTAGAGCACGGCACTATGACCCTGCGTATCCGCACCGGCCAGCAGGTCCTTGGTGAGATTCCTCACTTGAAAGCCGAGAGCATGGTTTCAGCCTAAGGGCACAACAGAAAAATCCGTATGCAAAATTCCCCTGTACCACCAAAATGAACTGCACCCCATTTGTTAGACAGTATGATATACTATCTAACAAGTGGGGTGTTTTGCTATGCCAAAAGGAGTACCAAACAAACGATATACGCCGGAGTTCAAGAAAATGGTTGTAGAAACCATGAAAAAAGAACATCTAAGTATCTATGCAGCAATGCAGGAATTTGGAATTAACGACCATAAAATTATAGAGC